>Ga0316209_1002582_pt1 | contig 14237 bp, 14 predicted proteins | sample 6monopyrite_MG_FD_204945 | JGI IMG/M metagenome (GOLD analysis project Ga0316209, IMG submission 204945) | Microbial mat bacterial communities from mineral coupon in-situ incubated in ocean water Damariscotta River, Maine, United States -... | ecosystem: Environmental > Aquatic > Marine >...
CCAATGTTTAGAACAAACAATTGGCTTAGAGAACGCAAAATGGCGTGTTCTTGATAAATGTCATAAGCAACGAAATTTGGCTGAGTACGAAGGGCATTTAGAAATAACGCCACAGTTACTTCAAGAGTTAATTGAAGTAAGCAAAGAATTATTAACCTTAGTTGAGACGTTAGGTCCCATAAAATAAAGTAGTGTGAAATCTAAGTCAGTTGAGTTGACGAGCATGGAGAAGGTGAGACTGTAAGTCGATAAGCTATGCACTAATGCCGTGGGTTCATGGATGAACAGGAACGGCGAAGGGCTTTTTTATTGCTATAGTTCTTATGCTGTTTCCGATATAAGAATACTGTTATGTCGGAAACATGGTTAGTATTTGACATAACGGCATTAAAAAGGTAAGTTTTCGACATAATAATTTCACTATATCGAAAACATATAAGGTTTTAGACATAAAAATGGATTTAAGAGACTATCAGGCTGGCCACTATAAGCAGCAATATGAATATAAAAGTTTTTCACCAGAGCAGATTAATCATGCCTGGGAAATTGCCGATGGCGAGATTCAGCGTCTTTTGAGTGATGCCGATCGGGCTTTGGGTGAGTTAAATGCATTCTCGCAGCTGGTGCCTAATGTTGATTTTTTCATTCGAATGCACATTACCAAAGAGGCGACCCAATCCAGCCGTATAGAAGGTACGCGGACTAATATGGAAGATGCCTTACTCGATGAGCAGGATATTGATCCTGAAAAGCGAGATGATTGGGACGAAGTGCAGAACTACATTAAAGCAATTAATGCAGCGATCATTCAATTAGGTACGCTACCACTATCTAACCGTTTACTTAAAGATACGCATGAAACATTAATGCAAGGTGTACGGGGTGAAGCAAAACAACCCGGTGAATTTCGTAGCAGTCAAAACTGGATCGGTGTGAGTCTTAAGAATGCTATCTTCGTCCCTCCTCATCATGAAGAGGTCACAGAGCTAATGAGTGATATGGAAAAATTCATTCATAATGACGAGTTACCTGTACCGCACCTAATAAAAATTGCCATCGCTCATTATCAATTTGAAACCATCCATCCCTTTCTTGATGGTAACGGCAGATTGGGTCGTTTAATGATCGCACTCTATTTTGCTAGCTTTGGTCTTATGCATAAACCCGCGTTGTATTTGTCTGATTATTTTGAACGTAACAAAACAGAATATGTAGATCGTTTAATGGCAGTGCGGGAAGGTAATCAATTGAAGGAATGGTTGATATTCTTTTTATATGGTGTGCGTGAAACAGCCGAAAATTCCATTCAAGTATTTAAAGATATTCTGTCATTGAAAGAACGATTGGAGCGTGAGGTTTTGCCTCACTTCACCACGCGCAGACAGGAAAATGCTCAGACCTTAATGCAATATCTCTATAAAAAACCAGTATTGGATATCAAGGAAGCGGCTAATTTGTTGGGGTTACAGGCAAATACGGCAGCAGCATTAGTGAATGATTTTGTGAAACACGGTGTGTTATATGAGCTTACAGGTAAACAGCGGAACAGGTTATTTATTTTCAGAGATTACATTCTCATTTTTAATCGGCATGAGTAACTGGGGCAAATAATATGGAGAAACAAAGTTCAGGATTGAACCGACCACAGCATGGCGCCAACACTTCGGCAATTGAAGTGACAAATGTCTCATCACAAAAAACATATCCATTGGCCAGACTTAGATGTCGATTTATCAATGGAAATTATAAAGAACCCGGAAAGCTTTCCTTTACAGGCTAAAAGTTAATTCAGTTGAGTTGACGTGCATGGAGAAGGTGAGACTGGACGACCTAAGCGTAAGCGAAGAAGTGCTGAATGAAACCCGAAGGGGCTCTACAGTGCGTCGAGAAGTTGGCCTGGGCAATGCAAACACGCCCGAAGATGTTGCTATGTTATGTTTGCTTATGGAACAATATGAACTGAAAGGAACAGACTTCCCAGAAATTGGCGATAAAACATTAATCTCAAAAATCCTCAATGGAAGCCGTAGCCTAACTAAAGGTCATATTAAAAATTAGCTGAGCGATTTGATGTTAGTCCGGCTTTGTTTTTTGATTAACGATTTAGTGTGAAATGTAAGGCCTGACCCTGTTGGCTTGTAGTAAAAAGACAAGGGTATACATGTTGACAATATGTCAACCTGATCCTATAGTTCGTATATACCAATACAGTAATGAGAGAACGGATGCACATTATTGCTAAACCGGCTTTTGCAGAGGCCGCGAGAAAATACCCTGCATACGCCACTGCAATTATGGATACCTATAAAGTGCTTGAGACAGGTACCTTTGAAGATCCTTATGCGTTAAGGAATGTGTTTCCTTCCGCAGATAACTTTAAACATAAAGAGAAGTGGTGGGTTATTAATATTGGAGGAAATAAAATACGGCTAATCGCCTGTATATTATTCGGAGTACAAACTCTATTTGTAAAACATATTGTTTCACATGCAGAGTACGACAAGTTAAATAAACGTTATCAAAAAGGTGAGTTGTAATGTCACAAGCAACCGTTTTACAAAGTGTCACTACCTTTGCTCAAGAAGCAGAACCCTTTACGCATATTGAAAACGATGAAGCTTATCAAGGTGCATTGGCAGTCGTCAGCAATTTAATGGAAACGGCTGAAGATGATCCAAACTCACCGTTAAACTGGGCTATCGAAGGTTTTGCAAAAGCTATTGCACGTTATGAGAATCAACTTCCAGAAGTACAAGCGTTTGAAGCCGCGGCAGCAAATACGCCCGCAGATATCGCGATGTTACGTTTGCTTATGGAACAACATGAACTTAAAGGAACAGACTTCCCAGAAATTGGCGATAAAACATTAATATCAAAAATCCTCAATGGAAGCCGCAGCCTGACCAAAGATCATATTAAAAAATTAGCTGAGCGGTTTGGCATTAGTCCGGCTTTGTTTTTTGATTAAATAAATGGTTAATATTTAATCAATAAGCTGCTGTCTTACCTTAGTCTTGTCAAATGTCGCCGCATTTTTGGATTTTTTATTAAGTTGTAATTAATGTTTTTTTAGAAGTTTTTGTGTTAGCCGTGTACTATAGACATAATTTAATCAACAACTTATCTGAAAAACGTTATATGAGTAAAAATAATTATAAAGGCGTTTATATAGATCTGTTCTCAGGCTGCGGTGGCCTATCTCTTGGATTAGGTAACGCAGGTTGGAAAGGAATCTTTGCGCTTGAAAAAGACTCAATGGCTTTTGAGACTTTTAAGCATAATTTGATCGATGGAAAATATAACCATTTTGATTGGCCAAAATGGCTTCCCCAAAAAGCAACAACAATTCAAACAGTCTTAAAAAATTATAAAAAAGAATTAGAAGCATTAAGAGGAAAAGTAGACTTAATTGCAGGTGGCCCACCATGTCAGGGGTTTTCTTTAGCGGGTCAAAGAAACCCAAATGATCCAAGAAATACATTATCAAACCAATACATCAAGATGGTTGAAATAGTAAATCCTAAATATGTGGTGCTAGAGAATGTACGAGGATTTAACTCAGTATTTAAAGATGCAAAAGGTAAAAAAGGGAAGCAACCCTATTCAATGGTTGTAAAAGAAAAGTTAGAAAAATTAGGCTATACCGTTTTCTATAATTATGTAAACACACAAGATTTTGGTGTTCCTCAGCAACGCACACGTTTTATTATGATTGGTATTAGTAATGACATAGTTCAATCTGAGATAGATCCATTTCAAATGTTAGAAAATTTAAAACCTGTATTTTTAAAAGGCAAGGGTTTGTCGAATAAGCCTGTGAGTGTTAAAGAAGCAATTCATGATCTAAAGGTTTCCACCTCTAAGCTAGTACATCATTCTGGTTCTGTTGATAATGGATTCAAAAAAATTAATTACATACCACCCAAAAAATTAAATGCGTATCAAAAACTTATGCGTAAAGGTTTGAATGGCTCACAACCAAATGGTTTACGTTTAGCTCGTCATAAAGATACGACAATAGAAAAATTTAAGTTAATACAAAAAATATGTCGCCCTGGATTAGCGTTAAATGAAGAAGACAAAGAAATTGTTGGTACGAAGAAACAATCAACAAGTGTTTTAAATCCAAATACACCATCTAATACTTTAACAACATTACCAGATGATTTATTACATTATTCTGAACCACGCATTCTAACTGTTCGTGAAAGTGCAAGAATACAATCTTTTCCTGATGACTTTGTATTTAAAGGAAAATACACAACGGGTGGAGAAAGAAGAACTAAAGAATGCCCTCGTTATACTCAGGTTGGTAATGCGGTACCACCATTGTTTGGAGAAGCATTGGGCTGGTTAATTAATAAGCTCAAGGATTGATAATATGAATATGGTAAATAGAAGTTTCAGTTACCTTGAGTAGAGATCTAATTTATACCTTCCAATATTGATTGAATGTTATTTTCATGGCTGACAATTGTTTTACAAAGTTCATCAATATCACGGCGCTTATATTCTATATTATTAAATTTTAACATTGATTGCCCAGTAGTCGGGCAGGTCGCCTCTTTTGCATGCGCTGCAGTTGTCCTTAAATCCAATACTTTTGAGCGATACGAACTCAAAAGGTCTTGTTGTTGTTGAGTCAGCCCAAGGTTTCTTTTAATTGCGTCAAAAACACTAAACAATCTCCCGCTCATCATCTTCTTATGATTCAATAGGTCTTCAACCGATTGAGCTTTCATTCTGGTTTTTTGTGGTTGAGAAGCTCTTGAATTGATTAGGTCAACGGCTTTATCCTTAATTTCGTCCTGCTGAGCTATACTAGCTGCGCTATATTTGCAAAGAATCTCTCTGATCATATGATCCATCTCGCAAACTGAGTTAAGAATTAGTCCTCGAAGAGTACTGATCTTATGGGATCTATTGATGATGTTCTCAATGACTGCATAGGTGCCTTCAGCTAAATTCCTACGTCCAACACAATAAATGCCATCTACATTTTCTTTTGCTATTAACTGCCTTAAATCCTCAGCATCTTGTTTACCACTGTAAAATAGAATGTCTACCGAAGGTAGTTTTGCTCTAAATTTGTTTGCGATTTTTTCTCCGGTTGTATTGTTTCCAAGTTCGTAATCAATAAGAATCAGGTCAATGCTGTTTGATAAATCAATCGTGGCAGCTAAATTAGATAATAGGGCATTAAAATCCCCCTTCGTAACTTCGGCATAGACATCTTTTGTGACTAATGAAAAACTGTTCTTTCTTTCAATTTTTCTTCTCAGCTGAGATGCAAGATCCATTGCAGGATCATTAAAATTATCATCTACCCACGCTATATTAAAACTAGTTTTCATCCTTTATCTCCACTAAAAATTTAGCCTCATTGCTAGAGGTTTTTAATAATTTAACTGATCCATTTAATTGCTTAAGCACAGATTTAATATGGTAAAGACCGATACCAGAACCTTGTGTACCGCTATAGCCAAGATCAAAAATACGTGAGATATCAATATCAGAGCCAAGCCCGTTGCCATCGTCGCTTACGGTAATATTAAGGACGTCATTAGTTTTAGTAATTTTAAAATTGATGTGAGGTGCTCTGGCCTTTTGAGCATTCGATATGAAATTGTCAATTATTATTGAAAGTTCTAGCGGTTTGAATGTCCTTGTAAATTCAATTCCTTCTTCTATGTCTACAGTTACATCAATATTCAAAGCGTTGGGGTTAGCAGAAACAAGTATATAGTCTTTTAAGAAGGCAACCATATCCTCAGTTATACCGTCTGATTGGTGTCGAAAGTTCGCTCTGGTTGCAAATTGTGAAGCCAGCAATATTTTTTGATTGCTGAGGCTTATGCTTTGTAGTATTTGCAGTGCAACTGACCCATTGAAATATTCATCGTCTAAAGATATTCGCTCCAAAGCATCATTAACAGTGTTTTTAATATTTGTTGCATCGTAAACAACTTGGTGGCTTAGACCAATTACGTCTTCTACATTTACTTCTGTTAGGCTTTTTAGAAATAATGATCGTTTTATTTCAGTTTCTAATTTTTCCTCGGCTAACTTTTGCGCCTCTAATGCGATTTTGGCTTTGGCATTTTCTTCGGCAGCTGTTTTCCGTGCCTCGAGTGAGGCTTTGTCAGCTTCTTTCTTTGCTTGTTCAAGTGCTATGTATTTTAATTCTGCTGATTTTACTTGTTTGAGCAAATGGGTGTTTTTAGATGCCGTAGCAATTTGTTTTAGATTTTTTATCGTGCTAGTGAAATCATTTGATTTTTCATCGATAATATCGACTAGTTCTTTATGATAATTAATGACTTCAATCTGATCATTACTAACTAACTTGTTAATTAAGCCAATAACACCTATCCGTGATTTTTCCTTGTAGATGCCAGAACTATCTTCCTTGTCCTTATCAGTAGCATCTTTATAGGTGATTCCGACTACATAAGCTTCAAGCCTAACTAATGCATTTTTTTTGAAAAAATTTTCTAATTCCGAATAAGCTGCATTCTTTATTAATCCGCCATCACGGCTACTAGGTTCAATTAAAGCAGAGGTATTATCCAATATATTAATTTGGCCTAGTAGATCGCGAGACCCTAGATAGCGCCTCTGACCCTGACTTTTTCTGTCGTCATAACCAAGCATATCGCTGCCGCGAACACCATATGGCATGACTCTATATCCATTTTTAAATAAAAATACATGGCCAAAATCTAGTGCGGTTATGCCCATGAAACGAGTGAATCTAGTTTTAGCTGCTCTATTTAAAAAAGAGAGGTCAATGTTGATGGGAATGTCATTAATGTGTTCAAAGATAGATTTTTCTTGGATTTCATAAATTAATTCACCACGATCTATCAGTTTAGTATGAATGGAACCATTGCGAAGTTTTACTTCTATTCTTGTAGTACTAAGCCCTATGGCCTCGTATATGTTATTACTAATCAATCCATTAACTTTGCTGAATTCGGTGTCTGTTTTAGCATCTTGATTTGTATATTCTTTGGCATGAATTTCAATTTGAATATCTTTATTTTCTTCAAAAGGGTTGATAAGTTGCGCGAGTTCTTTTTTTAAGCTTTGGAGTTTTTTATAATCCCAGTCGTTTCTGAGGCCTGAAATTTCAAGAATTGTATTAGCAGAGTTAAGAAGGGACTTTATGTGTTTAGGTAGAGAACTGTCTGTAGTCCGTTTTACGCCAACATTTTCAAATTTTACCAAATCGTTATCTTCAAAATCTTTCCAACTTATATCAAGCTTATTGTAAGTCGCTTGTTGGGGCGTTTTTGTATAAAGAGTAAGGTCTCTGCCTAGGCGGTCACAGGAAAAACGGCCAACGCCTTTGTTTCCACCCAATGTCCGTTTTCGAGCAGCTATTTTTTTTCTGAAGTCGTCGTTGAGGTTTTGATCTTCTATACCTAGTTTCTTGGCAGAATATGCAACTCTTAGCCATTTTGATTTAATCTCATCAACATTATCATCAACAAGCATTCCCTTTCCGTTATCAGCGATGATGATCAAATCTTCCTCAATAACCAAATCTACTTTTGTTGCATGGGCGTCCAACGAGTTTTTAACAAGCTCGTAAATGGCAACAAAATCATTAGTAATCAATTCTTGACCAATGATATTTTTCAGCCCTGAATCTACTACAAAATGATGGGTTGGAGGATTTTTTATGCCTCCTTCTTTAGATTGATCGTTGCCCTTATCATCCTTACTGGGTATAGCCATTTGCGTATACAACTCTCTCTGTTTGGACATAGTAATTATTAGCCATTAATAATCATTTACCTTGAAGAAATTGGTGACAGAGACTAATTGTTTCTAATATTAAAGTGTATTGTTCTCTGACACCTATTAACTCTATACCTATAATTTTTATTTAAACAGATCGCCAACTTTGCATTTCAGAGATTTTGTAATCTGTTGAAGTGTTTTAATAGTTGTATTTTGTGCACCACTTTCAAGGCGTGCCAATGTAGCTTGGCTAATACCTAGTTTTCTTGCAAATGCCGTTTGAGTACGATCACTTCTTAAGGTACGTATATTTTTCGCTAGTTTTTCTGACAAATCCATACCTGTATATGAGCACGATTAATTATTCACATGTGAATAAATGTATGCTAATATCATGCCTAACAATCCTCATTACATAGATGGATGAAGAATATATAAATAAACCAAGGAGGGCTTTATTATGCTTTTACTCACACGTAAATCAGGGCAGTCTATTACTATCCAGCCTGGGTCTGGGATGGATGACGCTACACCCATCGGGACGATATTTTCTGATGGCCCGATTGAAATCAAAATTAATTGGGTAATGCGCGGTAGTGTAGGCGTTGGTGTTATTGCCCATCGTCAGCTTACTATCCTTCGTAATGAAATCTTACTGTACGACAGTTTCCCGCTCGATATTCCTGAAAATTACAATTGGCGGGAAGTGCTTGCCCGAAATGTGTTTGAGTTACGTGAACAACGCAAATTGAACAGACAACAACTTGCAGATGAAAGTCACTTAGCTATCACAACTATCTATGCGCTGGAACGTGGCCAGGGTTTTATTGATATGGATGATTTAGAAGAACTGGCAAATGCCTTGGCTGTGAGTGTGAAAGTATTATTGAAGGATTAGAATTAAATTGGATGTATGGCGTATAAAGTGGAGCTAGAATAAATAGGGTCAGAACACTATAGAACCGCTACGCGTTTCATTCAGCACTTCCTTTCCCAAAGAACCCTGACGGTTTCATTATCACAAGTGATCCCAATTTATGCAGGTTTATTAGCCGGCGTTTTATTATTCTGGTTTGATGAATAACCTGTTTTTTTCCCTTTTGAGCGGTCATTAAGATCATCTATTATATTATTAACATGTTCTGTTACTTGCTTTAATGTACCCGTTGTTAGGCCGTTAATTTCTGATGATCCTTGCCCGACCACATATTGGTACCAGTTATCTCCGACCATGCCATTAGGTGTGCTGATTTTTTCGATATTCATTACATTGAACTTATGTTTAACGACTTCATCATTGATAGGAGCATGCTCACTAATCTCAGTATCATTTTCTTCTACGGGTTTTATACTGTCTTTTTTTTCAAACATTTTATTTATCATCTTCTTAATCATATGCAAGCACCATTAACTATTGCGTTGATACCTCAGTATTTGGCCTTTAAAAGGCTTCTTTAAATAACTTATGTTTTCTGGCTTACACTGGCTCACATGCTATTCAAAAGACAAGATGGGCCAATTGGCTTGTCGAATGGTTCTGAAAATTCAGGTTACAGTCTGCTCATGTTTTTTGCATGAGATGGTCTAGATAGAAGTAATGTATATGGTATTCGTGGCTTACCAAGAGGGGGTTCTGTGAAGAAAGACACCGATCAGAGCGAGTATGTATATAAACTAAAAATAGTATAACAGAGTTTAAGTCTACTCATTGTTCTTATAGTCTTTATTATCGGGGCAAAATAAGTCTAAATAGTGTAATAAAGTGATTATTATTCGTCTTTATCATAATAAACGTGGATTTAACTTGTATTAGTATTTTCCGACCATATACTAGGGGTATGTGTATTATTGTTGATTTCACAGCAGGTATTACACAACGATACATTTCATCCTAGGTTCTTGTCAGTAGCATTCTGTATTTTCTCCTGTTAATTATCTCCGTAAGATTTGTAACACACTATTTTTTATACTTTATTGAGGTAATTTTATTATGGCTACAGGAACTGTTAAATGGTTTAACGATGCTAAAGGTTTTGGTTTTATCACACCGGACGATGGTAGTGCAGATGTTTTTGCACACTTTTCTGCTATCGCGAGCGAAGGTTTTCGTTCGTTGGCTGAAGGCCAGCAAGTAACGTTTGATACTGAATCTGGTCCGAAAGGTCCACAAGCTGCAAACATTAAAGCTTAATCTTTAATTAATTTGTACTTTATTAAAACCCTGCGACTTGTCGCGGGGTTTTTTTTTATTTATGTAAAGTGGGGTCAGAATATAGTTTTCTAATTCGTATTTAATGTTCACTGGGTGGTGCGCTATAAAACCTCTTCTATTGGTGACTCTATTTGCTGATTAATATTTTATTATGAAGAATAATAATCAGCTTTACAGAACAATATGAATTATTCGGAAGGTGGTATCGATTTTAAGGTTGATATCAGTCTATCACGTAGTATCTCAAGAATGAGTGGGTGTTCACTGACCAGTGCGGTTGCAACGATGCGTGTGTTGGGATTCTCAGTTAACGCGTTAACGCATATTTGTTCGATATCGCCACCGGGGCCGGCATGTCTTCCCGGTAAAAAGAATAATTGAATAACGATTATTTCATTGGCACCTGCTTCTGTCTGTACCTTTAGCCAGTCTTCCAGCAATTGACCATTAAAGTCATATTCTTTACCACTTCGACGTTCCATAACGGCTTGATCGATACTGGTATCCGGTAAAGTGCCTTGCAAGGCTTGTGTTATATGCTCACGAACTGCCGTAACAGCAGGTGAGGGAGAGCCGTGATCAACCAGTACACAACGTGGGTTTTTAAACTCTGTTGTGTGGATGCAGTCGAGCGTTAAAGATGCGAGTAATTCAATGAGTTTGATTTCTGCAGTAGGTAATGGATAAGCGGTGTCTGCTATATGCAGATTAAAATCGCCAAACTTCTCTTTTAGTTGTTGCACCTGTTCAGGAATGGCCGAAGAAATGGCTTTGCTCGGGCCAAAAAACAGCGGCAGAACGATAAAATCTCTCTGGCCTTGTTGAAGGCGGTTTGTCATAAATTCAGAAAAAATGTGGGCAGGTTTACCTTCAATATCAGCAGGGTCTATTTTGTCGGCATGGGCAAGAGAAACCGGTGAAACAGTCAACTGACAGAGTTGAGTTAATTGTTCTGAGAGCAGGCGTAAGCGACGCGTTGCAGAGGGTTTCTTTGAGCCGTTATCGACAAGTAATATATCTGGGAGCATATAAATATCTGTGTGTAATGTTAGAGGTTAGTTAACAATGAATCTTACATTAAATTTATCAAAACAAAAGACTATAAAGTGGGTCAGAATGAAGCGCCTATGGGGATTATCTCCATTCTGAAGTGCCTGTTAAACCAAGGAAGTTCATTCTGATCCTACTTAATTTACGACTTAATTTTGAGGTATAATTAGCCTCCCAATTTTTACTTGAGATATCATCATCAATTCCAAAGATAATAAAGAAATAAATCAGATAGCCGCGCCTGTAACTTCATCAAATTCTGCTGAATCTGTATCAGTAGCAAATACACAGTTTAAGATTGCTACTTTCAATTTATTCAACTATCTAGCGCCACCCAATGCTTACTATGATTTTGATCGTATTTATAGTGCTGAGCAGTGGCAGAAAAAACAACGCTGGGTGTCTGAATACTTACGTGAATATCAGCCTGATATTATTGGGTTTCAAGAGGTTTTTAGTCCTGAGTCATTAAAAGCGTTAGTTGCCTCGCAAGGTTATGGTTATTTTGAAGTGGTTGATCAACCTGAAGTGGTTGATGATTTTATTTATACGCAGCCTGTTGTCGCCATTGCATCTCGTTTTCCTATCGTTGATATTCATTCGGTCAAAGCAAACACTGAACTCGCACAAACATTTGGCTTGACGGATGACTTCTCTTTTAGTCGAAAAGTATTAAGGGCAACGATTGACGTACCGCATGCGGGCCACTGCGATTGTTATGTTGCACACTTTAAATCGAAACGACCAATGATTGAAATTGATGCTCAAGATACAAGTCGATCGGCAGAGCAAACAGTTATTGAAAGCTTAAAAGCCGATGTGGCGGGCGGTTGGGGCTCAACCATACGACGGGGCAGTGAAGCGACGTTGTTAATGATTGATATGATTGAGCGGCGTGAGATGACGGGTTACCCCATGGTCTTAATGGGTGACTTTAATAATACCTTGGTGGATGGTGTGTTAAGCCATTTACTGACAAGCAGCTTACGGTTTGTTTCTGAAATTGACAGCGAGGCCTATCTTGCTAAGTATTGTTTAAACGATGTCTGGGATTTGTATCAAGTGGCTCAATCTAATGACGCCAATGAAAGTTATGACGCTAATGAAGTTGATGACAGAGATATAGAAATAAATCAAAATAATAAAGTCGTGCGTAGCCCAACACATTATTTTGGCGGCAAAGGCTCGGTACTCGATTACATTTTAGTGTCATGTGAATTTGATACAAGTTATCAGGACAGTCTTTTTGAGGTCAGCGCTTATCATACCTACAATCGGCATTTAATTAATTCTATTTTCGATCGTGATGGCGAAAGTACCGATCATGGCATTGTGTTAGCGACATTAAGCTTAAGATCATGACGGCATAAAAAATGGGGTCAGGACCTGAGGGATCCCCACGAAATTTAGAGTTATAGTCATTGCGAGGAAACACTGAAAAACACGTGTTTTTCAGTGTTGACGCGGCAATCTCACGGTTAATCCTCTATGTCATGAGATTGCTTCAGTCACTTTGTTCTTTCGCAATGACGTGGTTTTAATCGAATATTAATTGGTTTTTTACTAAGCTGTTGTTTTTGATCTATTTTATTAATAGTTTCGTGGGGATCCGTCAGGGTCGGAACACTTAATGAACCGCTGCGCGTTTCGTCAGTATTACCCTAACCTGCTCTGCACGTTCTGGCATCACTTAATGAACCGCTGCGCGTTTCGTCAGTATTACCCTAACCTGCTCCGCACGTTCTGGCATCACTTAATGAACCGCTGCGCGTTTCGTCAGTATTACCCTAACCTGCTCCGCACGTTCTGGCATCACTTAATAAACCGCTTCGCGTTTCGTCAGTATTACCCTAACCTGCTCTGCACGTTCTGGCATCACTTAATGAACCGCTGCGCGTTTCGTCAGTATTACCTTAACGCATACGATGCGTTCTGGCCTGATCATTTGCTAATAGTGATCTTTACGTTATTATCCGTTACAGCATTATTTAATGTTTCTTTATTACTTTGAAAGCATGAATTGTGCAGACCTTCTTTTTATTATGAACAATAGTTAACCCTTGTGTGAATTATGACAGAACAAACTCCTGATCAGACTTTTCGCTTTATTCCTTACCGTAAGCATGATGTGGTGGAGATGTGTTTGCAGGATAAGAATTTAAGCGGGCAGGAAGACGCCTTTCGCCAGTTGTATTACATGCTGGGCAGTATTTTTCATTTTGAATTTCACAAGGTGATTGAGTCTTTAAAGGATAGCTATGCACCGGTTGATCCGGATGCAGATACGCGCCGCTATGATAACCCGCAACAATTAACCGAACTTAACTTTGTGGAGTTATTGGGCGGCTTGTTAGAAAAGGCTAATTACGAACAGGTGACCGAAGCGGAACTTAACCAGGCCTTAAACGAGTCGTCGTTGTTTAAAATTCGTTTGCATGTGGATTTTGATGATTTTTCTGAAATCTTATTATTTTGCCGAGGTGAGTCCACCCGTGAAGAAACCGTTTCCAGTTGGTTTGGCTTGGTGAAGAAAAAAATAAGCTTTACTAATTACGACCGGGTGGTGGTGTACTTGCGTTTTCGTGATGATTACCAGCAAAGCAAGCAAAGTTTACCTAACTGTAAACCCGGCTCTACCTTGCTCAAGTTATTTCAGAATGTGCCTAAGGCAGATTTGGAAATGTTGTTCCCCAATACCGTGGTGCGGATGCGCACCATTGATAAGTTACTCATTGGTATTCCCGCACTGATTAGTGGTGGCGTGGTGTTGACTACTAAGCTTGGTGCATCACTGGTGATCCTTGGTTCCTTGCTCGGGTTTTGGTTGGGCTTGAGCAGTCAGCCGGTAGAGTTAAATAAAACCGCGTTGCTGGCATTGCTTGCCGGGGTGGGTGCATTGGGTGGTTACCTGTGGAAGCAGTTTAATAGTTTTAAAAACCGCAAACTGCATTTTATGCAGGCGTTAACCCAGAATTTGTATTTTAAAAATTTGGATAATAATGCCGGTGTGTTTCATCGCCTGGCGAATGATGCGGAAGAAGAAGAGTGTAAAGAGGCGATACTGGCCTATTACTTTTTATTGCTGAGCGAACAACCCTTGTCACGTTCTGAACTTGATCAACAAATTGAAAACTGGATGGCGACGAAGTGGGATTGCGCTATTGATTTTGAAATTGATGATGCCCTGAATAAACTCGTGTCATTGCAACTGGTTGAGCAACGTGAT
>Ga0316209_1002586_pt1 | contig 14221 bp, 17 predicted proteins | sample 6monopyrite_MG_FD_204945 | JGI IMG/M metagenome (GOLD analysis project Ga0316209, IMG submission 204945) | Microbial mat bacterial communities from mineral coupon in-situ incubated in ocean water Damariscotta River, Maine, United States -... | ecosystem: Environmental > Aquatic > Marine >...
GGCAAAATTCAGGCGAATGAAATTGATAGTGAAAAATGGGTCGTGCATCAATGGTTGTATTTTTTAAATAATATGCCCGAAAAATTAAGCCAAGAGCAACTAGCTGATTTAGATAAGGCATTTTCCTTAACCAGCAGCAAAAATAATGAGATTGCTCATAGCTGGTTATTGATCAGCGTTAATAATTGGTACCAGCCTGCTTTTAAACGTTTGCATGAATATTTAACTTCTATAGGTCGCAACAAGTTAGTTAAACCTTTATACAAAGCCCTCTCGCAAACCCAGCAAGGTAAAGTAATGGCTCAGAAGGCCTTTGCTGAAGCGAAAGCGGGTTATCATCCATTAACCGTTAAAGCTAACCAAGGCTTTGTTCAATAAGGATTATTGGAGGTTTAAAAAGCAAAAAGCCAGTCATTTAGACTGGCTTTTTGCTTTTAATAACGAATAATTATTTAGATAGAAAAGCGCTATCAACAAACCTCTTTAAACAAAGACTCATCAAGGATAGTGTTATCAATAATGGTTTGTGCCATTTGAATACATTTGCCACATTGTGTGCCAGCACCTAACTTTTGCTTAAGTTGACGCATATTACCCACGCCGTCTTCTAAGACCGCCTGTTTAATCGCTTTATCTGTGATGCCATGGCATATACAAACGTACATAAAATACCTCGATAACCTTTATGCAAATAAGAATAATTGTTATTTACATAAAGATCAAGTGTTTGATCTCAACATTGTTGCTGTTTAACCTGAGCAAAAAACCAACGTTTTAAATTTATAATGCCCATTCCTAGGATAATTATTCAGGCAAACTATTGTTTTTTATCCAAATGCACGCATATGCTTGGTAGCATCTATAATATTATTTGGTCTCACAGACATAATTATCAAACTGTGGCCCATTCAATTACATAAACAGGAGAATTTAATGAGTGTATTAGTTAGTCGTCCGGCCCCAGATTTTACTGCAGCAGCCGTGCTTGGTAGTGGTGAGATTGTTGACAGTTTTACCCTAAGCGAAGCTATTAAAGGTAAAAAAGCGGTATTGTTTTTCTATCCTTTGGATTTTACTTTTGTTTGTCCATCTGAGCTTATCGCCTTTGATAAGCGTTACGAAGAATTTGTTAAGCGCGGTGTAGAAGTGATTGGCGTCTCCATCGATTCGCAATTTAGCCATAACGCTTGGCGCAATACTCCTATTAATAAAGGCGGTATTGGTCCAGTGAAATATACTTTGGTTGCCGATGTTAAACATGATATCTGTCAGGCATACGATGTTGAGCACCCAGATGCTGGCGTGGCTTTCCGTGGCTCTTTCTTAATTGATGAAGCGGGTTTAGTTCGTCATCAAGTTGTGAATGACTTACCTCTTGGCCGTAATATCGACGATATGTTACGTATGGTTGATGCGCTAAACTTCCATGAAGAACACGGTGAAGTATGCCCAGCTGGTTGGACTGAAGGTTCAAAAGGTATGGTAGATAGCCCTGAAGGCGTTGCAAGTTACTTAGCTGAGAATGCTGATAGTTTATAATTCTTAAACTAAATCAAAATTAAAAAAAACCGCTTTTGAGCGGTTTTTATATGAATTAATTATGAGCTTCCAAACCACCCAAACTTTGCCATCTGTTGAGAATGTAGCAAAATAATTCTGCCGTTTTTTCTGTATCATACAAGGCCGAGTGTGCTTCATTTTGATCAAAGCTAATACCAGCAGCCATACAGGCTTTTACTAACACGGTTTGTCCTAATGCTAAGCCGGATAAGGTGGTAGTATCAAAAGACACAAAGGGATGAAATGGACTGCGCTTAATATGACTACGCTCGATAGCGGCGTTTACAAAACTCTGGTCAAAAGCAGCGTTATGGGCAACTATGACTGAACGTTGGCAATCTGCGTCTTTTTGCTCTTTGCGCACTTTTTTACACAGGTCTTTCATTACTTCAGTTTCATCCAGCGCACCTCTGAGGGCACAATAGGGATCAATTCCATTGAAATCTAAGGCCGCTTTTTCTAAATTGGCACCTTCAAATGGATTGACGTGGTAATGAAAGGTTTTGTCTGGATAGAAGAAGCCATTTTCGTCCATTTTAGTGGTCACAGCTGCGATTTCCAGTAAGGCATCGTTCTGTGAATTGAAACCAGCTGTTTCAACATCAACGACCACAGGGAAATATCCCCTGAAACGATTTTTTATTTTAAATAATTCAGACATGGAAACCTAGAAAGTTTGTGTGAAAAGCGATTATGACAAGGTTCTTTTTCAGTAGCCAGTCTAAAACGTTAAACAATGGTAATTTTAATCAAACTCAATTAACCTAAGTTCGATGTATGGACTGACGTTAATTAACTAAACGTTTATTGAATTTTGTCGATATAATTGACAGAAGCGAGGGGCTCCTTATCCATGATCAATAAAATTATAAAATCCATTCTTTATGTCACCTTAGTGTCACTGTCGGTTAATTCTGCAGCTGCGTTACGTCAATATGCTGCCAAAGTTGAGAATTCAGATTGGCAGCTCAAAGATAAAAATCGTTTACAGTGTACTTTAAGCCATAAACTTCCCGGTTATGGTGAGGCGATGTTCAGCAGCTTTGCGTCAAAGCAGCTAAACATGGAATTTGAACTGGATATGTTACGTTTACCTAAATCTTATGGTGTCGCGGCTGTTTACTCTGTGCCACCCAAATGGATGCCGGGCCAAGTACAACGTACTATTGCCGACATGACAATCCGTAAACAATACAATGGCGATTTACCTGAACAAGCCGCATGGACTATGCTATCTGAGCTAGAGAAGGGCTTCTGGCCAACCATTTATTATCAGGATTGGTACAACCAATACGACAAAGTGGCAGTGGGATTAAACGCCAGTAATTTTGTTGTGCCCTATGAACAATTTGCTGAATGTGTGGCAAATTTATTGCCTTATAGTTTTCAAGATATTGCCTATACCGTGCTTACCTATCAATTTAATAATACTAACTTGACTAAATACTCCCAGAAACGTTTAGCTATGATTGGCGAATACTTAAAAGAAGATACTGATTTAGAACTGGTTTTGTTAGACGGTTATACCGACAGTTTTGGCGGTAGAGCAATCAATAAACAAGTTTCTATTCGCAGAGCCGTGGAAATAAAAGCGTTTTTCAGTTCTATGGGAGTTGCGCCAGAACGAATAGAAATAACTGGGCATGGTGAGAGGCGTCATGCATCACCTAACTCTAACGACAGCACACGGGCTAAAAACCGTCGCGTGGTCATTAGAATGTCAAAACCTTAACAATGGCTTAGGTGATTTTTGATGGTGTTAACGTTTTATAAAGGCAGCTGTTTGTGCGGTATGGTTACCTTTCATGTTAATGGTTTTAGCCAGCAAGCGGCTAACTGTTATTGTTCAATGTGCAGAAAGTTTCATGGGGCAGCTTATGGTACTTTGGTAGGGGTTTCAGGGCTTGAGTTTTTAACTGGCAGTGACCAATTAAAAGAGTTTATTGCTAGTAATGGCACAACCCGAACTTTTTGTAATCAATGTGGCTCCAGTATTGGTTTTCGTGTGAAGGACGCAAAATTAGAACAAATCGAAATTGCCGTTGCCTTATTTGATGAGCATATTCCGCTAAAAATAGATGCACATATTTATACAAATTATAAAGCTTGTTGGACTGATATTAGTGATCAATTGCCCCAGTTTATTGAAGGCCGGGAATAGCCAAGTTTTTATATCTTTTAAGTTCTACAAAAATAGACTGAGAATTAAGCAATTCAGGAAATCCATTGAACAAAATTTCTCCCAAAAAATTATTCAATAGCAAATGGACAGCAGTAGAGCCGTTGAATAAAGAAAAACACTTTATCATCGTTGAGGTTGAATACGATGAAGATGGGGCTGTCATTTCGTGTTTGATAGAAGCGATACTGTCTAAACGTGCAAGCCACATTAATTGGCAGGATTTAAAAGACGCCGAACAATGGCGGCAAGGTTGGAAATGACTTTTGAGCTTTTAGTTTAATTCACTTAGTAGCAGGCTAGACCACAAGTTGTGTTTAAATTTTTCACTGAAAAAGCCCAGATGACCAATACGTTCTTCCCCTACCTCCGTTGGATGCACTTCCTTCAATTCTTTGTTTTTATTGCCAAATAAAACATGCAAGTCACGCATATTAGTTAAAGACAACATTTCATCATCGGTAAAATAAATGGAATGCAATGGCACCTCAATTTGTTGAAACTTAGCTTTTACATTTTCTGATTCAACTCCCACGCAGTATTCGGGATGCAGACACCAACGTCGCCATTGAAACATTACTTGTTTGGGTAAGTCGCCAATAATGCCGAGCCTTTTTCCTGGGAAATAGCCAAATAAGCTGGTGGCAATGGGCATAACTAAATACCAAAATAGCGGGGCTTTATTACGCAGTTCTGGAGCATTGTGTTTCCAATATCCTGTACCAGACGACACAGTAATCACTTTTTTAACTCGCTCAATATTATTAACTAAAGGAAATACTTGGCCGCCTAAACTATGACCTAACCAATAGATGGGGGATGTAGAGTTGGTATCCAGCACAAATTGTAATGCCGTAGAATAGTCATCAGTTGCCCAGTCGAGAATATTGCATTGGTATTCTTTCAAATGTTTCGCTTTGCTTTCTCCCATACCACTACAATCGAAGGTTAAAACACAATAACCTTGTTCAGTTAACCAGTTGGCAATGGATTGGTAGTAGGACTGAGCCACACCCATAGCAGAGGCTATTATGATTTGCCCTTTGATTGGTTCTTCAGTTAGATCCTGTGGTGTAAACCAATACCCCTGAATACTGAGATTATCTTTGGTTTTTAAAGTGATGGCTTGCATAGTTTTTGTCCCAATCAGTTTTGGTCGTCGGCTTGGGTGATTTGTTGTGTAAACAGATTTACTGCGCAATCACACATTTCATCAATATGGCTACGGTCAGCGTAAATTCCATCAATCAATAATCGAGCTATACCGTGCATGGTGCCCCAAGTGACTTGGGATAAACGTAAGGTATCTTCGCCGCTTGGCATTAACCCTTGTGCTTGCCACTTTTTGGTCATTTCTACCTGGTGGTGAAAACTTGGGTAAGCCGCATCTCGTAGTTCGTTAGTGGCACTATTTTGTTTCCAAATCGTGCGACCAAACATTAAATCGTACAACTCTGGATTATCTGCCGCATAACTGATGTAACCATGAAAAAACTGGCGATATTTCTCTTTGGGTGATAAACCCGATTGATTAAAAATATTTGCTGCATCTTGTTGCCACTGCACAAAACCTTGTTCAGCAATTGCGCACAGTAGTTGGTTTTTATCTTTAAAATGGTGATAGGGGGCGGTTCGGGATACACCTACCTTGTCGGCCAATTTGCGTAACGATAAACCTTCAATACCGGTTTCTTTTAACAGTACATTGGCGGCATTGAGTAGAGTGCTACGCAAGTCACCATGGTGATAGCTGGGTTTATTTTGTTTAGATTTTTGTTTTATTTGTTGACTCATAACCGTCTATTAATAAATTTGATGTTTGATATCTTGACAGCGTCAACATATGCTTTTATCTTGACGCTGTCTAGTTTAAATTTTTGTTAGCTGTTTGGGCTTTATTTACTGACTTTCAGTTTCAAGCGCATAGTTAACCCAAGGAGAATACCTGTGCCGAATATCGATTTATCTGCGCTAGAAACCTTATCTGTGAGTATCGAAAATCACATTGCTCATATCCAATTGAGTCGTCCAGAAGCGCTTAACAGTATGGTGCCAGCATTTTGGCGAGAACTGCCCGCTGTGGTGAGAAAAATTGATGATGAGTCCCAAGCAAGGGTGATAGTGATTTCTTCCCAGGGTAAACATTTTAGTGCAGGCATGGATTTGTCTGTTTTCACTAGTATGGCGAAAGATTTTCAGGGTGAGCCTGCACGCCGTGCAGAAAGAACTCGTCGACTGGTACTTGAATTACAAGACAGCTTTAATGCCCTTGAAGAAGTGCGTATGCCGGTGTTAGTGGCAGTGCAGGGCGGCGTTATCGGGGGCGCGGTGGATATGATCTGTGCTGCCGATAGTCGTTATTGTACCCAAGATGCTTATTTCACTATTAAAGAAACTGAGCTAGGTATGACCGCAGATGTGGGCACCTTGCAACGTTTACCGCATCTTATGCCACAAGGGTTGATCCGCGAGTTAGCCTATACCGGGCGCAACATGCTAAGTAGCGAAGCCAAAGAATGTGGTTTTGTTAATCAGGTGTTTGCCGATCAAAATGCGATGCTTGAAGGCGTAATGAAAATCGCCGCCAAGATTGCCACACATTCGCCAATGGCTGTGGCGGGTTGCAAAGAAATGATCAACTACACCCGGGATCACAATGTTTCAGATAGCTTAACTTACATGGCCACATGGCAAAGCGGCATGTTCCAAATGCCTGATGTACAAGAGGCCATGGCCGCAGGGCAACAAAAACGTGTGCCTGTGTATGCTGAACTACATAAAAAATCATCTGGCATGTAAATCTGCGTAATTAAAATACACCCAATTTGAATAACAGGAACAATATTTATATGACTGCCAATACTGCACTAGCTCAAGGCTTAGACAAGTACCCACATCTACTTAAACCTTTAGATTTAGGTTTCACTCAGCTTAAAAATCGTGTCTTGATGGGGTCCATGCACACAGGATTAGAAGAAGCACCCAATGGGCATGTGCGTATGGCTGCTTATTTTGCCGAGCGAGCAAAGGGTGGCGTTGGCCTGATTGTGACGGGGGGCATAGGTCCGAACGATGAAGGTGCAACGCATAAAGATACTAAGCGCTTGGACACCGACCAAGCCATAGCCGAACATAAAACGATTACCGATGCGGTACATAAGCATGGCAGCAAAATTTGTATGCAAATATTGCACACCGGCCGTTATGCATATAATCCAGCCTTAGTTGCGCCGTCGGCGCTGCAAGCACCCATCAATCCTTTTAAACCTAAGGCCCTTGATGCACAAGGCATAGAAAAGCAAATACAAGATTTTATCGATACATCAATACAAGCGCAAAAAGCCGGTTACGATGGTGTTGAAATAATGGGCTCTGAAGGTTACTTCTTAAACCAATTTATCGCCGCGCGCACTAACCATCGAGAAGACGAGTGGGGCGGAACTTATCAAAACCGTATTCGTTTACCTTTAGAGGTAGTGCGCCGAGTGCGTGAAGCTGTAGGTGAGCAGTTTATTATTATCTATCGTTTGTCTATGTTGGATTTGGTCGAAGGCGGTTCGACTTATGATGAGGTGGTAGAGCTAGGTCAAGCCATTGAAAAAGCAGGGGCGACTATTATCAACACTGGTATTGGTTGGCACGAAGCACGTATCCCCACTATTATCACCAAAGTCCCGCGTGCCGCCTTTACTTGGGTAACCGCCAAATTTAGACAATCTTTGTCTATTCCTGTTATTACCTCAAACCGTATCAATACTCCAGAAGTGGCAGAAGAGGTGTTAGCCCGCGGTGATGCCGATATGGTCTCCATGGCCAGACCCTTTTTGGCTGACCCTGAGTTTGTAATAAAGGCTATGGAAAACCGATCAGATGAAATTAATACCTGTATCGGTTGTAATCAGGCTTGTTTAGACCATGTATTTGAAGGGAAAACCAGTAGCTGTTTAGTTAACCCTCGTGCTTGTCATGAAACTGAGTTGTTGATTGAAGCGGCCAAAACGATAAAAAATATTGCGGTAGTAGGTGCGGGGCCAGCTGGTTTGGCAGCAGCGACTACAGCGGCTAAACGTGGTCATAAGGTTACTATTTTTGATTCTGCCAGTGAGCTTGGTGGACAATTCAATATTGCTAAACAAATCCCTGGGAAAGAAGAGTTTTATGAAACCCTTAGGTATTATGCTCGTCAGATGGAATTGCATAATGTCACGGTGGAACTCAACACTCGTGTGGATGCTAGCACCCTCAATAGTAGTGAATTTGATGAGGTGATCATTGCTACAGGCATCGCGCCGCGGACACCTCCCATTGCAGGAATTGAGCATAGTAAAGTGCTGAGTTACATCGATGTGATTGTAAATAAAAAACCGGTTGGCAAGAAAGTCGCCATCATTGGAGCTGGGGGAATTGGTTTTGATGTTTCCGAATATCTGTCCCATGCAGGGGAGTCTACTAGTCAAAATATACCCGCCTTTATGAAAGAGTGGGGGATTGATATGACCTTTGGCTCTCCATCCGGTATTGAAGGCATGATACCTTCCCCTACACCATCGCCTAGAGAAATCTATTTGTTACAGCGCAAGTCAACAAGAGTCGGCAAAGGTTTAGGCAAAACCAGCGGCTGGGCGCATAGAGCAGGTCTGCTCAGTAAAGGTGTCAGCATGTTGGCTGGTGTTGAGTATCTAAAAATTGATGATGCGGGTTTGCATATTAAGGTGAATGACCAAGTGCAGGTATTGGACGTCGATAACGTTGTTGTTTGTGCTGGTCAAGAGCCTTTAAGAGAGTTGGTGGATGGTTTGACTAAACCTCAGCATTTAATAGGTGGTGCAGATGTGGCAACAGAACTAGATGCCAAACGTGCAATTAACCAAGGAACGCGATTGGCTGCTAAATTGTAATATTTTTAGGCAATTTAAAAAGCCAACTTTAAAGTTGGCTTTTTGTTGCTACAAGACTCTACTACTCTAATCAAGCTAGGACAAAGTTGCTAATGCGTCACCAGAAAAGGTTTCCAGTTTGTCCATATCTCCTTGACGAATTTTGTTGGTCCAATTCGGGTCTTGTAATAAAGCGCGGCCCACCGCCACTAAGTCAAATTCGCCCTTATCAAGGCGTTCGACTAGATCATCTATTGAGCGGGTATCTGAGCCTTTGCCAGCAAAGGCACCAAAGAAGTCTCCGTTTAAGCCAACTGAGCCTACTGTAATGGTAGGTTTACCTGTGAGTTTTTTAGTCCAACCAGCGAGATTTAAATCAGAGTTTTCAAATTCAGGCTCCCAGTAACGTCTGGTGGAACAATGAAAAATGTCCACGCCCGCATCGGATAGAGGCGCTAAAAACTCTTCTAATAGTTGTGGTGTTTCAGCTAAACGAGCGCTGTAATCTTGTTGCTTCCACTGGGAATAGCGTAAAATAATGGGAAAATCAGGGGATGTTGCGGCTCTGATCGCTTTGATAATTTCCACTGCAAAACGACTACGATTAGCCATGCTACCGCCCCATTGATCGGTGCGTTGGTTGGTGCCACTCCAGAAAAACTGGTCGACTAAATAACCATGAGCACCGTGTATTTCAATGCCATCAAAACCGATACGTTTTGCATCGGCGGCTGCGTTGGCAAAACCATCAATCACATGTTGAATTTGTGCTTGTGTCATGGGTTCGGCAACTTGTTTTCTAGGAGCTAATAGGCCTGATGGCCCAACACTAGGTAATTCCGGGAAGGGGGCTTTGGTTGGATTGCGAGCCATGCCCACATGCCATAGCTGAGGCATGATTTTGCCACCGGCTGCATGGACTTGCTTTACAACATTTTCCCAAGCCGCTAGCGCTTGTTGGCCGTGTATTTGGGGGACTTTTCCATCCATAGTTGCAACAGGATCATTAACAGTTGTCCCTTCGGTAATGATTAAACCCGTACCGCCCTCGGCACGGCGGCGATAATAACTGGCTACATCTTCAGTAGGAATGCCATCTGGTGAAAAACTACGTGTCATGGGAGCCATGGCAATTCTATTTTTAAGTGACAAGCTTTTTAAGCTAAAAGGTTTAAAAAGTGAGTCGGTATTTTTACTCATTTAGGTTTCCTTAAATTGATTTAGGTACTTTGATAAAGGTTAATTAAGAATTTTTATCGGGATTATCTTTAGTGAGATCAGGCCAAACAAATGCTTCTGTAGGCTTTTTAGCCTTTTGCTTAGCTGAAGTCCTGATAGTCGATAAATACAGTTGCTCAACTTTTTCTCTTGCCCAAGGCGTCTTACGCAAGAACTTCAGGCTAGAGTTAATCGAGGGATCACTAATAAAACAGTTGATTTTTATCTGTTGGCTCATTTTTTCGAAACCCAACTGCGCTTCTAAGGTTTCGAGAATGGTCTGTAGTGTCAGGCCATGCAAAGGATTATTTTGTTGTTCAGTCATTTGAGAGTCTTTATTTAGGTATAATTTCAATTCGCCATTCACTGCCTACTCCCGGGTCGACCACTGAAGCAAATACAGTATTAGCAGGCCAAAAGTCGGCTACTGCATCCAAGCGGTATGCACCTTCCCAAATATTGTAGGCAGGAATGTCATGGGTTAGGTCTTCTACTGTAAGATTTTTATCGACTCCCAATGCTACGCCATGCATAGCAGACACTGCTTGATCACTTAAGCCAAAATCTGATTGGAATACTACTATGCCGTTACCCCTGGCAAAGGCAGAATGTGAAAGTTGCAAGCAAAACACAATAACAATAAGGCTAATTATTCTAGTCACTGACATAAGTTCCCCGCTTTGCGTAGTCAATAAATATTGTCTGCTGAAAGTAAGCAAAAAAAAAGCCCTGATTAACAGGGCTATTATTTATTATTTGGATAGTTAGCTATTAAGCGAAGTTTGCAGCAGCAAAATCCCAGTTAGCCAATGCCCAGAAACCTTCAAGGTACTTAGGACGCACATTACGGTAATCAATGTAATAAGCGTGTTCCCACAAATCAACCGTTAGCAATGGTGTCAGGCTAGCATCAGTCAAAGGTGTGGCTGCGTTGCTAGTGTTAACTATGTCTAGGCTGCCGTCCGCTTTTTTTACTAACCAAGTCCAGCTAGAGCCAAAGTTGTTCACCGCTTTGTCGTTCAACGCCGCTTTGAAGTCTGCGAAAGAGCCCCATTTTGCATTAATAGCATCTGCCAATGCACCACTAGGTTCACCGCCGCCATTCGGGCTAAGACTGTTCCAATAAAACGTGTGGTTCCAGATTTGTGCTGCATTGTTAAACACGCCACCTTCAGAATTTTTAACGATCTCTTCAAGGCTTTTACTGGCCATGTCTGTGCCTTCAACCAAGCCATTCAATTTAGTGACATAAGTGGCGTGGTGTTTACCGTAGTGGTATTCCAAGGTTTCAGCAGAGATATGTGGTTCTAGCGCGTTCTTTTCATAAGGAAGAGCTGGTAATTCAAATGCCATTTTGTTTCTCCATAAAGGGTGATGTGTATTTAAACACTGAACCAGTAAATGCTAGTACTTTATATATCATTGTAAAAGCACTGGTTTGTTATTTGTTAAAACTAATTCACTGTTAGCGGTATATATTGCGCCTTATGCATATTTTTCAAGTGTCAAGTTAGTTAACTAGATTACTAAAAGGATCTAACAAAAGATCAATAGAGTATGAATCATTAGTTGAAAACGTTAAACTTGTCGCCAGATAAGGGTCTATTGATCTTAACCGCAATTAAATTTAAATGAGAGCCACTATGGACACTATTGAAAAAATTAAGCAACAAATCGAAGAAAACCCTATTCTTTTATATATGAAGGGCTCACCTAAATTACCTAACTGTGGATTTTCTGCTCAGGCCACGCAAGCCTTGATGTCTTGTGGCGAACAGTTTGCATATGTAGATATTTTACAAAACCCTGATATCCGCGCCGAGTTACCTAAATACGCAGATTGGCCTACTTTCCCTCAGCTATGGGTGGATGGTGAGTTGGTGGGTGGTTGTGACATCATTATGGAAATGACCCAACAAGGTGAGTTGCAAACGTTAATTAAAGAGTCGGCGGCGAAAAGAGTGGATGAAAGTCCAGCTGAATAAACCCAACGCCAGATATAAAAATAGAGCGCTTAGCGCTCTATTTTTATATCTTTAATTAGCTACGAAGTTGGCCCAGTAAGCATGTTTTCTACTTGATTGGCTTTTTTCTCTGCTGCGATTATTCTCTTGCGCAAATCATCAATTTGATTAGTTAAGTTATTATTAGCTAATGCAGTCGAAATAAGTTTTTCACGTAAACTCGCAAGTTGCTGTTCAAAATCGGCATCTACATTGTTAACTTGGCTAAAATTATCATTTAATTGTTTTAGCAAGTTCGCCTGATTTTCCAATTGCTCTTTGATTATTCCAATAGTTGTATTGTTATCAGCGGTTTCACTGCTAAGACTTTTACTACTTTTTTCACTTGCAGCCTTTAGCGCCATAACAGTTTTATTTAAATCACCGATTTCAGACTGGTTACGGCGCCAAGCGGATGCCCAAAGTTTGTCCATTTCAGACCACAAATGTTCTGTCTTTGTACTTAGTTCAGAAACCTTTACTTGCAATGCAGCAGCTGATTGATCCATATCTTCACCCGTTGCAGATAGACGGCCCTCGAGTTCGGTGATACGACCTTGCGCTTGTTGTAATACTTTATATTGTTCTAACGACCAATATCCAGCTGCGCCAACAATAATGATAAGTAAAAACAAAAAGGCAAACCAAGAAGGTGAATTTGATGCTGCAGATGGCTCATCCGGCACGCTACCCTTTTTTGAGCTTTTATTGGTTGCTTGTGCTCTGGTTCGATGAAAAGACTCCAAATCATCTTTTTCTAGCCTGATTTTCGGCATGTCATCTAAAGGGTCGTTCGCCATGTCATTCTTTTTTAAAGTGATTATGACGTTGATTATACATAGCTAAGTCTGCATTGGGATAGTGATAATCTAGAATGTTTTTAGTTGACCCTAAATAATGTCATTTGTGGCGTCCCCACCTGGAATCGAACCAAGATCTAAGCCTTAGGAGGGCCTTGTTTTATCCATTAAACTACAGGGACTGAGTTTAGCGCCGAGCATTATGTACTAGCTGGGATGGGATTTAAACCCTGTATTGCTTTTATCGTCGCGCAACAAAGTCATTTGGTTGAATATTCGCCAAAGGGGCACCTGTAATTGACTCGACCACGGAGGTTTCGGCAAACACTTGTCTGACTATTACCGCTTCTGGGTGTAATTGAAATTGTCTGTGTGGCAGATTTTGCCCATCAAAAAACTGATTGACTTGAAATAAGGTTAATTCGTCTCCTTGTTTGACACCATTGTGTTTACCAATGTTAATACTCAGGCTTTCGCCTGTTACCTTTAACACACGTCCATAGGCAGGTAAACAGCTCACAGATTCATCTAATGATTGCACCACAGTTTGAATTAACTTTTCAGTGGCTGTGCCAAATGTTGAGTCCCACAATCGCCGACTATTGCTGTCTAAAGGTTGATGTAAATCGAAATCCCATTGGGTTGAGATGTTTTGTGTATTTTGAAAAACCATTTCACCCGAGTTGCCATCGTACATTGAGAAGGACAAGGTTAGGTTTCGCTTACTTTGGTCGCTTTCCCAAAAGGCAAATCCTGGTGATGGCGATGTTTCTACTGCAAAATTTACTATTTCACCAAAAAGTACATATTGGGCATCCGTTTTTTTGGCGAGGTTATATGCGGTTGATTTTTTTTCTTCATCTGTTGGACTTAGATAGTAAGGTTCAACCCTATGTATAAATGCATTCCTTGCGTGATTTTGTGCTTCTTCTTGTAATTTTTCAGCCAACACTTTGCCAAAGTCATAGAGATTGCCGTCGGCAGCTTGTTGCCGTTTATTGATGTTATACCATGTGGTGACAATGTTTTTTTTGTAGTCTGAAGCAGAGCATAAGGCCTCTTGTGGAAAGATATCTGCTCTTATGGAAACCGTCACGTAGTCGTCGTGGTAAATTTCATCAATCAGTTCAATGTTATTCACTTCCCCAGAAGCGCGAATTTCAAAGCGGTCGTCTTCAAGTAAACCGTTAGCAAGCGATTGAATACTTTTAACTGACGCACCAGAGAACAGTAGCGCCTGTTTAATCGCTTCTTGCGTCGCCCGTTGCCTAGCCGCTTCCTTTTCACCGTTATGGATAACAGCTTGACCTGTGGCCTCGAACCAAATAGCCAGTGCGGGGAAACTGCTGACAAGTAACATCAAAACGGCACTTATTTGTATTATTTTAGCTACTTGCATAACTTACCTTTGTAACCTGGATAAAGTGGATCTTGTGATGAAACATAGTCAAATTTCACACTGATTTTCTATTATGATTAACTAAGCACAAATCATACCTATCTGAGTATGATGGCTTTTAGGTACGGTTATTGCAGACCAAAAACTAATATAATGATATTGATACAGTGAATAGCAGGGTGTTA
>Ga0316209_1002588_pt1 | contig 14212 bp, 14 predicted proteins | sample 6monopyrite_MG_FD_204945 | JGI IMG/M metagenome (GOLD analysis project Ga0316209, IMG submission 204945) | Microbial mat bacterial communities from mineral coupon in-situ incubated in ocean water Damariscotta River, Maine, United States -... | ecosystem: Environmental > Aquatic > Marine >...
ACTTTGGAGCGTTGCCATTTGGGATACTTTTTAACGAACGCTAAAAATTGCTGATTTGTGACTGGATATACATCCATCTCAAAATCCCGAATGTAAACTTCAGAAGAATCAGAACCATAAAGGGGGACAAATGCCCCCCCTATGATTTTTTTCATTACTGATGATTCCTGTCCAAACCCTACTGCACATTGCAGCAGGATTCCGAACAGAAGTATTGGTTTTAACATAAATTAATGCGCACTTTTTGCTTTGCTTACCATTGCTGGAGTTACCTCGGTCTTGTTATTATCCCAACTGTTGTAGATGAAAGTAAGAACATTTGCAACCTCTTCGTCTGTAAGCGTTTGAGCGGTCATTACACTGTTGTATGTCTCACCATTAACTGTCATTTCTCCAGTTTTACCATGAAGTACTATGTCAATTGCTCTATCAACATCAGCATTCAAATAATCTGAATTAGCCAAAGGTGGGAATGCACTCGGAATTCCTTGTCCTTCGCCTTGGTGGCAAGCAAAACAAGTTTGACTGTAAATTTGCTTTCCAAGCTTAACTCTTTCTGCAACAGACGTTGCTGTTGCAGCAACGGGAGCTTCTCCTGGCATTGACTGAATTGAACCTCCTTCTGGGTTGTAAATACCTTCAACTTGTTTTCCAGAGTAGATAGTCTTGTTCTCTGTCCCTTCTGCTTTCAGCATTCCCAAAGCACCTTTGTTAAACGCTCTGAAAATGGAGTGGTCAACAAGAATAAATGTTCCTGGAACATCAATTTTAAATTCTACCATTGCCGCACCTCCAGCTGGAATTAGCGTGGTCTGAACGTTTTCATTCATAACGCTTCCACCTTCAACTGCCACACGGTCAAAAATCTCACCAATAACATGAAAAGAAGAAACAAGGTTTGGCCCTCCATTACCAACAAATAACCGAACCGTTTCGCCCACTTTGGCAGTAAGGGCATTGTCTCCAATCAGAGAACCTACCTTACCATTAAACACAACGTAGTCCGCATCTTCATCAACAGCTTTTTGCATATCAAATGGCTGAAGACCAGGTTGTCCGTTTTCTCCTTTGGTATAAAAATCACCTTGCATTACGTAGTATTCCTTGTCAACTGCAGGAAGTCCTCCTTCTGGTTCAACCAAGATTAGACCGTACATACCATTTGCTATGTGCATTCCTACAGGAGCAGTAGCACAATGGTAAACGTAAAGTCCAGGATTCAACGTTTTGAACGAGAACGTTACCTCATGACCTGGCGCAACGAATGACGATGCAGCACCACCACCAGCACCTGTTACAGCGTGAAGGTCAATGTTGTGAGGGAGTTTGTTTTCAGGATGATTTTTAAGCGTGAATTCAACTTCATCGCCAACTCGGGTTCGGATGAAACTTCCTGGAACACTGCCACCAAAAGTCCAATAGACATATTGCACGCCATTGGCCATAGTTCCTTCTTGCTCAAGAATTTCCATATCAACAAATAGCTTTTTCGCTGTACGATCTCCGACTGGTGCGGGCACATTTGGTGGAGATGTAAGGTCCGCATCCATAGTGCCGTTTACTTTAATTGTTACTGGGTCTACACCAGCCTTTTCTTTTTTCACACCCTCGCTGCCGCAAGAAGCCAGCAAAGCCAGACCCACAACGGATAGAACGGGGATTACCTTTCTAATTAATTGGTTTCGTTTCATGATTTTTCGGTTTAGTTACTTCTTTTTTTTGGTTGATGTCTGATTTGTTTTTTGGCTACCCAGCGTTTTTCTCTTTCAATTTTCGCATAAAGTTATCGCTATTGAAAAGCACGGGTTTGAAGGTTATCATTAAAAATGCCCAGTTAGACAGCGCATCTTTATTTCCCCCGCGAATGGCCTCCATTGCTGATGTGCCGAACATATTTGAGTAGCCTGCTAAAATAGAAACCTCTTCGTTAAATTTGTAACCAGCGGTTATATCCAATTCAACTCCAAGACTAGCGTTCAAAGCTGTACCACGATTATTAGGATCTTCCACATCGTTTGCCGCAAGAAAGTAGTGAGCAGTTGCACCAATAAAGAATCCTTTATGTGTGTATTTCACTCCTAAGAACGCATCGTGCAGACCAACGCTTTTGGCATGATTGCCAACGTAGAAATAGTCCATATAGCCATTGAACTTGTGGTTAGTACCATAAAACGGATTGAAAGCTTGGTCGTTTGCAGAAGGGTTAACCTGACTGTTTCCGCTCTGGTATTCATACCCTCCCGAAATGGTTATTGAACCGAGTTTTCCCTCTACATCCAGCCTAGCTAACATAGCATTAAGCTTGGTTTTAGTAAATGCAAAACCTCCTGATGTTTCCGTTCCAGTACTATCAATGGTAAAATCTCCATTATTACCTAATTGATAATAGAACGCTCCGAATGCTTTGAATTTGGCTCCGTCATAACCAGCTCTAAAACCAACTGTTTGGCTGAAGTATGTAGCTTTCTCAGCGTACTTAATCATGGAAGAGGTTCCATTGGTCCCTAAAAAAGCTAGGCTGTCGTTTGCGTTAACTTGCAAACCATTGTTTAGAAATAAGATACTCGCTTTTACCTTTCCAAACGAGCGGTTAGCCCATAGAAACTGCATGGCTTTGTAGTTGCGCGGAGTTGTATATAAGGTACCGACCAAATTGGCGGCTGTTTGATTGTATGCCGCTCCCACCCAAATTTTTGTTTTGCTATCAGGGTAAAACCGAAGAATGGCGGCATCATGGCTCCGGGCTTGCTGGGTCCAACCTACATCTCCAAAAATGCGATGGTCATCTAAAATAATCTCCTGTCTGCCCAGTTTGATGTCTGCCCACTTGGCAAGTTTTCCTACGGCATAAGCCTGATGAAGCCAAGTAGAAGCTCCAGTACCAACGGTAAGTTGCGGTGCGTCTCCCCAAATGCGAACATCTTGTAAAGACACATAGAGACCAACCCACTTAGAATCATAGCCAAAATTCAATCGGCTGCGCTGACTGATAGAAAGGCCAGCCTCCTGATTTTTTGAGGCCAATGCCTTATAGCCGTGGTAGAGTTCTCCTCTGGTTCTTAATTCCGCGTCTATTTGGAATTGTGCTTGTACTTGAGTTCCTATTGCTAGGCAGCCGATTAAGGCAATGAGGTAAGTTTTTTTCATTCGTTGAGATTTAGTTGAATCTGCTGAATGGTGAGGCCGAAAGTAGAATCGCAATTTTTCTTAATTCATGATGTAAATCATAATTCAGATCGGTAAAAGTCATGGAGTGCGAATGTAGTGTGTAGTCTCTTTGAAGCACCATCCAAACTGCATCATTATCCAAAGTCGGTTACATGAAACTGTTTGTGAATTCTATTTCTTTTTCGCCAGTCTCTCGGCTTTGGTTGCGCTGTAATCAACCAAGTAATAATCAAAATAATTAACCATGCTATCAAAAGAACAAGCAAGGCTCTTCTTCTTAGGAGGAACCTTTGTAGTGTCGGTGATTTTCCTTGCCATGACATGGCATTCAATCGTTAGGGAGATACCAAATCAGACTCACGAGCAGAACATAACTCCCGAAGTTGTAGCCGGAAAACAGCTCTTCGATGAGAACAATTGTATGGGCTGCCATACCATTTTGGGCGAAGGCGCATACTATGCACCAGAACTCACCAAGGTTTACGGCCGGAAAGGTGAAGGCTATATCAAAGCCGTTTTAATGTCTCCGACTCCTTGGCAAGGGGCAGCCCAAAGAAAGATGGTGGCTTACGAAATGACCGAGGAGGAAGCCGACAATATGGTGGCCTTTTTTAAGTGGATTGGCGAGATGGATTTGAACGGGTTTCCGCCAGAACCCGATAAAAATCTTCAGCCTTAATCACATTGGTTCAATCCTAAAAAAGAATTATTATGAGATATAAATCACAAAAAGTTGCATACTGGTTTTTCGCCTTGAGTATGCTTTTGCTGACATTACAGATTACTTACGGCTTTATTATGGGCTTTGCGCATATGGGTTTTGATGGTCTGCACGAATTCATCCCCTTTAACGCTGCGCGAGCAACACATAATAATCTATTGGTTGTTTGGTTGCTAAGCGGTTTTATGGGTGCTGCGTACTACATCATTCCAGAAGAAAGCAAACAGGAATTGGTGAGTGTTAAACTGGCCTATTTACAGCTAATTAGTTTGGCTGTGGTTGGAGTTGCTGCCATTATTGGTTTTCACCTTAACTGGTGGGAAGGACGAAAGTTTCTTGAGATTCCGCGGGAGCTAGATTGGCTGGTTGTAATTAACGTATTGCTTTTTCTTGGGCTTATCATAACCACTTTATGGAAAGGCAAGCGGAAAACCACAACATCCTTGGTGCTAACAATGGGGCTGTTTTTCGCAGCTATTCTTTACCTGCCAGGTATGATCTGGTTTGATAGTCAAACATTGGATAGTTTCTTCCGCTGGTGGGTTGTTCACCTATGGGTAGAAGGTGTTTGGGAGTTAATTATGGGTGGTATTCTTGCTTACTTGCTTATCAAATTAACAGGCGTTGATCGTGAGGTTATTGAAAAATGGCTGTACGTAATTGTTGGTCTTACCTTCCTTTCTGGAGTGTTAGGAACTGGTCATCATTACTATTACATCGGAACGCCTAGATACTGGCTAATTATTGGTGGAATCTTCTCTGCGCTAGAGCCTTTAGCTTTTTTGGGAATGGCATTATTCGCCATCAACATGTATCGCAGAAGCGGAAGATCACATCCGAACAAATCTGCTTTATATTGGACAATCGGTTCTGCCGTAATGTCGTTTGTAGGAGCTGGTTTGCTTGGTGCAGCCCACACACTTCCTGCAGTAAACATGTACACGCATGGTACGCTGGTAACAGCCATGCACGGCCACTTAGCTTTTTGGGGTGCATACGGCATGCTCATCTTTGCCATGATTAGCTACGTGTTGCCAAACCTTACAGGTAGAAAACTTTACGATAGCGCGGCAAGTATGTACGCTTTCTGGCTAGCTAACATTGGTATGGTCTGTATGACCTGCGCCTTCGCAGTAGCTGGTATTGCACAGGTGTATATGGAAAGAAAGATCGGTCTTCCGTTCATGCAGGTTCAGGAAGAAATTGAAGTGCATTTCTTTGGTTTGATTTTGGCAGCAACGCTATTCACAATAGGCTGTATGCTGTTCATTTACAACTTCATTAAGTATGGTCAGCCAACAGATGAGGCATTACTGACAGATGCTGAGCAAGGCGATGTAATGGCCTAAAAGTATGTTTATGAGAGCGGTGTCGTAGCTTTATATCTATGGCGCTGCTCTCATTTTTTATTTGAGTTTGTAACTGATAATTTGGAAAGTGATGGAGACAATGGAAACTACAATGAACGGAGTCCGAAAAGCTGCCAAACCCTACTACCGGGTTGTTGGAAAGGAGAAGGAAATTTTCATGGCGGCTTACCAAAATCGGCTGCCAATCTTATTGAAAGGACCAACGGGAACGGGTAAATCAAGATTCGTTGAGCACATGGCTTACGAGTTAGAATCTGAACTCATTACCGTTGCTTGTCACGAAGAAACTTCTGCCACCGATCTTATTGGTCGTTTTATCCTAAAAGGAACAGAAACAGTTTGGCAAGATGGTCCATTAACAAAGGCGGCCAAAGAGGGTGATGTTCTTTATTTAGATGAGGTTGCAGAAGCAAGGCCAGACATTATCGTGGCCATTCACTCTCTTACCGACCATAGAAGGATGTTGTACATCGATAAGTTGGGAACAGCCATTAAAGCACACGAAAATTTCATGTTGGTTACCTCATTCAATCCTGGTTATCAGAAGGGATTTAAAGAATTGAAACCATCCACTCGTCAGCGATTTGTTGCTATGTCTTTTGTACATCCAACAGCTGATATTGAGATTGAAATTCTGATGCAAGAAACAGGCATTGACAAATCGTTGGCTTCCAAATTGGTGAAGATTGCAGGCAAGATTCGTAACCTCACCGAACTCGGGCTTACCGAAACGGTTTCTACTCGGTTGATTGTTGATGCAGCGCTACTTATCAATGCTGGCTTGCCAAAAAGAACTTCCGTACAGGCGGGAATGATTCAGCCACTTACCGATGACCAAGAGGTTTTAAGAACCCTAATCACGCTATCTGATTTGATGATTTAAGTTCAGGTAAATGCTGGACCTTGACGAAATCATATTTAAACGCCTAGCTCGTTTTCACAAACGCAGGAAGAATACGCTTTCAGAATCCGAAGAGGCTCGGGTTGTACACCTCTCGAATATACAACAGCAACTCACGCTTTTGGCGCGCGCTTTAACAGGTGTGGCAATTGATGTAATTCCCGCGGAGCGAGAAGGTGGATTCAAAGGCATGCATTTTCTGGTACCAAGGCGCATGTTGCTCTTTTCTGATGCCAATCTTAACGACTTGTATTACCGCTTTCGGGTGATGTACATGAGCGTGCAGTGGGAGCAGCAAACGCCCAATGAAGATTTGGATGTGCTGGGCCAACTGTTAGAGGAATATCCTGCTTTAAAGGACATTCACGCTGAATTAAAGAAAGAACTCACTTTCCATTTTGAGTCTCAAAAACAACCCATTGACGAAAGTTGGCTAACTGGTCATGTTTATTCTGAGTTAATCTCTGAGCCAGATCTTACAGCTTCCAGTAATGTTCCATCGCAACGCAAAGCAAATTCGGCACAAACAGAAATAAAGGCCAAACATGCCGATGAAGTTGAGTCTATTCAGGTTGACAAGAAGGCGCAAGAAGATTACGTTTTTACCCACAATTTTGAAAAGGTAGAAACGGCAGAAGAATTTGATGGCAGTTGGCGCGACTTTGATGGTTCTGATGAACTTGATGAGCATTCTGAGGCGCTCAACGAACTCAGCTTAAAAAATACAGTTCGTGTAGATGAAGAAACACACTCGGTTTATCAATCCGATTTTGTAGCTAACACTAAAGTGGCCGAGAGTGCCGAAATGGAAGAGCAGGAAGTAGTTTGTACCTATCCTGAATGGGACCGAGCAAAGAATGCGTATCGACCTGACTTCTGCAAGGTTCATATTTGGCCATGTAAAAGCACGAACGATGCTTACGTAATAAATGCCCTCAAAGACAATGGCATTACGCTTAGGGCTTTGCGCAAAATGTTTGCACGGTTTTTTAATGATTTAGAAACGGTTCGGCATCTCCAGCAAGGAGAAGAATTGGATACTGATGCTTTGACCGATCTCGTTGCTGATATCCGTTCAGGACATTCGGCCGATGAACGTATTTACACCAGTAAACGCAAGCGAAATAGAGATGTTTCCATCTTGTTTCTGTTGGATAGAAGTCTGTCGAGTGATGGCTACGCTGCCGGAAGTCGCATTATTGATGTGGAAAAGCAGGTTGCCGTTCTGATGGGCGAAGTCCTTACTGAATACAAAATCGATTTTCAGGTAGATGCCTTTTGTTCTCGAACCCGTAATTATTGTTCATATACAACCTACAAAGATTTTGACGGTAAATGGACAGCGCAACGAGGTCATATTGCAGCCATAGAGCCTGAAGGTTACACGCGCATTGGCCCTGCATTACGTCATGCTGGAAATGTGCTGAGTAAGCGAGATACGCGTTCTAAATGGATTGTTCTTCTATCAGACGGCAAACCCAACGATTATGATAAATATGAAGGCAAATACGGCTTGGCTGATGTAAAAAAAGCCCTCGATGAACTCAATGCCATGCATATTTCTACCCATGCTTTTGCCATCGAAGAACAAGCTCGATACTACTTGCCACTTATGTTCGGAGCAAAGCAATACAACGTGCTGTCCAACCATCGCGAAATGCTTTATAGTCTATCTGCGCTTTGCGAGCGGATTGTGAAGGGGTAGTAATTGATACACGTTGTGGTGTTTAATCACCATCTAAAATCCTCATCCTCGCGATTATCAAACAGAGTAAGGATTTCTATTCGGTCTTTAATAACGCGATACACAGCTGTTGTGTTCCGATGAACAAACCCTAATCGAACTCCTTCCATCGTGGCGGAGTATTTAAAGCTTTCTGGATACACACGAATTACCTTTTCAAATTCCTGAACGCAGTCAAGAAATTGTTCCGCTTATTTCAAAGACCATATAGTACAAATGAAATCGTGGATATTTTGCAGGTCTGCTTTCGCTTCATCTGCCCAAATTAGGCGGTACTTAGCGCCCATACTTTTTCCAAACTTCAGAGCTCTCGGAAACTCTACCTGCCTTTACGTCCTCCAGCCGTTGATAAATTTTGGTTTTCTGTTTAGACGTGAGGTCGTCCGCCCAATCATCAGTTTCGTGGTTCTTCTTGTAAAACAGAAGGGCGGCTAACATCTCCTCATTCTCAACTCCTGTAAGCCACTCTATCAACTCCAGTTTTGCCGCCTCAATTTTCATAGTTTAAAAATAGCCAATTAAACCCGCTCAATAGTAGTAGCCCTTCCCATTCCGCCTCCAACGCTAAAGGGTTGTTCCCCAAAGGATTTCGCAATAATCCCTACACCTTGCCTATTTCGATTCTGAGTTAATGGTGGACGGTTTCTTGCTCAGGCGATAAATCATAATCACGGCCATAGTCGCAAACATCATCAGAACAACCACTCCGTTGGCGCCACCAAGCCACTTTCTGAGTTCGGTGTTTCCCATCCAAGCAAATACTGTTCGCCCTATTAATGTGAGTTGAAACAATCCCCAAATGACCCAAAGTATTGGGTGATACGGTCGATGGGTGGTTTTGAGAATAGCAGGAAAAATGATAGGTGCATGCGCCCATATCATTGAAAAGGCGAAGCCTAGAAAGAAGGTGTGCAAGAACAAATCGTAGAAAAGCGGATGGTTAGGAATGAGAAAAACTGTAAGACCATTGATAAGCAGCCAACCATATCCGACTAATAGACCTGTAGCAACATATCGATGAAATCCCGCTTTACGAATACCGATACGCGCCATGTCGTATTTCATGAGCCAAAAAGCTGTTCCGATAGAAGCTACGCCCATTAATTGCTGACCATAAACTGAATGGAACGGCAGCGCTATGCCGATTATCAGCAAAGTGGCAAACACCCAAAGCAAGGCTTTCGCCCATTTAGGAATGTTTAGATAACGTGTAAGTTCCAAGCGCTCTCCCACAATGGTGAGGAATATGAAACCGATCCACCAAGTAGTAGCGGCTGCTACCAGTCCAACTTTCAGCAACACTAGGTTTCCTAAAAGCCAACAAGTGGCTCCAGCCAATAGCAAGTACCAATAAGCATCCTTGTGTTTTGCCATTTGGATGATGTAAACAGCCAACAATCCAGCGTTTCCAATCGTCAACGCCATTAATGCGAATTGACGTTCTCCCAAAAGCAGGAATATGGAGGAAATTGCCGCCACTAACGGGAACATACGCCACCAGTTTGATGGCATGGAAACCGTCCGTTCCAACGTAATAAGAGTTCCGAGAAATCCACCTGTCATTAGAATTCCATGCTGAAACGATGCTTCTGGTAATGGTATTTTCCATCCTAATCGCATCCATCCGCCAACAATCCCAGTAACTATTGCCAGAAGAACCAATGGCAGTGGAAGCAATCGTAATTTCATGATTTCTGTTCTGTTTTCTGATAAGAAAGCACGGCCCAAAACAGACCGATAACACCAATTACTAATAGAATGCTTCCTGCAAAAAGCGCTTCGTTGTAAAGCGACCATGCTCCTAAACCCGTCCAAATGGAAATGCCTTGGGCGAACAAAAGTGCTTCAGTAAGTATCAATCCTAAAAAAAGAAATATGGCACTCCAACGGAAACTAAACAGTAAAGCGGACAGCACATGCGTTTGAAGCAGGACCATAATCAAATAGCTGGTAATCATTCCAATCATTAACAGATGAATGAATCCAATTACCATTGGGCGAATATTTAAGGGAACAAGGGCAATTTCTGGCCAACTCAATGCGGCTTGTCCAATAGCTTTTAGTAATACGGAGCTAAGCGCAATCCACGCACAAATACGAACCCAATTTGGCAGTAGGCCGAATGATTTTCTGAATGGGAAAAGGAAACCAATCAACAGAATAGCCGCCATCAATTGTGCTAAAGAACCAATTGTATTAAACGGCAGCAACTGAGGTAAGTGCAAGTATTGCGCAGTTGGCAAGGCGACCATTCCCACGGCCGCAATGATGAGCAAAAGATGAAATGCACGGAATTGAAGCGGCTTCATTGCTATCGCCAATTTAGAAAGCTGTTGCATGAGGAGTGCGGAGGTTGCAAAAACAAACCATCCCTGAAATTGAAAATGAAGGAAGAATTGTATGCAGAGATTATAAGCGTCCGTCAGTCTACCAATTTTGGCGGTTACAGGGCCAAGGGCATAAACGCCCAAGGTTGAGAATATCATCAGAACGATTGCTGTTTTTAGCAAGATGATTGGCTGCTGGTTCTCCGATTTCGCATTGCGCCAAATGAAGGTCAAAAACGCATAGCTGCTGAAGAGATGCAAAGCCGAAAACGAGATTGAAATGGTGCCATATCCCTGAAAAGGAAAGCTCACCATCATGCCTATAACTGCAAGTTGTAATGCAACAAAAAGCCGCTGGTATTTCTTCTTTTTGCGTTCGTCAGGAGAAAGAAAAAAGTGCATGATAAGCGCAAAAATGACCATGTAGAGCCAACCCATCATGGCTGCATGACTGTGTGCATGAGTCATGTGGCGGAAGTTCAGCCACGGCAAATCGAACAATGCAGCTGAACGTAATAAAAGCCCCATTAGCGCAGCAACACCAAAGTTGGCAAAGGCCACAATCACCCATTTCCGTTCCAGGAATTCGCTATTTGATTGAAAGGAGGTCATTTATTCTTCGAAGTAAACGAAAAACGGCCCGAAATCGGGCCGCTTCTCATTCATCACGTGTTCAACCAATCATACAGTTCCATCTGCTGATTCCATTTCAAGTGCTTTCGGAAATAATATGTTGTTCTCAAGATGAATGTGTTTGTGCAAATCATCCACGAATTCTTTGAGCAAACTGTAAGACACTCGCCACGTATTGCAAGGATATTCTGGCGGATTGAAGCCATCGGTCAGCTCGCTCATTGCTTCAAATCGTTCTCCTTCGTCCTCATGCTCAATCTTCATCATCGCTATCGGGTTTTCTACAGTTCCGAATGATGGCTGTGGCATTGGTTCTCCGGCATCTTTTGCCATTTGCATTTTCTTTATGAACGGGAAAAGAATCAACTCCTCCTTTTTCATGTGCTGCGCCAGGTTGCCGGCACTTTCGTAGAACATGTCGCGTATTTCTATCAGGTACGGATGGCCATCGCCATGCACTTTTGCCACTTTGTCCAGAAACGGCTTGATCTGTTCTGTGGCCTCCACCACATAGCTATGGTGTTTATCTTCAATATGATTTGCCAACCTGTCCAATTTCCACGTAGTGTAATCCACAGTGTTATCATCCGTCACTTTGATGGCCGCTTCCAGATCAGCGATCAATGGCTGTGGGTCAATTCCTTTCGATGCACAAGCATCTTCAATTGTTCTTCCGCCCTTACAGCAAAAGTCAATTCCGTATTTCTTGAAAACTGGGGCCGTGCGGTAGTTTTCGGCTACCATTTCTCCGATTGTCTGTTCTGCTAATGCTTCCATTGTATATGTTTTTCTGTTCGTTTCTGATGCCAAAATTAAACACGAAACACTAATAAAGGATGATTTTATCCGAAATAGATTTATGATAGATGTCAGTTAACAACGAAGGGGGCATGCAGAATCACGTTTTGGTACTAATCCGCTGGCGCGCGTTTTCAACGCGTGACCCGACCAAACCAGCAATAGCCGCACATTACAAACGTGTGTCCGGCCAATATCTGCTGGCGTGTGCCAATAACCATCTATCCTGATGTAGCATTTACGAACGCGTTGCAAAACGCGCCCGAGCCGTGAGACCCTTCGGGACTTGCTGCGTCCGCAATTCGTCATATTCGTACCGCGTAGCGGAATTAGTAATTCGTATCCGCTGGCGCGCGTTTGCAACGCGTGACCCGACCAAACCAGCAATAGCCGCACATTACAAACGTGTGTCCGGCAATATCTGCTGGCATGTGCCAATAACCATCCATCCTCCGCTGGTGCGCGTTTGCAACGCGTGCCCTGACCATACCAACAATACCGTTTATGCCGTTCCGCTGGCGCGCGTTTGCAACGCGTGACCCGACCAAACCAGCAATAGCCGCACATTACAAACGTGTGTCCGGCCAATATCTGCTGGCGTGTGCCAATAACCATCCATCCTGATGTAGCATTTACGAACGCGTTGCAAACGCGCCCGAGCCGTGAGACCCTTCGGGACTTGCTGCGTCCGCAATTCGTCATATTCGTACCGCGTAGCGGAATTAGTAATTCGTATCCGCTGGCGCGCGTTTAGCTAATCGCGTAACGCGTGCCCCGTTCTCAGAGGACTTAATCACCTTATTCATAAAGGTTTCAATCTCGATTACTTGCATACAAGTGATTGGCATGTCTGCTTGTTAAACCGGTTAATAGCGGCAAGGTCAGACGCGCGTAGTTTTTGATCGCTTTGAATTCGATGTAGGTCTTGTTTTCTTATTAGCGGCCTTTTTTTTGTACTCGCGAATAAACGTGCTAATCTCTTCACGCGCTTCGTCTGTCAACGGGTCGCTTGCAATTACAAAGTCAACTCCTTTTGGTTCTTTTATATGTGCCATAATACTTACGATTTAAAATATTTGTCAACCAAAGCTTGTGCCGATAGCGTTGGGATGATCATTCTGTGTCCGCCCAAAGTATAAGCGCCTAATGTCTTTTCGTAATGTTCAATAAGTTTTGTTTTTGCTGTAAAACTCACAAATCCGTCAAACCCTTGCTGAAAAGAGACCTTACAAGCGTGGGCAACTAAATTTCCTGCTACGCCATCGTAAAGTTTGTTCTGACCCATGTTGAATGGTGCGTTTTCAAGCAAATGCATGTAAATGTGGTCAGATTCCAATGTCAGGCTTAGTAAACCCTGAATAACATCTGGATTGTTGTGAATTGTTAATTTGAAAACCTCTTTCGTATTATCTCCAAGCTCTATTTTCCAATCAAAATTCCAACCCCTTTTCTTTGTCACTTGTTTTAAATCCACCTTCGTCAAACGCAAGACTTCGGTCGCGAAACTATCACCTGAAATTGTGTTTTGGATGGAATTCGTCAACCTGTCCACAATAAAATCGAGATGCGTGAGCTGTTTTGATTTCATGAAGTGAATTTACGAAATACTCCTTGTTTACCCGCTGGCTTGCGTTTAGCTTTTTGCGTAACGCGTGCCCCGTTCAGTACTACCCTACGCGAGCACCTTTTCGATTAAGACGATTTGTTTGGAACAGAACAGGCCCGATCTCATGTCGGGCCCGTTCAATCAAATTTCTGGAATTGGTGTTCGTACTATGCATCCGAAAGTATTTTTACCAATTTTTGGTACATTTGAAATAGACACTACTAAAATGAGCAAAAACACATCCATATCACTCGGAGATTATTTCGACCAATTCGTTCAGAGCAGCATAAAGGAAGGAAGGAAGGAAGGTTTAAGAATGTAAGCGAAGTTATCAGAGCCGGGTTAAGACTCCGCTAGCGCGCGTTTGTAACGCGTGACCCGACCAAACCAGCAATAGCCGCACATTACAAACGTGTGTCCGGCCAATATCTGCTGGCGTGTGCCAATAACCATCCATCCTGATGTAGCATTTACGAACGCGTTGCAAACGCGCCCGAGCCGTGAGTTCGGTGAAAGGACATGATGACCAGTTACAGATGATCTTCGCCTACCTCGGGCAGTTTGAGGAAAGTAAACAGCAGGAGTTCGACCAAGAGAACAGGAAGCGCATCGGCTTCAAAACCGGGGAAAAGAAATAAAACCCTTGGCTTGATTTGTTTTCGCCCTCTTGCTGAGAGAACCCTCCGCTAGGCAGTAACCGGTCTTTTTTCCGCCAAACGGAAGTCTTGCGCCAGCGATGCCGTTAAACAGAACAGGCCCGATCTCATGTCGGGCCCGTTCAATCAAATTTCTGGAATTGGTGTTCGTACTATGCATCCTAAAGTATTTTTTTCCGCTGGCGCGCGTTTGCAACGCGTGACCCGACCAAACCAGCAATAGCCGCACATTACAAACGTGTGTCCGGCCAATATCTGCTGGCGTGTGCCAATAACCAACCAACCTGA
>Ga0316209_1002592_pt1 | contig 14204 bp, 9 predicted proteins | sample 6monopyrite_MG_FD_204945 | JGI IMG/M metagenome (GOLD analysis project Ga0316209, IMG submission 204945) | Microbial mat bacterial communities from mineral coupon in-situ incubated in ocean water Damariscotta River, Maine, United States -... | ecosystem: Environmental > Aquatic > Marine > Coastal...
ACACGTGCTCAATCTACGCGTGCGTGTGCAGTCGGGAGAGTGGGGCGCTTTCTGGAATGAGTACCAAAGCCAACAACGGGCAGCCTAACGTGACCCTTACGTTAAGACGGACCTACACCCATTCCAACGAGCGAGGTCTCGCGCGTGAGTTCCGCAGACTCTGCGGCGTGCGCGTAGGCCTCGACGCGAGCGGTTAGCTCGCGGTTCTGCATGACGAGCAGTACGTCGATGACCGCGAACGCGATGCACGCGATCACGAGCGTTCGAACCAGGCCGGAGGAGCGCTGGTTCGAACGGGGTCCGTCGGGGCTGGCGCTCTCCATGCCCGTCAAGGATAGCGGCGAGCGTTGCGAGCGTGGTGAAGAGGTCGGTGAGAGTGAGTCGTCAGGACTTCAGGAGTGAGCAGATGTACCCGCTGCGTCTCTCGAACCGGTTCTTGTCACAGATCGTGCCGAGGAACAGGAGGCTCGGTCCGCCGATCTTCGAGCAGGACCACTGGAAGCTCGGTCCGCACAGAATCGGAATATGTCCAATCGCTTGCGCGGGCGGAGCGACGACGGTGGCCGCTCCGAAGACGAGCGCCATTGATAAGGCACTGGCGAGAAGGACTCTGCTAAGTCGTCGCAATTTCTTCATGGGTCTCTCCTACTCCTCAGAGGTTCGGTCTTGGAACGGAACGGGTATCCAGCTGACCGAGCGGCATGGACGCCGACAAGACGTAATTCTAACGAGGCGCGGCGCCAAATGGCTCCCGGCGGCTCCACCAGTTGCATAGGAGTACGCTCACGGGTTGTCACCGATCTTCACAGGATCTCTTCGTTGACGCGACCGCTTAAGTGTTTTGTTGGGGAGCGCTTGGCGTTCGCGTTAGGTCCAAGTTCAATGGCGTGAGGGGGATGTTCGATGAGTGACAGTGAAGCGGAGCGATCGGTAGCCGAGCGCGCGGTGCGATTCGCAGTGTGTGTCGGGGTCGGCCTGGTTGTCCTCGCTCTACCGCGCCCCGAGAGCGTGCCTCCCGAAGGTTGGCGCATGCTCGCGATCTTCGTGTCCATCATCGCGGGCTTCTTGCTGCGTCCATTCGCCATGGGGCCGTTGGTGCTCTTCGGTGTCGTCGCGAGCTCCGCAACGGGCACGCTCGAGCTCGATGCCGCGCTCGCGGGCTACGGCGAGAAAGTCGTCTGGCTCGTGGTCTCCGCATTCCTGTTGGCCGGTGCCGTTCGCGATTCGGGCCTCGGTCGTCGCGCCGCACTGCTGCTCGTCCGCAAGTTCGGCAAGTCGACTCTGGGCGTGGGCTATGCACAGGCGGGAGCGGAGCTGCTCCTCGGTCCTCTCGTGCCCTCGAACACGGCGCGCGGCGGCGGAATCCTCGCGCCGATCAGTGACTCACTCTCGCGCGCGCTGGGCTCCGAACCCGGCAAGACCTCCGAGAAGGCCGGGACCTATCTGACTCTGGTCGGCGCGCACTGCAACCTCGTCACCGCCGCGATGTTCTTGACCGGCATGGCCGCCAATCCGATCTTCGCGGTCGCGGCGCGAGACGTGTACGACGTTCCGTTCGACGACTGGACGACCTGGGCGCTGGCCATGATCGTGCCGGGCTTGGTCTCGCTCGCTCTGCTTCCGCTCGCGCTCTTCTACATCGCTCGTCCGACGGTGACGGACGGACGACCCGCGCAAGAGCTGGCGCGGCGTGAGCTGGAGGGCTTGGGGCCGTGGACTCGCGCCGAGAAGATTCTTTCGGGTGTGTTCACCCTGATGATCCTGCTCTGGTCGGTGAAGGCCTGGGGACCACTCGTCGGCTTGGACTTGAAACCCGACACGACCATGGTCGCTCTGCTCGGAGTCTGCGCGCTCCTCGCTCTGAACGTGCAGCCGTGGAAGCGCATGACCCACGACGCCGCGACCTGGGACACGCTGATGTGGCTGGGCGGCTTGCTGACCATGGCGTCTGCACTCAAGGACCTCGGAGTGATCGGCGCCTTCGCGGAGAGCGCCGGGATCTGGTTCGAGGGAGCGCCCGTTCTGCCGACGGTGATCGGGCTGGCCCTGATCTACTTCTATTCGATGTACGCGTTCTCCATGTTGACGGCGCACATCACCGCGATGGCCGCGGCCTTCCTCACGATCTGCCTGGCCGCCGGCGCACCGGGCATGCTGGCGGCTCCGCTCTTCGCCGCCTTCTCGAACCTGTGCGCCTGCACGACCAACTACTCGAGCGGCCCGATGATCATCTACTTCGGCCTCGGTCACGTGCCCTCGACGACCTGGTTCAAGACGGGCTTCCTGGTCTCCCTGCTGCACCTCCTGGTCTGGATCCCGGTCGGGCTGCTCTGGTGGCACTTCCTGGGCTGGTGGTAGACCCTGGAACTGCCCTGCTTCCGTGTTGATGGACTTTCCGGAAGTCCCTGAGCCGGCCGTACTTCGGTCCGTCGATCGGGTGCGCAGGCCCTCCGCACAGAGAATTCGCCCTATGTCCGCCCCTGCCAAGGCCTTGCGAGCAGGCATCAACACGGAAGCAGGGCAGTTCCGAGGATCCGCGCCTCGGCTCCAGTTTCGGTTGCCCAGTGCCGATGAGCATGGAACTCCTTGCTCCCCGTCCCCCCCCACGAAATCACTCCATGAGGCAGGTATACCGAATCGAGCTGTCCGGCAGCTTTCACCTTAGAGGCATTCTGCGTCTCGAGGGTGACGTCGGCATCGAGGGAAGACTGGCCGACATCTCCACCAAAGGCGCAGCGCTTGCATTTCTACCGGGCAGCGATCCGAATCTCGAGCTCGACAGCGAACTGGAGATGGTCTTCGAAGGTCCGAACGGAGTGCAGGTCGAGACCAAGGCGATCGTGCGGAGCCGATTCGAGGGAGACAGCTTCATTCGCTACGGGTTCGAGTTCGCCAACATCGAAGAGCTGAACAAGCGCATTCCGATTCTCATGCGCGCCGTCTTCAACCGACGTCGTTCGCCGCGAGTGCAACCCGACACGCCGGTGGCCGTCACGCTCGAAGCGGAAGGAACCGACACGATCACGGCCAACCTGGTCAACATTTCCGTCTCCGGCGCAGCGATCGAAGTTCCATTCACCGCGTTCGAGAACTACGTCGACGGAGGCAAAGTCACGACCACGCTCGATCTTCCCGAAGCGCTGAAGGCCGTCTGCCTCAAGGGCTCGATTCGCGGAATTCGCATGCAAGGCCCGTCGGTCCACCTCGGTATCGAGTTCTCCGAAGACACGACGCCGCACTGGGAAGAGCAAGTCGCGCAGCTCGAGAACTACGTCTGCAGCCGCGAAGTTCTCTCGCCCTACGTCCCCGGCTAGAGCGACGCTTCAGTCGGCGCTAGAGCAGCTGACGCAAGCGATCCGCGAGCGCACTCTCGCGGTGGCGCTGCTCGGCATTGTCGAGTGCCATCTGAAGTGCGCGCCTCGAGCCGACCAGGACGACGAGCTGTTTGGCTCGCGTGACGGCGGTGTAGAGCAGGTGCCGTTGGAGCATCAGGTAGTGCGACGTGACCAGCGGGAAGACGACCGCCGGGAACTCGCCGCCTTGCGAGCGGTGGACGGTGATGGCGAAGGCCGGCTGGAGATCGTTGAACTCCGCCGGCTCGTAGAAGACCTCGCGTTCGGGGAAGGCCACGAAGAGCCCGCTGCCGTCGAGGTTGATGCGTGAGATGCGCCCCATGTCGCCGTTGAAGATCTCGCGCTCGTAGTCGTTGCGCGTGTGGATGACGCGGTCGCCGGTGCGCCAGATTCGGTCGCCGCGCTTGGCCTCGGCTCCTCCGCTCTGGAGGGCTTCGCGCAGCTTCTTGTTGAGGATGTCCACGCCGCACGGGCCGCGGTACATCGGCGCGAGCACCTGGACGTCCTCGATCCAGTTGAGCCCGAAGTTGCGCGGGATGCGCTCCGACACGACCTCGACCGTTCGCTCCGCCGTGGCGTAGTCGCCGTCCGCCGGGAAGAAGTAGAAGTCGCTGGTCGAGTTGCCGGGCTCGGGGAACTCCGGCTCGGCTCCGCACAGGATGCGGTAGGCGTTGGAGACGATCTTGCTGTCGGCGCGTTGGCGATAGATCTCGGTCAGGCGCCAGAGCGGGACGCGCTCCGACTCGAGCAGGTCGGACAGCACGGCGCCGGCTCCGACCGCCGGCAGCTGGTTGGGATCGCCGATGAGGATCAGCCGCGTCGGCGGCTCGATCGCTTTCACCAGCTGGTGGGCGAGCACGAGGTCGAGCATCGAGAGCTCGTCCACGATGATCAGGTCGGCCTTCAGGGGATCCTCGCCGTCGTGCTTGAACCCGTGCTTCTCCGGGTCGTAGCCGAGCATGCGGTGAATCGTCGAGGCGGGGCGACCGGTGGCTTCGGACAGGCGTTTCGCGGCGCGCCCGGTGGGGGAGGCGAGCAGCACGGAAGCGCCCGCGGCTTCGGCGAGGTCGACCAGCATGCGAACGATCGTCGTCTTGCCGACGCCGGGTCCGCCTGTCAGCAACCCGACCGCGGAGCTCATCAAGCCGAGGACGGCTTCGCGTTGCTTCGGATGCAGCTCGATCGCCGCGCTCTTCTCGGCCAGGAGCAGCTCCGCTTCCGTCGCGAGCGCGCGCACCTCTTCGCGCTTCATCAGCGCACACAGGTTCTCGGCCAGGCGTGACTCGCAGGTCTGGTAGCGCGGCAGATAGATCAGCTGCTCGCCCTCGCGCAGGTCGGACTCACGTCTCAGCTCGTCGATTCGAAGCTGCTCCTCCAGGACAACGGTCAGGTTCTCGGCCGTCGCCGCGTCACCGAGCAGCTCTCGCGTACGCTCGAACAGCGCGTTCTCTTCGAGCAGGGAGTGACCGTCGTTCGACGCGTGCTGCAAGGCGTAGTGCAGGCCAGCGCTCAGCCGCTCGCTGCTCGTCGGTTCGAAGCCGAGCTTGGTGGCGACGCGATCCGCAATCGCGAAGCCGAGCCCGGGGATTCCGCTCGCCAGGACGAAGGGGTTCTCGCGAATGAGCTTCTCGCACTCGGCACCCAGCTTCTTGAGCGCGAGCTCGGACTGGCCCGGTCCGAGACCGCAGTCGAGCAAGAAGGCCTTGGTGCGGTGAGCGACGAGCTGCGCGCGCACGGCTTGAACGAGGTCCTCGCGAACCTGGCGCTTGAGCCCGCGCACGGAGGCGAGTCGCTCGGGCTCGTTGCGGATGATCTCGAGAGCGTCGGTGCCGAGCGTCTCGACGATTCGGGCGGCCAGCTTGGGCCCGACTCCCCGGAAGGCCTTCGACGAGAGGTACTTGATGATCCCGGATCTGCCGAGCGGAGGCAGAAACTCCAGGAGGTCGAACTGGAACTGGAGTCCGTGAGCGGCGTGCTTGCTCCAGCTTCCGGTCAGCCGCACGCGCACGCCGTCGCTCGGATCGCTCCAGTGACCGACCGCGGCGACCACCGTCCCGACGTCCATCGGGAGCCCCTGCTCGTCCACACAACCTCTTTCGATGGCGAGCTTTAGGACCGTGTAGTGGGACTCCTCCGAGTGGAAGGTGACGCGCTCCACGATGCCCATCAGCATCCCGCCCGGAAGGTCCGGCGCACGGTCCTCGTTGGCCCAGAAGGAGGGGGTATCGGTGGGTGGCGGGACCGGAGTCATGCTGCGAGGATCCACGGACGGGGACCCGAATTCCAGATAAAGCTTCCTCGGGTTCCATACAGCCCTATACTCCTCGGCCCGTTTCGCCCCGGACACCCGGAGCGCAAACCTTCCATTTTAGCTCCAGAGCACTCCTTCCCCACTTCTTTCAAGCATGGCGATCAAGGTTCAGGTCCGCCCCAACGAGTCACTCGAAGCTGCGCTTCGTCGCTTCAAGCGGCAGTGCAACTACGGCGGTATCTTCCGCCTCGCCAAGGCCTATAACTGGCACGAGAAGCGTTCCGACCGTCGTCGTCGTGAGCGCCGCGAACGCATCCGGACCATTCTGAAGTCCGCCCGTCGCGCTCGTCGCCGCGCCGCTCGCTCCTAGGGGAGCCTGCCCGCGCGCGCTCCAGGACCGCCGAGTCGGTCCTGGGAAAGTAAGACCCGCCGCCCGCGCCCGCCGCGGGCGTCTCGCGTTAAGGTGAGATTCCGGCAGCGTTCTCCCGCGAACCACGCCCTGCTCGACGTTCACCATGCGCCTGTTTCCAAAGGATCGAGACCTCTCACAGCCGCTCGACCAGGTCGAGCTGGAGGTGAGAGCGAGCGACTTCCAGCTGACGGCTGAAGAAGCGATCTTCCGTCTCGACGCCTTCCTCGCGCACCACCTGAAGTGGCGCTCGCGCACTTCGATCCAGAAGCTGATCCAGGACGGCTTCGTGTCGATCGATCCCTCGACCCCAGCGAATCCGCGCGGCGCGGGAACCCTCGCCGTCGAGCGCCGCCCCGGTCGCAAGCTCTCGCACGGCTCGCAGGTCGTGATCGAGATTCCCGAGGAGCTGCGCCTACGCCCGCCGCATCCCTCGCCGAAGCGAGTCCAGATCGTCTACGAGGACGAGCAGTTGATCGCCGTCGACAAGCCGCACGGCGTGACGGTTCATCCCGCCGGACGCCACCTGACCGATACTCTGATTCAGCGCCTACACGGGCTCTTCCGCGAGCGCTACGGCGACACGCGGCGCTTCGTCAAGCTGTGTCACCGCCTCGATCGCGAGACCAGTGGGCTGATCTTGTCGGCCAAGGATGCCGAGTCCCACAGCGACGTCATGACGCAGTTCGAGAACCGCAAGGTCGAGAAGGAATACCTCGCGATCGTGTGGGGCTCGCCGGAATCCGATGGCGGCAAGATCGACTTCCCCATCGGTTCGGCGCGCGCGAGCCGGGTGCGGCTCAAGATGGCTTGCGTCAGCGACGGCATGCCCTCGCGCACGGACTGGCGAGTGCTCGAGCGCTATCGAGACTGCACGCTCGTCTCCTGTCGGCCCTTCACCGGACGGCAGCACCAGATTCGAGTGCACATGGAGGCGATTGGTCATCCCCTGGTGGGCGATAAGCTCTACGGCCTGAGCGACGACGCCTTCCTGGCGAGCGCCAATGGCGAGCTCTCCAAGGCGGCTTCCGCCGCGCTCGGCATGCCGCGCCAGGCCCTCCACAATCACCGCCTGGTCGTGACGCACCCGAGCGACGGTCGCCGGCTCGAGATGAGCTGTCCGCTCGCCCCCGACATGAAAGAGTTCCTGCGCGATCGCGCGTGAGGTTGCGATCGGAACGCAACGGCTAGTAGGCGCTAGACTGGTGAGCGATGACTTCCGGCGAATCCCTGCCTCCTGATTCTGCGCCCGACAACTCGGTGCTGAAGGTGGTCTGGCGTTTGATCGGCAAGAGTCCGGAAGTGAAGCTTCGAGAAGCGGCGGAGACAGCGGAACCCGCGCCCCTTGACGAAGCTTCGAGTTCCGAGGAGCTCTCGCTTCCTCAACGACGCGGAACGGTTCAAGTCTTGGGGGAGATTGCTCGCGGCGGCATGGGCGTCGTGATGCGTGGCCGCGACATCGACCTTGGTCGCGAGCTCGCGATGAAGGTGCTGCACGACAAGCTCGCCGATCGTCCCGAGTCGGTGCAACGCTTCGTCGAGGAAGCTCAAATCGGCGGCCAGCTTCAACACCCGGGCATCGTTCCGGTGTACGAGCTCGGCTTGATGGAGGACAACCGCCCGTTCTTCACGATGAAGCTGGTTCAGGGGCGCACGCTCGACGAAGTGATTCGCGAACGCGACGCGACAGCGGCCGGACGCCGAAGGCTGCTCGACATCTTCGAGGCCGTTTGCCAAACGATTGCCTACGCTCACTCGCGCGCCGTGATCCATCGAGATCTGAAGCCCGCCAACATCATGGTTGGGGCCTTTGGCGAAGTGCAAGTCGTCGATTGGGGCCTCGCCAAAGTCCTCTCGAAGGGAGATGCGGAGGAGCAACAGATCGAAGCAAGCGCCCCGGCAGACCCTCTCATCGAGACCGTTCGCAGCGACGGATCGGGCTCCGGCTCCGAATCGATCGCCGGCTCGATCATGGGCACGCCGGCTTACATGCCGCCGGAGCAGGCGCGTGGGCTCGTCGATCAGGTGGACGAGCGCTCGGACGTGTACAGCCTCGGCGCGATCCTGTGCGAGATCCTCACCGGCGTGCCGCCCTACGAGGGAAGCGCGGAGGAAAAGCTGATTCAGGCGATCGACGGCGCGCTCACCGAAGCACACCGGCGTCTGGAGTCATGCGCGGCCGATGGCGAGCTGGTCGAATTGACCAGAGCTTGCCTCGCTCCCGAGCGCGAGGACCGACCGCGCTCGGCCGAGGTGGTCGCGGCGCGGATCCGGGGCTATCTCGAAGGGCTGGAGGAGCGAGCGCGCGATGCACAAGTCGCCGCGGCCGAGGCGCGCGTTCGTGTCGCCGAAGAGCGCAAGGCGCGCAAGCTGACCGTGGCTCTCGCCGGGGCGGTCCTTCTGGCGGTGGTGGTCGGCGGCGGGAGCTGGTTGACCTCGGAACGCCAACGCGTGCAGTTGGGCGGGCAAGTCACAGCCGAATTGAACGATGCTGCGCTGCTGCGCGACCAGGCACAGTGGGACGACGCGCTCGAGGCGGCCAGGCGCGCCGAGTTGCTGATGGCGTCGGGCACGCTGGACGACGAGCTTCACGCTCGCGTGACGCGCGATCTCGCGAGCATCGAAGCGGAAGCGGCCGAGGCGCGAAGTGCGGCCGAGCTCGACGCGAGCAACGGCGCGCTCTTGGAAGCGATCGCCGATGTGCGGCAACCGGAGCGTGTCCGACACTACTCGGCGGATTGGGCCAGCGTGGACGGACGTTTTGCCGCGCTGTTTGCGAGCTACGATCTGAGTCCTGACTCCGGAACGCTAGAGGAGGCCGCAGAGCAACTCACGCGCCGCGGAATCGGACCCGAGCTCGCCGCGGGACTCGACGAGTGGGCTCGCGTACGCGCAGCCAATGCTGATCAAGAGGGCGCAAAGCGTCTCGCGCGCGTGGCGATGTTGGCCGACCCCGATCCATTCCGCGGAGAGCTGCGCACCGCGATTCTTAAATTCGATGGTGCCGAGCTGGTGCGGCTTGTAACGACTGCCGACCTCGAGTCGCTCCCGATTTCGACGCTGAATCTGCTCGGCATTGGCTTGCGTCGACGAGAATCCGCAGCGCTCGCTTCAGAGGTTCTCAGGATCGCCGTTCGCCGCGCGCCCTCCGACTTCGTTGTGCGCATGAGTCTGGCGCGAGCGCTTCAGGAACAAGGTGCGCCGCACTTCGAAGCCGCCGCTCGACAGTTCAGTGCGGCGACCGCCCTGCGCCCTACGAGCGTTCAAGCTCAGCACGAACTGGTCGTCGCTCTGGTAGAGGATCTAAAGCGCCGCGACGACGCGGAGGCGGTCCTTGCGGACATGCTCCACCACTGGCCGGATGACGCGCACCTCCACTTTCATCTCGCCAGCATTCTGTCCCAGGATCGACTGCGGCTCGAAGAGGCCGAGCAGGTCGCTCGCCACTCGCTCGAGCTCGATCCGGATTCCTCGTCGTCTCAGTACGTCTTGGCCAACCTATTGATCAAGCGCGACGAACACGCTCAAGCGCTGGAGATGGTCGAAGCCGCTCTTGCGTTGGATCCGGACGATACGGTGGGGCTGTTCAATCAGGCGACGGCTCTAGCTGGTCTAGCTCGATTCGAAGAGGCGGTTCCCCCTCTGCGAAGAGCGCTCGAGCTCGACCCGGACTTCGTCGAAGCTCTGGACAATCTGGGCTCTGCCCTGGAACGACTGGACCAACTGGACGAGTCGATCGAGCTCTTGCGGCGCGCCATCGAACTCGCTCCCGACCGCTCGACCGCGCATCGCAATCTCGGAGCCGCGCTCCTGCGCAAAGGGGAGATTGAAGAAGCGGAGGCCAGCTTTCGGCGTGCCTTCGAACTCGACCCGAACGATGCAGGAGGTCTGTCAATCTTTGGATCCCTCCTGCGTTCAACCGGGCGCCCCCGTGAAGCGCTAGAGGTGTACGAGCGCGCCCTGGAGTTGGAGCCCGACCTCATGGAAGCGCACGTGAACCTGGGCAACTTACTGACAGGCCATGGCGATCTGGAACGGGGCCTTGTTCACCTCGAGCGCGCGACCGAACTCAGCCCTGGTTCCGCCGTGGCGCACACCAACTTGGGAGTCGTGCTGGATGACCTCGGTCGAGCTGACGAGGCGATCGAGAGTTACTACCGGGCGCTCGAGCTCGATCCGGACGATGGCCAGACTCACTACAACCTCGGGCTCGTGTACCACAAGCGAGGGCAGGCTGAAGAAGCCGAGGCGCATTACCGGGACGCGATCGAGCTTGCTCCGAACCTTCCACAGGTGCGCATCAACCTCGGGGCGATACTCATTGGTGCGGGGCGTTTCGAGGAGGCGCTCGCGGAGCTCGAACAAGCCCTGGAGATCGCGCCGGATCATCCGATCGGGCTCTATTACTACGCCAATGCTTGCGACAGCACGGGTCGAATCGCTGAGGCCCTGGACGCGTACCGGCGTTTGGTCGAGGTGGATCCGAACGACATCGAGGCGCTCAACTACTTGGGCTGGTACCTGGCGAACGGAGAGCCTGATCTGAGAAACGTCGAAGACGCGGTACGCTATGCGCGACGTGCGCTCGAGCTCGATCCGGACAACGCCGGCATTTGGAATACTCTCGGGATCGCGCTCTATCGTGCGGGAGAGCTCGAAGAGTGCGTGGACGCTTTGAATCGTTCGATGGAGGGCAACGGCGGCGGCGATCCCTACGATTGGTTGTTCCTGGCCATGGCCCTTGCCGAGGAGCCGGAGCGTGCGCGCCAGTTGTACGACAGGGCCGTGGATCACATGATCGAGCATGGCGAAGACGATCCGGAGCTCGAGGGTTTCCGGTCGGAAGCCGCGGCGGTACTCGGACTTTGAGTCCTTTTCGAGGAGCGAGTGAACGGCCTGGCGTGAGGCTTTTTCGGATTCGCCGCGTTTAGGCTATCGACAGGTGGCTCTTTCGAAATGTTTCAACAAGGGGCTTGCGCTTTGCCCTTCACCAGTCGATTCTTCCGCTAACGCCGATCGTCCGTGACGGATCGATCAGGCCCTGCGGCGCACAGCAGGATCCGAATGAACGGATCGCGCCCCTTTCACCGCCTCGCCCCATCTCTGTTGTATGGGGCTCGAGCATCGCGGTGTCCGCGCGCCACATTTGCGCACGCCACCCAGAAGAGAACTAACTATTTCGAATCGAATTGCACGGCCCCGTTCTAACCAGAACGATTCTGGCCGCAGTGCTTCCGGCGACAATCAGTCCCAGCGAAGCCTTTCCGAGAGCCGTCAAACCGGCCGTACACGTACGAGTGAGACCCGCGCTAAGCGGAGTGAATCAGAACAGGGCCGTCCCAAGGGCGGCTCCAAGAAGAAGCCCGCGACCGGCGGATCCCGCCGTGGCGCGCCCACCTTCGCCGCTAGCCGCAATCCCGCGGAAGCCAAGAAGAACAGCCGCGGACAGCGCCGTACTGGCGATGCCCCGCAACGCGACGAGCGTACGCAGACGACTGCGGACGAGTCGGTCAACTCCAAGGCGACGTTCCGCACGTTTGGCCTCTCTGAGAACCTGATGCGCGGCATCAGCGAGCTTGGCTTCGAACAGCCTCGCCCGATCCAGGCCAAGACGATCCCCGAGGCCATGAACGGTCGCGATGTCCTGGGCCTCGCGCAGACCGGGACCGGCAAGACGGCGGCCTTCGCGCTGCCGATCCTCGAGCGCTTGCTCGCCGACCGCCGACAGGGCCCGCGCGCTCTGATCGTCGCCCCGACGCGTGAACTCGCCATCCAGATCCACGCCGAGATCCTGGAGCTCGGCAAGTTCACCTCGATCAAGGCGGCCACCATCTTCGGTGGCGTCAGTCAGGTGAAGCAGGTCCGCGCCTTGCGTGGGCGACCCGACATCCTGATCGCCTGCCCCGGCCGCTTGCTCGACCTGTACAAGCAGAACGAGTGCGACTTGTCGCGCATCGAGACGCTCGTCCTCGACGAGGCCGACCACATGTTCGACATGGGCTTCCTGCCCGACATCCGGCGCATCATCACGGCCCTTCCGAAGCAGCGGCAGAACCTCCTGTTCTCCGCCACCATGCCGAAGGAGATCCGCGGACTCGCCGATCGCATCCTCAATCGTCCTCACGTCGTCGAGCTGAACCACTCGAAGCCCGCGTCCACGATCGAGCACTTCCTCTATCCGGTTACGCAGGCCAAGAAGATGGACCTGCTCTCGCAGATCCTTCACGAGGACTCGTTCACTTCGGCGATCGTCTTCCTGCGCACCAAGCACCGCGCTCGGAAGATCGCTCGCGACCTCGATCGCGACGGCCACCGCGCCATCGCTCTGCAGGGCAACATGTCTCAAGGTCAACGCGACCGAGCGATGAGCGGCTTCCGCGAGGGGCGCTATGACATCCTCGTCGCAACCGACATTGCAGCGCGTGGAATCGACGTCGCCAACATCTCGCACGTCGTCAACTTCGACCTGCCCGGAACTCCTGACGCTTATACGCACCGCATCGGTCGTACAGGTCGTTCAGAGCTGACCGGCAAGGCGATCACTTTCGTGACGAGCGAAGACGCAGCAGGTGTTCGTGCCATCGAGCGCAACCTGGGCGAAGAGATCCCGCGCCGCTTCGTCAAGGGCTTCGCGGTCTCGGGGATCCTCGACGGAACCTCGCCGAAGTCTTTCGGCTCGAAGAAGCCCTTCGCGGGTGGCGGTCGTCGTTCGGGAGGCTCTGGACGACCGAGCGCGAAGCCCGGAGCAAAGGCGTCGTTCGGCGTGAAGAAGACGACGTCGAAGCCCGCCAACACCACGCCTTGGGGCGCCGGAGTGGCGGAAGCACTGGACGCTCCCGTAAGAACGCGCCGAGCGCATCGCCCGAAAGGCTCCGGCCCCGGCCGCAGTCGTTCACGCCGAGGCCGCTAAGCCCCCACAAAGGTGAGATACCGCGCTCGGCGCATCTCTAAACTTTCAGGGCCCCTCCAGGATGCTTCGCACTTCGGCGGGGCCCTGAAAGTTTAGAGATGCGCCGAGCGCGGTATCTCACCTTTTTCGCCTCGATCCTCGCAGTTGCCATCGCTACCGGCAACCGGTTGGTCGTCTCGCGCTGACCGCGAAGCGGGCGGTGGTGGGATTCGAGGATGTCGGTAGCATGGAGCGCATGACTACCAAGCAAGCGAAGAAGGCGTGGACTTGCCGGCAGGTGATGAAAGAGCTGAAGTCGATGGGGAGCGCTCAGACAATCAAGACCTATCGCAACCACGGTATCACCGGCGAGATGTTTGGAGTGAGCTATGCGAACCTGAAGGCCCTCGACAAGCGCGTCCCGAATGACCAGAAACTGGCCGAGGAATTGTGGGCCACGGGCAATGCCGACGCGCGCACTTTCGCATGCTGGAAGGCGGACGAGAACGTGATGACTGCCAAGGATCTCGACGCTTGGGCACGCGATGTAGACAACCCCGGCACCAGCTTCGAGCTTGGAGCTCTGGCGGCCTTTACCGATCACGGTGCGAAGCTCTCGCGCAAGTGGCGCAAGCTGAAGAGTGAGTCACGACGCGGGATGGGGTGGCGCATGGTGGGCACGCTGGCCATGCAACCCGATCGGCCCGAGAGCGAGGGCGGCATCTCGGACGCCGAGCTAACCGAGTGCCTCGCGACGATTGAAGCAACGATCCATGCCGAGGAGAACAATGTTCGCCAGAGCATGAACACTACTCTGATTTGTATCGGTGGACGCTCGTCGATGATGAAGAAGGCGCTGGCGACTGCGAAGCGCGTCGGGGAGGTCTACGTCGATCAGGGCAACACCGGCTGCAAGACCGCTGTGGCGTACGACAAGATCAAGAAGGTCGCCGAGCACTACGAAGCCAAGGGCAAGAAGCCCACGGATGGCGCGGGCGGCAAGCGCCGTCGACACTGCTAGGGCGAGGTCTATGGGGGGGACACAGGTCGTGGAACGACTGGTGAGCCTCGAGCTCAAAACTACCTGCGCGAGATGCAGGACTCGATCTGGCGAGCCCGCATTATTCATGACCACGCGGACTAAACACCACGAACGGCCGGCTACGCCAGCCTTTCGGCCCCTACCGGCGTTTTGCGAACACTGGCTTCCTCGACGAGCTTACAAGCTCGACTGTGGGGCCAGCGCCCGCAAAGCACCAGTAGGAACCGAATCGAGGCGTTTCCTCTCGCGGCTCATGAATA
>Ga0316209_1002593_pt1 | contig 14197 bp, 17 predicted proteins | sample 6monopyrite_MG_FD_204945 | JGI IMG/M metagenome (GOLD analysis project Ga0316209, IMG submission 204945) | Microbial mat bacterial communities from mineral coupon in-situ incubated in ocean water Damariscotta River, Maine, United States -... | ecosystem: Environmental > Aquatic > Marine >...
TCAAAATCAAGTGGTACTTATATTACAAGAATGGATGCGGATGATATCATGCCTACGAAAAAACTAGAAGTATTACGTAAAAAATTGATTGATTTCCCGAATGCTGTTGCAACTGGAAAAATAAAATACATTGGCGAAAATTTAAGAAACGGATATCAAAAATATGAGCTTTGGATGAATAACATGATGGAAAACGAAACCCATTATGAACAAATTTACAGAGAGTGTGTTATTCCGTCCCCAGCATGGATGATAAAACGAGATCTATTTGATAAAATCGGAGGGTTTAGCCCAAATACTTATCCTGAAGACTACGACTTAACTTTACGCATGTATAAAGCCAATATTCCTATAAAAGCGGTTAAAGAATTAGTTCACATTTGGCGAGATTATAAAGAACGTACGTCTCGTAACGATCCAAATTATGCTTTTAATACATTTGAAGTTCTTAAAACTCAATATTTTCATAACATTGATTACGATAAATCAAAAACTTTAGTGTTGTGGGGTGGTGGAAAAAAAGGGAAAAACATTGCCAAACTTTTAATTGAGTATAAAATACCATTTATTTTTGCCTGTAACAATCCCAAAAAAATTAATCAAGAAATTTATGGCATGAATATGGAAAATATTGACTCAATTTTTAATCCAAGCCAAGCATATCAATCCATTATAGCTGTAGCTAACCCAGATGATCAAATTGAAATTAAAAAAACGTTAAACGAGAAATTAGGGCATGTTGAAGCGTTTTGGTTTTGTTAATTCAACAACTGCTTTTATGGAATATTAATTGCAATGGCATCTTTATAATAGATTATGAAAAAACTTATTTTAATATTTAGTCTTATTTTATGTGGACTACAAAGTAATGCTCAAACTATTGTTGTAAAAGGAACAGTTGTGGATTACGAAAATGAAAATGTGCGCTCGGCTAAAATTATTTATGGTGACCGCATTCAAGATTTTACATCAACAAACAGCAGTGGCGAATATAGTTTTAAAATAGACTTGAAAAAATTAGATAAAATTCAATTTATCCATGTGTCTTATGAAGTGAAAACAGTCTTTGTTGACAATCGACTTAAAAAGAAAATTAAAAATGACACTTTAATTTTAAATGTGAAATTAAACGACATTGAACTTGGAATTATTGAGGTAGGCGTTAAAAAACCTGATACACTTTTTGGTACACAGCAATATAGTATTGCCGATTACGAAATAAATTATGACAATAAAAATTTGGTTTTATTAACCTACGAAAAATCACTAAAAAAAGGGTCAAAAATAAGACTGTTAAACCAAAATCATAAAGAGATTGACAGTTATCTTATTTTGGATGAATGCATTGAATTAAAAACAGATTTTAGAAATCAAATTCATCTAATTACAACCCAAAATGTGTATTTAGTTGCCATTCAAAACAATCGAATTTATTTATACCGAGAAGAAAATGATTATTATTATAAATATTTAGCACCTATTGTTGACACTTTAAACGACCGTATTTATTACTCAAATTATTCTGAAATTTACCCCGCATTTGACTATTTAGAATTTAACCGTACAGATTCGGTTTACACAACTATGCTTGAAGTTAAAGATAAACCTTTAATGGAACAATACCGAGCAGAATTTAAGTTTACAGACGTAAGAACAAAAATTTGGGCACATAATAAACAAATTGAAACGGGAATTGACAAAGAAATTTGGGTAGGTGCTGCTATTTTTACAAAGTCAGTGTATTATACACCATTATACGCACCACTTTTTGTGCAACAAGATTCCGTTTTTGTGTTTGACCATTATGACAATCAGTTAAAAAAATACACACCCCAAAATGGAGTAGTGGACAGTGTTGATATAAAATATCATTTTAACTCCCGTAAATCAGGATGGGAACAGCCTTTAATTCAAGATAAAAAAGCCAATAAAATTTATGCTTTATTTATGCGGAGTGGTTTTACTTATTTAAGTTTATTAAATACAAATACTGGTGAAATCATTAAAACCTACAAGCTGTATTATAAATATATCGAAAAAATTAAAATCATTAATAATGAAGTATTTTACATTTACAGACCATTTGAATCTATTCAAAAAAAGTATGTATATAAAGAAAAATTGTCAATTGACAATTAGAGGTTTATTTACAATTACTTAGGAAAAGATTTAATTACAAATTTATTATACTTTTTCTTATATAATCATGTCCGAACTTTAACGGGGCTAATACAATTAGGGCTTAAATTTTCAATAATTCAATTCTTTTTATTATTTTTATCGTAAAAGAACAAAATCATGAGAAATATATTGATAATAGCATTGGTTGCAGTAGCAGCAGTTTTTACAAGTTGTGGCAGTAAAACTCCTTTAACAGATAGTCAAAAAATATATGCCGGTAAATGGGTTGCCAATGATGGTACTTGGCTTCAAATTTACAACAATGGCGGAGGAGATTTTAAACAAAGTAATTCTAATGTTACAGGCGGTTCAGCAACAATAACCGATAACACAATTACTATTGGTTTGTTTGGAATAAATAGCGAATATTCAATTGACAAAGTACCTTTTGAAGAAAATGGAGTTTGGTTAATGGAATTGGATGGAAATACCTATCAAAAGCAATAGTTTTTATTGACTGCAATCTACACAGTACAAACTTTCAGGCCTAATCAAAATACGCTTAATTGGAATTGGAGATTGACATTTTAAACAAATTCCAAAACTGTCAAAATTGATTTGTTTTAGCACTAAATTAAGATGAATTAATCTTTGTTCTGCTTGACGTAAAATTTTTAATGTTAATTCATTTTCGTTAAGTTTTTCCATTCGTAATGAATGGTCAACGGCACAATCTGGAGCAATTGGTTTTGTGATTTCTTTACATTCTAAAATAAGATTTTCTGTTTTTAATATGGCTTCAAGAATAGAATTTTTTATAACTGTTTTATCCATTTGACTTATTCAATTTCTAAGCTGTTTTAAACAAGATATTAGGAGTATTTTCCTTGCTGTTTTCTTATCAATTTTAAGTAAAATAGGGTATTGATAAATCATCATTACCCTATTTTATTAATAAGTTTACTTGTAAGAGTCTAATATTCGGTATTAAAAAGTATATCTAAGCGAAAATGCGCCTCCGTATCCAACACCAGATGTACCGCCAATAAACCCCCACATTGGTCTAAGGTCTAGTCCTAATAAAAGAGGTGCACCTAAGTCATTAAAATCATATTCTAAACCAATTTGACCACCAATAGATAGTGTTACGCCATTATTATTGTTGAAAAATTTATCTTGATAAAATCCGAGTTGTGCACCAGGACCTACATACCAATTTAATCCATCTTCAATATTCCAAACCCAATGGTAAATACCCGTTAATGCCGTATGTGTATAATTATTTCCATTATTACCTCTCCAACCTAAGTCAAATTCTAATCGGTTAGAACTTCCCATACCATGTTGGTACGAAATTTCTCCACCTAATCCAAAATTTCCGCCACCACCTCTTAGACCAATAGCGTGAGGATTAACTTGAGCAGAACTTATTGTTACCATACTCAATGCAAGAATTACTATTATTTTTTTCATGATATATCTAGTTTTATTTAATGCAAATATACAATACAATTCTTAAAATTAATGAAATTATCAACACTCCATTAATTAAAACGACTGTGATTTTTAGATTCAGTTTTTCCAAAATCAAAGGCATAACCTAAACTGAGTTGAAAATATTGCTGTACTTGTTTTGTATTTTGACCTTGAGATAATCGGTAGTCAGGAAACCCCAACAAATAATGCGCATTTAAACTTAATTGATCCATTTGGTAGCTTAATCCCATTTTTAATCCATAATCAAACTGTCTTAAATTACCATCATTAGACGATTCAGTAAATGTTTCGGATGACGCAGGTGGTAAAAGCGTGCCTAAAAAACCAGTTTGGTCCAAACTTGATAAATCTATAGTTGATACAAATGGTGTGTAGCTTGTTTCTAGTTCTTTTGTACGAGACGAAAATTGATAACCAACATAACCACCAATATTTAAACTAAAATCTTCCCATTTAAAACGCGCTAAAATGGGGATTTGAATAAAGTTTTGGGTAAATCTACCATTGGTTTGTGTATAAGTGTTAAAATCAATCCCTTGAATATCGCCTAAACCTAATAAGCTAATTAAAGCAAATTCAGAAGTGTCGGCAGACGAATAACCTTGACGTTTTTGGGTGTAAAATACACCTGATTTAATGGAGAGCCAATCGTTAAAATCATATTCAAAATTTAGTCCTGCATGCCAACCTGGTTGATAATTATTGCCAATTTGTGGGGTTTCTACTTTAATCATATTTATTCCTAATTCAGGTTCCAAATGAATATTTTGTGAAAAAGAAAAAATAGATAAAAATATTGAAATTGTAAAAAGTATGCGTTTCATTCGTGATTTATTTTTTGATGTTGCAAAGATATAATAATTAGCAAACAAAATATCCGGTTTAAAATCAATAATTACCTACCTTTGCATTGTTATGATTAAAGAAATAAACCTACGTATTCCGTACAAAAATATAAATGATGCAGATTTTATTAAATATGTGTCTTCAAAAGAATTGGGGATAGAAATTTCTACAATTAATCATATTGAACGTCTTAAGCAATCCCTAGATGCTAGAGGAAAAAATATGGTTTACAATTTACGATTGGCAGTTTATGTTAATGAGGACTTTGTAGCGCAAACTTCATTTTTTAATCCAAAAGATGTATCAAAATCTAAACAAATTGCAATTATTGGAGCTGGACCTGCCGGATTATTTGCCGCTTTAAATGCTTTAGAGGTCGGTCTAAAACCCATTATTTTTGAGCGTGGTAAAGATGTAAGAGCCAGAAGGCGTGACTTAGCTAAAATTCATAAAGAATTATTGATTGATTCAGAATCTAATTATTGTTTTGGTGAAGGCGGAGCAGGAACATATTCTGATGGGAAATTATACACAAGATCTAAAAAAAGAGGAAATGTAAAAAAAGTGTTGGAATGGTTTGTGCATTTTGGAGCTGATAAAAATATTTTGGTTGAAGCTCATCCTCACATTGGTACTAATAAATTGCCGAAAATTATTCAAAATATAAGAGAAGAAATTATAATAAGGGGTGGGGAAGTTCATTTTGAATCAAAAGTAACCGACTTTTTAATTGAAGATAAAATAATGAAGGGACTGGAAATAAATGGAAAAGAAAAACGCCATTTTGATTCAGTTATTTTAGCTACAGGACATTCGGCGAGAGATATTTTTTATTTATTGGATAAACACAATGTTGAAATTGAAGCAAAACCTTTTGCGTTAGGGGTTAGAATTGAACATCAGCAGTCAATTATTGATAAAATTCAATATCATGGCAAATTAAATGATGAATTTTTACCACCTGCATCCTATAATTTAGCAACTCAGGTAGATGATACTGGTGTGTTTTCTTTTTGCATGTGTCCAGGTGGAATAATTGCCCCTTGCGCCACAGCTCAAAATGAGGTTGTGACCAATGGGTGGAGTCCATCTAAAAGAAATAATCCTTTTGCCAATTCTGGTATAGTGATTCAAATTCAACCCGAATTATTGCCTAATTACGAAAAAAATAACCCTTTTGTTTGTCTTGATTTTCAAAAACAAGTTGAACACGATTGTTGGAAATCAGCCGGAAGTACTCAAAAGGTACCTGCGCAACGTCTAATCGATTTTATTGATGATAAAAAGTCTATAGATTTTCCAGCATCATCTTATCAACCAGGTATTGTGTCGGTTAATTTGAATGATGTATTACCTGAGTTTATCACCTCAAAATTACGACAAGGATTTATTGATTTTGGCAAAAAAATGAATGGTTTTTTAACCAATGAAGCCGTTTTACATGCACCTGAATCTAGAACATCCTCACCAATAAAAATCCCAAGAGATAAAGAAACTCTAGAACACATATCAGTAAAAGGACTATACCCTTGTGCTGAAGGAGCCGGTTATGCCGGTGGAATAGTTTCTGCCGCAGTTGATGGTATGAGAATTATTGATTTGTTGAGAGAGAATGATTAAGTTTATTTTACACTATGTTCGGGTAATATATTAATGTCCCAGTCATTATCAATCTCATATTTTTTCTTAATAAAGAAAAAGGGCACTGATGCTATATCTATAATAATCCCAACAGCAATTAAAGATACGCCTATTATTACGCCTATCAATATACCTGCATAATTATTTGAGTTAACACCAATAACTAAAACTACAGCACCAACTGCTGCATTTCCAGTGCTTAACATTAAAAGTCCCGTTCCTATGGCACGACTAGAAAGGCTGCGTACTGCTAATTTATCAATTTCAGATATTTTAATTGTGTCACTATCAATTTCTATTTGTTCATCATTAATTATCTTATATTGACCTTTATATTTTTGTTCCACATCATTTTCATTGGTCCAAATCTTTATTTTTTTACCTTGTTTAATTTTTTTTTCTTATTATTTGAGTTTTTTGTTAAAACAAGTACGTCATCATTGACTTGAGCATAAATGTTGGTTTGAAAAATAAGGCTAAATGGAAAAATAAAAATAAATAAATGTTTCATATTGTATAGTTTTAATTATTACATCAAAAGTAATATGAATATCTGATGTTTCATTAATTGAATTTCGCAAATGAAATAATTATTTGTGAAAAGTGCAAAAGAGACTATTGTCTTATTTTATACCTTTTATTTAAAATTAATTGGCTTTTTTTGTCAAAAGTTTAATTTATGAAATTTGTAGTCCTTATAACTTATTGTATTTTTTTAACCAGTTGTCTAACAGATTTGCGAACAGAATTCAATAAAACTGAAGGCTATTCAGAGTCAAATCAACAAAAAGGAAGAGCATTAATATTGGCTGTAAATAAAACAGTTGGTATCAATAAATTAAAAGATTTTAAGTCTTATACTGTACAATTTTCGGATGAGTTTTTAAATTTTAGTGGTGCGTTTGCCAATCCGTACAAAAATAAAAAAACAAATTTTAAACTTGACCTTGTTCCCAATTCATTTAATAGTAAAATGACTTATTTGAATGGAAAAGAAAAAGATAGAGTTAGTGGAATGACAGATTGGAAAACTTATTCGATAAAAAATGATAAAAAAATTTATAAAAAAGATAAAAGAACCCAGTTTTGGTTGCCAACTTACCAATATTTTATTGAGTTTTCAATGCGAATTTTAGACGCTGATAAAATTAGCTATGCAGGAATTCAAACATATAATAATAAAGAATATGAATTGGTTTTAGCGTCATGGAAAAGCTACGAACCACAACGTAAAATAGACCAATATTTAATCTGGATTTCAAAAAAAACAGGTAGAATTGAAATTTTACAATATACCATTCGTGATTATTACGGTTTTATTAAAGGTGTTACGTTTATGGAAGATTATAAAACATTTAACGGTATTCAATTTCCAACAAATATGCGTGTAAAATCAAGGTTAAATCAAAAGAATTTAATGCACAATATGCGTATTGAAAACGTGATTTTTAACATGACTACAAATTAATACCCACTATACATACATCATCAACTTGAAAATGATCTCCTTTCCATTGATTAAATTCTTTTTGTAATTCTTTCTTTTGTTCATCAAATTCTAAATGATTAATCTTATTTAAAAGTTTGTGCAAATTTTTAGATTTATATTTCTGATTTTTTGGACCACCAATTTGGTCTTGAAAACCATCAGAACCTAAATAAATGATGTCACCATTCGAATAATCAATAGTTTGGGATTCAAATGTTCTATGTTTTTCAAGTTGCCAACCACCAATTGGATAACGACTGCCTTTATAAATATTCATTTGATTTGATTTGTCAACATGCATTAACTTTCTGTTAGCTGATTAAAAATGTAATTGTTTAGATTTTTGGTCAATACACACGATTGATAAATCAATCCATGGGTTATCAAATGTATCATGTAGGGTGTCTTTAAAACTTTCAATAAATTTTTTATCTACTTCTTTTAGTATTTTATTTGTTTTTTTATAGCCCTTATTCATGATTGTATATTCAAACAAATTTATGGCTAATATTGAAAGTAAAGCAGCCGATATGCCGTGTCCTGTGCAATCTCCAACTACTAAATATTGCATATTATACTTTTCCCCAACCCAATAAAAATCACCTGATATGGTGTTTTGAGGAATGTAAAGTGCAAAAGAATCTTTAAACAACCGTTCAAAATGTCTTTTTTTAGGCAACATTCCTTCTTGTATTACTTTAGCGTTATTGAGTTCGTATTTGTGATTTTGTTGTATGTCTGCTAATGTTTTTTCTGTCATCATTTAGTTTGTATATATTACAGTACAAAACAATATAATTTTAATGACTGAAATGTTTTAATTAGATTACTTAATTGTTAAATTTAATGTCCGAATTAAAAAATGAGACTGGGTTTATTTTTTATTTTAACATAGGTAATTATAATTTAATATATTCTGAATTCGGCTTTGAAGTTAAGGCACACAATGGTGATGTCGTTTTTTCTTTCGAAAAAGAACAAATATTAGACAATACCGTAAATCCTAAAAAAGCAGTAATTTTTAAAGTTGGATATATTGACAGAAGAAAACTATAACCGTAATTAAATAGCCTCCTGTAACTCCTGTTTTCTATAAATATCGTGATAAGCACCTTCTCTAGCTAATAACTCATCATGAGTTCCTTCTTCAATCACTTTTCCGTTTTCTAAAACCAAAATTTTATCAGCATATTTAATGCTCGATATCCTGTGGCTAATAATAAAGGCTGTTTTCTCTTTTAGGTCGTCTCTAATGGCATTTAATATCAGTTCTTCTGTTTCATTATCCACTGCTGACAAGCAATCGTCTAAAATTAATAAGCTAGGGTTTTTAATTAAAGCACGGGCTATAGAAATACGTTGCTTTTGTCCGCCTGATAAGTTAATTCCCCTTTCACCTAACATAGTATTATACCCATTTTCAAATGCCATTATTGTATCATGAATTCCAGCATTTTTTGCAGCTTTAAAAACAACATCATCACTAACATTTTCTTGTTCTAAACCAAATAAAATGTTGTTTTTTATGGAGTCTGAAAATAAAAAATGTTCTTGTGGAACATACCCAATTACTTTTCTCCAATCGTCAAGGTTTATTGCTTTTAAATCTTTATCGTCAATTAAAATTTTACCATTTGTTGGGTCAATTAAACGTTGTAATAAATAAGCTAAACTCGATTTTCCTGAACCTGTTTTTCCAATTACACCTATAGTTTGACCTTTGATGACACTAAAACTTAAATCTTGTAAAGCAACAGTTCCAGAGTTAGAGTAGGTGAGTGCTACCTTTTTAAATTCTATTTTATTTTCAAATTCAAATTGAGAATTTGAAGGGTTTTCAAATTCAGGTTTTATATTCAAAAATTCATTAATTCTGGTTTGTGATGCAGCAGCACGTTGAATAATTGATGTCACCCAACCAACTGATACAAATGGCCAAGTCAGCATATTTACGTAAATAACAAATTGAGCAATTTCACCTGGATTTATTTTTCCTTCTTGATAATGAATAATACCAAAATATATAGTTGTTAAGGTACTTAAGCCGATTAACAACATAATCGTTGGCATAAAAATGGCGTTTGTTTTTGTTAACGAAATAGATTTGTTTTTATATTGTTCGGTAGATGTGTTGAATTTTTGTTGAAATTCCTCCTCTTTAATATACGATTTTACAATTCTAATACCTGCAAATGATTCATGAACAATAGTCGTTAACTTTGATTGTTGTTTCTGTAGGTCTGTACTTTTTTTATTGATGACTGAACTAACAAAGTAAATCAATATAGACATTATAGGTAAAGGAATTAGAACATATAAAGTCAATGAAGCATTTGTTTTTAACATAAAAAATAAAATCAAAACAAACCTAATAACTAAATTTATAGTGTACATTATACCAGGACCTAAATACATTCTGACCTTTGAAACATCTTCACTAATTCGGTTCATTAAATCGCCTGTAGAATTTTCTTTATAAAAACTAAACGAAAGTCTTTGATATTGATTATAGATTTCATTTTTAAGATCAAATTCAATAAATCGTGACATTTTAATGATTGTTTGTCTGGTTAAAAACAAGAAAAAACCACTTAAAATTGAATATAATATATATATACCTGCACTAATTAATGCCATTTTTAATATGTCACTAAAGGATAATTCAGTTAAATTGACACCTACAGTGTCTATAATAGAGTTGATTGTGTTTTTAACTACAGCAGGCATCAATACTCCAAAAATGTTGGAAATAGCAATAAATAGTATTCCTAAAATAAGGTACCATTTATATTTTATTAAATATTTGTTTAAATAAAATAAAGAAGACATTTAAAATGATTAATTTTGCATTTAATAATTACTACAAAGGTAGTATTTGATTTATTAATTACGAACAAAACCCAATTTTATGTTTGAAGTTAAAGATATAAAAGATACAAATTTAGTTGATAATCCAATAGTCGAAAGAATGTCGCAATATAACCACGAGCAATTACTGTTCTGTAATGACAATGCTACCGGATTAAAAGCTATTATAGCTGTACATAATACAACGCTAGGTCCTGCTTTAGGTGGAACAAGAATGTGGCAATATAATAACGAACTTGAAGCCTTAAATGATGTTTTAAGATTATCAAGAGGGATGACTTATAAAAATTCTATATCAGGATTAAATTTAGGTGGTGGAAAAGCCGTTATTATTGGTGATTCTAGAACCCAAAAAAGTGAAGCTTTATTTAGACGTTTTGGTAAATTTGTTGAAAGTTTAGCCGGAAAATATATCACAGCTGAAGATGTAGGTATTTCAACTGAAGATATGGTTTGGGTTAATATGGAAACTAATAATGTAGTAGGTTTACCCGGTAAATCTGGTGATCCGTCTCCTGTTACAGCTTATGGTGTATATATGGGGATGAAAGCTGCAGCAAAAGTTCAATTTGGAACCGATTCGTTAGCAGGTAAAAAAATAGCCGTGCAAGGTGTAGGTCATGTTGGTGAATATTTGGTGGGAAATTTAGCCAAAGAAGGTGCCGAAATATATATTACAGACATTCATGAAAAGACTTTAAAAAGAGTGTCGGCAAAATACGGAGCCAAAATAGTTGGATTAGATGAAATTTATGATGTTGATTCTGATATTTATGCACCATGTGCTTTAGGAGCAACAGTAAATGATGAAACTTTAAATAGACTTAAATGTTCTATCATAGCAGGTGCGGCAAATAATCAATTGGCTAAAGAGTCAATTCATGGTGAAGCTGTGAAATCGAAAGGTATGATTTATGTACCAGATTTTATGTTAAACGCTGGTGGTGTAATAAATTGTTATGCTGAAGTAAAAGGATTAACTTCAGAATGGGCAATGAGTAAAGCACAAGAAATTTATAACACAACTTTAAATATTTTAAATCGCTCAACAGCTAATAATGTTCCTTCTTATAAAATTGCCAATCAAATGGCAGAAGAAAGAATTGAAGCAATAGGGAAAGTAAAACTACCAATGTAATCCATGTTAAATAGACGACACCTACGAATTAAAGCATTACAAATATTATATGCTTTTTATCAAACCGAAAATGCTGAATTTCATAAGTCGGAAGCGCAATTAATGAAGTCGCTTGATAAAATGTATGATTTATATTTGTACTTTTTATTGATCTTTGAAGAATTACACGATTTTGCAGCCTACAGAATTGACGAAAGAAAAGAAAAAACAAGAGCAACTGAAGAAGACTTAAATCCCAACACAAAATTTATTGATAATAAATTCATAGACTTTTTAAAAATTAATGAAGAATTAAGAGGGAAGTCTGAAACACATAAAATTGACTGGCGAACTGCTGAAAAAAATAACTTAATTAAAAAATTATTTTATTCAATAGTTGAATCTGAAGTGTATCAAGATTATATGGTAGCTGAAGAAAATTCATTTGAAGCAGATTTTAATTTTATTACAGAATTGTTTAAAACAGAAATTGCTAATTTTGGATTGTTACATGACTTTTTTGAAGATGATAATGTGTATTGGATAGATGATATTGACTTGGTCTGTTCAATGGTGTTAAAAACATTTAGAACCTTTACAGAAGAGTCTAACCAATATACACCAATACTGCCCTTGTATAAAGATGAAGTGGATGAAAAAGACTTTGTAAAAACATTAACAAGACGAGTTGTTGCAAATGATGAAGAAAACAATCAAATAATTGATAAATTAACAAAAAATTGGGATTTAGAAAGAATTGCAAAAATGGATGTTATTTTATTAAAAATGGCTTTGACTGAACTTGTTGAATTTCCATCTATTCCTAAAAACGTGACTTTGAACGAATATATTGAGATTTCAAAATTCTATAGTAGTCCTCAATCTAAAGTTTTTATTAATGGTGTTTTAGACAAAGCAATTACTAATTTAGAAAAAGAAGGTAAAATTAAAAAAGCAGGAAGAGGACTATTAAAATAAGATAAAAATGAAAATAAATACGTTAATTTTGAGTTTAGGAGTATTACTGTTTGTTAGTTGTACAAACAACAGTGGTGAAACGACCGAAAAAAGAAAATTAGACTTTGCTGAAATGTTAGACAATCCAACTGCAATGGAATTTGAAGAAATGGATTATGATTTTGGAACTGTCACTGATGGAGACTTAGTAAACAAAGTATTCAAATTTAAAAATACTGGAGATACTGAATTGGTTTTGTTTTCTGTTAAAGGATCTTGTGGATGTACGGTTCCTGAAGACTGGCCAAAGCACCCAATTGCTCCAGGTAATAGTGGAGAAATAAAAGTAACTTTTAACTCGGCTGGTCGAGTAGGTGATGTGAGAAAATCTGTCACTATTGAGGCCAATACAATGCCAACCGTAACAGTTTTAAACATTACAGGTAAAGTAGTTGAAGTAAAATAAACAATTAAATAAAAAGACTAAGATAAAACTTAGCACTAAACAAAATGAAAACAATATTATTACAAGCAGCAGAAGGTGGAGGAAAAGGTGCTGGAATTATGGATTTTTTACCTATGATTGCAATCGCATTTGTATTTTACTTTTTTATGATTCGTCCCCAAATGAAAAGAAGTAAAGAGGCTAAAGCATTCAGAGAATCACTAGCCGTTGGAGATAAAATTATCACCTCTGGTGGTATTCATGGTAAGGTATTAGAACTTAATGATACAACAGTATTAATTTCTACAGAAAGTGGTAAGTTAAGAATGGAAAAAAGTTCAGTAACAATGAATGAACAAGATCAATTGGTGAATCAAAAAAAATAAACCTAAGTTTAAAACTTTAATTTTGAAGCGACTTACATTTTGTTAAGTCGCTTTTTTTTGTTTCAATCAAAAATCACTTCAAAGTATAATCGGTATATTATACCAAGTGAATTTCCAAATGACCTGAAATAAATTAAATTGTTTTTTTATCTGTTGATTAATAAAATATTCTCATAGCGAGTTATGAAAATATTTTAAGAAGATAAGAGATGAGAAGACAAATGATTTATTAGGTCATTTTGAATTATAGGTTGGTATTACTGTTTATTTTAAAACACAATTCAATTTAAAAATAGAATAAAACAAAAGGTTGTAGAATAAAACATTTAATAACTTCCTTAAAATGTTAATTGAATATGTGATAAATCATACTTTTTGAGGTTGAGAATAAAGTATATTTGTGACAATGATAAAATTACACGATAAAACATTTGAACCCTATTTGTCTGCTGAACAATTAGCAAAAGCAGTTACCAAGGTTTCGTCTGAATTGACTAAAGATTATTCTAAGTGTGAAAAACCGCCTATTTTTATTGCAATTTTGAATGGGTCATTTATGTTTATGTCAGATTTAATGAAAGAATTAGATTTTGATTTAGAATTAAGTTTTGTCAAATTCTCATCTTATGAGGGGACAGAATCAACAGGAGAAATTAATGAATTAATAGGATTTAATCAAGACTTAAAAGGGAGAGATGTAGTTCTTGTAGAGGATATCGTAGATACAGGAAACACACTCGAAAAAGTATTAAAAATATTAGAACCATCTGGCGCAAAATCAATTAAAATTGCATCACTTTTATTAAAACCGACAGTTTTTGATAAAAAAT
>Ga0316209_1002595_pt1 | contig 14190 bp, 10 predicted proteins | sample 6monopyrite_MG_FD_204945 | JGI IMG/M metagenome (GOLD analysis project Ga0316209, IMG submission 204945) | Microbial mat bacterial communities from mineral coupon in-situ incubated in ocean water Damariscotta River, Maine, United States -... | ecosystem: Environmental > Aquatic > Marine >...
CAAAAAATGGAGCATGCCCATTAGAAATTGGAAAGCGGCACTGAATCGGTTTATGATTGAGTTTGAAGAACGACTAACAGATTATATTTAACCATGGCAGTTACACAGAATTATTTACACCCTCTTTTTATTATACGCAGCTTTTTCGGTGGCCATTCATGTACTATTTCGCCCTCTTTTCGCAGGAAGGAACCCCTAAGGATATCATTGCTTTTAAGTCTCTCGAAAGCCTCATAATATCTTTCTGATAATTCATCCCAATTTTTTACATTGGAATCAAAACTTTGATCTTCAACGCCTCCGCCCCACCAAAGTGAACCTTTACCGTTATACCAGTTACCCCCAAGGTGTCGTTTCCATTGCTCACCGAACACGGATCGTACCGCATATTGTGATTTTTCTGGATCATCTGCTGAAAAGAAATGATATTCGTTATTGAGCTCAAGTATCAAACAACTGCATTCATGACATTGAAATATAGTTTTAGAATATTTCCAGATTGTACTTAAATCGAGTTCTGGAGACTTTTCAGCCTCACATTGTAAGTCTTCCAGATCCTGATCAGGAATAACATAACCTTTGTGATAGGCAAAATCAGAAGAGTCGGAAATGGTTGCGCCGCATTTACAATATATTTTCATGCTTTTTTCGTAAGGTGAATGGGTTGAGTTATTTGTTAGAAGAATAAACAGGATATCACCAATCATAGCAAAAATCGGGGCTCCATCTAAGTTTTGTTTTTATTTTATGATAAGGCCAGACACACCGTTCAATAGAATACGACGGTGTATTAATATTAGGCGGATTTAATTTATGTCGCTGAAAATAAAAATGAAGGTTTATATTACTTATCATATTAACTGATACGAATAGTTATACTCCCGAGGTTGTATTTACATTTAGTTATGCTATAAATTTTCTCTGCATCAGTGATAGGGCGTAAAAAATTGTATTGAGTTACTCAGGGAGTGTTGAATGCCTGACAATTTTTTGGTTGCCTGGAGGTTGAATATGCATTGATGCAGATTACATTTATTCGATTTTAAGGAGAAGAAAATGAAGATGTTGAAAACAATTTTATCTTTAGTGTTTGTATTCTTGTCGTTTGTTAGCTTCAGTGGCCATGCCGCCGATCCCTCGGCTTCTCTCACCGGTGTACCTCCACAAATCAGCGAAGCCTATTTTACGGTCAGGCCAGATTTCAGACGATGTGTTTCACCCATCTGTGGCGGCTGGTTTGTTAAGGCGGTTAATCTTAAAAAAATGAGGTGTCCTGATGGCAGTATTAAAAAGGAATGCTACGTGGGTACAGACGTTGTTAATATTCCCGGTCTAACCCCTGAACAACTCACGGAACTTAAACAGGCAATGAGCAATTCAAACGCTTTAATACAGGGGAGCATATCAAACAAACTGTCTTATGGCGTGTTACACATCAATAATGCCTGGTTAAGTGCATCAGATCAAAAGCCAGAAGGTGTATTCGTTGGTGTTAGTAATAACGGAATAGTGTGCATCACTTCGCCATGCCCAAGCTTTGATGGAGAAATTCTTAATAGAAAAAGAGTTAAAAGCCTGGCGAGTTTTGATTTGAGTGGTGTAAAAGCGACAGCGGCGCAACTCAAGATGGCACAGGAAGTTATCGCATCAGGCGATAGTTTGCCAATGGCAGGTAAATTTATCGAAGTGACTGGACCCGGCGGAACTGCCCAGGGAATACAGGCGAGTCAGTTTTATTTAAAGCTTGAAAGTACAGCTCCCAAGTTTTGTCGACCAACAGGCTGCTCTGGTCAAATTTGTTCTGATAGTGAGGTGATTACCACCTGTGAATGGAAACCAGAATATCAATGTTATCGAGCTGCAACCTGCTCGGCACAAACCAATGGCGATTGTGGCTGGGTAATGGATGATGAGTTAAGAAGGTGCCTGGATAATGCAACGGGGGGGGCATTGTTGCAGCAATTCAATATTAACTAATAGCTGTAGTCTTGTAATAGGGGAGTAGTTAATTTTCAGTATTAGTTCAGACTCGCTCTGAGCTAATACTGAAACCCTGTTGTCGTATATTAATGGTTGCACCTGATTTATCGATCGTGAAGCTAATAAAGAGAATCAATGCACAGATTGTAACAGCTGTCCTTTTTTATTCGTGCAATGTGATTATAGATATTATGATCCATGCTTATGTAACATTGTTACAAATTGATTAGCGCTCATCAGTTGCCAGCCTTTAGCATTTTTTGTGTAGGGGGCTCTAACGTAAGTCAGTTTACCATTGGCACCCTGTTTAAACATAATTGTCGGATAACCTTTGCCGTTTAATTGTTTATATAACTGCTTATCTTTATCATTAGTTTCAGGGTTGATTTTAATCTTTACGAATCTGGCCAGGCTGGTATTTACCTCATTATTAGTTAAAAGTTTAGATTCGAATTTTTTGCAATATTGACACCAGTCTGTGTACATATAGATGATAGCAGGTGCTTCATTTTGATCGCTTACTTTCATGGCCTCACTGTATCCAGTGTGACCAAAATGCCACTTTTCGCTTGTATAATTGCCGATGGTGTATTTGTTTCCTGAAAAGCCTAAAACGCGACTAACGATATCCCAGTTTGTAACAATGGCGAAAAATAGAATTATATAAATGTATTTTTTCAAACTATGGTTCCTGATATTAATTTAGTAGCATACAATAACAAAAAAAACAGATTCAGAGAACTAAAAAAAGTAACTCGAGCGATCGCTTTATAGTTCAATTTTCAAACGCTAACTTTATTACTTCTGATCATGAAAATATTGAAATGATAATTCTGTATAATGGGGGTAAGCTTTCTAAGCCAAAGAAGGTGGGGTTTTAACAATAGCTGTTCATCTTTTATATCTTAATGAGAAAAGAATAATGCGAGTAAGATAGTTAGTTGATAGTGATATTAGAAAAATTAATAGGGCTTCCATACCTAAGAATATTTAATACGCAAAACACAGATAAAAAGATACAACATGAAATTCACTGCAGAAGAGGTTGGCAATACTATGTAGGAGTCAGCTAAAGCTAACGCCTACAAAATATTTTTAATGAAACTCCCCTGTTATTTCAAAAGTAACACCGTCACTTGAAGAACCCGATGTGCCGCGTTGAGAACTAAAATACAATCGCTTACCATCGGGTGAAAATGCTGGGCCCGTTACTTCTGAATGGTTATGTCCTGCAAGCTGAGCAAGGGGTATTAATTTATTGCGTTTTGTTATGGCAACCACCTGTAAATTTCCACCATCTTCACCCACGACAATCTCGCCCTCCCGGGTAAGCGTAATATTATCCACCCCGCTCAATATTGGAGTTGGGTGTGTATTTATATCATATATCACAGATATTTTATTGCTCTGTGTATTGTACGACCAGATTTTATTATCACCTTTGGTGGCAAAAGAAATGAGCCCATTATAAAAAACGATTCCCTCGCCACCATTAAACTGTGTGCTTGAATTAACCTGATAACGTGTAGGTTCTGATGATGCACCTGGGTCTGGAACTGGCTGCCAACTAACAGATAAATCCTGTGAGTCAACAGCCGCCACTTCTAATATGCCCGAATTTAAATCTGGAATACCAGCCGTTGTGAATGAATCCGGTACAAATCTATAAAAACATCCATCGGGTTTGTCTTCTGTTAAATAAATGTAATTGGTAATTATGTCTAAAGCGGCAGCCTCGTGGGCAAAAACGCCCAATGCGGGTTTCTTAACGGGCAAGCGTTTTGCATATGGATCACACTCCCATATTATTCCAGTGTTATGCTCTTCACAGGATAACCAGGTGTGCCATGAAGTTGCACCGCCAGCACAGTTACGATTTGAATTTTCAAGTATTGAATAAGCATCAATAATATTTCCTGCAGCATCAAATTTAATGGCACCAACGCCACCTGCATTGTTTCCCATTTCGCTATTTGAAACATAAATCCAGCCATTGTCTACGGTGCTAAACGTTGCACCACCATCCGGGGCGTGATGCCACAAGTAGGGAGAACCAATGTATGGTTGAATGCCCGAGCGAGCAATTACTCGTGAGCTAAATCCTTCCGGTAGCATGATGCCATTTTTATCGGCAGGTAAAAGCGATCCAATATCATCTAATGCGCTATTGGGTTCTGTGAAATCAGGTGTGCGGTTATTGCCACACCCAGGCAACAGGCTATTAGACAGCCCCACGAAACTGAATGCTGAAGCTTTGATAAATGACCTGCGTGATATCATCTGCTACTGTTACCTGTATTTGTTTGTACCCGAAGTAAACAGGGCTGCCTTGCTTAATTTTTAAATGCCATGGTTTTATATAGAGTTTTATATAACTGGGAGGCTTCTCTATTTTTTATAAATTTATTGCATCATGCTTTAATAATGCCGATCAGAAACAAATTGTTTACTGCCCCAGGTTGTGCCTGTTCCCCGTTATTTCTGCTTTTTCTCATTAGTAAGAGACATAAGCCAGCTGGAAATCAATTTGATCTCTTTTTGAATTAATTTTGCATCCTGATGGATGTATGTCAAAGCCGCAACGCCCTGAGTCAGCACCATTAGATGCATAGTAAGCTCAGTTGATTTTTTACCCCAGCCCATTGCCAGGAATTGTTGTTTAATCCAGTTTTCAAAAACATCAAATTGTTTTTTTGTTATTATTTGCAGGTCACGTTGCACTTTGCCTAATTCTGAATTAAGTGTACCCATAGGGCATCCGTAACTGATAACTTCATTTTTTACATTGGGTATAATTTTTACATATCGCTGCAAACGTTCAATGGGGGTCTTAAACTCTTTTTCCCAGCCTTGTAACATCAGCTCCATTTCGTTAATACGATATTGAATAACAGAAATTAAGACCTCATCTTTCGTCTTAAAGTAATAATTTAAATTACCTCGCGGTATTTTTGAGACGGCCGAAATATCACTAAATGAGGTTAAGTTATAACCCTTTTTATAAAATAATTGATCGGCGGCCTTAATTATTTGCTGTTTTAAATGTTCTGTTTTATTTCTTGTAATCATAACATCACAAGATACCTTTTCTTAGTGCATTACACAATCGGTCGGGCCATACTCATTGCCTGTTTTTGCAGATTATTCATTTCATTTATTTGATTATCTATCGCATCACGCCAGTTGTGTTCAGGTTGATAGCCAATGATTCGAGTCGCTCGCTCATTATCCACCGCGACTTCTTCAAGTAAATGAATAATGCTACGGCATATCAGCGGCTCCCAGGGTACGAATGGGTCTAGCTTTTCCATTAGCCAGGCAAAAGGATAGGCTAAACCAAATGGAACACTAAAATGCGGTTTTGGGTAGCCAAATGCTTCATGTATATGTTCGATAACCTCTCTGACCGTAGGAACGTCCTTGCCTACTATATTAAAGGCCTGGTAAGCATGGAGTTTTTCAGAAATAGCCGCACACTTCATTGCATTTCCAATATCTCGACCATCAATTACGGGTAAACTCGTTTTACCAGCGGCCACCCAGGGAACTAAATGTGTTTTTAAGCGTGGCAGTAAGATGGGTAAAACCCCTAATGCATAATGCTCGCCAGCAAAAATACCCAAGCGCATATTAATCATTGAGCTCGTACTGCTTGCCTTATCTCGCATGTAATTTTCAATTTCAATAACGTTACATAAATGCGGCCAGAAAGTCCTTTTAATGCCTGTACTCATAGCATCTGAAGATTTTTCAGGTGATGCAGCAGCAGTCGTGCTTATATTAATAAGTCGTTTTATCTTTTTTTCAACTATTTTATCAATCAGTTTAATGGTGGGCTGAAAGTACAGCTCATGGGATTGTTTTTTATGGCCCCATAGGGATGTCCATGCCATAGCATTACAAACGACATCAACACCATCTAGTATTTTGTCCAGATAGTTATCGTCTCGAAAATCTCCCTCACGAACCTCCCCATTAAATTCGCTAATCAATTTTGATTTATCACGGCATGCCGCAATTAAGTTGATGTCTTTCACACCCATTAAGCTCTTTAATGTGTGTGTGCCTACAAAGCCATTTGCACCTGTAACCAGTATTGTAATCATATTTATGTCCTGCTTAATTAAGATGGTCGTCTTATATATTAAATCAGATGTGCGTCTTAATATCAAGCGGGATTAAATTATGTATAAAATTAAGGTGAAATCGTAAAACTAAGATTAATGAATAGTTTATGTTAAAGGTGTAGGTGTAATTATAAGCACATAACGTCCATACTCAGTATGCGATGCGTGAAGCGCCGTGAAACCATGCTGCGGTGGTGCTATACGGTCTATGAATTTATTCTTATAACAATGAATCGTGAATGTAACATGGAAAGGTTATACCCATCACAATCCATTCATTGAAAAAAATGCAAAATTGGGTAAAATGCAAGGCTATAAATAAACCAAAAAATCATGTGTACAGGGATGCTTTAATTGAATATCAGATTTCACCAAATTTTTTTCACCCCACTGCTTTCATTATGTTTACAACCGGCTTTTGCAGAAATTCCCGCCATTGAACGGGAAGCGTTAATTGCGCTTTACAACAGCACCTCGGGGAGTCAATGGCATAACAATAGTGGTTGGCAAGAATCCACAGCGGATGTCTGTAGCTGGTATGGGGTGGGTTGTGATGTTAGCCAGGGTTCTGTAACCGAGTTGCAACTCGACGCCAATAATCTAAAAGGCTCTCTGCCTGAATCACTGGTTAATTTGAGTCAGCTTAACCGTATAAGTATTAACTATAACGGGGTATATAGCGACAACCCGAGTGTGAATGATTTTGTTCAAAGCAAGAGTGAGCTTAATTACCAAAACAGTCAGACACTTGATGCCGTAGGTATAAACTTTGATGTGATCGGCGGCAATAGTTTACAGCTAAGTTGGGACACGGTGAGCTACCTGGATAATGATGGAGGCTACCGTGTTTATCTGGCGCAGCAAATCGACAGTGAAAGTGGCTCGGTCACTACCGAGTTTGTTAAACAGGGTGAGGACATTGTGGGTAAAACTAACACCACAACCACGTTGACTGATTTGCTACCTTGCCGCCAGTATTTTGTAAAAATCATTGCCTACACCGATGCCCATCCGGCAAATAGCAATGCAATAGAAAGCGATGGATTTAACGCGCCAATTATGGGTATGATTACCGGCTTCAATGAAAGCTGCCAGATTATGGGTAGCCCTTATAACGATAGCTTTAGTATTGATCAAAATACAGGCAGTGCGGCAACCGCGATTATTGAAGTGTCTGCCAATGGCGAGCGTAATTACCAACTGAGTGGAAGCCAGACGTTTAATATTGATGGTGGTGCGGGTAATGATTCGTTAATGGCAATAGGTGAGCAGGAAAATACCTGGACGATTACGGATAGTAATGCGGGTGATGTGAATGGGAATTTGTTTAGTGGTATTGAAAGCCTGGTGGGTGGTTCAGGCGCAGATACATTTAATGTGACGGGTGATTTTTCAGGATCTATAGATGGTGGTGCGGGGGAGGATTCGTTAAGGATGTTAGGTGAACAGGGCAATACCTGGACGGTTGGTTCTAATGCCGGTGATGTGAATGGCAATACGTTTAATGATATTGAAATTTTGATTGGTGGAACAGGTGCGGATGCATTTACTATTAATGGAAGTATTTCAGGAGCTATATATGGTGGTGCTGGTGTAGGTGATGTTTTATTTGGTTCCACTGAATCAGATTCTACCTGGAATATCCCCTCATCATGCGATTTAACAAATAGTGCCACTCTGTCCAGTGGTAATTACACCGCTGTCTCAAACGATTGTTCTATCTCGGCTGGAGGTATTTCTATAGGAGAAGGAGGGGCTATCTCCCTTACCAGCTTACCCTATCCAGAAGTAGAGTTATCTGCGATTGTTATTGACCCGCTTTCACTGGAAGAAGCATTCTCGATTGATGGCTTTGAATTTCCCACCGAAGATGGAAATACCTGTACCGCTTCTCAAGGCCAGTGCATCGCCGAAGATGGTTCGGTCTATGTGCTTAATGACGACGGTAGCAAGCTGGTTAAAGAAAATTCAGCTAACGGCTCGCTGGATTTTTTAAGCCTGTTTTTATGCCTGATGTATTCATGTTTTCGGTTTAACAGAAGGGCTATATCAATATAGAAGAGCGCAAGTTGAAACGGGATGATTCAGCAACCACTAAGAATCATTACCGTTAGTCTTTGTTGCTCACCCTGCCATTGCCCCTAAAACTATTCCACAATTCAAAAAGCAAGATTCTATCTAAGCCCTTGTTTTGATTGGCCTCTTAAGATGGCTATCCTTTTTATTCCTTTCTTTTATTGAAAATGCATAGCGATCTAACACGTTAAACGGCATAAAATATTTATTACAGCTGACTTTTACTGTCAGATTCCTCGTTTTTACCTTAATTCAATCACTTATGTATTCTGATTACTTTCAAATTCTATTTCAGTGTCTATAATTTACAGAGTCAGATAATTATCCACTGAATAAGGGAACAGCATGAAGGATGAAAAAACGTCTAATGAAACGTCATCAAACGTGGATATCAGTAAGCGAGAAAGCCTGACAAAAATAGCCGCAATTGGCTTAACTACCTGTGCAACCGCTAAAGCGCCTTATGTTTTTGCACGCAATAAAACCAGGATTCGAGTGCTCGGCACACATGTAACTCTACAGGAAGAAATACGCCAGCAAGCAATGGCCGACTTAGGCATAGAGCTGGAATTTGAGCCCCGAGGCAGCGCTGCCGTATTACAGAAAGCATCGGTTTCACCCCAGTCATTTGACTTATATGAACAATGGTCCAACAGCATCAATATACTCTGGAGTTCTGACTCAATTCAGGCCATAGACAAAAAACGTATTAAACACTGGGATGAAATTAATAACCTGACAAAAACGGGCAAATTAACAGCCGAGGCCAATCTGGGTGCCGGTGATGCCCCCTATAAAATATTACACGTACAGGATAATGATGAATTAGGCCCTGCTCACACAGATCGTGTTAGTTTTTTACCCTATGTACACAATGTTGATTCTTTTGGTTACAACGCCAATGTGATTGAAAAAGGCATTCCCTATGAGACAGAAAGCTGGGGATGGTTGCTTGACGAAAAACATGCGGGTAAAGTGGGTATCGTAAACGCCCCTACCATCGGATTATTCGATTTAGCACTGGCTGCTCAGGCCCGTGGATTAATGACATTTAAAGATATTGGCTCCATTAGCAAAACTGAATTAGATACCTTATTCGACATATTAATCAAAAAGAAAAAAGCCGGACACTTTAGCGGTTTCTGGACATCAGTACCTGAATCCGTTGATTTTATGTCCTCAGATAGAGTTGTCATCGAAAGCATGTTTTCACCCGCCGTTTCAGCGTTGAATGGCATGAACATTCCCGCTGTTTATGCCGCACCGAAAGAAGGTTACCGAGGCTGGCATGGTGTGATGTGCTTATCGTCTGCAACAACGGGACGCGTCAAAGACGCCGCCTATGACTATATGAACTGGTGGTTATCGGGTTGGCCGGGTGCATTTATTGCTCGACAGGGCTATTACATTTCCAACCCTCAACGCTCTAAACAACATCTGAATCAAGCCGAATGGGACTACTGGTATCAAGGAAAAGCAGCCGCTAAAGACCTTAAAGGCACCGATGGGAAAACTTCTGTACACAAAGGCGACGTACGTAGAGGTGGCAGCTATGAAAAGAGATTCAGTAATGTAGCGGTATGGAATTCAGTTATGCCCACCTATGAATACAGCTTACAAAAATGGTATGAGTTCATCAGTGCCTGAAGCCTTCATAGATGATTAGATCACTTAAAAACCAAATATTTTTTGCATTAGTCATACTTGTATCTGTTTTACTCATACAAATACTGCTATCACATTCAGTACAATCTACATTACTCAAAAATCAAACCATTATTAATCAATCCTACGAACACGTAGGGCTTGCCTATGAGATTGAACGTGACGTTTTAGATTTACAGCGGAACTTACTTATTTATAAAGAAACCGCAAGTGAAATATCTATTTCTCAATTTTATGAACTAATGAAGCAATTAAAAGAACACTTAGATATATTTGAAAGCGCGATAAAAAGCTCAGAATCAAGTACAACACAAACTGATATGATTGCACGGATGCGAGTACATCTAAACGATTACAATGATAACTTTTCCAGCGTTATAGGTGGACGGAGTCAACGAAATACACTCATTAAAAACAATATACAACCGGCTTACTTAAACTTGAATAAAACAATTAACAATCTACGTTTTAATAAAGAGAATAAACTTTCTGACGAAAAAATAAATAAAATAAAATATCATGTAGAGTTATCTGAAAAACTAATATATCAGTATCTAAACTCACCCGATCAAGAATATGTAAATCAGTTTAAAAAAGAATTAACCCTTCTGTATTCTTTATCAGACTCAATTTTATCAAGTTCTGAAAACTCTAAAGCCTTACTAAAAACTATAAAAAAAGATTTCATTAAACTAACTCAAATAACGCGAGGTTATGTGTTTCTGGTTAATGTCGTTATGGCCGGCTCAGCCAATGAGTTTTTATACCAGACAAAAACATTAAGAGAAAGCGTCAGTGAAGACCAAAAAGAAATGACTGTTCAGGTTGAATTACAATCAAGTTCATCACAAATCAATGCGAACATAACATCTATTGTCTCCATTTTTATCACTTTATTAACCGGGTGGTTCTTATCAAATAGAATAATCAGTCCTATACGTAATATTACAGGCGTATTTAGAATGCTTTCAAAAGACGAAGGTGTTGACAATATTCCTGGTATACAACGTAAAGATGAAATTGGCGACCTGGCTAAAGCCGCGAATATTTTTCATTCAAAAAATAAACAAACATCAGAGCTTCTGTTGTCAACACAAAAAATGAATGCTGAGCAGGAAGAATTAAATATAGAATTAGCCAAAGAGAAAAACAAAGCCGAACAGGCTGTAAAAAGTAAAAGCATGTTTCTGGCTAATATGAGCCATGAAATACGCACACCCATGAATGGAATTATTGGTTTAATAGACCTTACTCTTAAAACGAACCTCACGGAAGAACAAAAAAAATACCTTGAAAAAGCCGGCTTTTCTGGCCAGATTTTAATGAATGTAATTAACGACATTCTTGATTTTTCTAAAATTGAAGCGGGTAAAATGGATATCGAATCCATTGAGTTTCCTGTTGATACAATTATTGATAATGTGGTTTCCGCGATGTCGCTTGCATCGCTGGAAAAAGGCCTCAACTTTCGCATTACCTACTCCTCCAGCTTGCCCGAAAAAATTCATGGCGACCCGTTACGCATTAGCCAGATATTACTAAATATTTGCAACAATGCATTTAAATTTACAGACAAAGGCCAGGTCCACATTCATTTTGATTATAAAGATGAGAACAACGAGCATTTTCTTCATATTAAAATTGCAGACACAGGCATAGGCCTGAGTAAGCAAGAAATTAATAATATTTTTCAATCCTTTACTCAAGCAGATGGTTCTACCAGCCGAAAATATGGTGGCACTGGTTTAGGTTTAACCATTGTAAAACAGTTAACAGAACTCATGGGGGGGCATATTTCGGTTACTTCCCAAAAAGATCATGGCAGCTGCTTTAACGTAAGCATCAAAATAAAACCCGTTACCGAAGTCATGGCTATAAAACCAATAAGAAAAGATAATCTTGTGTTGTCTTACCTTCCATTAGAAAACGCTCCATTAGTTAATGAAGATATGTTTAATGGTCTAAAAATTAAAACACATAAAATACAATGGAAAGATTTAGAAGATACTTTAGCTGATACCAATAATTTTGATAGCCATGATGTCGATAGCCATAATGTTGGTAGCAATAATAATGCTGTGATTATTGACGTCCCTGATATGGACTATCTTCATAGCAAAAAAGATCTTATTGAATCATTGCAGGCTAAAAATATAGCCTTTGCATTTATAACTGACATACAACCCCAGGGGTTCTCAAAACAATTAAATACAGACTGGAATGTTCCCGTTCTACGTCACCCTTTTTCACCCGCCACTTTTAATAATTTTTTTACCGAATTATTTAAAATAAAACAAGCATCGCCAACGACCGAAGGCATAAGCACTGAAAATAATCCTCAATACACAGGACACATACTGCTCGTAGAAGACAATCACGTTAATCAAATAGTCGCGGGGCAGATGCTCAAAAATTTTGGACTTACATGCGATATTGTCGAAAATGGTCAACAGGCAGTGGATATTATCTTGAGTGATAACACTTATGATTTAGTACTCATGGATATTCAAATGCCCATAATGGATGGTTATGAAGCAACGCGACTTATTCGTAAAAATGGCTATATTAATTTAATCATCTGCGGACTATCTGCAAACGCCATGAAAAAAGACCTGGAGCTCGCTGAAGCAGCGGGTATGAATGATTATCTCACTAAACCCATTGAACCAAACGATATGTTGATTATCTTCAATAAATACTTAAAACAAAGTCACTGATTAATATCGTATTAAGTAGTATCAATATAGAACCAATAGAGCAGAAACAAAGAAGCCATTCATAAGCGTGGCTTCTTTGTTAAAGAATAGGGTGGAACGCTGGGATTCGAATCAGGGTGACATCATTATGGGTGGTGTGCTCTAACCAACTGGGCTATGTTGCTAGTGCTAGTGCTAGTGCTTGTGCTTGTGTAGCGAGCAATGAGCAGAATAAACACAACTGCCACCATGGTAAAAAAATCAGATTCTATCTAAGACTTTGATTTTATTGTCCTCTTAAGATGGCTGTGCTTTTTATTCAGTTAAAAACAAAGTATCGTGAATGTGGCATGGAAAGATCTGTCCCTGGTCTTTTTAGAAGCTTACCTTAAATACTTTCAGCATAACATGCAGCTACCAGGTGCAACTAAAGGCAAGGTCGGCTTATTCAGTAAACATAACAAACAGGGTTGCTAAAAACTTAACCCAGCATCAGCTGCATAATCCTAAACCAGCATTAGCTTTTCAGCTGATTTTGTAATGGCCGCTTTCAAGCCATAAAAAACTAAACGCTTATTTTGTGTTAGCCGTTTCAGTTGTAATATTGATGGCAACACAATTATTGTTTTCAGAACCAATTCACTTAAACTTGTTTTGTCTTTTAATATTTATAACGTTTTTAATAACCTGACGCCATGAGTTACAACCTGTTTTTTAGGCTGTAACTCATGGTGGTCAGGTTTATTTGATTGTTATGCGTAATTTATCACAATTACAAGATTTAACCATATTACTACCTAGTCAGCTGCAAAGGATACTGAAGCATTACGAAAAAATGATTTCACTAATGTTTTATCCTGTGCAATTAGTTCTAAATCAATAAAGGTTCTTTACCATTAAAGACTCATTCTTTTTCAATGGCATGCGAGCCGTGCCTGTTTGCCGAATGTAATTCCAGACCAGTTCATCGGGATTAAGATCTGGTGCATAAGGCGGTAATATAAAAATACTTAATTTACCTTTCATATTGGCTACAAATTCGCGAACTTTTTTACTTTTATGTACCGGGTGCCCATCTGTAATAATATAAACAGGCTTCCTTCGGTTTCCCATCAAATCTTTTAAGCAATCTATAAAAACATCGGCATTAAAGCGATGTGTATATACCTGATACCAGAAGCTGCCTCTGTTTGATACCGCTGAAATAGCATTAATCCCCTGACGTTGCCCGCTTGTTCTTACTGTTGGTGTTCTTCCTTTCTCTCCCCATGCTCTGAGCAATGGATCATCTGATCGGATTGAAGCTTCATCAAGCCAAAATATCTCTGCACCCTGTTTTTTAGCTGCTTTTTTAATTTCGGGGTATTTTTTTTCTTTCCACTGTGTTATTTCTTTGTCATCTCTTTCATAAGCTCTACGCATTGGCTTTTGCGGGGTAAGCCCCTGCCGATGCAATAAATCTCCCACGGCGCTAAGTCCGAGTTTAATTCCAAAACGATCTTCAATAAGGTGCGCTACAATCGGAGTTTTTCAAGGTAGTTGTCGCCTAAATTTTCAAGCGGCTAATTTTTTCACTTCCGGGTTGAGCTCGACAGCTTTAATAAAATTCCAGTTACGTGTATCTCCTGACCATCTTGCCGGATTTC
>Ga0316209_1002596_pt1 | contig 14188 bp, 20 predicted proteins | sample 6monopyrite_MG_FD_204945 | JGI IMG/M metagenome (GOLD analysis project Ga0316209, IMG submission 204945) | Microbial mat bacterial communities from mineral coupon in-situ incubated in ocean water Damariscotta River, Maine, United States -... | ecosystem: Environmental > Aquatic > Marine >...
CATAGCAGGGTAGCTAAATACGGACAGGATAACCGCTGAAAGCATCTAAGCGGGAAGCCCCCCTCGAAACTAGTTCTCCCTTGAGAGCCGTGGAAGACCACCACGTTGATAGGCCAGGTGTGGAAGCACAGCAATGTGTGTAGCTAACTGGTACTAATTGCTCGACAGGCTTTAGATCTCTTTTATACGTATGGATGAACCCGAGTTTGGGTATCATTAAGTACTGTGAAATCAGGATTTATTCAGCGCACCCGTAATAGTTATATTTTACGCTGAAATACAAAATACATAATTAAAAGAACCGATATAATTAGGATACGTTGCTGCACACTTTATATAATCTCTGTTTGGTCTTCGTTTTGATGACTTGGTGGTTATGGCGAGGGTGACCCACCCGATCCCATTCCGAACTCGGCCGTGAAACCCCTCAGCGCTGATGGTACTGCGTCTTAAGGCGTGGGAGAGTAGGTCGCTGCCAGGTCTTCAAAACGAAGATTGGTCAAGAATTAATATTAATACATGCAGCAACGGCAAAACCGACACAAATCAAACACAAGCCTTTGACCGCTCTTAATGTTCCCCTTAACAAGGAAAGCACCGGGGCGGTTTTATGCTTTGTGCCCGCGTCTGCGAAATGAAACGAAGCAGCGCAAAAAGAAAGCGACTGTGAGCAACGCGTAACAGCGCGAAATAAAGAAGTGTTTGTAAGTGCAAACAATTCTGTCTGCTACCGGGCCAGTCCCGGACTATATTATTGACGGGGCGTGAGCAGCCCGCCCGCATTGACAAAGTCATGCAAATACAAGCTGCTACCGGGCAAATCCCGGACTATATTATTGACGGGGCGTGAGCAGCCCGCCCGCATTGACAAAGTCATGCAAATACAAGCTGCTACCGGGCAAATCCCGGTATATATTATTGACGCGGGGTGGAGCAGCCCGGTAGCTCGTCAGGCTCATAACCTGAAGGTCGTAGGTTCAAATCCTACCCCCGCAACCAAAATAACCCGTAACCTCAATAGGTTACGGGTTTTTTGATTCTTGGGTCACATGGTGAATTGGTCCAATGGAATCACTATGGAATCATGCGGGAGAGAAAAACTGAGCAGAATTGGTTATTTCTGATTCCATGCCCACTGAAACCCTTTTGGGCTGAGTGGCTGATGACCGGGAATGTGTTTGAACCAGTTCTCCACTCCCTGCGCTTGAGATTCAGTGAGATAAAGGCGCTTTCGGAGAAAGGTCTGGACGTCCTTCAGCCAGTTTTGCTTTTTCGGCGGCAAGGATAAAAGCGTACGGTCGATACAACGATCATAACCGTAAACGGCTTGCAAGTTGTCGAAGCCGAATTTGGTCCCTACGCTTTTACGTTCGACGTTGAGAAGATGGGTGACAGCATTTTCAGCCAACGAGCCGGTTTCGTCGAATGTATCGGCATAGACAGAAAACCGCCCGTAGCCCGCCACCGGAATATGGGCCAGTTTCCGCTGCCGAAGAAGAAGATAAGTGACCGCGCGGCGGAACTGTAACGCCGTGTTGTCGGCATTTCTTTTCCCACCACGTCCCGTGCCGCCGCGACCACCACAAGCCCCTTCAACGTCCTGTCCTGGCGCAGCCTTTGTAAAATCAGGAGCCTGACGAAGTAAGCGCTGCCCTTCGGGATCAAGAGTATTCTTTGCGCACACAGGGCCGAATGGAACCTCTCGCCCGAGGGAGTCTCGCAAAATCATGGCCACATTGGATGTCAGCTTGCGCGGACAAACATGGCACGTCTCGTCAAAAACAAAATCTCGTCGAACCGGGGTAAAGGATGCATCGGACATTCATCCCCTCCATACGAACTGGTCGTAGGTATCCCATTCGTGAGGGACGTCTTCCAATGTTTGTGATGTATTATCATCGAACAACAACAACGAAATTGACTGCCCAAGCCGATTGGAAAAAACAGTCAATTCTTCCACGGGTTCATTGACGCGCGGAAAGCGCCAAATGCCATTTGGCAAGTGAATAGCCTTATTTGTTTCGCCATTTTGAGCGTCTTGGCCTGCAGCGGCAATGGATCCATTGGGGATAGGCATGCCTGACTTAATGAAAACACCAGATTTTAAAGCTGCTTGGCTGGCACGGCCCCAAAGGGCGTAACCATCTCTGGCCACGACCATGGCAGCCCGCATGGGTGTGAAGTCGATCCATTTACGAATAGCTGCGGTTAGTGATACGCCATAGCGGTCGGTAACATGGCCGAGCAGCTCAATCGTTATTTCCTCACCCTCTACCTGTCGGCGATAATCGTTCATGGGCATCAAAAGATAGGAAGCGAAGGAATCTGCCTCTTCTTCTTGAATTTGATGACTTTTGCCCCAGAGATTCCGCTCCAATGGTGTACAGGAAAATTCTTGCTGAGCTTCGGATGAATTAGATTTGTCAGCAAAATCAGACGCGGACAGCGGCTTGCGATGAAGGAGGTAGTGACCAAATTCATGAGCCAAGGTAAACCGCTCACGCCCTGGATACTCCGTGTTCTTATTGTGGATAATGTGCCACTCGGCCTTTTTCTTGTGATGCCGCAACATACCTTCGAAGCCTTCCAAGTCACCGCCGACGACCTTAGTGATAGGGTCTTCGTGGTTCTTGGAGCGCTCCATGGCTAGCTCACCTACATCCACTGGGAATCGCTCTTGGCCCAAAACCTGATCGAGCATGTTGGAAAGATCGATGGCAACCTTGGCGGGGGATTTTCCGATGGTATCGGTCATTCATCCTCGTCTTCATCTAGGAGCTCGAGCATGCGCTTGAGCTTTTGCTTCGTTTTGTCCGGCATTCCTCTGTACTTGCGAAAAAACTCCTTATCAGACGCATCAATTTCCGACACGTTCTCAGAAGCCAAAAGGTATTCCATTGTGGTGTCTAGAGCCTGTGCAATGGCTTGCAGTTTTTCTGCCGATGGACGAGCAGAGTCTTTGTTTTCAAGCTCCCACATATAGCTTTTGCCAGATCCTATCGCTCCAGCAAGCTGTTCAAGAGTCAGCCCTTTTTTCAGGCGTTGTTCTCGAATCCTTTCTCCGAGTGGCGTAGGCATTGGTCCTCCCATTGTTCGCCAAAAACCGTAGGTTCGGTATAGCGTTATTTCTAGTCCTTGACAAGCATCACTGGCCGACATAGATTCGCCAATGTTCGCTACAGCATTACTTCATTTAATGTGGTGGTGGCATTTTGTGAAACAAGATGGTTCGACGAAAGGAACGAACATGCCTCGAAAAGAACGAGTAACCCGCGTGATTGATGGCGACACTTTTGAAACCGCCAGCCGAAAACGCCCTGTCCGCCTCGCTAATGTAGACGCCCCTGAAAAGAGAGCTCGTGGCGGCGCTGCGGCGACCAAGGCACTGAAGTCGATGATTGAGGGGGAGACCGTCTCCGTTGATACGGTTGCCCGCGATGTCTATGGCCGATCGGTGGCTAAGGTCAAATTGGGCCGCCGCTCTGTGAACAAGGCGGTCAAAGATCGCCTGAAATAAATCCTCTTGCGGGCCGATTCTCATGGATACGCCCCGCGCAACATCAAAGGCTAAGGAGATTAAGCATGGCCTCAGTGACGACCTTCATTCGCAACACGCCTGCCTCGTCGCTGCAGGCTTATTTTGAACACACAGGAATTGAGCTTTCGAATCCGATTAATTGGGATGGCCCTGAGCCAGAAGTGGTTAAGGGTACGCTCCGTGCCGTTGACGAAATGTCAGATGATGAACGCGCTCGTGTCCTGAATGATGCGGAGCGTGTCAGTGCTCTGGCGGACGACGCTGGGCAAACCGCCCTTTACAGCGTGTCTGAAGACCGAGACGTTCTGGATGACCTTGCCAATGGCAATGCACGGTCGCTCTGGATGTTCCTGAATGCGCCCACCTTGTTTCGATTTGCCGAAGAGGTGCGTTTCACAGACGAGCGACGGCGTGGACGGAGTTGGGACGGGTTCATGGTCCCGGCTAACCTGGATTTGAAGCGTGATGTCGTTGCCCAGGAGGCTTTTAAGTCAGCTCTGCGGGAGCGCTTTTCATCTAATAATATTCACATCGATATTTTCAGCCGTCATCGCCCGACCTTTGATGGTGAAGATTGCGAGCTCGTGCAGATCGTTATTTATCGGGAGGGGCTACCCGATGCCTTTTTGGCGTTTGATGAAGAAGGTGACCTGGTTCGACGTGCCCGCCGTCCCGTGTTCGAAGCTGCGATGACCTACGAGCCGGAGACCGGTGTGATCGAAGTTGTGGCCAATGACCGTGAAAGCCGCGAAGAAATGGCGCGGTACATGGCGCGTGATCTGCTCGGCGTTGAGTTTCAGAGCGAGAAGGTTCCACTTCGTAACTATGACCTGTCTGTGCTGTTGGCCCCCCATCCGTTCCAGACGGATCCAGATGATGGAATCGAATCTGTCGAGGTGAAGCAATTGCGTTTGATGCCGTTCGACAATAATGGTGAGCGGGTCACCTTGGAATGCCTGCGCAAGGCAGATCGGACCATTTGGAATATGTCGGCTGATCGGTTCGGCGCGAACGACCCGCTGGCCGGTGGGTGGGTTGCGACCCAAGCCAAATTGACCATCAAGTTTCATCCGAAGGGGTCGTCTAAACGTGGCCGCACATTGCCGCTGACGATCACCATGCCGCATGGGTGTAATTTGAAGGACCAGACGGAAGAGGAGCAGTTGATCGGAGAGAAGTACCTGCGCCGTTGGGGCATCTTGAATGACGTTGACTGAAGCCGTTCCGTTTACCCGGTCAGATGTCCTCTTGGTGCAGTCAATCTTGCAGACGCCAGATGCGGTGATCACCGGGGCGGCCTTGGACGGGTTTCATAGCCGTTCGGCAGACACGCTTAAGTCTTCGGGTGTTTTGCGTCCAGACGCCCATCAGCTTGCGGCAGTCGCGCTGTCCGATCATGAGGATGAGGCCGTCAATCTGTCTTGGTCGCCGGAGCATAGAGGCTACGGATATTTCAGCCCTTCGGCTGGATGGATGCCGGTGTCTGGCGATCAGCTGACCGCGTATACAATCTGTTTTCCTGACTTATTCCAAGTTCTGTTGGCACCACTGGATATGTCTTCGCGCGAGGCCCCGGAAGAATTGGTACGCGGCCTTATCTGGGAAGTGGGTGACGTCCGGTTGCCTGGTCGGGGCAAACGGGTCTCCGTCTGGATAGCACGCCGTCTTGCGGATCTATCTGTCTGGTCAGAGTTCACTACCGCTGCTCAGGCAAGGCCAGCCCCTGGTTTGCGGGTTGTCATCAATTTAACGGCTGGTCGCTTGATGGAGCCGACGTATCGAGGGCATGAGATCATTCCCCTTAAAGACGTTATCAGTGGTGACGGTTTGGCGGTCGATCCAGGCCTCTTGGCGGCAAGGATTTCTTCAGGGGCTCCGACGGCTGATGCACCTATCGTCGTCACGGCGGATGGCGCTTCGGTCAATGTTCGTGGCAAGCCGTATCCTTTCACCGGTACAAAGCAGAGAGCTATAATCCGGCATCTGTATCAAGCTTGGCAATCTGGAGAGCCAGAATGCCTGACAGCGGCTGTCCTTGAAACTGCCGAATGTGGTGCCTCGGTGAATACGCTCGCTAAAGCCTTTTCAGGTCGGTCAGATTGGCGAGATTTTATCTAGGAGAAGAATGGACGTTGCTGGATCTCACTTTGAGGTTGGAAAACATCCTCTCCATATTTGGAGGTTGATTAACTCCATAATTGGAGTTATACTGAATCCAGAAATGGAGGTTCAAATGGCTCTCTCTCACGCTTATCCAGCTACTCGGCACGAAGTCGCTCCCTTGATCGATCTATCTGATCGAGCAGAACGCGATCGCCTGAGCTCAGGGGCTGTCCGGGCGTTCTTTAACATTATGGACCAGTGGAAGGTTCGCGATGAAGCCGCTCGTCAGTTGCTTGGCGGAATGTCCAATGGCGCTTTTTATGCTTTGAAGAAGGGCGGGGACCGCGCATTGGATGAGGACAAGCTGCGCCGGATCTCCTATTTGGTCGGTATCTTCAAGGCGCTGAACATTATTTACAGCGAAGATCTCGCGGATCAATGGATGCAGCTTCCGAACAAGAACAGGATCTTTAGAGGGATGACTCCGAATGATTATTTGATCCACGGGGGGCTTCCGGCCTTTGCCACAGTCAGAAAGCTTCTTGACGCGCGGCGGGGTGGCCATTGAGTTTCCCCGAAACAAGTAGGATCCGCCAACTCGATACTCATCGGATGATTCCTTCGAAATACAGTGAGAACGGGGACAGTGTTCTCGTTCGCATTGCGGATGATGACGATCATCTTCAAAGCATCTTCGATCTGGACCACGCCACCAACGATCGGTTGCTGGCGGAAAATGATCTGCTTCCCGGCATCGGCGTTGATGAACTGGTATTCAGTGTTCCGTCTTACCGGATTATCAATGCAGCATTTACACATGCCCATCCACTAGGAAGCCGGTTTAATGGTCCAGACCGGGGTGCATGGTACGCGGGGTTTGCGTTAGAAACATCCCAAGCTGAGGTCGCCTGGCACAAGTCACTCGAACTTGCGGAAATCGATTGGCTGAATGAAAGCGTCACCTATGATGATTACCTAGCTGACTTCGGTGGTGAATATCATGACATCCGAGGAGATGATAACTTTTCCGATTGCCTGAGCGCCGACAGCTATGTTGCATCTCAAGGATTGGCCGACCGGCTTCTCGCTGAAGATTCCCCTGGCGTGATATATCCAAGTGTGCGCCATGCCGGTGGCAATTGCCTCGCCTGTTTCCGCCCGGCGCTTGTTGGCAATGTTCGTAAAAGCGCCCGGTATCGTTTCACATGGTCTGGTAAACCCGAGCCCGAAGTTGAGCTTGAAGAATCCTATACCTGATCCGTTGAAAGCTTTTTAAATCATCTATGAGCCGTCCCATTGGGGCGGCTTTTTTCGTTTTTGGGCATCGAAAAGGTAATTCCTACCTTCTGCCCTACCTTCTGCCCTACCTTCCGCCTCCCCGGCTCCTCCCCCCACAACCGCCATTCTCCTCCCAGGTTTTCGAACAGCCCCCAAGGAGGACTCCATGGCTATTAAACATCTCAATCAGATCGAACTGGCCGATCGTTGGAATATCAACGAGCGCACGCTTGAGCGCTGGCGGTGGACCGGCGAAGGGCCAACCTATCTCAAAATCGGTGGACGGGTCGTCTACCGTCTCGAAGACGTGGAAGCTTTTGAAGCAGACAACCTCTGCAAAAGCACCACCGAAACCCCAAACGATCTCTATGCGTGAGGGGGAAGCCATGAACATCCCCAATCACATCCAAATTGACGACCTGAGCGCCATGGAGGTGGCGGACATCGCCTCTCTGCCGGTCGAACAATTGACCGCCTTGCAAAGTGAAATCGCTGAACGCCTCACCATCACGAAGTTGATGAAGGACCGTTTCGACAGCGCACTTGAGTGCCGCTTTTCCCTTCAGGCGAAAGAAGCCCGTGCAGCCCTTGGCAAAGACACCGGCACGGTTCGTTTCAATGAAGGTCCAGCGCAGGTCGTCGCCGATCTTCCCAAGAAGGTCACCTGGGACCAGTCCCAGCTGGCTCAGCTTGTCGAGCGTATGAACGCCGAGGGCGATGATCCGGCTGAATACGCCGACATCACCATCAAGGTTTCCGAACGCAAATACGCCGCCTGGCCGAGCCACATCCGCTCGGCGTTTGAGGGCGCAAGGACCGTGCGGGTCGGCAAACCCTCCTACCAACTTTCCCTGAACAATGAGGTGCAATCATGACCGCCAAGACCAAACTCGAACGCCTGCGTGAAGACAACAGCTACCTGGTGGATCTTCCCGACACGATACGGATCCCGCCCTTGGGCGACCGCCAGGAAGAGGTGATCAAACCCATTGAAGCGGCGTCCATTGACGACCTTGCGTTTGCCCAGCTCGCTTTGCAGGCCAAATCGTCCGCGCTTTACGGTGAAATCGACGCGTTGCGCCGTGTCTATGAAATGGCTCGCAAAAACGGATCCTTGGGTGCTGACAATGCCCTGGATGCGGTTGCATCGAAGAAGGGGGGCAAGTGATGACGCTCCCCATCATTTCCGCCGATGAGAGGTTGTCCGAGCAGCGTGGCATTAAAGGCTGCATCTTCGGTAAATCCGGTATCGGCAAGACCTCGCTGCTCTGGACGCTGTATGCCCAGTCCACCTTGTTCTTTGATTTGGAAGCAGGAGATCTGGCGATCGAAGGCTGGTCCGGCGACACCATTCGTCCGCGTACATGGATTGAATGCCGTGATTTCGCCGTCTTCATCGGTGGTCCAAACCCGGCCTTGCGTGACGATCAGGTCTATAGCCAAGCCCACTATGACGCGGTTTGTGAGCAGTTTGGCGATCCGGCGGCGCTGGATAAATACCAGACCGTCTTTATCGACAGCATCACTGTTGCCGGGCGTCTTTGTTTCCAATGGGCCAAAGGGCAGCCGCAGGCGCTTTCCGAGCGCACCGGCAAGCCTGACATGCGGGGTGCTTACGGCCTGCATGGTCAGGAGATGATCGCCTGGCTCACCCATCTGCAGCACACCCGTGGCAAGAACGTCTGGTTCGTCGGGATCCTCGACGAGAAGCTTGATGACTTCAATCGCAAGACCTTCGTTCCCCAAATCGATGGGTCCAAGACCGGAAACGAACTGCCGGGCATCGTCGATGAAGTTGTTGCCATGGCTGAAGTCAGCCCGGACGGCAGCGATCCCTACAGAGCCTTTGTTTGCCACACGCTGAACCCATTCGGCTTTCCTGCCAAAGATCGCAGCGGTCGGCTTGACCAGATCGAAGAACCCCATCTTGGTCGCTTGATGGAGAAGATCGGCGGCCCCGCCAAACCGGCAGGCGAAAGGCTGACGTTTAGTCGCCCGACACCACCTGCAGAGCCCTCCAAAACTCAAGATGACGAAGGAGCACAGTAATCATGACTGGTGCATGGAACGACTATAACGACGCAGAATCTCAAACTTCCTACGATCTGATTCCGAAAGGCACCCTCGTGCCTGTGCGGATGACCATCAAACCGGGTGGTTACGATGATCCGGCGCAAGGTTGGACGGGTGGCTATGCAACCCACAACGACACCACTGGCTCGGTTTATCTCAACGCCGAATTTGTTATCCTTGAGGGGGCGTTTGCTAAGCGCAAGGTCTGGAGCCTGATTGGGCTTCGCAGCCTCAAGGGGCCCGAATGGGGCAATATGGGCCGGTCCTTTGTGCGCGGCATCCTGAACTCGTCGCGTGGCCTTTCGGACAAGGATAATTCTCCCCAAGTCCAGGCTGCTCGCCGCATCAACGGTTTTGCTGATCTCGATGGTATTGAGTTTCTGGCCAAGATTGATGTCGGCAAAGGTGCCAATGGCGACCCGAAAAATGACATCCGTTTTGCAGTGGCTCCCAATAACAAGGACTGGGAGACGTTCCAAAATGGTGGTGGCCTGTGGAAGCCGAGCCAATCGACGCTCGCAACGACGACCGCCGCTCAGCCGACGGCGAGTGCCAGCACGGCGACGCAACCGGCCTCTAACCCCAATCGCCCGTCCTGGGCTCAATAGGGGAGGCCGGTCATGTTGCTCCGTCCCCGCCAGAAAACTTTCGTCGAGCGCAGTGTTCAAGCGCTCGGCGAACATGGCAACACACTGGCTGTTGCTTCAACTGGATTTGGTAAAACCATTGCCCTGGCCGGTGTGACCGGTCAGCTTCTGAAAGGCAATGATGCCAAGGCGTGTGTGCTTGCCCACCGTGATGAACTGACAAGTCAAAACGAGGCGAAGTTCAACCGGGTTAATCCGGGCATCAGCACTTCGGTCGTCGATGCCAAAACCAAATCCTGGCAGGGACGGACTACGTTCGCCACGGTTCCGACCCTGGCGCGCAAGTCTAACCTTGCTGCCATGCCTTCTCTTGAGCTGTTGGTGATCGACGAAGCGCATCACGCGGCTGCCGACAGTTATCGTCGCATTATCGATCAGGCAAAGAACAAAAACCCAGACGTCAAAATCTTCGGTGTAACGGCTACTCCCACCCGGGGAGATAAGAAAGGCCTGCGTCCGATTTTTTCCAATGTTGCCGATCAGGTGTTCATTGGCGAGTTGGTTGCTTCGGGCCATCTGGTGCCGCCGCGCACCTTCGTGATTGATGTGGGGGCCCAGGAAGCGCTGAAGTCGGTTCGCAAGACCATCGATGATTTCGACATGATGGCCGTGGACGCCATCATGAACAAAGCACCGATCACCGATGCTGTGATTCAGCACTGGCGCGAGAAAGCAGGAGATCGCCAAACCGTCGTCTTTTGCTCGACGGTCGATCACGCCCGTAACGTGCGCGATGCCTATCAACACCAGGGAATACAGGCCGCCATGGTCTATGGCGATATGGGGGCTGCTGAACGTCGCGATGTTCTCCAGGCCTATGAGCGGGGCAAAACCCAGGTTCTGGTCAATGTAGCGGTGCTGACCGAAGGTTGGGATCATCCGCCAACCAGTTGCGTCGTGCTGTTGAGGCCGTCTTCTTACAAATCCACCATGATCCAGATGGTCGGTCGTGGCCTGCGCACCATTGATCCAAGCGAACATCCGGGCGTCATCAAAAGTGACTGTATCGTTCTGGACTTTGGCACTTCCAGTCTTTTGCACGGCAGTCTTGAGCAGGACGTAAATCTTGATGGCAAGGTGGGCTCCGGCCCTGCCTTGACCAAGGAATGCCCGGAGTGCGCGGCAAATGTTCCGTTGGCTGTTATGGAATGCCCTTTGTGCGGCTACCACTTTCAATCGGAAAGCAAGGAAGGCCAGCAGCCGATCTCTGACTTTGTCATGTCGGAAGTGGATCTGCTCAAGCGTTCCAGTTTTCAGTGGTGCGATCTCTTTGGCGATGATGCGGCACTGGTCGCAAATGGCTTCAACGCCTGGAGCGGGATTTTCTTTCATCAAGGCCGCTGGCATGCCGTCGGTGGTGGTAAGGGCCTCAAATCGCATTTGTTGGCTATGGGTGAGCGGACCATTTGCCTGGCCGCAGCCGATGATTGGCTGAACGAAAACGAAACCGATGAGAGCGCCCATAAATCCCGCTCTTGGCTCAATCAGTCGGTCACCACCCGTCAGCTTCAATTCTTGCCACCTGAATACCGACAGGATTTTGGTCTGACCCGGTATCACGCATCGGCTCTGCTGACATTTCAGTTCAATAAGGCCGCAATCACCAATCTGGTGTTGAACGCCCCTGAAGATAGTCGGAGGGCGGCATGACCCATGGTGACTTCAGCAAACGCTGCCACCCGTTTGAGGTTGTGGCATCCGCGTGGGGAGCTCTGTTCCGTCTGTCGGCGACCGACCCGTGGTTTTGGCTGGTTCGACCGCCACTCATCGAAGCGTCCGCGTATTCAGCGGTGGTTCTGCTCCATGGACTGCCAGGGTTTTTGGTCGCGCTTGGCGAAGGAGGGCTTGGGCATGGTTGATCTGACCGAACAAGAAAAAGCCGCCCTTCGCCATGCCGTCAAGATGCTGGCGGAAGTGATGGAAGAGATCGGTTGGGAATCCCGGCTGATTGATCTCACAGAAACCCAGGTTCTCACCCTCGCTGAAGTCTGCGTTGGCGGGTTTCAGGACGCCATGTTGTCGATTGCCAAAGGTGAAGATACGGAGGTCCCGTTTTGATGCTGGATTACAATTCTACCCAGACCTTCGCCGATCAGGTGAACGCCCATATTGATGAGGTCCTGGTTGCGGATAACCAACGCCAGACGCCACGCCAGTATCTCGGCGGTTCCCGTCTTGGTGTTGCCTGTGAACGCGCCCTGCAATTCGAGTATGCCCAGGCCCCGAAAGACGATGGGCGAGATTTTAATGGCCAGACCCTGCGCATCTTCGCTGCCGGTCATGTATTTGAGGACCTGGCCATCGACTGGCTGCGCCATGCCGGGTTCGAGCTCAATACGACCAAGGGCAACACGCCTGGTGGAGAGCAATTCGGGTTCAGTGTCGCGGGCGGTCGTATTCGGGGCCATGTGGACGGCATTATCAATGCGGCTCCGGTGATGGATGGCTTCCCAGCCCTTTGGGAATGCAAATCACTCAATAACAAATCCTGGAACGATACCGTCAAACGCGGGGTCACGGTTTCCAAGCCGGTCTATGCGGCTCAGATCGCAACCTACCAAGCCTATATGGAAACATCGGTCCCGGGCATATCGCAAAACCCGGCTCTGTTTACAGCCATCAACAAGGATACGGCGGAACTGCACCATGAGCTGGTTCCGTTCGATGGCGGTCTTGCCCAACGCATGAGCGACAAAGCGCACCTCAGACCCCGTTGTATCTTTGTGTTGAGCGGTTTGCGTTCTACCGCGAGGGTTGGGGTGGAAAGAACTTGTTGCAGCGGATGGCCTTCCCTAGACCGGAAGATCGAGAAATTCATCGGCGCTATTCTGGCGGATTGGCGGGTGTTACGGGGGATCGGCTCTCCATGTCAAATTTGGCCGATCCGCGTCATGCTGAAATAATGAGCCAGCTTGTTGGTCATTTTGTTCAAGAGGTGGCTAATGTCCCGCGAGAACATTATTTACGGATCGCAGAGATACTTCTTGAGCATGGCGCAGACCCCAATCTCAGGCATTCCTCACCGGGGCTAGGACGTACCCCGCTCATGGTCGCAGCCGAAAACGACGCTGCAGACGCTTTCCGTCTCTTGGTCGACGCGGGTGGAGATCCGTATTTGAAAGATGATCAAGGAAACGATTGCTTTGCTCTTGCGCGAGGTTTCGGAAGCCTGAACGTACTTTCACATTTGGAGAAAGCAATATAACGCAGGGTTCAATGAGGATGTTGTTTCGGCGGTGATTAATGAGACCATTTTTTGAAAGTAGGTTTAATCAATGGAATCACTATGGAATTGACCTGCGCCCTTTAAATACCTCCATATATAAGTAGAGTCTGTCAACCATAGGAGACAGATTTATGAAACGCAGTCGTTTTACCGAAGAACAGATCATCCGCATATTGAAAGAACAAGAAACCGGTGTTGTGACAGGCGATCTATGCCGCCGTCACGGGATAGCAGAGAGCACATTTTACAAGTGGAAAGCTAAATATGGTGGTATGGAAATTTCTGATGCCAGACGGTTAAAATCGCTTGAGGATGAAAACCGTCGCCTTAAATCTTTGTTGGCTGATGCCCACCTAGATATTTCCATGCTGAAAGATGTGGCTTCAAAAAAGTGGTAACGCCCGTCGTAAAGCGAGAAGCTGTTGTTCATCTCAAAACAAATTTTGAAGTGAGCGAGCGGCGGGCGTGCCGTGTCCTTGATATTGACCGGTCTTTGGTTCGATATCAGTCAACCCGGCCCAGTGATGAAGTATTACGCGCTCGGCTAAAGGAATTATCGTTTATACGCAAACGCTTTGGTTGCCGACGTTTACATATTCTTCTTGAACGGGAGGGCTATCATCTGAACCACAAGAAGCTACGCCGTCTTTATCAGGAAGAAGGTTTATCTGTCCGCAAACGAGTTGGGCGCAAACGTGCCATTGGCACCAGATCGCCAATCGTTGTTCCTTCACGCGTCAATGAACGCTGGTCATTGGATTTTGTCAGTGACAGTTTTATGGATGGTCGACGCTTTCGCATGTTATGTATTATTGATGATTACAGCCGTGAATGTCTGGCGTTGGTGGCAGATACATCTATTGGCGGACACCGTTTGGCCCGAGAGTTGGATGCCGTGATAGCCAAAAGAGGCAAGCCCCGAATGATCGTAAGCGACAATGGCACGGAGATGACCTCTAATGTGCTTTTAAAATGGCAAGGTGAAACGGGTGTTCATTGGCATTACATTGCCCCCGGTAAACCAATGCAAAACGGTTTTGTTGAAAGCTTCAACGGCAAATTACGTGATGAATGTTTGAACGAGGTACTTTTTGAAGACCTTCATCATGTTCGTAATATCCTAAATATATGGAAGCAAGATTATAACCATGTCAGACCGCATTCAGCCTTGAACGGCAAAAGCCCCGTAGAAGCCCTGCAAAGGAAAAATGAAAAACCCTTATGGGGGCATGCCCCCATAAGGGTTGCAATCGACCAAATAACCGACCAAAACTTAACCAAAGGGCTCTACATATGAATGGTAGTAACTTGGGGCGCAGGTCA
>Ga0316209_1002599_pt1 | contig 14176 bp, 10 predicted proteins | sample 6monopyrite_MG_FD_204945 | JGI IMG/M metagenome (GOLD analysis project Ga0316209, IMG submission 204945) | Microbial mat bacterial communities from mineral coupon in-situ incubated in ocean water Damariscotta River, Maine, United States -... | ecosystem: Environmental > Aquatic > Marine >...
AGAATGAATCGGGTAGTCAGAAACATGCTGCCGCAATAGTGTGGGATAAAGGGAGTACAATTGGGGGTGGAGCCTCTCTAGCTCCTTACCATTATTTCATGGCAGGCCCAGCCGACAATCCCAGAGGTGATTTTTACACGGGCTGGGCAGCTTCGTATGGAAATTCATCTGGAAACCCTCCAATCTATTCCAGTTCAGTTTTTGCAGCTCAACGAAATGGTGTAAATCCAATTGGGTCAATTAGATTTTTTAAGAATTTCTTGGTTCATGATGGGAATGCTACACCAGCAAACCGAGTTGGAATTGGCGTATTAGCTCCTACCGAACAACTTCACACAAATCAAGGTGTAAGATTTGAAGGCTTAACCTCCAATACAAGTCCCACTCGCATTTTGATTCAAGATGCCACAGGAAAGTTATTCTACCGAGACCTTTCCACTCTACCTTCATCTTCGCTCACCAATTCATGCACAAGCGGCAATTATCTCCCAAAAGTCAATAGCAGCAATTCTGATGACTTTGTTTGCAGTCAAGTTTATGACAACGGAACTAATGTTGGTATCGCAACTAGCAATCCAAAAACCCAGTTGCATGTAGATGGTGGTTCCCTTTGGCTTACAGGAGGAAGTGCACCGAACATAAGTGGGGCTGGATCGGGTCTGCGGTTATATAGTGATGCTAATGGTGGAAGCATTTTTTCATATAGCTATTCTTCACCGAACGGACCAACTGATTTGAGACTTCAAATTACTGGTGGCGCTGTCGGTATCGGCATGTCTCCTGGTACTTGGACTGGAGGCGGAGCATCAATTCAAGGAAACCCTACAAATCCGACAGACGTCAGATTGGATGTGAGCGGAATGATTAGAAGTACTTATTTGGTGGTTACTTCTGACGAGCGTCTAAAAACGAATATCACAGACTTGAACTCTTCACTTGAAAAGGTTTTAAGCCTTCGAGGAGTATATTATAACTGGACAAAAGATACATCCATGAACCTTGATGATTTTAGACAAATTGGATTTATCGCTCAAGAAGTTGAGCAAATACTCCCAGAAGTGGTAGGCCAAGATGAAAAAGGAAACTATGCAATGAACTACCAAGCAATCATCCCGGTTTTGGCTGAGGCAATTAAGGAACAGAATAATAAAATTGTGGAATTGGAAAACACAATAAGCGACCTTGTAGAGAGCGGTTCGGTAAATACTGGCATTGACAATGCGAATCCGAATACTTCCACCGCGCAAATGTTCCAGAACAAACCAAATCCATTCAATCAAGAAACGATCATCACTTGTTTTGTTCCCGAATCCGCATCAACCGCTTCTTTGATGATTTTTGATATGCAGGGTAAGCAATTGAAAAAAATCGACATCCAACAAAAAGGTAAATCGGAAACCGTGATACATGCTAATGAATTGAACTTTGGAATTTATCTCTACAGCTTGGTTGTTGATGGTAAAGAAATTTCCACAAAAAGAATGATAATCAGTAAGTAATCAATTTTAATTTCCCTACTGAGAAGAGCCGCCATAAACCAAGGTGGCTCTTTTCTATGTTTATCCAACAAAAATCATACGTTAAATGCGTTCAAAGTGTCACTTTCATATAGCTGATTCGCTTAAATCAGTTCACAACGAAGTCAAATACGTATTATCAGTTCTGGGCCAGAGTTATGAGACTGAGGTGTGTTTCACCGGAATTAACGGTCAGGCGGCAACAGTATCATCATCCACAGATTGTGATATTCCGGTACGTTCAGAAAACATAGCTGATGCGAGCCGCCTGAGCTTCGGAAAAGATTTTACGAAGGATGGTTTTTTGATGTTGGAGAATGGTGACAAAGATTACCTCTCAACTGCCATCTATTTACTCTCGTTGGCTCAAGAGCTTGACGGTTCAAAAAAGGATGCTTTTGGTAGATTCCCCTACTCAGATAGCTATCAGAAACATTTCAGCGCAGTTCTGGAGAACAGGGTGCAGCATTGTTTTGATGACATTATTGTGGCAAACCCCAAATTCAGCTTGTTCAAGAAGCCGAATGAAAAGAGCAGCATATTCATCTCTCACGATGTCGATTTCATCAATGGTGCCTTGGTTCAGGATGGTTTTCATGCCCTTAAAAAACTGAATATTCCAGCAATTTTTCAGATCATTCTCAGTAATTTACTGGTCAATCCTCAATGGTTGAACATGGATAAGATCATGAAGATAGAAAGCGAATATGACTTCATATCAACTTTCTATTGGCTGGTAAACAAGGGACTGTCAAAAGAGGGGATAAAAAACGCGGATTACACATTCCGATCAAAAAAGGTGCAGACTCAACTACAATTGGTCTCCGATAGTGGTTGGGAAAATGGTCTGCATAAAAGCATTTCTGACGATAGCTTCAAAACTGAGATAGAAAAGTTGAACTTCATACCAACTGGTAATCGTTATCATTTTTTGAGATTCAGACCGCATGATGACTTTGAGCTGATAAATGATGCAGGGCTTAAGTTTGATACATCGCTCGGTTTTGCAGAAGAGATCGGATTCAGAAACAGCTACGGACTGCCCTATAGACCGTTTAACTTCAGAACAAAAAAGCGTATGACTTTGTGGAATGCCCGTTGCACATTATGGACACAACGCTTCGTGGTTATCAGAAACAGGATGCCAGCGAGGCGTATGCCAAAATAACTTCTTTCGTAGAAAAGAATTCCCAAAACGCCATCCTATCACTGCTATGGCATAATAACTACTTTACCCCCTATAAATTTGGTGATTACCTTGTTCTTTATAAAAAGCTGCTGAGTTACTTTAAAGAGAATGATTTTCAATGTATAACGCAGTCTCAGATAGTCAAAAAATATAGCTGATACTATGTCCATTGTGGTAAGAAAATTATCTCCAGAAGAGTTGCCGCTTGCGAATGTTTTCTTTAATCGAATATATAATTCAAAGAGATCATTTAGCGATTTTGAATGGGAGTTTGTGCATGGCCCGGCCGGACCGGCCATATATATTGGCGCTATTGATACCGCCATCAAAGAGGAAACAAAGATTGTGGGAATTCAATGTGCCATACCTTTAAAGATGTTAGCGCCAAATGGCAGTGAAATTCTAACCGCGAAATCAGAAGATACATTGGTTGATCCTGAATATAGGGGATTAGGGATTTTTGACAAGATGTACATGTTGCTTTTTGAAGAATGCAAAGAATTGGGAGTGAAATATATATGGGGTTTCACACCAGCCTACAAACCCTTTGTCGGAGTGGGGTTTAAACTCCATTTTAAAAGTAGTCAGTTACTATTTGTACAGAATCCGTTAAAAGCTTTTCGGTATTTAACGCAGTTAAACCCTAAGAATCGTTTTATTGATAAATTCAAAATAATGGGGTTGTGTATGCTGTCTAAGGCTCTTACGATAAAGGCCAAATTCTACAACCACAAGAAAAAATTTACTATAAATAGCAATGCTGATTTCGAACTCAATATTGACCCTTCAAGTAACAATGAATTATTGAATCTACATGAAAACAGCAAATTTGTTCATTGGCGAATTATTGATAATCCATACAACAGCTATCGAAGTATCGTTTTTAGTAATTCAGCCAATGAAACGGTTGCCAATGTTATAGTGAACAACCGCACGACTGTTGGATATATTGAGCGTATGCTTTTTAGCAAGAACCTCTCGGATTCAGAAAAAAGAGGGATACTAGCACATTGCTTCAGCGTTTTAGAAGAGTTGAAACTGCCGCCTTTAGTACGATTTTTAGGATTCGAGGGAAACGAGGTCAATAAAAGTGAAATAACGTTGCTGCGAGAAATAGGTTTTTTTAAAGTGAATCGGGGTACTTGGTTTATCTGGAAATCTTTAGATGAGAATTACAATCACCAACCTGAAGACGTATTTCTTAATCGTCTATTTAGTCAGGGAGTGATTTAATGAATCCAAAACCGCAACCAACCGCCTTGTCAATCCTCTTCTTGAATACGATTCAATCTTTGAACTAAAAGATTTGGTTTCCTGGATTCGAAACAAATTCAAATTGGTTTGAATGAATCTATTGACCCCTTCCACGTCACGATAATTAAACATTTTGCCCGCGTTAGTTTCGTTCAGAACAGCAGCTGCATCACCATCAACTGGCCCTATACCTAATATCGGTCTTTTAAGGGCGAGGTACTCAAACATCTTTCCTGTGAGTATTCCTTTATTGCTTTCAATTTTAGGAATAACCAGCAGAAAAATATTGCATGAGGCGGCTTTCTCGATAGCCGTATCATGATTGAGATAGCCAGTAAATTCACAGTTATCCGAAACGGCTTCAAATTGCTTTTGAATCCGTGGTGGAACATCTCCAATAAAGCGAAAAGCGATAGTGTCTTCGACAGAAACAACAGCTTTCAATAACGAACTGATGTCGTACTGCTCCGAAATAGTTCCCATGTAACCGATTGTAAAATCCTTGCCTAACGGAACATTGGCTTTAAAATCATCTGCATCATATCCGTTTGGAATAACCGAAATGTTCTCTTTTTTCAGGTTGGGAGCAAGCTCGCAGAATTCGTTTGCCAAACTTTGGCTTACGGTTATCACTCGGTCTGCATTTTCCAACACTTGCCTTTCCAATTTGGCATTTCTGTTTTTTGCCCATTGGGTTTGCAATAGCTCCGAAACGTAGTAGATTTTTGTCCACGGGTCGCGCATATCAGCCACCCATTTTACGTTTCGTGTGCTTTTCAATTCCAAACCTATAAGCTGGGTTGAATGTGGGGGAGAAGTGGTAACTACAGTATCAATTTTTAACGTATCGATAAGTTCGTTTGCCTTTTTAAGCGCGAACTTGTTCCAGCCTTTTCGTGGGTCAGGAATAAACACGTTGCCGCGAATGAAACGCGCCAACTTTTTTACATAGCCAGAAATCCCTTGCACGCTTTCGTTGGCAAAACCGCTTGATGGTGCTTTTCGTCCAAACAGGCGATAAATGGCATAGGCATCTGATGTTGCCGTAGTATGAACATGAATATTCCGTGGAATCTCGTCTAGGAGCGACTTATCCTCTTGTGGGTAATTTGCTTGTTCAGGATTAACCGTCAAGACGTGTACTTGGTAGCCAAACTCAGGCAGGTATTTGGCAAACTTCAACCATCGTTGTACACCCGCGCCACCGCTTGGCGGCCAGTAATAGGTAATGATGAGGACTTTTTTCTGGTTGATGATTGGGGATTTTAGGTTTTGCTGATACGAATTACGAATAAAACACGAATATCCGAACGCTTCGTTTGTTAGATTCGTAGATTTTGGCTGATGACACCATTTTTTGCCAATACATCATTGGTCATATTCGTAATTCGTATCGGCCTTTGTAGAAACGATTAACCTTTCCTAGTGCGCATATCTCCTGCTATTCCGCCAATAACAAATAGAACTAACAAGATGGATCCTGCAAGCGACATTTTTTCGCCCGTGGCATAAACTTCTGGCTCGAATTTGAATTCAACCTCATGGTTACCAGCGGGGATTCGCATACTTCTGAGTACATAATTGGCGCGCCAATGTGGTTGTAATTCGCCATCTATGTAGGCGTTCCAACCATTGGCGAAATATATTTCTGAGAAAACGGCCAGTTGCTCCTTAGAAGCTTCTGTCTCATACTTCAAATAGTTTGGTTTGTATTCTAAGAAATAAATAGTTGCGGTGCTGTCTGAAGTGGGCTGAAATCCACTCAATTGCTCGGCAAATCGTTTGTCAATTACCGCTAGTTTTTCCGGATTGAAACCATCATCAGAAAGTGACGCCAATTCTTCATCAGCATTCTCAACCAACTTCACTTCCTCTACAAACCACGCGTTTCCCAGGGTGAGCGGATTTTTCCTAACAGAAGGTATTCCTTCCTTATCAGGAGTGATGAAATACTTGGTATTGAGCATGTTTAAAACGGCCAAATTGGTCTTGCTGATACAGGAATCAATTAGTTCCTGATATCGCTTGAGCTTTGCACCATGATAACCACCAATTGATTTGTGAAAGTAAGATGTTTTTGAATCGTTGAAGGTGTTTGCCGCCAAGTTTATCACACGAAAATTCGGGTCTGTATCGGCCAATATCTGCTGATCGGCAGCCGTGGGCATAATGGCATTCTTGTTCTTGCGAGCGCTTACAAAATCATCATTATCTAGGTAGCGTTTATCCACTTTAACAAGGTCAACCAAAGTCAAACCTGCAATGATTAAAACCGCAACATTGGCTTTAAGCTTGTTCATCATAGCAGCAAACAAAATTCCAGCTGCGAGCAGAATGAGCACGAGCGAACGCATGGCATCAGCAGAAACCTGAGAACTTCTGTCCTCTTGAAGTGCGTCCAACAGCCAGTCATACTTCGTACCAATCAGCGCGGCATCACTATCCGAAAGAAAGGTTAATAACATTCCTGGGGCAAGCCAAAAGAGCAAACAAAAACCTCCTACAATGCCAACAGCAATCATCAACTTTTTCTTCATCGCTTCCTTATCCGTGGATTCGATAAATTTCTTTAATCCCAACACCGCCACAATCGGAAGAATAAGCTGAGCAATAACCAACGTCATAGATACGGCTCTGAATTTGTTGTAACCCGGTACATAATAGAAGAATAAGTCGGAGAACACGGCAAAATTGTTTCCCCATGAAAGCATAATGGAAAGCACGAATGCAATCAGGAGCCACCATCTGTTTTTGGCTTCAATTACCAAAAATCCGAGCATAGCAAGAAAGCAAATAATTGCACCGAGGTAAACTGGTCCAGATGTGAACGGTTGTGCGCCCCAATAAGAAGAGGTCTGTTGCTGCAATTGCCTCAATTCATTTGCTTCCTGTTGCGTGGCAGGTCTGTGACCAACAAACGCTTGGTACGTTTCAGAATCTTCATCCTGAAGGAACGAATTCATACTACTTCCTCCCATGAAATTAGGAATGAGCAGGGTGAAGGTTTCTCCAACGCCATAACTCCATCGCATGGCGTAATCCTTATCAAGCCCTGTGCTTTTCTGTTTGCCAGTGAGTTCGGATTTTCCGCGCATGGTTTCTTCTCCATAATCGGCTGTGGTCCAAAGTGCCGAAATATTGGGGCCGATGGCAATAAGGGCGGCAACAACCATCAGCCCTGTTGCTTTTGCAAAATTTGGTAGCTCACCATTTTTAATGGCATAAACCAATTTAGTTGCTCCTAACACAAGCACAATAAGGAGTAGATAATACGTTATCTGCAGATGGTTTGTAGCAATTTCTAATGAAAGGAAAAGTGCTAGCAAGGCTGAACCGAGCAAATATCGTCCACGATAGGTGAGCAGAATGGAGCCGATTACAGGAGCCATATACGCCATGGCGTGCGCCTTAGAATTATGCCCTGCCTCAATGATAATGACCGAGTAGGATGCCATTGCGAAACCGATGGCTCCGACCAGTGCGTACCGCCAGCCAACACCCATCATCAAAAACATGAAATACACCCCGGCCATCATTACAAAAAGATAGTTTGCCGGTCTGGGTATTCCGAGCTTAAAAGCGGTGAGAATTTTTTTGCTCCAGTTGTTCGGATAAAGCACCGAAATCTGATAGGCGGGCATTCCTCCGAACATAGAATTTGTCCAAAGCGCTTCTTCTCCAGTCTCTTCCCGTAAATCAACAATCTCCTTGCTCATTCCTAGGAAGTTGACAATATCAGATTGAAACAGTTTCTTACCCTGTATAAGAGGGCTCATGTAAGCAAGTGCAATACCAGCAAATACAAGAATGGTCGCAAAATGCGGGAACAATTTCTTCAGTTTATCCATAATAGGGAATTACAATGTAAGTGGAAGCCATCCTGTGGCAACTATTCTTTGATTTCTTCAAACTCGACATACTCTCCGTCTGAATCAGAAACACTACCTGATTTTTTCTTCTCAGCGCCTTTCTGAATGACAACCTCACCTTCGTGATTGGAGTTTGAATAACCTGATTGCTGTTCTTGTGCTTGGCGCATTCTATCTTCCATAGTCTGCTGCGCCTTGTTCACCACTTTTTTTGCAATCAGAGGAAAAAACAGTCTAAACAGAAGCTTCCATGCGTAGTAAATTACTACGAGAATAAGTATGGTTTTCAGTAGGCCTGTCATCAAAAAATTACTATTTGCTCCAAATACTTTTCACCCAATGACTCTTAGTAATGTCGGGGTCGTTTGTAATCACAGTTGTAGCAAGTTTACTCGCGGTGCCGGCAATCAATCGGTCGTGGAGTTCAGGAATATCGTCAATTTTAAATGCTACGCTTATTGCCTCCATATCAAGCTCGCTCACATCAAAGTTTTGCTCCTTTTCAAAGAATGAACGAGCCTCACTCAAACTCACGTCTATTCTGCCTTTTTCCCACAGATAACCAAGTTCGGCCAACGACATGGAAGAAACATAAATCCTACAGTTTCCAGCCACACATCCAGTAAAAAGATGTTTAATCGTCTCCGGCATTCTCCGTTTCTCCAAATAAAGAATTAGCGCCATCGTATCCGCCACATAAACCTCACTCACGCGGAAATAGTTTACGGTAATCTTTGAATTCTTCTTCCAAATGCCTCACCGATTCACTTTGTGGCCTATCTGAAATGGATGAACGACCAGAACGCAAAAATCGAATAAACTGGAGAACCTGTTGCAGGAGTCCTTCAGGAAGACCTTCTGTTTCTTTTACTATTTCGTCCCTAACATTTGACATGACACACTATTTATCTGCTAAGATAAAGGTTACGCTCCGAATAAATTTCACGGAAGAACTCGTCATTCAGGTCGTCTATAAATCGAATTGCTTCTCCAGTTGACTTCATTTCAGGTCCTAACTCCTTGTTTACGTTCGGGAATTTCTCAAACGAGAACACGGGAATTTTAATTGCGTAACCCTCTTGATGTGGGTTGAATTTAAAATCTTTTAACTTTTTTTCGCCCATCATTACCTTGGTGGCATAGTTCACATACGGTTCTCGATACGCTTTTGAAATGAACGGAACCGTACGCGATGCACGCGGATTTGCCTCAATGATGTAAACCACTTCGTCCTTTACCGCAAACTGAATATTGATGAGTCCGATTGTGTTCAATTTCATCGCAATGATGCGTGTGTACCGATCAATCTGTTCCAGCACATTATCACTCAAATCAAACGAAGGAAGTAATGCGTAGCTATCTCCAGAATGGATTCCTGCAGGTTCGATGTGTTCCATAATCCCAAGAATTTGCACGTCTTCACCATCACAAATTGCATCAGCTTCAGCTTCAATAGCACCTTCAAGGAAATGATCGAGGAGAATTCTGTTTCCGGGAATATCTTTCAGCAGATTGACAACATGATTTTCGAGTTCTTGCTCGTTAATCACAATCTTCATGTTCTGACCTCCCAAAACGTAAGACGGTCGCACTAAGAGAGGAAACCCGAGGTCTTTGCAAACCTCCAATGCTTTATCAGCATCTTCCGCAACTCCGAATTTTGGATAAGGAATATTGTTCTCGGCCAAAAGCGCTGAAAACCGCCCGCGGTCTTCGGCAAGATCCAGCGATTGAAAATCCGTTCCGATAATCTTGATTCCGTGACGTTCGAGTTTTTCGGCCAATTTCAGCGCTGTCTGTCCACCAAGTTGAACGATAACTCCTTCTGGCTTTTCGTGTAGAATAATGTCATAAATGTGTTCCCAAAAAACAGGCTCGAAGTAAAGTTTATCTGCTACATCAAAATCGGTAGAAACCGTTTCAGGATTGCAGTTAATCATGATGGTTTCGTAGCCACATTCTTTGGCTGCTAAAACGCCATGCACACAGCAATAATCGAACTCGATTCCTTGTCCAATTCTGTTTGGACCAGAACCAAGAACCACAATTTTTTTCTTATCAGCCCCTCCCGACCTCCCCGAAGGGGAGGAGTTGGACTCATCCGCAGACATCGGAGAATCTGGCCGAATGCCTCCCCCTTCGGGGGAGTACGAGGGGGCTTGCTCAAAGGTTGAATAATAGTAAGGAGTTTGCGCTGGAAATTCAGCTGCACAAGTATCAACCAATTTGTAAACGCGCTGAATGTCAAACTCTTGGCGTTTTTTGAATACTTCGCTTTCCCAGCAATTGAGCAGGTGTGCAATCTGTCTATCGGCATATCCTTTTTGCTTTGCTTCATAAAGCAATGCTTTAGGAAGAGTGTCCAACTTAAAACGTTGAATTTGATTTTCCAATTCAAGTAGTTCATGAATTTGCTCGAGAAACCAAGTATCGATTCGTGTAATACTCTGAATTGTTTTTACGGGAATTCCAAGTTTGAATGCATCATAAATATGGAATAATCTATTCCAACTTGCGTGTTTAAGACTATGAAGAATTTGATCTTGATTTCGAAGTTCTTTGCCATCCGCACCCAGTCCGTTTCGTTTGATTTCGAGCGACTGACAAGCCTTTTGCAATGCTTCTTGAAACGTACGCCCAATTCCCATTACCTCGCCAACAGATTTCATCTGAAGCCCAAGTGTTCTATCTGAGCCTTTGAACTTATCGAAATTCCAACGGGGAATTTTTACGATTACGTAATCCAACGTAGGTTCAAAGTAGGCTGAAGTTGTTTTCGTAATTTGATTTTCAAGCTCATCTAGGTTGTATCCAATGGCCAGCTTACTAGCAATTTTAGCAATCGGATAACCAGTCGCCTTAGACGCCAACGCAGAAGAACGACTTACGCGAGGGTTGATTTCAATAGCAATGATGTCTTCTTTTTCATCATCACTTACGGCAAACTGAACATTACATCCTCCAGCAAAATTTCCGATTGAGCGCATCATGTGAATAGCCATATCACGCATTCGCTGATAGGTTTTATCGCTCAGGGTCATTGCTGGTGCAACCGTAATGGAATCTCCTGTGTGAATTCCCATCGGGTCGAAATTCTCAATGGAGCAGATGATAACTACGTTGTCGTTATTATCGCGAAGCAACTCTAGTTCAAATTCTTTCCAACCTAAAAGTGCTTTATCTATCATCACTTCGTGAATTGGAGATAAATGCAACCCTCGATTTAGCTGTTCATCAAAATCCTCTTGGTCGTAAACGATAGCAGCTCCCGCTCCACCTAGGGTAAATGAAGCTCTGATGCATAACGGGAATCCATATTCCTGAGCCACTTCTTTTCCTTCTAAAAAGGATTTAGCAGTGGTTTGCGGAGCCATTCCAACCCCAATTTCGCCCATGAGTTTTCTGAACTTCTCACGATCTTCAGTTACCTCAATTGCGTCTACGTCCACGCCAATCATTCTGACATTGTATTTATCCCAGATGCCCATATCCCTGCATTTAATAGCAAGGTTGAGAGCCGTTTGACCACCCATGGTTGGAAGCACACAGTCAATGTTATGCGCCTCTAAAATTTCAATGATACTCTTTGGCTCCAGCGGTTTCAGATAAACGTTATCCGCAGTAACCGGATCCGTCATAATGGTTGCTGGATTAGAATTAATCAGCGTAACCTCGATACCTTCATCTCTCAACGATCTAGATGCCTGAGAACCAGCATAATCAAACTCGCAAGCTTGACCAATTACAATCGGTCCGGATCCAATAATCAGAATATGCTTTATCGAAGTATCTCTAGGCATTTTTTAAAGAGGTTTTAGGTCTATACAAATTCATGCGAAGTTAGTACCTAGACGATGCTAACTTTGTCAAAAACAAGGTCAGTTTTAAACATTTTATCCCCGAAATTGAATTCGCGTAAAACCTTAAAAATTGGTCGTACCACTTGGAGCTATCTGGACAATGGCGATGGCGATGAATTGTGGCTCGCATTTCACGGCTATGGACAAGAAGCCGAGATTATGCTCCATTTTATGAGAACGCTGCGACCAGATGCGCGCATATTGAGTTTTGACTTACCTCTTCATGGAGAAACCGAATTGCAGAATAGTGTTCTTACGATTAGTGATTTAGCTGAATTAGCGAGTACAATTATTCGTGAAAATGGGTCTCAAAAATGTTCGCTGGCGGGGTTTAGTTTGGGCGGAAAAATAGCTTTGAAAATGGCAGAACTTGCTCCAGGAAAAATTGATCAGTTATTGTTGATTGCCCCAGATGGACTGAAGGTAAACCCATTGTATTGGCTTGTTACCAACACTTCATTAGGTCGGGAACTGTTTGAGTTGGTAATCCGTTTTCCACAACCATTGTTTTTTCTATCTAAAATTCTAAGCAAATTAGGGTTGATGAACAAAAAAGTTGACGCATTCGTATCCGCCCAATTAAGCACCAGAACAAAGCGAGAAAGGGTTTTAAAAACTTGGATTATGTTTAAAAGGCTAACTCCAAACTTGAAAGATGTGCGGAATAAAATATGGAGATATCATATAAATCCAATGCTGGTTTTTGGCACTCGCGATAGGGTAATCCATCCTAAATTGGTCAAAAAACTTTCCGGCAACAATTGTACAACTGCTCAGGTTATTATGCTGCACAGTGGTCATAATCTAACCACAAAGGAACATGCGTTGGAACTGAGAAATCAGCTGAATTTCAAATAATCCAAAATCCCACGTTCAAAATCGTGAGCTATGGAGCTTTTCCAAATGCTGCTTTTCCAGCATCTAACCAATTCACATAATTATCAATATCTAAATCGTATGCCGCTGGTTCTCCTAGCTGCTTTTCATTGTGATCTAAAACAACATAATATGGTTGAGAATTAGTTTTGAACCGTTCGGCCTGCATGTAGCTCCAACGGTTACCAACTGTTCTTAGTTTTTTAGTCTTTTCTCCAATTTTAACTTCAATCTGTTCTTCTTCCGGAAGCTCAGTTTTCTCATCCACGTATAGCGAGATTAACACATAATCCTCGCGCAAACGTTTAAGAACGCGTGGGTCACTCCAAACTTGTTCTTCCATTTTTCGACAGTTAACACAAGCCCAACCTGTAAAATCTAACATGATAGGTTTGCCTACTTCTTTGGCATACGCCAAGCCCTCTTCGTAATCGTGAAAACACGGCAATCCGTGCGGACAATGCTCTGGCTCGCCAACCACATTACCGTCTGCTGAAAGTGTTACCGCGGAGGAAACTGCTCCATTACCTCCAAATCCATTCGGGCTTTCGCTGTAAAAATTCGGAGGGGGGAATCCACTAATAATTTTCAATGGTGCACCCCACAAACCAGGTATCAGGTAAATGGTAAAGATTAACACAAACAATCCGAAAAAGTAACGAGGAATAGAAATACTTGTAAGAGGACTATCATGCGGGAATTTGATAAAACCGAACAGGTACAAGGCAAGTGTGCCGAAAATTCCAATCCAAATAGCGAGGAACAATTCTCGGCTTAACAACCCTGCTTGAACCACGAGATCGGCATTACTCAAAAACTTGAGTGCCAAGGCCAATTCCAAAAGTCCTAAAACGACCTTCACAGAATTAAGCCACCCACCAGATTTAGGCATTGTGTTTAACCAGCCCGGAAAAGCAGCAAACAAGCCAAACGGCAATGCCAATGCTAAACTAAAACCTGTCATTCCCATAATTGGCCCCATAACGCCACCGCTAACAGCTACTTGAACGAGCAAGGTTCCGATAATGGGTCCCGTACACGAAAACGAGACCAGCGAAAGTGTGAACGCCATGAAGAAAATACCGATAATTCCGCCTTTATCTGATTGTTGATCTGCCCTATTGACCCAAGAGCTTGGTAGCGTAATTTCGAATGCTCCAAGGAATGATACGGCAAACACAACCAGTAGCAAAAAGAAGAAGAGATTGAACCAAACGTTTGTGCTTAACGCGTTGAGCGCGTCTGCCCCAAAAGTGACTGTTACTGCAAAGCCCAAAACCACATAAATAAACACAATGAAGGCGCCATAAATAAGTGCATTTGTAATGCCTTTTGCTCGGGTTTTACTTTGCTTGGTAAAGAATGAAACCGTAAGTGGAATCATTGGAAAAACGCAAGGAGTAAGCAAGGCTAGCAATCCACCTAAAAACCCGGCAATGAATATTCCTATCCAAGATTTATCCAAGCCACCACTTAAACCCGATGCGCCTGCTTTGGTAATTTCACCATCAATCTCAAATTCAAAATCGACTAACTCGGGAGGAAGACAAAGGCCTTCATCATTACAAACTGTAAACTCCAGTTGTCCTTTTATTGAGCTTGGCGAAGAAA
>Ga0316209_1002601_pt1 | contig 14169 bp, 7 predicted proteins | sample 6monopyrite_MG_FD_204945 | JGI IMG/M metagenome (GOLD analysis project Ga0316209, IMG submission 204945) | Microbial mat bacterial communities from mineral coupon in-situ incubated in ocean water Damariscotta River, Maine, United States -... | ecosystem: Environmental > Aquatic > Marine > Coastal...
CAATATGGGGGATCCGCGCCGATATGGGTCAACATCGACCTGTCACAGGGATTCCGGCCACTACGACGAGCCGTCGGGCCGTCAGGCGTTGACCATCACACCGCCCAACTCGGTCATGCAGCAGCCCTCCTGCCAGCCCCATCGAGCCTCTCCGACCGGAGCCTCGCTGGCCAGCCGCAACCCGCTCGAGGTCCCAAGCCCACCGCCCCCCAACCCGTTAGCCGTCGCAGATGAGCATCCTCATCGCCGAAGACCTCGAGCTGTCCTGGGGCGACCGACACGTCCTCCAGGGGCTCAGCCTATCCATCGGAGAGCGCGAGCGGGTCGGGCTCGTCGGGCCCAATGGCTGTGGCAAGTCCACCTTCCTCTCCATCGCCTCCAACCGGCTCGCCCCAGACTCCGGAACCGTCCGGATTCAGGGCCGCTTCGCCCTGCTCGAGCAGGACCCCGACTTCCCCGGGACCACCGTCGAGGACGTCATCCAGGCCGCGCTGGGCTGGCATGTCGACCTGAAGACCCGCTACGAATCCGCCCTGGCCAGCGGCGACCTCGACGCCGCGGGGCCGCTCCAGGCCCAGCTCGACGAGGCGGGCTGGGTGGTCGACCACAAGATCGACGCCATGCTGGACCAGACCGGGGCGCCCCCCCGCGACCGCGAGCTCGCCGGGCTCTCGGGTGGAGAGAAGCGCCGCCTGGCCCTGGCCGCGACCCTGCTCGAGCAGCCCGACATCCTGTTCCTCGACGAACCCACCAACCACCTCGACGCCCGGACCATCACCTGGCTGGAGCGCTTTCTGGTCGGCTACCGCGGGGCCGTGGTCCTGGTCACCCATGACCGGTACCTGCTCGAGGCCGTGGCCGAGCGCATCATCGAGATCGAGCACGGCCAGGCGGTGTCCTACCAGGGCAGCTATGCGGACTACCTGATCTCCCGCGCCGAGCGCCACGCCCTGCTCCAGCGCACCGAAGACCGCAGGCTGCGCATCCTGGCCCGGGAGAGCGAGTGGGCCGCACGCTCCCCCGCCGCCCGCACCGGTAAGCAGAAGGCCCGCCTCAAGCGCCTGGAGACGCTACAGCAGAAGAACGCCCTGCCCACCACCCGGGACTTCTCCCTGGACTTCACCACGGGGCTGAAGACCTCGGGCACCGTGCTCGAAGCCCATGGGCTCCGGGTCTCCATCGCCGGCCGAACCCTCATCGAGGACCTCGAGCTGGCGGTCCGACCCGGGGACCGAATCGGCATCGTCGGCGACAATGGCATCGGCAAGTCCACCCTGCTGCGCGCCCTGATCGGGCAGCTCCAACCGGACGCGGGCGTGATCCACAAGGCCCCCCGCGTGCGGCTGGGCATGCTCGATCAAGAGCGCAGCGGCCTGGTCCGCACCGACACCGTCTTCGAGGCCGCGGCAGGGGGCAACGATCAGGTCCAGGTGGGCGACACCTGGGTCCATGTGGCGACCTTCCTCAACCGCCTGCTCTTCACCCGAGAGCAGTTCGACGCCCGCGTAGAAGGGCTCTCCGGAGGGGAGCGCGCCCGCCTCCTGCTCGCCAAGAAGATGCTCGAGGGCAACTCCGTGCTGCTCCTCGACGAGCCCACCAATGACCTCGATCTGTGGACCCTGCGCGTGCTCGAAGAGGCCCTGCTCGCCTTCGACGGCGCGGCCCTGATCGTCACCCACGACCGGGCCTTCCTCGACCGGGTGTGCACCGCGGTGCTCGCATTCGAGGGGGAGGGCAAGGTGGTCCGCTATGCCGATCGGATCCAAGCCGATCGGTCCGCACCTCGGGCGGTCTCCACACCTTCCAAGAAGGCTCCCAAGCCCGTATCCAAGGCCACACCCAGGTCGGACAAGCCCCGCAAGCTCTCCTTCAAGGAGAAGCGCGAGCTCGAGGCGCTCCCCGATCAGATCGAGGAGCTCGAGTCCGAGATCGGCCGCCTGGACGCTCTATTGGCCGACCCGGAGACCTATCGGACCCGCGCCGACGAGGTCGCCGAGCTCACCGCTCGCTCAGAGCAGCTCGGCCAGCAGACCGAGGCGCTCTACGCCCGCTGGGAGGTGCTCTCCGAGCGGGCGTGAGCGCCCAATCCACTACGGGAGGTAGACGCCGTAGAAGCCATCCGCTCCGGCGAAACGAATGGTGCCATCGGCCTCGCCCTTGCACACCTGAACCGCGGTGGTTCCGGGCGGGAAGAACTCCTCGGCCCAGGTAAGGCCGCCATCGTCGGAGACCATCATCAGCGAGTCCTGAGTCTGGGAGTACTCACCGACCGCAATGATGCGGGATCCGGCGCGACAGGAGCCCCGGAACCAGGTGGGGTCGCCGGGGATGAGGCTGTCCGCCTGGAAGAAGTTCCAGGTGCTGTAGTCGTACATATCCGAGCCATCGACGCTGACATAGGCGACGGCTGCGTTCGATTCCTGGTTGACGCCAACCGCGATCACGCCGTCTGCGTCGACATGCACATCCCACAGCTCACCGTCGAAGGCGAACAGGCCCGGGGGAGACATCTCCACCCCGACCATCTCGAAGCCGGTGCGGCCGCCAACCGGGGGCAGCTGGACCACAGGAGGCTGGGAGATCGTGGAGCCCACGCCGTAGAAGTCCTCGCCGAAGATCTCCATATCCAGCGTCTGGTAGGAGCCGTTGCCGTTCTCCCAGTCCCCCGCATCGACCCAGTCCGCGGTGCCTGCGGCCTTGTAGATCACGTCGTAGCCATTGAGGCTCTCAGCCGCCATATCCCCCGCCGGGGTCTTGCGGAAGGTGCCCACGGTGAAGGAGTTCCAGGTGAAGTTCCCGGCGGTGAAGACCTCTCCGATGGCGCCGCCATTGGCGGTATCCAGAGAGATGACCCGGCCCGAACCCTGGGTATCATTGCCCGCCACATAGAGCAGACCATCTGCCGCCCGGAACAGGTCGTTGACCCGCCAGGTGGTGAGGAAGTTCGCAGGAGAGGTGGTCGCGTCCGACCAGGTGAGGCCCCCGTCGATGCTCACCTTCAGCCCCTCGGGGTTGGTCGTGGTTCCGCAGCCAACCCAGACCGTCTGGCCCGCGTCCTCGACCCACATCGTGTCCGTGCGGCTGCCGACGCAAGGGTGGCTGTAGACCAGCCAGTGATCATCAAAGGGATCGAGGGGGTCGGTGAGCCGGTCGATCACCTCGGTGTAGTCATCGACATCGCCATTGTCGGTGTCGGTGTCTACCGGCGAGGTGCCCGCGGTGATCTCGTCACCATCAGAGAGGCCGTCTCCGTCCGTGTCCAGGGCGTTGGGATCGGACTCCCCGGTCCCATCTGTGTCGGAGTCGCCGATGGTAGCCGTCCAGGCCCCATCGCCATCCGCGTCCTCGTCGCCATCGGAGAGACCATCGCCATCGGTGTCCGCGTCGAGCGGGTCCGTGGAGGTCGTCGGGTCGGCATCGCCCGAGACCGAGGTCTCGACCCCATCGGAGAGACCATCCCCATCGGTGTCGGGATCGAACGGATTGGTGGTCCAGGTGGTGACCTCGTCCAGGGTGGGGATTCCGTCGCCGTCGTCATCCGCATCGAGGTAGTCAGGGGTCCCATTCCCGTCGGTGTCCTGGTTGAGGCCGCCCTCGTCTGCAGTGAGCACGCCGTCCCCATCGTCGTCGGTGTCCTCGACATCGGGAGTACCGTCCCCATCGGTGTCTCCAGCGGCCTCGTCGACATCGAGGATTCCGTCACCATCGGTGTCGGAGTTGACATCGGTGTCCGTGTCGGCGTCGGTGTCGGCATCGGCGTCGGTGTCGGCATCGGAGTCGGTGTCGGTGTCGGTGTCGGTGTCCGTATCGGTGTCGGTGTCCGTATCGGTGTCGGTGTCCACGACCGGATCGGTGTCGGTGTCTACGCCCGGGTCATCCTTACAGGCCGATAGGGCCAGAAGTAGAATAGGCAGCTTGATGCGCATGGGGGATCTCCTCTCAATTAAGACCCCTCGGTAGCATAGACTCACAGCAGGCGCCACTTCCGGCAGAATACTGCCTCTCCGGTGAGTCCAAGATTCGCAATATAGAGAAAATCCATCCCCAATTGATCCCACGGCGCAGCCCCTGCGCTCCACCTCTCTCGCCCCCGACCCGACGCGGCTCACCCCCTTGACACTGGTTGTTGGTCGGTTATCCGGCGGCATGCGTTGTAGACGATGTGGAACCCCATTGCAGCCCCTCCATGGTCAGGCTGCTTGCTTCAACCCGCGCTGCCAGCAATTCGGCACGGCTGCCCCGAAGGAATCGGCCCCCGCGTCGCCCTTCTGGTCGCCCCCAGCGCCTCCGCCTCCAAGCGGGATCCACACCCAGAAGTAACCTAGACCGGGTCCGTAGGCGCCTCGCGCGCGTTGAGGTCCAGGTCGCGGTATTGCTGGTCTGGCGTGCGGATTCCCAGCCTCCGGAAGGAGAGCTTCACGCGCTCGGTCACGTCCGTCACGAATGCTTTTTCGTAGCGGATGTCGAAGACATAGGCCTTCACCTTGATCACGGTCACAAAGCGCTCACCCAGGAACTCGTCGGTCACCAGGGTCACCACGGGCTTCTTCAGGTACACATAGCGCGAGGTGGCCGTCGCCTCGGCCACGATGCGCCGCGCCCGCTGGAAGTCCTCGGCCGCCCCGATATAGAACGGCACCACCACCATCGCGTCCAGCGCACCCGCATTCGCGGAGGCCACGGAGTCCGTGAGGAACTTGTTATTGGGCACGGTAACGGCATTATCATCGAGGGTGGCCAACCGAACGCTGCGCAGGCCGATCTCGGTGACCTCGCCATAGTAGCCGTCGAAAGCAATGCGATCGCCGACCTGGAAGGGCTCGTCGATGATCAGGATCAGCCCGGCCATCAGAGAGGCGGCCAGATCCTTCATGGCGAAGCCGATCGCCACCGCCAGGGTGCCCGAGATCGCCATCAAGGCCTCGTTCTCGAGCCGGAGCACCGTGGTGAGGACCAGGACCGCCATCACGATATAGGCGGAGAAGCGCAGCACCGCCTTGCCCTTCATCAGCTGCAGGCGCCAGTTGGTGAAGCGCTCCCCCATATCGTCGACCAAGGAGCCCATCACTCGCAGGCCGACGAAGCCGACCACCAGGATCAACAGCGCGAAGGGCACCCCGTCGAAGTTGATGAACTGGATGAAGTTCTGGATGTCGTCGACGCCTTCCATCACGCCCCCAGGTGCAGCAGGTGTCGACGCCGCAGAGTACGGGACACCATCGGTAGTTTCTGGATCGGGATATAGACCTGGCTATTGGCGTTCTCGACCAGCCCCCTCGACTGCAGGTCGCGCACGGTGTTTCGGACCGTGTGGACGGGCAGGTTGGTGACCTCTACCAAGTCGTCCAAGGCCATCAGGTCCTGCTGACGCAGCGCGGTGAGGGTGAATAGCGCGTCCACAGAGAGGTCGGACGCGACCTCGGTGCGCAGGGCAGCCCGGGTCAGCACCCGGGCCACTCCGGCTCGCTCTCCAGGCTCGAGGCAGGCCGCGAACAGGTGCAGCGCCACCCGGGGGTTGCCCTCGCTCGCCTCGGCCAGCAAGCGGTAGAAGGCGTTGATGGACCGCTCGAGCTCGACCTCGGGATCGGCTCCGAGCAGGTTGGCGCGCATCAGCCCGCGGTAGTCCAGCTCGAGCCCAGCATAGCGTGACCGGCGCTCGGTGATCTCCCGGGTGCGCGGGCCGTCGAAGGGGTTGAGCAGAGCCACGCTGCGAAACACCCCCACATCGACGATGGAGGGAATCGCACACAGGTAGTGCCACGCGGGCTGATGGAAGCTGACCAGCCAGAAGTGGTGGTCCGAGGTGGCATTCAGCACATACAAAAACGCCGATATCCCCCCGAATCCCCCCACCGAGCGGCTGAAGCACCGGTGCGCCTGCTCCAGCACGAACACCCCGGGGGGGAGCTCCCGCAGGCTCTCTACCAGGCCCTCGGCATCCCCCGAATACTCGGCGCCCGTGACCTCGGCGACCCAGCCCAGCACGCCCTTCTCATCCGACACCAGAGTGGTCATCCGAAAGCGCTCGGTCGGCAGCTCTTCTTTGGCACAGCGGTTGAGGAAGCGACCGATCTCGGTCCGCTTGCCCTCTCCCCGATCTCCCACCAGGGCGACCATGCCGCGCCGACCCTCCTTCTTCCACCCCGAAAATGCCTCGGTCAGCGCCTCGTCGACATCGGGGCGGGGCACATACAGGTTGGGCTTGGAGTCTCGGCTGCACAGCTTCTCCATCGCCTCGTCTGGGATGGGGACCACCGAGGGATCGGCATCTGCCCCCATCTGGTAGCGGGCCATCACATTGAAGACCCGGGCCAGACCGGTGCGATCTCGAGCGACCAACACATAGAGGAAGTCGACGCCGAGGGTGAGCACGAAGAAGGCGAGCAGCCCCACCGCAGAGAGCGGTCGCAGGGGGCTGGGCACCTCTCGCGACAGGAAAGCGACCAGCTTGCTCTCCTGGTTGCGCGCCCGGATCCGCACCCGCAAGATCGGGTCCCAGTGGTAGAGCAGATAGATCGACAGGCCCACGAAGATGAAGCTGAACAGCGTCATCAGCAGCCCGGTGATGGTGTCGAGCTGGAGCATCGACCAGAACACATAGTAGGCAAAGCCCCGCGCGATGCCCCACACCAGGAAGACCCGGGTCGTCAGCCGCAGCAGATCGTAGGACTCCGGGGCCAGGGCCAGCAGGGAGGGCCGGAACTCTGGGGCGCGCACGACGCCCAGGTCGAATAGCCCGAGCAGGGCGCGGTAGATGGCGAGCAGCAGCCAGGTCTCGACCAGAAAGGCGATCTCCGGGGAGAGCTGGGAGATCCGCCCGACCATCAAGTAGCCCAGGGCCAGGTCGATGCTGGCCCGGACCGCATCGGTGGCCGGGGCCTTGAGCCGCTGGATGTCGATGGGCCGCATCTCGGGGCGAAGTCGCTTGAGCTGCAAGGCCAACCGGAACGCGATCTCCGGGGATTTTCCGCGGGCCCAGGACCAGCCCCCGAGCAGCACGATGGTCCAGAACAGCCCCCACATCAGGTCCAGGAGCAGGGTGGCATCGCGAAACAGCCGGCCGGGAACCGCTCCGAGCTCGTCGAAGCGGTTGGCGATGCGGGCCAGGATGGTGGGCCCGAGCAGGGCGAGCTCGCGCCCCACATCCGAGCCCAGCTCGCGTCGATCGGCCTCGCGCTCGCTCCACGAGACATAGCCGCGGAGCACCCGGCGGAGCTCCGAGATGGCCTGGAGCGAGGTGAGCACCGCCTGGCGTTCGCGCTTGGCGAGAGCGACCTCCTCCTCGGCGAGCTGCATCTCCTTGTCGAGGGCCGCGCGCCAGTCCCGAGCGGCGCGCTCCAGGGTGGGATTGCCCGCTACCCGCAGCCCCTCGGCTATCGTGGCTTGCTCCTGCTCGTGGTTGGCGCGGAGCTCTGCGACCCGCTCCTGGGCTTGGTAGACCCCCACCCCTCGGGCCACATCCCCATCGATCAGCCCGGCTCGGTAGCTGCGGATCTGTTGATAGGCCCCGTCTGCATCCGGCCCCGTGCCTGGAATCGGCGAGGCGTTCTCGATCTCCGAGAGCAGATCGCGGTACTGACTCTCGGCCTGGGCGAGCTGCTCTTCGCGCGCCCTCATGCCGACTCGGCGCTGCTCGATGCGGGACTCGGCCTCGGCCACCCGATCCCGGGCATCGGCACCCTGGGAGAGGAAGCGCGCCTGGGCCCGCTGCTCATCATCCGCTGCACTGGCTGCGGCCTCGTCGGCCTGCTTGCGAGCCCGGTCCGCCGCAGCGGTGGCTTGGTCGATCCCCTCGTCTCGTACCCCCTGAGCGCGCTGGAGCCGGATGCGGGCCGCGGCGACCCGGTCGACCTGGGCGTCGCGGTCGAGCGCCACCCGGTCGCGGCTCGGGGAGCCCTCGGGGAGCCCTGCCAGGCGGGCCTCGACCCGCTCGAGCGCCATCTGTTCGCGGTGCAGCTCCGCGGTGCACTGGTCGACCGAGCGATCCGCCGGCTCCTGGCTGACCGCGGCGAGCTCGGCTGCGGCAGCCTCTCGAGCCTCCCGAGCGCGCTGCAGGGCTGGGCCACTGCTGTACGCGGCCAGGGCGGAGTCCAGGCGATCTGCCGCCTCGCCCTGCAACCAGGGACGCAGCAAGCGCAGCCTCTCGGCCGCCATCGGTGCGGTGACAGGGTCTTCGAGCCGGTTCAGCTCCGCGTCGATGGGCGGGAGCGGCCGACCGAGCACCGCGTGGAGCATGACCGCGCGCTGTAGCTGCGCCAGGGCGGCCAGATCCGCGTCTGCAGCGGCGATCTTCGCGTCGAGCGCAGCCTGCTGCGCGGGGTCGGTGGAGTCCGGCTTGGTCCCGAGGACCTCGAGCAGCGGGGCACGGAGCCCCTCCAGGGCGGCGTCGGTGAGCCCCGGGTTGCGCTGCAGATAGGCGGAGACCCCGGTGAGCAGCCGACGCTCATAGCCATCGGCGCGATCTTCGGCGGCGAGCATCGCCTCGCGGATGGCCCCGGCTTCGGCCAGCCGGTCGGGGTCTCCGAGTGGGGGCAGGGGCTCCTGCCGCTCGGCCTCCCGAGCCGTGGCCCGGTCCTGGAGCGCCCCCAGCCGAGCCCGCACCACGGCCGGGTCCGACAGCCGCGCCCCGACCAGCTCCGGAAAGGCATCGACAAAGCTGTTGGAGCCCGAGAACAGCGCCTCTCGCGCCGCCGAGCGCCGATCCGCGCCCTCGCGCCGGGCGTCCCAACCCACCGCCACATCCTGGCGGAAGGTGGCCCAGGCCAGGTCTGCGTCGGGCTGCTGTGCATGAGCGACCGGGCCGAGCAGCGCCAGGACCAGACCCAGGAGGGGTAGCCAGTGGTGGATGGGATTCCTCCGGCCGCAGTTATCGCATATCGAGCCCGTCCCTGTCCTCAGAACGGCCCGACCCGCCCGCACACCGCGCTTTCCGGCGCTCCACTCTGGACCCCCCACCGATCCACAATCGATCGATCCTCCCGCTGTTCCACCAACTAACCTGGATAATTCCGTTGGCATCCTCCTCGCAGGGCCCCTCTGCACCAGGAGGTTCCAATGAGAGTTCGATTCCAAGGGGTCCGGGGTAGCGTCCCCGTCAGCGGCCCCGCCTTCGCCCGAACCGGTGGCAATACCACCTGCGTGGTGCTCGAGCAGGATGGCCAGCGGCTCATCCTCGACGGGGGGACCGGGCTGGCCTCCCTCGGCCAGCAGCTCGGCTGCTCCGCCATCGAGACCACCCTGCTCTTCACCCATGTCCACTGGGATCATATCCAGGGGGTGCCCTTCTTCGCCCCGCTCTTCCACCCCGGCTCGCGCATCGCCTTCGGCGGGGCCCGCACCCGCTGGGGCGGAATCGAGGACAGCCTGCGCAGCCAGATGGCTCCACCCCAGTTCCCGGTCGGTCTCGATGCATTCTCCGCATCCCTGGACTTCCTCGACCTCGACCCCGGTCATCCGCTCCAGATCGGCCCCTTCCAGGTGGAGTGCGCGGAGATGACCCACCCCAACGGCGTCCTGGTGTTCCGGGTCCGCGCCGGCGGTCGCTGCGTGGTATTCGCCACCGATGTCGAGCATGGCGACGCCCTGGACGAGGGGCTGATCGCGTTTGCAGCCGGCGCTGACCTGCTCATCCACGACGCCCAGTACACCCGCTCCGAGTACCGCGGAGAGCGGGGCCCGCCCCGCATCGGCTGGGGTCATAGCACCTGGCAAGATGCCGTCGAGGTGTGCACCCTCGGGGGCATCGAGCGCCTCGCCCTGTTCCACCACGACCCCACCCGAGACGACGCCGGAGTCCGCCACATCGAGCGGGAGGCTCAGGTCCAGCTGCCCGGGGCCTTCGCCGCCCGGGAGTCCGAGGTCGTCGTCCTTTGACCCCGTCCCCACCAGCACAGTACGCTGCGGCTCTGATCGACCAGCTCGTATCGGGTCGGAGGGGAATGCAGAACGACTGGCTGGCGAAGCTCCTCGGGGATCTCTCCGATCGCCAGGTCGATCTCGACGCCCTGCTCCGCCGCATCGTCGACGAGACCACCCGTCGTCTCGGGGCCGATCGGGGCACCCTCTATCTGGTCGACCACGCCACCCAGGAGCTCGTCAGCCGGGTCGCCCACCTCCCCGAGATCGCCGAGATCCGCCTCCGCATCGGCGAGGGGGTCGCGGGCTGGGTCGCCGAGCGCGCCGAGCCCGTGCGCATCGCCGGCGACGAACAAGACCCGCGCCACTCCGACCGCTTCGACACCCTCACCGGCTACCAGACCGCCTCCATGCTCGCCGTGCCCATCGCTCGGGAGGGCGTCGTGCTCGGCGTGCTCCAGCTCCTCAACCAGCGCACCGGACGCTTCTCCGAAGCCGACGAAGCCGCCTTGATCCGCATCGGCGCCCAGGTCGTTCGCATCCTCGACGACACCAGTCTCCGCAGCCAGCTCCAGGCCGACAACCCCCGTCCCCTCGCCTTCCGCTTCAACCACATCGTGGGCGAGTCCGCCTCCATGCAGGCCGTCTACGCCCGGGTCGCCCGGGCCGCTCCCACCGATGTCACCGTGCTCGTCCGGGGGGAGACCGGCACCGGCAAGGAGCTCATCGCTCGGGCTGTGCACCACAACAGCGCCCGCCGGGACGGCCCCCTGGTCAAGGTCGACTGCGCCGCCCTGCCCGCAAACCTCATCGAGAACGAGCTCTTCGGGCACGAGCGCGGCGCCTTCACCGGAGCCGACCGACGGGCCGAGGGCAAGGTCCACGCCGCCGCCACCGGCACCCTCTTCCTCGACGAGATCGGTGAGCTCAGCCTCCCCACCCAGGGCAAGCTGCTCCGCCTCCTCCAGGACCGACGCTTCCTCCGGGTCGGCGCGACCGAGCCCGAAGCCGCCGATGTGCGCTTCGTCTGCGCCACCCATGTCGACCTCGAGCAGCGCGTCTCCGACGGCCGATTCCGCCGGGATCTGTACTACCGCCTCCGGGTGGTCGAGATCATCACTCCCCCGCTGCGGGCCCGTGGTCATGGGGATCTCGACCGCCTGATCGACCACTTCCTGTTCGAGTTCAGCCGGCGCCATCACCGCTCCCCCATCCTCTCCGAGGCCGCTCGAACCGCGCTTCATAGCTGGAGCTGGCCCGGCAATGTGCGCGAGCTCGAGCACTGCATCGAGAGCGCGGTCGTGCTCTGTCCCGCCGATCGGATCGAGCCCGAGCACCTCCCCCTCGACGACCGCGCTCCCCAGCAGCACGGCTTCTCCACCTCCTTGCGCCCTCTGCGAGAGGTCCAGCGGGGGTACATCCGCTGGGCGCTCGAGCAGCATGGGGGCAACCGCACCGCCACCGCCGCTGCCCTCGGCATCGGTCGCAACACCCTGCTCCGAAAGCTCCGTGAGGCCTCCGAGCCCGACGCGATAGAGGGCTGAGGAACCCCCGCGAGGTCCATCCCCATGACCCTGCTCCTGGCACTGCTCGCCTGCGGGATCTCGAGCCCCAGCCCCGCACCGCCCGACCCAGACGACCTCGATCAGGTGCCCGGCCGCTTCCAGACCGTCACCGAAGCCCCCGATGACGACCTCGAGGCCCTGATCGCCCTCGGCTACCTCGATGGCACCCGTCCCCCTCCCAACGCATCCGGGGCTCGGGTGATCGCGGCGGACAAGATCGCCCCCGGGGCCAACCTCTATGTCAGCGGCCAGGGTCCCGAGGCCCACCTCATCGATCGGGATGGCAACATCCTCCACAAGTGGGCCTACGACTGGTTCGACAAGTTCACCTCCAACTCCAAGCGCGACAAGGAGTTCCCCAACCACTGGCGGCGGGCCCACCTCTACGAGAACGGCGATCTCCTGGTCATCTGGGGGGGCAAGGGCATGGCCAAGCTCGACAAGAACAGCCGCTTCCTGTGGGGCACCGACCGCCAGGCCATCCACCACGATGTCGATGTCGCCCCCGACGGCTCGGTGTGGACGCTCTCCCGGGAGCCGACCCTCATCCCCGAGCTCACCGACCACCGGGTGGTGATGGACACCGTGCTGGTCTACGAGCCCAACGGCCGCCTCCGGGAGAAGTTCTCCATCGCCGACTGCTTCCTCGACTCCGAGTTCCAGGTCGAGATGAACCGCTTCCAGAAGCGGGGGGATGTGCTCCACACCAACACCCTCAGCATCCTCCCCGAGGGCTTCTCCCGACCCGAGTTCAAGGCGGGCAACCTCCTCGTCAGCTTCCGACATGCCAACCTCCTCGCCACCATCGACCCTCAGAAACACACGGTGGAGTGGGTGCTTCGGGGGGAGTGGGCCGCCCAGCACCAGCCGGTCCTGCTCAGCGACCAGACCGTGCTGCTATTCGACAACCGGGGCCTGAAGACCCGCTCCCGGGTCCTCGAGGCCGACACCCTCACCGGCCGAATCGGCTGGCAATATGGAGCAGAGGACGGAGAGTACTTCTGGAGCCGGATCCTCGGATCGGTCCAGCGGTTGCCCAATGGCAACACCCTGATCAGCGAGTCCGACAACGGCCGGGCCTTCGAGATCACCCGCTCGGGCGAGCGGGTGTGGGAGTTCGTCAATCCGTATCGGGCGGGCAGCGAGGATCAGTTCATCGCGAGCCTGTACGAGCTGGTCCGTCTGCCCCCGGACTTCGACCTCTCCTGGGCTGACCCGTCGACGGCGGCGCGCTCGGTGAAGGCGACCTCGCGGAGGTGAGGCTCTCTCGCCGGCGGATGGCCAGCATGCCCACCAAGAACAGCCCACTCGCCCCCGAAAGACCACCCGAGCTGCACCCGCCGCAGCTGGACTCCGGGGGCATCGTCGGAGGGGGCTGCACAGGCGCGTCGGTGTCCTCCGAGCCCGTGTCGCCGGGCTCCTCGGGCTCCGGGGGGAGCGGTGGGAGCGGCGCCGTGGGGTCGAGGGTCGCGAGGATGTCGCGACCCTTGATATAGTGTACGGCGCCCGACTGGTACCCGTTGGCGTCATTGCCATAGTCCCCGGCCAACAGGTCGATCAGCCCATCTCCATCGAAGTCATGGCCCGCGATATTCGCCCCCAGGATATCGTCGAACCCCGAGCCTACGATGGTGAGATCCGCAGAGGCCGTGGTACGCACCCCCTCCAGCGGACCCAGGAAGACGAACAAGGCCCCGGTACCGAAGGCCCCCCGGCTCGTGAGCAGCAGGTCGTCGTGCCCATCCGCGTTCAGATCCCCCAGGGGTAGAAAATCGTCCATCGTCATATAGGCGAACTCGCCGAGGATGATGGCCGGGGAGATCGCCGTCACATCCACATTCCCGGTCACCCCCTCCAGGTCCATCACGAATGCTCCGCCACGGTCTACCAGCCCATGTGTGGTCAGCTCCTGGCCCACGGCCACCACATACTCCTTGTCGGGGTCGGGTCCGACGCCGCCGACCGGCCCGTGGTAGCCCAACAGACAGGAGCTACAGGTCCCTTCGATGGTGGCGGTCTCCGTGCCCGCCGCGTAGGTGCCCGGCTCGGTCGCCCCGGTCCACAGGATCATGCCCCCGGGCTCGCACTCCCCGGGCCAGTCGAAGTCCTCCCAGGACAACCCCATCGGGATAAAGCCGAAGTCCCCCACGAGGATATCGTTGGCGCCGTCCCCGTCCACATCGTGGATGACCGAGCGAGACGAGCCGACCGATGCCCAGTTCGTCTGCAGTCTATTCCAGCCCGAGGGGTCGAAGAGTTGGGTCGCTCCGCCGAGAAAGGTGGTGCTTCCGCCACCCTGCGGGACCTCGTGCACGGCGACATAGGACGGAATCGACTGATTGGAGGTCACGTTCACCACGAGCTCGGGTGAGCCATCTCCATCGATATCCCCGGTTTGGACCGATCGGGATGTTGCATTGGAGAAGTAGTCGATGCCCACTTCGAAGAAGGCTGCGTCGTCGGAATCGGAGACGCCCACCTCAAGGGGGAGCCGATAGATGTTGATCTTGGACGGCACGTAGAAGGAGGACACGCTGAGGTATTCCACACCCGCATCAGACCACCCGTGCAGCCCCCAGTGGGGCCCCCAGTCTTCCCACTCGATCCAGGACGGCGTCGCCATCTGACCATCGATGACCCCCTCCGGGGGGGTGTCGAATAGGTACACTCGACGGGTCACCGGGGCTGGATCGTCCAAGTACCATGCCCCCAAGGCCATCACGGCAACCGTCCCCGACGGGGTGACCGT
>Ga0316209_1002605_pt1 | contig 14144 bp, 17 predicted proteins | sample 6monopyrite_MG_FD_204945 | JGI IMG/M metagenome (GOLD analysis project Ga0316209, IMG submission 204945) | Microbial mat bacterial communities from mineral coupon in-situ incubated in ocean water Damariscotta River, Maine, United States -... | ecosystem: Environmental > Aquatic > Marine >...
TCTATGAGGTGCATGCTCAGTACAAGGGCAACGGCCTCAGCCTTCGTGCGCTCTGGACCGAGGCTTTCATTGACGAAGCCGGCGCCTACAATCGGATCCTCGGTGCAACCAACAGCGGCTTCGGCGTCGCGAGTCGCATGCAGGGCTGGTACGTCGAAGCCGGTACGACATCCTGCCGCTCTTCTATGAATCTCGCGCGAGCGTCGAGCCCTTCTTCCGGTTCGAGCAGTACGACACGCAGCACAAGACGCCGACGGGCGTGACGCGCGACAACTCCCGAGACGTGGACCTCTATGTTGCAGGCATTCAGATCAAGCCGATCCCGCAGGTTGTCTTCAAGGTCGACTATCGCCACTTCGATCCGCGCGGAGGTCATCGCGCCAACGAAATCCAAGCGCTCGTCGGATATGTCTTCTAGACACGCGATTCTTGCGAACTCCGACGCGAAGATCGATACGCGCCCCGGCCGCAACTCCCTGACCGATGCCCTCGCATCGGCTCAGGGAGTCTTGCGTTCTTTGGCTCGTCTCGTCGTATTCGCGGCCCTCGCCGTGATCACAATCGAACCTTCGGTTGCATCTGCGAAGGTCTTCATCGGCCAGAACCAAGCGCTCGAAGCGGCGTTCCCGGATGCGACGCGGATCGAGCGGCGCTCCGAGTTGATCCTGTCGAAGGATATGCAGCGGCTCGAAATGCTGACGGGAGAGGATTCGCTCCCGAAGATCGTCGTGCTTCACGTTGCATGGAAAGACGATCAGTTGCTCGGCTATGCGCATATCGATGTTCATAATGTGCGGACGAAGCCCGAGGCATTCATGATCGTCCTGACTCCGGAGGGGGTTGTTCGCACCGTGCGGATTCTCGCGTTCCATGAACCCCTCGACTACTTGCCGACCGATCGTTGGTACGCGCAATTCCAGGGGAAGGGGCGAGAGGATCGTTTACGCGTCGGTGGGGACGTGCACGGGGTGGTCGGTGCAACGCTTTCCGCGCGTGCGGCGGCAGACGGTGTTCGCCGGATGCTTGCGTACTGGGAAGTGCTCCTTCGCCCGAAATCGGTGACGTCAGACGGTGTCGCTGCGGTTGAAGCACCCTAGAATCCGGTCTTCCAATGGGGAGACCGCGCGACTGCGGTTCGAAGAGGAGAGGGCGGGCGCGTGCGATTCACCGTGACGGGCGAATGGGATCATAATCGACTGCTGCAAGTCGTCGTCGTGCTCTATTGCTTCTTTGTCATCCTGCTCTGGCTGACGAATTGGATGCTCTATTTCGACGCGATGGATCTCACGACGGCTTCGGTCGTTGAGCACTACCTTGGGAACGAAGAAGAGTTTCGTGCGCCGCGGACTTATCGCGGCATGGTTGAGCTCGCGCATTTCCACCTCTTCGCGATGGGCATGCTGATGATGGTGCTGACACATCTCGCGCTCTTCGTTCCGGTTCGGACCGAATTGAAGATTGCGCTGATCGTCGTTCCCTTCGTGTCGGCCTTTGCCTCCGAGGGTGCGGGATGGCTCGTGCGCTGGGGCGGCGCCGGTTTCGCGTGGACGAAGATCGCCGGCGTGTTGGCGCTGCAGGGAAGTCTGGCTGCACTTGTGATGATTGCGCTCTGGTCCGTCTTCGCGGGGAACCAGGCGCGCAACTACGCGGGGGGCGACGATGACGATCTTGATGACGAGGATTGGGATTGATTCGCGGGGCCGGCGGTACGTACGTTAGGCGCATCACTCCGTTCCTGACCGTCGCGCTTCTGGCGCTCGTTGTTCTCGCGCAGGCGGGATGCACTTTGTTGGGGCTGGCTGATCCGCGGGATCGCCGCGCGATGCTGGTGCCGGTTTCTGACGGCTGGCTCGCCATGGGCACGTTCTTCGATGCCGACCTGCGGGTTCTCGCGGAAGATGTACCGGGGGCGCGTGCCTGGCTCGATGAGACACGCGGAGAAGTGGCACGGCTCGAACGAATCTATTCGCGGCACGACCCGGCGAGCGAGGTCTCGCTCCTCAATGATCACCTCGCCGTAGAGACGATCCTAGGCGAACCCGCGCGCGTTGGGCCCGAGCTCGAATCGATTCTCTACGAGGCGGTTGAAGTCTGGGAGGGAAGCGGGGGTGCCTTCGATCCAACGATTGGTCCGCTGATCGACGTGTGGAAGACGGCCGCAGAGGTGGGCGTTTGGCCATCGCTGCCCGCCCTTCGCGAGGCGAAGCGCCGCGTCGGAAGCGGCGGACTCTTGATGCCGGGCGGCGGCGTGCTCGACGTGACGGTGCACGGAATGCGCATCGACCTCGACGGATTGTCGAAGGGCGTCGTGCTCGATCGGCTCGCGAAACAGTTCCGGGAACGCTTTCCGCAAGGGGCTGCGTTGCTCAGCCTGGGAGAAAGCAGCATCCACGCAATCGGTGATCCCGAGGGTCGGCCCGTCGGCGGCGGTTGGCGCCTCGAAGTTCGATCGCGCAATGAGGCGCGGACGAGGCTTGCGACGATCACGCTTCGTGACCGGGCCATGTCAGTGAGCTCGAGCGTCGGAAGCCTGCGCGAGATCGCGGGGGAGCGTGTATCGCACGTGATCGATCCGAGAATCGGAGGGGCTGTCGCGGGGACCGTCGAAGCGATCGTTGTCGCCGAACGTGCGGGGCTGGCGGACGGTTGGAGTACGGCACTGCTCGTGTTGGGGGCCCAGCGGGACGCAATGCGTCTGGTGGAGAAGGCCGAAGTCGAGGCCTACGTATTCGAGTCCGCGGGGCGGATCGCTTCGACCGAGGGTTGGGAATCGCTCGAAGTCGATTCCAGCGAAAGCCCAGGCGAAGGGTCAACCGATGGCTAGGCGCGCCTAACGATCAATGGTCGCCGGGGTCACCGGCGAGGGCGCAGTCCCGTCGCGCTTCTTCGGTGCAAGAGCAGGCCTTACCCGTTCCGCCGCAGGATCCCTTGAGCTCGCGATTCGAAAGGATCACGCCGGCAGCCATGCCGACCATGGCGAGGCCGAAGATCAGGGCAGTGGCGAGGAAGGTTTCCATTGTCGGGGGCTCCGGTCGAGACGGGCGGGTTGAGCGAATTGCGACGGGGCAAGCCTATCGCGAAACGATCCTGCCTGCTGGGCGATCAGGTCGAGGACCGATGTTCTTCGAAATATTCGACCAGCGCTCGGGCATTGTTGAGGTCTTGCTCCTTCGAGGCGAACACAATCGTGTTCAAGCCGGGAAGGAGGGCGTCCCGCAGGGCCTGGACCGCATCCTCGGCAGCATCGAGCTCCGCGAAATAGCGCGTCCGGAACTCGGGCCACTTGGCGTGATCATGGCCGTACCATTTTCGGAGCTCATTGGACGGAGCGGCATCCCGGGCCCAGTAGTCGATCGCAGCCTTCTCTTTCGAGACACCGCGGGGCCAGAGGCGGTCGATCAGAATGCGGTTTCCGTCCTTGGGCGACGCGGCTTCGTAGATCCGCTTTGTGACGAACTTCAGCTTCGAACGACGTGCCCTCATGGGAAGTCCTATTCCAGAACCGAGGCGGTGAGCCGCGCCGCGATTCGGTCCTTACCTTCTTCGCGCGCTTGCTCGAGTGGACTTTGGCCGGCTTCATTGCGGAGATGCGCGTCGGCGCCATTCGCGAGCAGGAGTTCGATGAGCGCCTCGCTTTCATTGTAGACGGCTTCATGCAGAGGCGTTTCGCCCCCCTGTTGCTGCGCATTCGGATCGGCCCCGGCATCGAGTAGTGCACGAGCCAACGTGAGCGCGAGCGTTGGGTCCGCATGAGCGACGGCGCTATGGATCGGGCGCACCTGCATCGCGTTCCGCGCGGGAACTTCGAGCGCCGCGCCGCGCTGTATGAGCGCCTCGAGAAGTTCGCGATGTCCGAAGAAGGCGGCGAAGCCGACGGCGGCAAAACCATCGGGCGCCGCGTCATCGATCATGTCGGGGCTTTTGTCGAGAACAGCCAGGACCCGCTCGGTATCACCGACACAAGCCGCTTCGAAGAGGTCGAGGTCGTGCCGGGTATTCGCGATCTCTTGGGCAAAGGAGAGGCGGCCCGCGTAAACCGTCGCCGCGACGACGGAGACGCCCGCTTCGTTGCGAGCTCGGCCGAGGGATGAATCGATCGCGAGCGCTTCTCGGGCCTCGGCTTCATCACCGTAGGCGGCGGCGAGCATGAAATCCTCGGCATTCATGAATGGCTCCTGTGCTCGAGTGAGGGTACTCGATCAGGGCTTACGAGGCGGAACCGATCGCGGGAATTGGGGAAGAGAAGAGCGAAGATCGAACCAATCCTGAATGTGATCTGTCCAGATATGCACGAGTGGACGCGTCCCCGGATCGGAATCAAGCACGCCCAGTCGAAGGATCAGCTCGTCCTCTCCATCCCACGCGGCGAAGAGTTTCGATCCACATCGAGCGCAGAAGCTTCGTTTCTTTCCGAGCGTCGATTCATAGGACCGCAGTTCGGATTCGTCGGACTGCCATTCGAAATCATCCCACGCGACGCGTGCGGTGGTGGCGAAGGCCGCGCTCTGTCCCTTCTGACATGTGCGGCAATGGCAGTGTCCGATCGGGCCGAGGGGGCCGCTGATCGAGAAGCGAAGGGCGCCACAGAGGCATCCACCCTCAAGACTCCGAGCGGTGTCGACTGTCATATCGATCCCCCTGCAAAGGTGACGCGCGTCGGTGTACCCTCAGCAGACTATGAAGCGCGATGTCGAAAATCCGAAGGCCTATCTTGCCGAGATCGAGGGCGAGCAGCGGAAAATTTTGATGGCGATTCGCCGTTCGATTCGGAAGGTCATGCCCAAGTGTAAAGAAGGACTCCAGTACGGGATGCTCGACTACCCCGGACTGGCGAACCTCGCCGCCCAAAAGCACTACGTCGCACTCTACGTGATGCCCAAGGTTCTCGCGAAGCATCGCAAGGACCTCGGGTCCTTCGGCGGCGTCGATGCGGGGAAGAGCTGCTTGCGCTTCAAACGCCTCGATCAAGTCGATCGATCGGAGGTCGAAGCGCTTCTGCAAGACGTCCTGGCCGCTCGCCGCGCAGATTCCTGACTCGAGGGCGGGCAGTCGCTCGACGTCCAGGAACAATCAGTAGATCGAAATCGCCCAGACCGAGAGCACAAACGTGAGGATGATCGTACTGATCGCCCCCGCCGCTCGAAAAATCGTCGTTGACCCGTCGACTCGCATTCCGATTGCGTGACTGATTCGAGCAGCGACGAGCACACAGCCGAAGATGTGAATCGTGCTGACGGAGACTTTGTTCATCTCGAGCAGTCCGATCAAGATGATCGCCTGGGGGGTCCATTCGACGAAGTTCGCATGACGCCGCATTCCGACGAGAATCTCCTCGCGCCCGCCGTCGCCAACGGACACTCCATCGGGCCCGCGGAAGCGGCCGACGAGCACGCCAATCACGATCGAGACGAGGCCCAGAATTCCTGCGTAGAGTGCGGTGGTGGTCGGCATGGGAACGAAATCAGGCATGGATGAGCCTCCGGGGCCGCTGAGTGATCGCTGCGGACGAAGTGGTGATGAGTTGGATAGTAGGCGCTTGGGCGCCCCTGTCTCTGCTCGTTGATCAATACACAGAACGGGGTCAGTCGTCGAGTTCCGCGACCTGCTTCTTCGACGCGGCGTTTCGCCACGCGGCTTCGAACACGTTTCGGATGACGCCCACACGCGCCTTCTTCAGCCGCGCCAAGACGAAGGCATGGCCGACGTAGTGGTCCGTGATGTAGAAGACCTTCGGATCCATAGCGATGAGGGTTTCCTGCTCATCCACGTCCGCAACGCGTAAGACGACCGCGGGCTCCTTTTGATGGAGGCGGGCCAGAAGCTTCTTGCGAACACGAAATCCGGGCGTTCCGTAGGACGGAGCTTCGTCGACTCCAGGGAAACCCAGAAAGCACTTTCGAAGTTGCTCAATGGTCATGGCTCGATCCTCGCGAAAGCTAAGAATGTGCGGGCGCGAACAGAAGAGAATTCAGAAAAGGTGAGGACCGAAGATCAAGACGGCGACGGCGACCGCGACAAGTGCTGCGACGAGTACAGCTCCCGCAGCGACATCCTTGGCGATTTCGATGAGGGGATGATGTTCCTCTGAGACGGTGTCGCAGATCGCTTCGACGCTCGTGTTCACCGCTTCGAGGGCGATGACCAGGGCGATTGTGAGGACGAGAATCGACCATTCGATTCGGGATAGGCCGACGACCAGGCCCGTCGCAATGACGATGATTGCGGCAGCGAGATGGACGCGTGCATGGACTTCCGTCTTGAACATGCGTCCAAGGCCGCGGAACGCGAAACCGAAAGCGCGCACGCGTTTCGAGAATCCACTTTGTTCGCTCATGAAGAAAGCCTAGCGGCTGATTGGCCCTCGGTCGTCGGACGCGTGATTGCGGAATGATTCGGGCGTATCAGGGCGTGGTCGCCCTAGCCGGGGGCTTCGTTTCGGGGAAGAGCGCGTTTCGTCGCTCGTCAATCGAGCCGTCCGCTTCGCGCATGAGGAGCATCGCCCCGTGGTTCCATTCCGTCGCCAATTCCAAGCCCTCGTCGCCCATGACCATGAGCGTCGTCGCCCACGCGTCCGCTTCAGTTGCCGAAGGCGCGACTACGGTCGCCGACGCGGGGCCCCCTTCGACGGGATAACCCGTTCGCGGGTCGATCGTATGCGAGATTCGACGCGTGCCGTCGGTGTAGAAGATTCGGTAGTCCCCAGACGTCGCCATGCCCTGGTCCGAGAGTTCGACGATCTGCTGAATCGCGCGGCCATCATCGAGGGGCTTTTCGATCGCGAGTCTCCAGGGCCCGCCGCCGGGCCGTTCCCCCGCGGCATAGACCTCGCCGCCGATCTCGACGAGAAAATCCATCCGCTCAAGGGAGTAGAGCCCCTCGGCGACATGGTCGACTCCGTAGCCCTTGGCGATCGCGGCGAGGTCGATCTTTAGCGAGGGATCGCTTTTCCGAAGAAAGCCATTTCGCCCCGGCGCGCCGCGCCCGACGCGAAGGAGCCGTGCGCCCATATGACTTCGCGCCGCTTCGATCTCGCTTGCACTCGGCGGTTCACCGATTCGCGCGCGCTCGCCGAACCCCCATAGACCGACGAGTGGCCCAACAGAAATATCGAACGCGCCTCCAGACCACTTCGAAATCTCGACGGCGTAGGCGACGATCGCCGCGGTCTCGTAAGAAACGGGAAAGCCTTCCGTCGATTCGAAGGCATTGAAGCGTGAAACATCGGAGTCCGGGTTCCAGTTCGACATCCAGCCATCGACTTCGGCGAGCCGCTTGTCGGCCATCGCCGCAACCTGAACGCGAAGCCGCTCGCTCAGCTTGTCCCCCGCAACGCGAATCTCGTAGGTCGTGCCCATGGTCTCACCGCGAACGATGAGAATGTCCGGCGCATTCGGATCCTCGGCAAACCAAAGCCGATGAATCGAAAGCCCCGCAAGCAACACGAACGAGATCGCAATCAATCGCAGCGTGCGCCCATCCAGTACAAGTCGCGGAGCCATCGATCGATCCCCTTTCTCGTCGCGTGAAAAACGCCGGCCTTCGAATCCTAAGGTAAAGCGCCTGCGGACCAAGGGCGCGTCCGCGCACGCCATAAAAAGAAGAAAGCGAGCCCGACATCGTCGTGGCTCGCTTTCTTTGTCTTGCTTCGTCTTGCTTTGTTCAGGCCTCAGCCTGCGATGTCACCCACCGAAGTCGTCGAAGAGGACGTTCTCCGGTTCGACGCCCAGGTCTGTGAGCATCTTGATGACCGCGTCATTCATCATGGGCGGCCCGCAGATGTAGTACTCACAATCTTCGGGCGAAGGATGATCCTTCAAGTAGTTGTCAAAGAGCACCTGATGGATGAAGCCCGTATAGCCTTCGAAGTTGTCTTCGGGCTGCGGCTCGGAGAGCGCGAGATGCCAGACGAAGTTCTCGTTCTCCGAGGCGATCGAGTCGAAGTCTTCGACGTAGAACGCTTCGCGGAGGCTTCGAGCGCCGTACCAGAACGAGACCTTGCGGTCCGTCGAGAGGCGGCGGAACTGATCGAAGATGTGCGAGCGCATCGGTGCCATACCGGCACCACCGCCGATGAAGATCATCTCATTGTCGGTCGGCTTCGCGAAGAACTCGCCGAAGGGACCCGAGATCGTGACTTCATCACCCGGCTTCAGGTCGAAGATGTAGGAAGACATCTGCCCCGGCGGAATGCCTTCAGGTCCGCGCGGCGGCGGCGAAGCGATCCGGACGTTCAGCATGATGATGCCTTCTTCTTCCGGGTAGTTTGCCATCGAGTAGGCGCGGGTCACGGTCTCGTTGACCGTCGAGGTGTAGCGCCAGACGTCAAACTGATCCCAATCGGGTCGGTATTCCTCTTCGACGTCGAAGCTCTTGTAGTCGACCGTATGCGGCGGACATTCGATCTGGATATAGCCGCCGGCCCGGAACGGAACGCTTTCGCCTTCGGGTAGCTCGAGCACGAGCTCCTTGATGAAGGTCGCCACGTTGTGGTTCGAGCGAACCTTGCACTTCCATCGCTGGACACCAAAGATCTCGTCCGGGATCTCGATCTCCATGTCCTGCTTGACCTTGACCTGGCAGGAGAGTCGGCAGCCTTCGCGGGCTTCACCGCGATTGATGTGTCCGGTCTCCGTCGGCAGGATCGATCCGCCGCCTTCGTTGACTGTCACACGGCATACACCGCAGGTTCCCTGGCCACCGCAAGCGGAGGGGATGAAGATCTGGTTGTCGGCCAGCGTATTGAGCAGCGTGCTGCCCGCCGCCGTCGTCAGCGCCTTGTTCGGATCCCCGTTAATGAGAATCTTCACGTCACCGCTCTGCACGAGCCGCGACCGCGCCGCCATCAGAATCACCACGAGTGCGAGCACCACGCCCGTAAACGTCGCAACCCCAGCGAAGATCGTTCCAAAGTCCATTTCGAATGAGCTCCCTAGCTCAGAAAATTACTGCAGCGCTTGTTCGTGAAAGACAGCCTTGAGCCCAAGGGCGCGCATGCGCCCGTCGGTAAATCAAAGCTGGATGCCGGAGAACGCCATGAAGCCGACCGACATAAGGCCGACCGTGATGAAGGTGATGCCGAGGCCGCGAAGCGGTCCCGGAACGTTGCTGTATCGCATCTTCTCGCGGATCGCGGCGAGGGCAGCGATGGCGAGGAGCCAGCCGATGCCCGAACCGATTCCGAAGACCGTGGCGTCGGCGAGCGAGTAGGCCCGCGACTCCATGAAGAGCGATGCACCGAGGATCGCGCAGTTCACTGCGATCAAAGGCAGGAAGATGCCGAGCGCGTTGTAGAGCTCGGGCATGAACCGGTCGAGGGTCATCTCCACGATCTGCACTGCCGCCGCAATCGTTCCGATGAACGTGAGGAAGCGCAGGAAGCCGAGGTCGATTCCGCCGACCATCGGGCCCGCCTTCAACAGCGCCGCATCGAGCACCTGGTTAAGGGGGCACGTGATGGCGAGGACGAAGACGACCGCGAGGCCGAGACCGATTGCTTGTTCAACCTTCTTCGAGACGGCTAGGAAAGAGCACATCCCCAAGAAGAAGGCCAAAGCCATGTTTTCAACGAAGATGGCCTTCGTTGCTAAGCTCAAGTAGTGCTCCAACGTGCAACTCCTCTTCAATCTGTTCGGGCTTCCAAGCACGCACCGCCCAGATGAAGCATCCGATCAGGAAGAAAGCGGCCGGTGCCAGAAGCATCAGGCCATTGGGGACGTACCAACCACCCTGGTTGACCGGGGTGAGAATGGTGATTCCAAAGAGCGACCCGGATCCGAGTAGCTCACGGAAGAAAGCGACCGCGAGCAGCACGATCGAGTAGCCGACGCCGTTGGCGAAGCCGTCGATGGCGGCGAGCTTCGGCGTGTTCTGCATGGCGAAGGCTTCGGCGCGGCCCATGACGATGCAGTTCGTGATGATGAGGCCGACGAAGACCGAGAGCTGCTGGGCGATGTCGTAGACGAAGGCCTTGAGCACCTGGTCGGTGATGATCACGAGGGAGGCGATGATCGTCAGCTGGACGATGATGCGGATGCTGCCGGGGATGTGGTTGCGCAGGACGGAGACGACGACATTCGAGAGCGTCGTCACAGCGATCACGGCCAGCGACATGACGAAGGCGGTTTCCATCTTCGTCGTCACGGCGAGCGCCGAACAAATTCCGAGCACCTGAAGGGCAATCGGGTTGTTGTTGAAGAGCGGGTCGATCAGCGCTTCGCGCGGGCTTACATCGGCCATGTCTCGTTCCTTCTTTCTTCCGTCATCACATTCGGAGCCACAGAAGGTCCTACGACCTCAGTGGATTGTTCGTTTCGGCTAGACGCCAGCGCTTGAGCGATAGCTGGTCAGGTAGGGACCGAAGCCGTTATCGCCGAGCCAGAAGCGCAGCAGGTTCGTCACGCCGCGGCTCGTAATCGTGGCGCCCGACAGTCCGTCGACCTGATAGGGATCCGCTTCGACCGAACCGGCCGTGCCCTTCTTGACGCTGATCGCGACGTTGCCGCGCTCGTTGAACGCGAGCCGTCCGGGCCAGAGTGCCTTCCAGCGCGGGTTGTCGACTTCACCGCCGAGACCAGGCGTTTCGCCGTGCTCGTAGAAGGTGATGCCGACGACCGTGCGTGCGTCGGGCTCGAGCGCGAGGAACCCGTAGAGCGTGCCCCAGAGTCCGTAGCCTTCGATCGGCAAGATCAGCGCCTTGAGTTCACCCTCTTCGACGACGTCGAAGACGAGAGCGTTATTCGGAAGGCGGCGGATCTTCGAAACGTTGTCCGGCGCCGGGAAGCTCATCGCTTCGTCGTTCGACGCCTTGCGCTGGTCGAAGCTGGCCGGGTCGACCTCGGGAGCGAGCTCGCCGGTTTTCAGGTCGATCGCCTTCGGGCGAATCGTCGACGCGTAGAGCGCGGAGATCTCTTCGTCCGAGAGGCCGTCTTCTGCGGTCATCAGACCGGAGACCGTGAGGACCTTCTTCTGCAGGTCGAGAAGCTTGTTCGCGTCCTGGCGATCCTTGAGGCCGACGGCGGAGCCGGCGACGAACAAGGAGGCGACGAGACAGATCCCGACGGCGAACCGAATGATGTAGCCAGTACTATGCTGCATAACGTGCTTCCCTTCGGCGGATATTGGCCTGCACGAAGAAGTGATCGATCAGTGGCGCGAACATGTTCATGAACAGGATCGCGAGCATCATGCCTTCCGGGTACGCCGGGTTCACCACGCGAATCAAGACGACGAGGATGCCGATCAAGAGGCCGTAGATGAGCTTGCCGCCGTTCGTAAAGGCCGAGGAGACCGGGTCGGTCGCCATGTAGACCATGCCGAAGGCCCAGCCGCCGAGCACTGCGTGCCAGTACCACGGAACGCTGAACATCGGGTTCGTCTCGGAACCGATCGTGTTCAGCAAGCCGGCCATTGCGACCGTACCCGCGAGCACACCGGCCATCGTTCGCCAGGAACCGATGCCGGTCCAGAGCAAGAGTGCCGCGCCGATCAAGCAGGCGAGGGTTGAAGTCTCACCCATTGAGCCGGGCACCCAGCCATAGAAGCTGTCGAGCCAGGAAGCGCCGTTCAGCGCGGCTTCACCGGAGACGGCCGCTTGCGCGAGCAGTGTCGCGCCCGTGAACCCGTCGACTGCGGAGAAGTCGGCTGCGATCCAGGCCGCGTCGCCACTCATGGCAGCGGGGTAGGCGAAGAAGAGGAACGCGCGCGCCGTGAGCGCCGGGTTCAGGAAGTTCATGCCGACGCCGCCGAAGATCTCCTTGGCGAAGATCGTGCCGAAGGCGGTTCCGAGCACGACCATCCATAGCGGAATCGTCGGGGGAAGGGTCAGCGGGATCAGCATGCCCGAGACGAGGAAGCCCTCGTTGATTTCGTGCTTGCGGAGCATGGCGGTGAGCGGTTCGACGATGCCGCCGGTCGCCATCGCGGCGCCCATGATCGGCAGGTACTGCCCGGCGCCGACGAGCACGTTGAGTGCGGGGTTCTTGAAGTCGTAGGTGAAGCCGAGGGCGTCGAAGAGCCAGGCCTGCCACGTATCGAGGGGCATCGCACCCTGGGCGATTGCGAGCTGTGCCTGATAGCCCGTGTTGTACATCGCCATCAGGATGCAGGGGATCAGCGCGAGCACGACCGTGATCATGAGGCGCTTGTTGTCGAGGCCATCCCGAACATGGGAGGCCGTGCGCGTCACTTCACCCGGCGTAAAGAGGCCGGTGAACTGCGCCTCCCAGATCGGGTAGAAGAATTCGAGCTTGCCACCCTTTTCGAAGTGGTGCTTAACGTTGAGATGGGCGTCCTTGAGGAACTGCATGGATCCTCAGCCCTCCTTCTCGATGATGGAGAGATTCTCTCGCAGCAGCGGGCCATAGTTGACCTTGCCGGGACAGACGTAAGTGCAGAGGGCGAGATCTTCCTCGTCGAGTTCAAGGACTCCGAGGCTCTCGGCGCGTTCAACATCACCGACGATCAGCGCTCTCAAAAGAAACGTGGGCATGATGTCCATCGGCATGACCTTCTCGTACTGCCCGATCGGGACCATCGCGCGCTGGCTGCCGTTGGTGTTGGTCGTGAAGCGGAAGCGTTCCGGCTTGAAGATCTTCGACAGGTAGATGCCCGCCGTCGAGAATGAGTCCGGACCGGGGGTGAGCCAGCCCATGAAGACATGTTCGCGGTCTTCTTCAAGCAGGCTGATCTGTCGCTCATAGCGACCCACGTAATCGAAGATGTCGCCCTGGGTTCGCTTACCCGAAAGGACCGAGCCGGAGATCGCGCGGATCTCGCGGTCACCGCAAGCGGCGAGGTCATCGGCGATTGCTTCGCTGATGCATGCGCCGATTCGCGACTGAACGAGGCGCGGATCCGAAACTTCCGGTCCGGCGATCGAGATCACGCGGGAAACATCGAGCTTGCCAGTGGCAAAGAGTCGGCCGACGGCCGCGACGTCCTGGTAGCCGATATGCCACGCGGACTTCTCGCGACTGACCGGGCGCAGCGTATGAATGTGGAAGCCAGCGGTCCCCGACGGATGCGGCCCCGCAAAGGATTCAATCTTTACGTTGGCAGGCTTCGCGTCACCGAGAACGGATGCGAGCTCCGAGTGCTCTGCGACGCAGAGATAGGTCGGCGCATCGAGCAACTTCGCGAGCAGCAACACACCCGCTCGGAAATCGTCGAGCTGGTTCTGCAGGACGGCCTCGGGAAGCGGAGCATGGGGGCTCGTGTCCGTTGCCGTAATAAAGAGCGCATCGGCGTTGCTGTCCGGAGCCGGCACCTTGCTATAGGGGCGAGCGCGGAGCGCGGTCCAGAGGCCGGACTCGACGAGCAGCGCGCGAATCTGATCGCCCGAAAGGCTTTCGGGCGCACCGCCCGTATAGGCTTCGAACGAGGCGAACTCGTCATCACCGGGGGTTCCGTTTCGTTCGCCATCAGACAGGTCGATCACGACCGTCTGCAGCGCACGCTTGTCGCCGCGGTTCACTGCGACCACGCGACCCGCGCCGGGAGCTGTATGGAGTACGCCCGGCATCTTGCGGTCTTCGAAAATGAGTTGTCCGCGCTTGACTGTGTCGCCTTCGGCGACGTGCATGCGCGGCTTCATTCCCGGAAAGTCATCCGCGACGATTGCGACGCGCGTACAGGGGGCCGTGCCTCGAACGACCTGCTTTGGTTTCCCGGGGAGCGGGAGGTCGAGGCCCTTCTCGATCTTGTGGAGTGCCATGCTTGCTCTATTTCGGCTGCTCACGGCAGTGAGCCCGTGCTAGTTCTGCGCTGTCCTGTTCGCCGAAGGGTTCGACGGGTTCGACAGAATCGGTTGCGGCAGAGTACGGCGGACGATTGTTCCAGTTTTCAAGGAATCCCATTCCAGCGTTTCCAAGGGCGAATCCGGGGCCTGGCTCTTGCGGGAGCCGGTGTAGGAACCTCGGATTCGAATCCAAAGACCCGGAGGTCTTCGGGCTGAGCAAGTCGGGTCGGACCCTCGTGTAAGCGACCGATCTCGAAAGGATTCTGGCTTCTGGAACGCGGAAGAGAGTAGGGTCCCGGCGGGGTTCTTTCAACCAGAATGCGTAGGGGGATAAGGGGCAGTTTTTCGTTCGTACGCGATTCTTCGGACTGCCTTCGGGGCGACTGAAGGGATGTCTCGAGTTGATTCG
>Ga0316209_1002606_pt1 | contig 14139 bp, 13 predicted proteins | sample 6monopyrite_MG_FD_204945 | JGI IMG/M metagenome (GOLD analysis project Ga0316209, IMG submission 204945) | Microbial mat bacterial communities from mineral coupon in-situ incubated in ocean water Damariscotta River, Maine, United States -... | ecosystem: Environmental > Aquatic > Marine >...
CCAAATCTTCTAGGCTAATAATCTCGATTTGATTGGGCATTAAATAAATCTCCTGCTTGTTGTTAGAAAACTTTACAACAATTTAAGGATTCTGACTCGGTAAATATTTATCTTGCAACAGACCCTCCTATTAAACGTAAGCCTGTTAGAGTTGACCAAGAAGGAAAAGTGTTAGAGCATGATCCTTCAGGAAAGGTGAAAAATCATGACACAGGAGAAACCGTTGGCACTGAATGATGAGGTTGATTTGGGAATTAATTTTGAGAGCTTTAATGTTAAAGATATTGCTTTTATAGAAAATGGAAAAGACTTTTCTCTAACATTATTTGTCCCTGGTTATCAAGAAATAACATTAATTTTTGAGGATATGATGTTTTTTTCTTGTGATAAAAATGCAACGGAATCTGAAGGGTTTGCTATTTTTGAAGCCTCTTTAAAGAAGGTTGAATCTGGAACAGAGTTGCTTGAACATATAGCAAATGTTAAGTATTCTGAAGAGATTGGTAGTGTTTTTCATTTTTGTGTACATGGAACTTTGGGAATTAATATAGTGAGCAGTAATTATAGGATTGTTGATCTCTAATAGAATTATGTTTAATAGCTACCAGTTACTATTATAGCTCTTGAGCCATCACCTTTATGAACATAAACGGAGAACATTTTAGTTCCATAGATTTTACGGTAATCTTCATGACTGGTATTTAAGGGAAAATCACCTGTTTCATTAGACATCAATTTCAACAACTTAACTTGCCCGCTTACAAAGCCATCATTTAAGCCAGACGCTCGCCCCTCTTTATAGGCAAAGTTTACACCTAATAAGAATAGAACAATTACAAATCCAACTAAAAAAAATCTAAGCATTAAGTTTTTTCGATATATATCACATCTCCTACGTCTAGAATTGGATCTATCACCTTTTACTTTTGTATTATTCTACAACATTAATAGCAATAATTTCTATACCATTATTCATTGTTATAATGTTTTATGCCGCTGTCCAGCCGCCATCAACGGTGATGTCTGTTCCTGTGATATTTTCGGCTGTATCAGAGCATAAAAACAGCGCGATGCCCGCAACTTGTTCGACGGTAACAAATTTCTTTGTCCATTGCGCTTTTAGCAAGACATCATTTATAACCTCATCTTCGGTGATGCCTCGTGCCTTTGCGGTGTCGGCGATTTGATTTTCAACCAGCGGAGTGAACACATAACCTGGGCAGATTGCATTGCAGGTTATGTTATCTTGTGCGACTTCCAGAGCAATAGTTTTGGTAAAGCCCAAAACTCCATGTTTGGCGGCAACATATGCACTTTTATATGGTGAGGCAACATGACCGTGAGCCGAACACATATTTATCACGCGCCCCCAGCTAGCTTCCCTCATGCCTGTGATTGCGGCCTTGGTGGTATGAAAGCCAGAGGACATATTTATGGCTACGATAGCATTCCATTTTTCTTCGGGGAAATCTTCAATCGGGGATACGTGCTGAATACCTGCGTTATTTACAAGAATATCTATATTACCGAATTCATATTCTGCGCTTTTTACCATTGCAGTGATTTCGTCGGGCTTTGTCATGTCTGCGCCGTTATAAATGACTTTAACGCCAAGAGATTCGAGAGTTTTGCGCTCCTCTTCAATTTTATCAGCATCGCCAAAGCCGTTAATGACAAGGTTTATGCCTTCTTTTGCAAATTCTGTGGCAATGCCAAGGCCAATGCCGCTGGTTGAGCCTGTGATAAGGGCAGTTTTTCCTTTTAATGACATGATATTGCTCTTTTTTGTATTATTTGTTGATAGAGATCATAAACAAAATCATGTAAATCACAAAATGATTATAGCGTTAAAAGCATATAACTTTGTGCATCGCACAGTAAAATATTAGTTTATTTTTCACTTATATAGCTTGATAGCCACTAGACCGCGCGAGTTTTTAGTCTTAGTATGTTGCTATCGAATAACAAATTCCAAAGCGGTAAAATCAAATGACCAAAGTGAAAAAAGACTTCAACCTTCTGCTCGAAGAAACGCGGAAGGCTCTGCCTGCTAAATCTCCTGCGGGAATGATTAAAATGTTAGAGATATTATGTAGCAAAATGATGAAAGAGGATCTGGAGTTTTTTGATCCTCAGATATTGGCATCAATGGCAGTTTCGCATTGGGAACTGGCAAAGTCACGTGAAAAGGGAGAGCCTAAGTTAAGTATTTATTGCCCCGATATAGAAGAGGGCAAATGCCGTAAAACTGTAATTGATATTGTAAGTGATGATATGGCATTTTTGGTTGATTCTGTCGCGGCAGATATTAACAAAAACAACATTTTAATTGGTATTTTGATACATCCAAATACATATAATTCTTATGATGAAAATGGCAATTTGAAAGATGTAAAGGCTAGTGCGGAAGAAGGGTATCACCGTCAAGCTCATATTCATATTCAAATATATGAAACCTTATCTGACGAGGCTGTTTCTAGCCTTAAAGAAAGCCTATATACAGCCTTGGAAGATGTTTATCATGCGAATAAGGATTGGCACGAGATGCTTTCCAAGCTGAAAGAGGCTTCGGAGACATTGAACACGGCAAGAACAAATAGACCTGCCGCTGAAATCCAAGAACATTGTGCATTCTTAGATTACTTATATAATAATAATTTCACTTTGCTTGGTTATCGTGAATATGCGTTTATAGAAGGCAAGGACGGAGTTCGTAGCAGAACGATAAAAGGCTCTAGTCTTGGTCTTTTGCATGATGATATTACCCCTGCTTATATAATGGAATCTGTGGAGGGGCTTCCAAGGAATTTGCAAGAGCTAAGACGTAATTTACCTCCGGTTTCTATATCAAAAACTAATCGTCTATCGACTGTTCATAGACGCGTACCTATGGATTGTATCGCGGTTAAATTATATGATGCACAAGGTAATGTAGTAGGTGAGCGTTTGTTCTTGGGGCTATTTACTTCTGTTACATATTCAAGAAGCGTAAGTGATGTTCCGTATCTGCGTGTTAAGGTTGAACAGGCAATGAAGGAATCTGGTTATTTAAGGGGTACGCATGATTCAAAAGCTCTTCGTCATATATTGGAGAAATATCCTCGTGATGAATTATTCCAAATTGAAACTGATGAGCTGTTAAAGATATGCGGTAATATTATACGCCTGCAAGAACGCCAGCGTATTGCGCTATTCTTGCGGGCAGACCCTTTTGGGCGTTATATTTCTTGCCTTGTATATATCCCTCGCGATCGCTTTGGCACTAAGCTTAGGAAAGATATTCAGGCAATATTAGAAGAAGAAACAAACGGTACGTGCGCTAATTTTTATACGACGCTTGATGATTCTGTATTTGCACGCGTGATGTTTGTAATCAATATTAGTCAGAAAAATCCACCTAAAATTGATGCAAAGAAAATCGAAAATCGTTTGCGTGAAGCTGGGCAAACATGGTCGGAGCGTTTATCACAGGCTTTAACTGATTCTTATGATGATGATCAATTTATCACAGATATGACTTTGCGTTATTCTGATGCTTTCCCTTTATCATATACGTCAACATATCAGGCAAAGCAGAGCGTTTTTGATATTGAGAAAATTGAAACTGCATATTCTGAAAAGCGTATAGTCCTTGATTTGTATCGTCCTGATGAGGTGGATTTAAAAAGAATCCGTTTAAAAATATTCCATTTAGACTCGCCAGTTACATTATCTGACGTTATGCCAATATTAGAGGATATTGGATTGCGCGCAATCGCGGAACTTCCTTTTGAAGTAAAGCCAAAGGGTGAGGAGCAATCTCTTTGGATTCATGATTTTCTGCTTGAAACTCCAGAAATTAGTGAAACTATTGCAATAGAAGATGTTAAACGTAATTTTGAGAATGCTTTTGTAAAAATATGGTGTCATAAGGTTGATAATGATGGTTTAAATCGCCTTATATTAAGCGCCGATGCGAATTGGCATGAAACAACAATATTGCGGAGCTATGTTCGCTATATAAAACAATTACGTTTTCCCTTTAGCCGTAATTATATTGAAAAGGCGTTAACTGAAAATCCTAAGATTAGTCGTGCGTTAATTGATATGTTTAAGTCATATTTTGATCCGTCTAAGGAAAAGGAATCTGCAAAGCTTGTTTCTAAATATGCACAGGCAATAGATCATGAATTGGAAAAAGTCACATCTAGTGATTATGATCGTATATTACGCTCTATTAAAACTTTGATAGAGGCAACACTACGAACCAATTATTATCAACGTGATAAGAATAATAAGGCTAAGCCGTATTTATCTCTTAAATTTGATAGTAAAAATATTCCTTTTGCACCCGATCCTAAGCCATTTTACGAGGTATTTGTTTATTCTCCTCAAGTTGAGGGGATTCACTTGCGCGGTGATAAAATTGCACGTGGGGGGATTCGTTGGTCAGACCGTCATGAGGATTACCGAACTGAGGTGCTAGGGCTTATGAAGGCGCAAATGGTTAAGAATGCCGTGATTGTTCCCATGGGTTCAAAGGGTGGGTTTGTTGTTAAAACTCCAACTAATAGCCGTGAAGAATTTATGAAAGAAGGGGTCGAGTGCTATAAAACTTTGATGCGCGGATTGCTTGATATTACCGATAACCGAAAAGGTAAAAAGATTATTCCGCCAAAAGATGTGGTGCGCCGTGATGATGACGATCCATATTTGGTCGTTGCCGCGGATAAGGGTACGGCAACATTTTCAGATATAGCCAATGGCTTGGCGCAAGATTATGGGTTTTGGCTAGATGATGCTTTTGCTTCTGGTGGCTCGGCTGGTTATGACCATAAGAAAATGGGTATTACGGCGCGCGGAGCATGGGAATCGGTTAAATATCACTTTCGCTTATTCAACCATGATACCCAAAATCAGCCATTTGATGTGGTTGGTGTTGGTGATATGGCAGGTGATGTGTTTGGTAATGGAATGTTGTTATCAAAGCATATTCAGCTTATCGGCGCGTTTAATCACCTTCATATATTCTGTGATCCAAATCCTGATGCTGCAACTTCATTCAAAGAGCGTAAACGTTTATTTGATAAAGTTGCTGGTTGGGATCAGTATAACGAGAAAACTCTATCAAAGGGCGGTCGTATTTATAGCCGTAGTGATAAGTCCATAAAGCTAACTCCTGAGATTAAGGCTCGTTTTGATCTGACAAAAGATAAGGTAACACCGAATGAATTGATTATTGCGATGTTAAAATCACGCACTGATTTACTGTGGTTTGGTGGTATTGGAACTTATATAAAATCTGTCACTGAGTCTGATGCAGATGCAGGTGATAAGGCCAATGATGCACTACGCATAAATGGCGTTGATGTACGTGCCAAAGTTTTGGGAGAGGGTGCAAATCTTGGTATTACCCAGCTTGGCCGAATTGAAATGGCTAAACGGGGGATTTCTATAAATACTGACTTTATAGACAATTCTGCTGGTGTTGATTCATCTGACAATGAGGTTAACATCAAGATATTGATGAGTGATGTTATGTCACAAAAAGACAGTAAAATGGATATTAAGGTTCGTAATAAGCTGCTTGAAACGATGACTGATGAGGTGGCCGATCATGTATTGCGTCATAATTATCAGCAGGCTCAAGCCATATCATTGATTGAAATGCAGTCCTCTGAGAATCTTCAGGCGCATGATGCTTTTATTACCTATATGGAGCGTAATCACGGACTAAGCCGTGAGATTGAAGGGCTTCCAGATCAAGAAGCAATAGATAAACGTTTGCGTACAGGTAAAGGTCTTACAAGGCCAGAGCTGTGCGTTTTACTATCTTACGCAAAGATACTTCTAACCAAAGAATTACTTGCCTCGGAGATACCCGATAATCCAAAAATGAATTATTGGGTTATGGATTATTTCCCTAAAGTTCTTGGGCAAAAATATGAAAAGGAAATACTACGCCACCGTTTGAAACGTGAGATAGTGGCTACGATGATGGCTAGCTCCCTTATTAACCGTTTAGGGCCGACATTCATTCAATCACTTATGAGTAAGACTGGTGCAACGGTTGAGGAAATTACGCAAGCCTATCTTATTGTACGTGATGCTTTTGACCTGCGCCACCTATGGGACATGATAGAGGCTATGGACGCAAAAGTACCAGCTCAAGTGCAGCTTAAAGCTATGCGCGAAGTAGAAAATTTAACTGAGTATGGAATTACGTGGTTCTTAACTCGCTTAGGTCGTGACATGGATATTGAGGCTGACGCTAAAAAGTACAGTGCTGGTATCAAGGATATGGTGGATAATATTGATGACCTTGTTACGAAGAATGTAAAAGATTCAATAAAACAGCGTAATGATGCTTTGGTGCGCGATGGTATCCCTGATGGACTGGCCCATTGGATTGCGCTTATGCCTGTATTATCATCTTCTTGTGATATTATTCGTATTTCCTCAGAGCAATATACTAACCTTAAAAATACAGCCTGTACGTATTTTGAACTTGGAGAGCGTTTCCACCTTGGTTGGTTGCGCCAAAAAGTTAAGTATTTGCCACATGAAGATCATTGGCAAAGCGAAGCGGCAAACGGCCTTATGGATCAGCTATATGAATCTCAGGCAGGTATGACTATGCGTATTTTGCGTGATGTTAATTGTAGTGGCGGTAAAACTCCTAAAGATAAGACATTAGTTGATGTTTGGGTTGATGAGCATGGAAGCCACTTTAAACAGCTTGATACTTTGTTTGTTGATTTAAAACGTGCAGGTACAGTTGATCTAAGTATGCTGACAGTGGCAGAGCAGCGCCTAAGAAGCCTTTACAGCGGAACTTAAGATATTCATATCATACAAGCTAGCAGGGCGATAAGTCCTGCATTGCGGTTTGATTTGAATATTCTAAGAGAGCTTTCTTGATCGTTAGGATTCCATGATTTTATCTGCCATGCAAAGTGTAAGGCGAGCATAGATAAAGCAATTATAAGTGGGATTGTGATCTTCTCATTAGGTAGAATTGCCACTGATATGAGCATAAAGGATAGGGCGTAAAACCCTGCGACCCATAATTTGCTTTTATCACCGAATTTTAGGGCAGTTGATTTAACACCTATTAAGCTATCATCGTCCTTATCTTGATGGGCATATATCGTGTCATAACCAACTGTCCAAAATATTGCGCCGATATAAAGTAATATGGGAGATAGCCCTATCCCTCCTGCTATTGCGCTCCAACCCATAAGTACGCCAAAGTTGAAGGTTAGCCCTAAAAATAGCTGAGGCCACCAAGTTATGCGCTTCATTAACGGGTAGGAGATGATTAGGGGGAGGGTAATAATTCCCAGAATTACAGTAGTGATGTTGAATTGCAGTAATATAATAAGCCCCATAAGCAACAATGTAGCTAAAAACATAAGGGCTTTTTTAACGGAGATCTTACCGCTAGCTATTGGGCGTGTGCGGGTGCGCTCTACTTGTTTATCAATATCACGATCCCAAATATCATTTATTACGCAACCTGCCCCGCGCATAATTACTGCACCAAGGGTAAAAAGGGCGATTATGTATAATGTACGTATATCAATATTATGCGCTCCACCAAGGGCTAGGACAATTCCCCAAAGGCTTGGTAATAGTAAGAGCCAAATCCCCACGGGTCTATCTAGCCTCATTAAATAGGCGTAAACTCTAAAGTTTTTGGGAATAAATCTCTCTATCCACGCAAGCCTCTTGATATCTGTATATGTTTTAGTATCTATTGGATCAGTCATGATAGATAATATATACAAGTATCCGCGCCTATATCTCAATGCAGCTTTTGAAAAAAGTGCAATTATTTCCTTATCGTCTGAGCATGCTCATTATTTGAGGAATGTCCTGCGGAAGAAAACAGGCGATTATTTGCGGGTTTTTAACGGGTCAGATGGTGAGTGGTTAGCGCGTATAGAGGAGATAGGTAAGAAAAGCTGTGATATAGCTTTGGATAAATGTTTGAGGGAGCAGGGAAGTAAAAAACCGTCCTTACATTTATATTTCTCTCCAATTAAAAAGCAACGCATGGATTTTTTGATTGAAAAGTCAGTGGAGCTTGGAGTTACTGACCTTCACCCTGTATTGATGGAGCGCAGCGTCATGCGCAAAATAAATCAAGAGCGTATAGAAGCGCAAATTATTGAAGCGGCTGAGCAGTGCGAAAGGTTAGATATTCCTAAGTTACATAAGTTAGGAAATTTCCACCAGTTATTGTCTGAGTATAATTTTGATATTCCACTATTAGCATGTTTAGAGCGCGAAAGCGGGGCTAACTCAATATCATCATATGCTATTAGTTCAGATATAGCATTTATTATTGGCCCAGAAGGTGGTTTTGGCGATAATGAAAAAGAATCCTTAATGACAAATAATAATGTGATGCTAATAGGTCTTGGTAAGGAAATTCTGCGCGCAGAAACAGCAGCTATTGCTTGTTTATCCTATGCAATGCTTTCTCAGTCTGTATGAAAAAAGAAAAAATTGTTTAAACGTAGTGTTCGGTCTTGCATTTTTGGTCATATATTATATTTATAATACTGAGTTTCTTTGTAAAATTTTTCTTTTGAATATTTTTAAGAGTAAAATAAACATCAAACATAAGCATGGATAATATGAATATAAAGTTTTGGTCGGTTCTTTCTGCTGTAGCAGTTACTATAATGCTCGCATCGTTTCCTGCATTCGCAGAGGCAGTAGATTGGGGACTTGGACTTCAATCATCAGTGACCTCATCTGGTGATCGGATTGGTAATTTCCATGATATGTTGATGGTAATTATTACTTCGATTGTTATTTTTGTAGCCGTGTTGCTTGTAATTGTTATGGTTAGGTTTAATAAGAAATCTAATCCCAAGCCTTCAAAGGTAACTCATAATGTGCTTTTGGAAATTGTATGGACAATCGTTCCTGTTGTTATTTTGATTATAATTTCAGTACCTTCATTTAAGATTTTGTATAAGAATGATCGTATTGTTGAGCCGGAAATGACAATAAAAATTACTGGTTATCAGTGGTATTGGGGCTATGAATATCCTGATAATGGTGGAATTTCTTTTAATTCGTACATGGTTCCAACCGAAGAATTGAAAGCTGATCAAAAAAGATTGCTATCAACTGATAATGTCCTTGTTCTTCCCGTAGACACCGATATCTCTATTCTTGTGACTGCTAGTGATGTTATTCACTCATGGGCAGTTCCTTCTTTTGGAATTAAGCTTGATGCTGTTCCAGGGCAAGTTAATGAAACTTGGTTTCGTATTGATAAGGTCGGTGTTTACTATGGGCAATGCTCAGAGATTTGCGGTAAAAATCATGCCTTTATGCCGATTGAAATACATGCAGTTTCAAAAGAAGAATTTAAGCAATGGGTTGTTAAGGCAAAAGAAGAGTTTGCGTTCAATGTATTTGATATTGAAAAATCAAATAGTGTAATGCCTATCAAGCTAACTGCTTTAACAAACAATTAAGTAATATATTGAACTAGAAAGAGAGATAAGATATGGGCGACCATGATCATAAGATAAGTTTTTTTGAGCGTTGGTTTATGTCAACCAATCACAAGGATATTGGTACTCTCTATATTATTTTTTCTATATGTGCAGGTATAATAGGCGGGCTTTTCTCTATGCTTATGCGCCTTGAACTAGAGCAACCTGAAGTTCAGTATTTCCTTACTGCCGCAGGAGATATAGATGGGCAAATGTGGAATGTTATCATTACCGCTCACGGCCTTATTATGGTGTTTTTTGTGGTTATGCCGGGGTTAATTGGTGGCTTTGGGAATTGGTTCGTGCCGCTTATGATCGGTGCGCCTGATATGGCTTTTCCGCGCCTTAATAATATTTCTTTTTGGCTTCTTGTGCCTGCATTCTTCCTTCTTTTTGCCTCTGCTTTGATTGGTGGTGGTGCTGGTACGGGGTGGACGGTCTATCCCCCATTATCGAGTAGCCTAGGGCACAGTGGAATGTCCGTAGATATGGCGATTTTTGCCCTGCATTTGGCGGGGGCTAGCTCTATTCTCGGCGCGGCTAATTTTATTACAACTATATTTAATATGCGCGCTCCGGGAATGACATTGCATAAGATGCCTTTATTTGTTTGGTCTATGCTTGTGACTTCGTTTTTGTTGGTTTTGTCTGTACCTGTGTTGGGTGGAGCGATAACTATGCTGCTAACTGATCGTAATTTTGGAACATCTTTCTTTAATCCAGAGGGCGGCGGTGATCCGATATTATTCCAGCATTTATTCTGGTTTTTTGGCCACCCCGAAGTTTATATTATGATTTTACCAGCCTTTGGTATTATATCTCATATTGTTTCAACATTCTCTCAACGCCCTATTTTTGGGTATTTAGGTATGGCTTATGCTATGGTTGCTATTGGTGTGGTTGGTTTCGTTGTGTGGGCTCACCACATGTATACAGTTGGTATGAGTGTTGATACGCGGGCTTATTTTACTGCTGCAACTCTTATTATTGCTGTGCCTACGGGTATTAAGATTTTCTCTTGGATTGCAACAATGTGGGGTGGGTCTATTACCTTTAAAGTGCCAATGCTTTGGGCAATAGGATTTATATTCTTGTTTACAGTTGGCGGTGTAACGGGCGTAGTTCTGGCAAATGCAGGAATGGATGTACAGTTGCATGATACTTATTATGTGGTTGCGCATTTCCACTATGTATTATCATTGGGCGCTGTATTCGCACTATTTGCAGGGTTTTATTATTGGATAGGTAAAATGTCGGGAAGAATGTATCCTGAATGGATGGGGCAAATTCATTTCTGGCTTACTTTTGTGGGTGTAAATTTGATATTCTTCCCTCAGCATTTCTTAGGTCTTCAAGGTATGCCTCGGCGTATCGTTGATTATCCTGATGCTTATGCAGGTTATAATATGATTTCATCTTATGGCGCGTACTTGACTGGTATAGCGACGCTTTGGTTTATCGTAGTTGTGTTTTATACATTGTTTTTTGGTAAGAAGGCCTCTGACAATTATTGGGACGTACAGCCACAATGCTATACTTTGGAATGGTCAGTGTCTTCGCCGCCGCCTTTTCACCAATTTGATATTCAGCCTAAAGTGAAGTAGAGTGGTTGAGCAATTTAAATAATTGATACAAAGGAGTTTGTTATGGCAGGAGCTATATCTACAGTTGTTTCACAAACAGCAACACAAAACAGTCCCGTTGAAGTCGCTCGTCAAGAGCAGAAGCAAGCAATTGCCGAACATCAGGCGCAAAATAAGACGGTTGTAAAAGCACCAGAAAAAAGCGTCGACATTTCCGCATAGGATTTATTTTTACTTGTAGAATGTTATATGTTTTTAAAAATATCGTGACCTTTTCGTCAAACGTGGTAAATAGAGTGTATGAGCAATACAGCCACACAATACATACCAATATGTAATGAGAGTTTAGCAGAAAAAGATTCGCAAATTTCTGATTATTTTGCGTTACTTAAGCCTCGCGTGATGAGCTTAGTAGGATTTTCAGGCTTTGCAGGGCTATGGATTGCCCTAACTGTTTCTGATCTTCACCCCATTTTAATTGCTGTTGCTATGTTGTGCTTGGCAATAAATGCGGGTGCTGCAGGTGCAATTAATATGTGGTATGACCGTGATATAGACGCGGTTATGAAACGTACACGTGGTCGTCCTATACCCATGGGGCGCATTGACGCTAGTGAGGCGTTATCTTTTGGTATTGTGCTATCTTTATTCTCTGTGATGGTTATGGGAATGGCTCTAAATTGGGTTGCGGCGGGTGTTTTGGCTTTTGCAAATATTTTTTATGTTGTTGTTTATACAATGTATCTAAAGCGCAGCACTCCTCATAACATTGTAATTGGCGGCGCGGCAGGTGCTTTCCCTCCTGTGGTTGGTTGGGCTGCGGTCACAGGTGATATTGGATTGCCCGCCATAGTACTTTTTATGATTATTTTTCTTTGGACGCCCCCGCATTTTTGGGCGTTATCCCTATATGCAAACAGTGATTATAAGAAGGCTAAAATTCCAATGATGGCTGTTGTAAGGGGAGAGTATTCTACGAAAATTCAGATGCTTTTATATACGCTTATTTTATTTCCTGTGACATTGCTGCCTTATTTTATGGGCTTTGCTGGAATTTTATATGGAATTAGTGCGGTTTTCCTAAGTGGATTTTTTATTGTGAGCGCGGTTAAGGTTCTAAAAAGTGATGATATGAAATTTGCGCGCGCAATGTTTGGTTATTCTATATTTTATTTGTTTGCTCTATTTTTAATGGTGATGATTGATGCCGCTTAGTGAAATTCATAAGAAAAAAGCCAAGAAAAATTATATGATTTTGGCTATAATATTTGCTCTTGTTGCCCTGTTTTTTGCAATTACGTTGATTAAAATGGGCATTAACACAAAAAATAATATTGAGGTTCAGAATAGTGCAGAAACGCGTTCTGAAAATCACTAAGGCATTATAAATTTATAATATTGGAGAGATTTTATGTACTCAGACAGATATGAACATAAGCCAAAAACAGTTTTAATTACGGGGGCTACGGGTGATTTCGGTAGAGCCTTTGCAAAGCGTTTTGCGCAGTTGGGTTGTTCTTTAATCTTGGTAGGTCGTAATGGTGAGAAGGTTGCATCCTTACAGCAAGATATTCGTGATAATTATAGTGTACCTGTTCACCCATGTATTTTTGATATTACTGACAAAGATGCAATGATGCAGGCATTAGGGCATATACCTAGTGATTTCCAAGATATTGATCTTCTAATAAATAATGCAGGATTGGCTCTGGGGCTTGATCCTGCTTATGAATGTGATCTGGAAGATTGGGAAACCATGATAGAGGTGAATAATATAGCCCTGATCAGAATGACTCGTTTGGTTTTGTACGGTATGGCGGAGCGTAAAAATGGCCATATAGTAAATATTGGCTCTACGGCAGGTAGCTACCCTTATCCTGGAGGTAACGTGTATTGTGCGACTAAGGCGTTTGTTAAGCAATTCTCACTTGCTCTGCGAGCAGATTTGCAAGGTAAGAATATTCGAGTTACTAATATTGAACCTGGTACTATTCAAACGCAGTTCTCTGAAGTTAGATTTAAGGGTGATAAAGAAAAAGCTGATAAGGTGTACGAAAATACTAATAATATGACGGCCGAGGACATTGCTGAGGCTGTCGTGTGGAGTACCACTCTTCCGCCATATTTTAATGTAAATCGTATGGAAATTATGCCTACAACGCAATCTTTTGGTCCATTATCTATAGAACGCTTTGATTAAATTAAAAAAATATAGTACTGTGTATAGGTTGTTTACTGTTTTCGGAGTTTTTCGATGAAGTCTTTTACTCGCGTAGCGTTTTATGCTCTGGCTATAAGCCTTGTTCCCCTTTCATATTCTTATGCTGATAATGGTGGTGTGTCCGAAGAAGAGGAGGAGGTTCTAACTCTTCAAGAAGCTGCTGCTCTTATTAATTCAAAGGATACTGCAAAAGATGCAACAGGCGGTGAAGTTGGTGATGCCTATGTAGAATATTATGATATTTATTCAAGGCAGTTATCTTTTAGAGAAAAATCTAAAGTCTATAGAGCCTCTATTGAGAACCGCCGCGAGGCCTTTGAGGCTCCTAGAACGGCTCTTATAAGTGGGCATAAGGAAACAGAAAGAAAAGTTTTTGCTGCTGAGACAGCCGCTTATCAAGCATTCTTGCAGGAAATGGAAGAGCAAGAAATGGATAATATGTCTGATGATGACAGGAAGGTTATATCTATAAAAGATGAGCCGATGGAATCTGAAGCAGAAGAGGTAGCTTCAGTCGATACCACTTCAGATGAAGAACCTAAGGTAAAAGAAATATCTATTACAGAGAGTGAAGCAGATGGAGAAGTAAAGAAAAATATTTATATGCCGGAAGATGCTCCTGATTTTGATCCTGAGAATTTATAAAACTCGATGGATTTTTATTTAAAGCGGCCTGTTCTTTGAATTTAGGCCGTTTTTATTTGTTCTGTTGAGGTGTCTTTATTTATATAATGGGGCTGTCCTAGATAAACGAGAAAGTTTATAATTATGGACATGCGAAAGAGCCGTTTAAGCAAATATAAACAAGACAGATTGATCGAGCATTTTGTATCTG
>Ga0316209_1002608_pt1 | contig 14139 bp, 14 predicted proteins | sample 6monopyrite_MG_FD_204945 | JGI IMG/M metagenome (GOLD analysis project Ga0316209, IMG submission 204945) | Microbial mat bacterial communities from mineral coupon in-situ incubated in ocean water Damariscotta River, Maine, United States -... | ecosystem: Environmental > Aquatic > Marine >...
TAAAACTGTGTCACCCGCCTCCCCTTGGATGGGATGATAATCAGCAGGCCCAAAACCACGCTCCATATACTGGCATGCACTAAGCACAAAACACCGCCCCTCAAGCGCAATAGTTTGCATTGTGGGCAACCATACCTGCCGGTCATCCACTGTAGGAGCACAGTAAAATTCAACACCCTTCCCGTACATAGCAAGCCGGAGTTGCGGCATGTAGTTTTCCCAGCATATTGCGCCGCCCAACACACCAATATCTGTTTTGGGGGCTGCCAATGTTGAGCCATCTCCAAACCCCCAAACAACGCGCTCTAAAGCTGTTGGCATCAGTTTACGGTGTTTATCAAGAAGCCTGCCATCAGGGGCAAAATACAGGCTTGTGCAATATAGGGTGCCCCCTTCACGCTCCACAACACCGACCACTAAATACACGCCGGCCTTTGCTGCAACCTCACCAATGACCTCCGTGTCAGGGCCCGGTACATCAATCGCATGCTCATGATACCTCTGGAACATATCCCGTCCATCCGGTGTACGAGACCCAAGCCTCACCCCAAAATCAAGCCCTTTGGGATACCCCCCAATAAATGCTTCTGGCAAAACAACCAGCGTTGCATCTTGATGCGCTGCCTTTGCAACATAATCAGCTAGCTTTTCAAATGTAGCCTTCTTATTAAAAAGAGGTGTCCCTATTTGCACCACCGCACCAACAATTTTAGTCATTTGGTCTCTTTCTTTTTTTACCGAGAATTACCCACCATATTAATGCTTAAAGAAGATGCATCCATAAATTCATCATGACTAAAGCTACATTGACCTGTAGAAAGCAACCCTAAGAATCTCAAAAATATTGACTCTCTGATCAAAACCCGTATATTCCGCGCGATCAGCAGGCGGGAGCGATTCCGAATGCTATTTTACTTTGAAGAAAAAGTCAGCGGAAACCGCCCAAAGTGTGGGGGTCTACTAGGGTAAAACCCACCCGGTTTACTGCGGCGCGAAACAAGAGAAGGAACACTTATGTTCGCAGTCGTAAAGACAGGCGGTAAACAATACCGCGTTACCGAAGGTGACGTTATCAAAGTTGAAAAACTTGAAGGCGAAGTAGGCAAATCGATTGTCCTCGATCAAATCCTTATGATTGGCGATGACAAGAGCGTTAAAGTAGGCGAGCCGCTCGTTGCAGGCACATCAGTGACAGCTGACGTTCTGGAACAGAAAAAAGATACAAAAATTGTTATCTTTAAAAAGAAGCGCCGCCACAATTACCGCCGCAAGCGGGGTCACCGCCAAGAAATTACAGTTCTTCGTGTAACTGCCATTGGTAAAGCTGCCGCTAAAACAGCAGCCCCAAAAGCGGCGACAAAGAAAACTGAAGCAAAGGCAGAAGAAAAAGCTGCTCCAGCTAAAAAGGCACCTGTGAAAAAAGCTCCGGCGAAAAAAGCAGCCGCTAAAACAGCTGAGAAAAAAGCACCTGCTAAAAAAGCAACCAAGAAAACGGCTGAGTAAGCGGCCCAATTAATTAGGAGACACTCTTATGGCTCATAAAAAAGCTGGTGGTAGTTCCAATAACGGTCGCGACAGTATTGGTCGTCGCCTCGGTGTAAAAAAATTCGGTGGTGAAAATGTTGTTCCTGGCAACATCATTGTGCGCCAACGTGGTACAAAAGTATACGCTGGTGACAATGTGGGCATGGGCAAAGATCATACTTTGTTCGCCCTTACTGAAGGCCAAGTGAAGTTTACCAAAAGCAAGGGCAACAAGGCTTTTGTTTCAGTGGTAAACTAAACCGCTATACGGCAAACCACTCTATAATTTCAAAGGGCGGACCAAGCGGTCCGCCTTTTGTGCATTTTGATGAAAACCTGTTACAGCCATCAAGAAAATTAATGTCGACCGCCTAATTTACTCCCTTTAGTATTTCTGCGGGTTTCCCCCTTGCATTCAATCTGATAGAAGACGGCCATGAGATTTGTAGACCAGACAAGAATATTTGTAAAAAGTGGCCCCGGTGGAAATGGTATTGTTTCTTTCCGCCGTGAAGCTTACGTGGAATTTGGTGGCCCGAACGGCGGGGATGGCGGCACGGGCGGGGATATCATTGTGGAGGCTGTAACCGGCCTCAATACCTTGATTGATTACCGCTACAAGCGTCATTTTAAGGCACCTAAAGGCCAACATGGTATGGGCAAAGACATGACCGGTGCCTCTGGTGATCATATGCTTCTGAACGTGCCGGAGGGCACTCAGATTTATGATGAGGATGAAGAGTTTCTTATTGCTGACCTGAAAAAGGCAGGAGATAGGATTACTCTTGCGCGTGGCGGGCACGGGGGCCTTGGCAACACGCACTTTAAAACCTCAACAAACAGAGCACCACGGCGCTGTACCGCTGGCGGTGAAGGCGAAGAACTTTGGGTTGTTTTGCGACTTAAACTGATTGCTGACGCTGGGCTACTTGGCATGCCAAACGCTGGGAAATCTACTTTCCTGAGCGCTGTATCGCGCGCACGGCCTAAAATTGCTGACTATCCTTTCACAACGATCCGACCACAACTTGGTGTCGTTGGGTATAAAACCCACGAATTTGTTATGGCGGATATCCCAGGCCTGATTGAAGGCGCAAGTGAAGGCGTTGGTCTTGGCCACCGTTTCCTTGGCCATGTAGAACGCTGTGGTGTTCTACTGCATTTGGTTGACGGCACGCAGGACGACGTTGTTGGTGCCTATAACACCATTATGACTGAGGTAACCCAATATGGCGGTGACCTCATTGACAAGCCTATGATCCTTGGGCTCAATAAATGTGATGCCCTGACAGAAGACGAAGTTTCCGAGAAAAAAGGGGCTTTGGAAAAAGCCTCAGGCATCCCGGTTATGGTTCTGTCTGGTGTTACAGGGGACGGTGTGCCTGATGTTCTTGGCGAATTATGGACAGTTATCAAAGAAGATAAAGCCCAAAGAGCTGCTGCAGACAATGAGGATGATAACAAAACATCTGACGATGAACCAGCCCCAAGCTCATGGTCTCCGGTGTAGGTAACAATATGGTGGGCCTTACATCACAAATTGCCCTTAATGCACCAAAACGCATTGTCATCAAAATCGGCTCGTCGCTTCTGGTGAACCAAGCTGGTGCGCTCAATAAAAACTGGCTTAAAAGTGTTGCGGATGACGTTGCTGTACTGCGGGCAAGTGGCAAACAGGTCATCATTGTTTCTTCAGGCGCTATTGCCCTTGGCCGCGACGCTCTTGGCTTTACAAAACGCCCAAACCGCCTGGAAGAAGCACAGGCGGCAGCCGCTGTCGGGCAAATACGCCTAGCCCAAGCGTATCAGTCCTTTTTTGAGGCACATGATATAATCATTGCCCAGCTTTTGCTTACCTTAGATGATCTGGAAGACAGACCTCGGTATCTGAACGCACGTAATACACTCGAGGCTCTTTTAGAACGGGGCGCAATTCCTGTCATTAATGAGAATGATACGGTCGCCACAAGTGAAATTCGTTTTGGGGATAATGACCGCCTTGCAGCACGGGTTGCACAGATGGCTGGGGCTGAAACCTTGTTACTTTTGAGCGATATTAATGGCCTTTATGACAGCGATCCTCGCACAAACCCTGATGCTAAATTAATTACCTGTGTGGAAGAAATCACACCAGAAATTTCAGCGATGGCAGGCCCACCTGCACAGCGTGGTTTTGGCTCTGGCGGCATGGCAACAAAAATAGAAGCCGCAAAAATTGCCCTTGCGGGCGGATGCTCCATGATCATTATGAACGGCCAAGCTGCTAATCCCGTTAAACGCCTAGAAAACGGCGAAACGTCAACATTATTTGCAGCAACATCAAGTCCGCTTGATGTAAGAAAACGCTGGATACGGGGTATGATGGCTCCCAAAGGTATGCTCCATGTTGATACTGGTGCTGTTAAAGCTTTGCTTGAGGGTGCCAGCTTGCTACCCGCAGGATTAACAGATGTGTTAGGGAATTTTGAGCGGGGTGACCTTGTTGCTTTCGTGAACCCCGAGGGTCTTATCATTGGTCAAGGCCTTGTATCCTACAGCGCTGTAGATATAGCCCGCATCAAAGGCAAAAAAATGAGCGAAGCGAGTGAAATACTCGGCTATGCTGGCCGTTCTGCCCTTGTTCACCGTGATGACATGGTCATGCTTTAAGGAAATTATGATGGATGATATACAAAAAATCCCCGCCTTGATGCATACGATTGGTAAGCAAGCAAAAGAAGCTGCAAAGCACCTTGCTCAAGCCTCGACGCAGGCTAAAAATACGGCGCTCATGTCTGCTGCCACTGCACTGCGCGACCATACTGCTGTCATTCTTGAGGCTAACGCCAAAGATGTAGTGTTTGGGAAAAACAAGGGCCTTTCAGTCGCAATGATCGACCGACTCTTACTCAACAAAGAACGCATTGAAAATATTGCTATAGGTCTTGAGGCAATCGCGGTTCTGCCTGACCCTGTTGGCGATGTTATGGCAAACTGGCAGCGCCCTAATGGGCTTGATATCAGTCGCATACGCGTACCACTCGGTGTTGTGGGGGTGATTTATGAAAGCCGTCCAAATGTGACGGCTGACGCAGGTGCTTTATGCCTAAAAGCTGGTAATGCTGTTATCTTGCGGGGAGGCAGCGAGAGCTTTCATTCCAATAGTGCTATCCATACCTGCCTTCTTACCGGATTACGCACAGCAGGGCTTTCAGAGAAGGCCATTCAGCTTGTTCCAACACGTGACCGTGCGGCTGTTGGTGAAATGCTCACGATGACAGGTGTCATTGACATTATTGTGCCTCGTGGCGGCAGGTCCCTTGTGGAGCGTGTACAAACAAAAAGTCGTGTGCCTGTATTTGCGCACCTTGAGGGCATCTGCCATGTCTATGTTGACGGCGCAGCAGACCCCAAAAAAGCTATTGAGATTACCCTTAACGCCAAAATGCGGCGTACAGGCATATGTGGGTCAGCAGAAACTCTGCTAATCGACGAAGCGGCAGCACCGCTTGCCCCCTCCATCATTGATGCCTTGCTTGAAAGCGGCTGCGAAGTGCGCGGCGATGAAACAATCCAGAAGCTTGATAGCCGCGTTAAGCCTGCAACAGATGAGGATTGGCGTACTGAATATCTTGACGCTATCATTTCCGTCAAAATTGTAACAGGTGTTAAAGGTGCAATCGAGCATATTGCTGAACATAGTTCAGGCCACACAGAAACAATCATTACAGAAGATGATAAAACCGCGACCGAATTTTTAACCTGTGTTGATAGTGCTATTGTTATGCATAATGCCTCCACCCAGTTTGCCGATGGCGGTGAATTTGGCATGGGTGCTGAAATAGGGATTGCAACGGGCCGCATTCATGCCCGTGGTCCTGTTGGCCTTGAACAGCTCACAAGCTTCAAATATCAGGTGCGTGGCACCGGCCAGACAAGGCCTTAATGTGCCTGCTCCGTGGCACATTGGTGAACTTCGACGGGAGGCGGCCTTGCGCCGCGGGCAATCTATCGGCCTCTACGGCGGGAGCTTCAACCCGGCACACCCAGGGCATTTACATGTTGCCAAAGAGGGCCTGAAACGCCTAGACCTTGATGAAATATGGTTTCTTGTCAGCCCCGGTAACCCCCTCAAAACTGATGATGCCATGGCCCCTTTTGAAGAGCGCCGCAGCACAGTCGCAGCGCTTGTTGGGAAACATCCACGTATAAAGGTCCGTAGCTTTGAACAGCGGCTCGGTACACGCTATACAGTTGATACAATAAATGCCTTGAAGTCTGAGCTTCCTACAACCAACTTTATATGGCTCATGGGGGCTGACAATCTGGCCACATTTGACCAGTGGCATGCATGGCAAAACATAACAGAAACAGTGCCCATTGCGGTTTTTGACCGTTCAGGGTATTCTTTAAAGGGATTCAAGAGCGGTTTGGCGCAGCAATATGCAAAATTTAGTGTAAAGCCCAGACACCTGAAGACAACCCCAGCACCGGCTTGGGCCTTTGTGACAATACCCCGTCACCCTGGTTCAGCCACTGACATTCGCAAACAGCAAGGTGACAACTGGTTTGCGAATAAAAATGGAAAGGAAACCTAGTTGCAGACTTCTTCGGAGACGCCAAGCGTCACTGATCTACGACCGACAGTACCGTCGGAAGTACTTTTAAAAAAAACACACGCCTGCCTTGATGATAATAAGGCAGAGGATATTGTTTCGATCGACCTCGCAGGAAAATCCGGCATTGCAGATTACATCGTGATTGCAAATGGTCGCTCAGCACGGCAAGTTGCGGCTCTTTCTGACTATGTTGTCAGAGGACTTAAGGAAGTTGGCCACAAAGATATTATGGTTCAAGGTCTTGAACAAGCTGACTGGGTTTTAATTGATGCAGGCGATGTTATTGTTCACATTTTCCGCCCCGAAGTAAGAAGCTTCTATAATCTGGATAAAATGTGGAGCACTGAACTAGAAACAGACGATGCGGTAAATTAAGCCGCATTCATCTTTTCTGAAAAGTGACTGAACGGAGTGCGCTATACTCCGAAGAGGCAATTTTGCAAATTTCTATTATCGCTATAGGCCGAATGCAACGTGGGCCGGAACAGTCCCTCGTTGATGAATATCTGAAACGCCTTCCTTGGAAAAGGGATGTGATTGAAATTGACATCAAAAAGCCTGCTGCCACAGCCACAGAGCGCAAAACAAAAGAAGCTGAAAAGCTTCTTGCCGCAATACCAAACGGCGCGGCCATTGTTGCGCTTGATGAAAATGGTAAAGCGCTAAAATCCAGAAAATTTGCTGAGGCAATTGATGGGTGGCAAACGCTCGGTTATAGCAATATTGCCTTCATAATTGGCGGTGCTGACGGCCTCCATGAAACCGTGCTTGCAAAAGCTGACCTTAAACTAGCCTTTGGTACATTAACATGGCCTCATATGATGGTACGTCTGATGCTCGCAGAGCAAATTTATCGGGCATGGTCTATCAATACAGGCCACCCATACCACAGAGATTAACAGCAAATGACAAACCTTAGAGGCAAAAAAATTTGTTACGGTCAGAGGCCTGTGCCCACACCTCAAACCAAGTGCCGGTATAATGATTGTCCGTTACACGTACACCCATAAACAACCTCAGCGCGTTTATAAAACTTGACATTTTCGTCTCTATGCATTGAATAGACTGCGTTTAAAGATAATAAGCTCCTCGCACGTTAATAACCTTTGGTTACTTAAAAGCGAAAAGATAAATGACGGCACAGGCGAAGAAGACAAAAAACAAAGGATACTTTTTTGAATTTTCGTGGTTTAGTCATCCCTATTTCTACCGCTATGCTTATCAGCATTGCATCCTTTATTTTTTTTGTGGCTTTTGCTGCCCGCCAACAAGACAATCAAGCTATTCTTTCAGAAAAAGCCGTTCTTCAACATGAAATAGATACCTTTGCAGAGAACCTTCAAATTTTAGCCGTAGACAATGGTTACTGGGATGAAGCGGTTAAAAACATAACGTATGAAGAAAACATAGACTGGATCAAAACGACACTTGAGGCGACTGTTAAAGAAATCCACTATATAGACGGCATGATAATTTCTCGAGATGATATGAGCATGATCGCTGCCTATGACAAACAATATGCCCGTTTGCCAACCATCACAGCTCAGTCCTTGCTCGCCAACGGCCTAGCCGACATTACTAAAACCCTTAAAATAACTGGCGACCCTAGGAGTTCTGTTGCTTCTGGCCTCATTGAAATAGACGGCGCTCTTATTGCTTACGGTGTTAGTCTCGTCCACTATGGTGCCGCAAATATCTCTCCTTCAAAAGGCATGTCTTCGCTATTATTTTATTCGATTGTCTCGGAAGAAGAGTTGAGGAAGACGGGTATGAACAACGCCATAAAAGGTGTAAAACTTTCTACTGAAAGAACAGCGTCTGACAGTCAGCTTGCTCTTAAAGACCACGCTGGTTCTTCTGTTGGTTGGTTATCTTGGCAATCTCATGCCCCTGGCACACGTATGGCTCTCAACATGGTAGTCCCAACAAGTATCCTGCTTATTGTGGTATTGCTAGCCTTGGGCAACTTCCTGTGGAAAGCTAAAACAGTGATACAGGCCCTTGAGCAAGCCAGTAAATCAAAAAGTTCTTTTTTAGCGTCTGTAAGCCACGAGCTGCGTACACCCCTCAATGCTATTCTCGGCTTTACAGAGCTCCTCTCACTTGAAATTTTTGGCAAAGTTGAAGGAAAGAAAAACAAAGAATATTTAGACCTTATTACTGAAAGTGGTAACCATCTGCTCTCTATCATCAATGATATTCTAGACATTACCCGGCTTGAAGCAGGAAACGCTGAGGTTTATTATGAACAGATTGATCCTGCAAAGGTTATAAAGGACTGTGTCGGTTCTCTTGAAACATGCATAGAGCAAAAAAACTTAACACTGAATGAGCAATGCGAAACCACAAACCTTCACTGCGATGGCCGCATTATAAGGCAAATCCTGATCAATATTATCTCAAACAGTATTAAATTTACCAAACCCGGTGGGCTTATATATATTTCAGGGAAAAAGCAGGATGGTTTTTACCAGATAAGTATCGCGGATAATGGCATCGGCATGACTAAAGCCCAAATAGAAGTTGCCCTTACCACCTTTGGGCAAGTGCAAGATGAATATGCACGAGCCCACAGCGGAACAGGCTTGGGACTGCCTATAGTGAAACACTTCATGCTGCTCCTCAGGGGTACCCTCGACGTAACGTCAGTGCCCGGCCAAGGGACAAATGTTACCCTCTCTTTCCCTTACAATATGGACGAGGGAAGATAGGACAGGCCATTACGTGTCTGTCGCCGACAACCAAAAACTATATTCTTTTATTCTTGACTGCATTCTCTATTAGAGCGCGGACAATGCGCCGATGAAATGGAATAATCGCCCTGAGGTACAACCACCCAAAGACGTTATTAAGCGTTACAACAGTGCTAAGAACCAGCTGTTGTTGATTCCTCTTCGACATCCGTAATAAAGACACTCTAAAGTCCAAGTGTTTATCGTTGATGCCGGTTATAAGCTCGTGCTCAGACTGTGAAAAAATCTCCCATGAACATATTGTATCCCCAACTTTATAACTTTTTTGCAACTTCTCGGCTGTAAACTGTTGTTGTGTAGTCCCTTTTAATCCAAACGGTACAACCACCAGAGACCGGATCGCCATCAAAATTTTTACCCATGATGGTGCATGCGAGAAAATGGCAAGGTATATTTCGTGAATAGTTTGCCCATCTTTTTCAAATGGTACTGCATAAGCATCCGAAAACTCAGCCTTATTCAGCCCAGTATACAACACGCTTTCACGGGGTACGGTTTGCTCAATCACTCGCATCAAACTTCCTTGCCGGTTCAGGCTGCTTCAATGTATGTTTTCAGGCCTTCATTGAACCGGTCAAATGTCTGCATTTTTGCCGTCAGCTTTTGCCATACAAACGGAATAAGAAACCCGCGACAGTGCCAGCGATGAATAAGCCGTGCCTTTGATGCTGTCAGCGACTGCACCTCAAAATCATGAACCATATGCAATAAAAGGGGGTGGTAAAGACTTCTGGACATAATAAATTTTTCACCCGGAATGACACCCTCAACATAGGCTTTTGTATAGGTGTCACTGGTTCTAAATTTTGCCCGTATGGTTTCTCCTGCTTTGAGGGTACCCTTAAAATACGGGATAATTGGATTCCATTTTTTGTAAGACGGAAAATCAACCAATGCCGCCCAAACACTTGCCTGAGAAGCGTCTATATCGCTATGAACTTCAAAATGTCGCATCCGCGTATCCCTTTGCCCCTTAGCTACAAATGCAGCCACGCATACAGAACACTTTAGGCCTCTTTTGCATTGTCTAGGGCCTTCTGCGGCAATATGCCCACCTACCCTCAAGTAAGTTCATTCAAAAAATTAAGGAAATGCTGCAAATATGCGTTAAAAGCTATAGCCGAAACGCTGCAGTATCTATAGATAAGGTAAAGCATCTATTGTAAAGTTGAGTGCGAGAAACATAATGAGCCAGCAAGCCCAAAAAATAGCCAAACCTGTTGTTCTTTGTATTCTTGACGGATGGGGATACCGCGATCAAGTTGCTGATAACGCCATTAAAATGGCAAACACCCCGGTATATACTCGCCTCTGGAATACCGTACCAAGAGCATGGCTCAAAACAAGTGGGCTTGCTGTTGGCCTGCCTGATGGACAAATGGGCAATTCAGAAGTCGGTCACATGAATCTTGGGGGTGGCCGTGTGACACTGCAGGACCTTCCTAAGATAGATCAGGCTGTTGCCTCAGATACTCTAAAGAATAATATCGAGCTCCGCCGTTTCATTGATAACCTGAAAGCCTCAGGTGGCACAGCCCATATAATGGGTCTTTTGTCCCCCGGCGGGGTTCATAGCCACCAAGACCATATGGCAGCCCTCGTGAAAATAATTGCGGGTGAAAACATCCCTGTCCGTGTTCACGCTTATTTGGATGGGCGCGATACACCACCAAAATCAGCACTAACCTTCCTTGAAAAATTTGAGACCGATATCGCTGATGCCGCAAATGCATCCATAGCGACTGTTGCGGGTCGCTACTGGGCCATGGACCGCGACAACCGCTGGGACAGAGTTGAAAAAGCCTATAAGGCTGCGTTAGGGGCTGCTGTTTATACTGCTGAAACTGCGCTGACTGCAACTGAAGCAGGTTATGCGCGCGGTGAAAATGATGAATTTCTAGAACCAACACTTATTGGCTCCTACAAAGACATGCAGAATGGAGATGGTTTATTGATGGCAAATTTCCGTGCAGACCGTGCGCGTGAAATCCTGTCAGCTTTTGTAGACCCGGGCTTTGAGGGTTTTGGCCGCGACCATACACTGAAGTTTGCTGCCCTTGCAGGTATGGTTGAATATTCAGAAACTCATAATAAATTTTTGTCCGTTTTATTCCCGTCAGAAAATATCATCAACAGTCTTGGCGAAATTCTGGCCACGAAAGAGGTTAAGCAACTGCGCATCGCAGAAACTGAAAAATATTCCCACGTAACCTTCTTTTTTAATGGTGGCAGAGAGCAACCATTTACGGGTGAAGATCGTATTCTTATTCCATCGCCTGATGTTGCAACCTATGACCTTAAGCCGGAAATGTCAGCGCATGAAGTCACTGACGAATTGGTGAAAGCGATCAAAAGTGGTAAATATGGGGCTATCATTGTCAATTATGCCAACCCCGACATGGTGGGCCATACTGGCGTTTTATCTGCAGCAATCAAAGCTGTTGAAACTATTGATTTCTGTATTGGGCGCCTGGAAAAAGCTGTTACTGACATGGGAGCCGCAATGATTGTCACGGCGGATCACGGCAATGTGGAGATGATGGTCGATGAAACAACAGGCCAGCCCCATACAGCCCACACAAATTTTGATGTACCCGCCTTACTCATCAACCATAATGCTGCCTTTAAGGACGGCTGCCTCGCTGATGTAGCACCCACATTATTGGCCATCATGGGCCTTGAACAACCGCCTGAAATGACGGGCATAAGCCTACTAAACGAAACACTGGGGGCTCGCGCGTCTGCCTAACATGACCCGACATACGCTTGTATTTCTTATGAGCCTGATAGGGGCGGCATTATGGTGCTCGTCAGCACTGGCTTTTGCTCAAGACAGAGTACAGACCAAACAGGAACTTAAAGCAATTGAAGCCACCATTGAAAAAAAGCAACGTGCCAAAAATGCGCTCGACAGAAAAAGCGATGTTGCCGAAACGGAAGCCGAGAAAATATCACAGCAATTAGTCGCTGCGGCTAAAGATATTCGTATCACAGAAGAGAATGCCAGTCGCCTTGAAGTAAAAATTGCTGACCTTGAAACAGAAGTGTCACGTATGAATGCAGCTTTGTCTGCACGGCAACATGAGCTGCTTGATTTGCTTTCTGCCCTTGAGCGCCTTGCAAAACGTCCCGCTGCGCTCGCATTATTGCAACCCAGTGAAGCATTAACCACAGCGCGCAGCGCAAGCTTAATGGGGACACTGGTACCCCAGATCAGCGCCAAAGCTGAGACCTTAAAAACAGACCTTAATACACTCGCTGCAATACAGGCTAATCTGTCCCGCCAACGGTTTAGTTTAAAAAATACTTTGGAACGTTTAACCGAACGTCAACTAAACCTTGCTTCACTGTTAAAGAAACGAAAAACAGAAGCCTCGTCAGCACGGCACAAATCAGAGGTGACAGAACGTGAAATTAGAAAATTTGCAACCGAAGCAAAAAACTTGCGGGACTTATTGGAGAAGTTAGAACGAGCTGCCGTCAAATCTCGAGCAGCAGAAAAGGCACGCGAACTTGCTGAAACTGCCATAGAACGTCGTCAGGAACCAACAAAGCCAAGTCAGCGATTTAAACCAAATGGAAGACCCATTATTGAACTTAAAGGCTCTTTACCACAGCCTGCAACCGGCAGAATCATTTCGCACTTTGGAGAAAAAGAAGCTGTAGGCACAGCGCGCGGCATAAAAATTCAGACTAGGGTAAACGCGCAAGTGGTTGCCCCCTATGATGGGCAAATTGTTTTTGCAGGGCCTTTTAAAGCATACGGGCAATTATTAATTATTGAACACGGCGGTGGGTACTATAGTTTATTGTCTGGTCTTGGGGGTATATACGGGGCCGTTGGACAGTGGGTCTTGACCGGAGAACCAATTGGCACGATGACTACTTCGGTAGGGAATAGAGAATTATACGTTGAAATGCGACGCGGCAATAAAGCCATAGATCCTGAACCGTGGTTACAAAAACAGATAGCACAAGTTCAGTGAAAGTCATGATACAGTTAGCACGCAACTATACGAGATATGTGCTAAGAAGTTTGAGTTGAAAGGGTTCAATATGCGTAAAATACTAATAGGCTTGCTGCTTACTTTCGTGGTAATGGCCCCCGTTATTGCCCCTGCACAGGCACTGGCACAGGCAGGGACAAAGACACAGGCAAAAGCCAATCAGGATGAATTTTACGAGCAGCTAGACTTGTTGATGCGTATCTTTGAACGTGTGCGCTCCGAGTATGTTGATGAGGTAGACGACAAAGAGGTTATTGAAGCCGCTATACAAGGTATGCTCAGGTCCCTTGACCCCCATTCCACTTACATGAATCCAGATGTTTATGAGCAAGCCAAAGTCCGCATGGAAGGCGAATATGGTGGCCTCGGCATTGAAGTACAAATGGAAAACGGCGTTGTAAAAGTTGTCTCGCCTATTGACGATACACCCGCTGATAAAGCTGGCATTTTGGGCGGTGACTTTATCACGCATATTGACGGTGAAGCCATTACAGGCATAACGCTGACTGAAGCTGTCAAAAAAATGCGTGGCCCTATTGGTGCCGCCATCATCGTTACGATCGTTCGCGAAGAAGAACCTGCGCCTTTTGACATTGAAATTGTCCGTGAGAAAATCATGGTACGCTCCGTACGTCACCGGGTGGAAGATGAAACAATTGGCTATGTGCGGGTGACCACTTTCAATATGCAGTCCGGTGAAGGCGTTGAAAAAGCAGTGAACGAGCTTGTTGCTGAACTTGGGGACACTATGGATGGCCTTATCCTTGATTTGCGCAACAATCCTGGGGGGCTTCTAAACGAAGCCATTCGCATTTCCGACGCCTTTTTGGGTCAAGGTGAAATTGTCTCAACACGCGGGAGACGCCGCCAGAATAACAATCGTTGGTATGCGACCGAAGGTGACCTGCTCGACGGACTGCCCATTGTTGTTTTAACCAATGCCTATTCAGCGTCAGCCTCTGAAATTGTTGCTGGTGCCTTGCAGGACCACCGGCGCGCTATCGTGCTCGGTGATAAAACTTTTGGCAAAGGAACTGTCCAAAGTGAAATTCGTCTTGGGCGCGCTGGTGACCAAGCGATCAGGCTTACTACTGCGCGCTATTTTACACCGAGTGGGCGCTCCATTCAGGAGCGCGGCGTAGAACCTGATATCGAATTATTAATGCCGCGGCGTGGCCCACGCCAAGCACCGCGCCGTGAAGCAGACTTGAACGGTCATATTACAAATGATCAAAATGACCCTGACCGCGCAGGGGA
>Ga0316209_1002611_pt1 | contig 14122 bp, 10 predicted proteins | sample 6monopyrite_MG_FD_204945 | JGI IMG/M metagenome (GOLD analysis project Ga0316209, IMG submission 204945) | Microbial mat bacterial communities from mineral coupon in-situ incubated in ocean water Damariscotta River, Maine, United States -... | ecosystem: Environmental > Aquatic > Marine >...
TGCAAAAATAGGAATATTTTTTTTAGAAATTAGACCGCTTTGCTGTTAGAATATAGAATATAGAGCTGTTTATTAGTGATTAGAAACCTTAAGTTGCCTTAAATATTTAAAAACCAATGAAAAACAAAGAGTTAAAAAGAATGACCTCTAGATTTTAAATGTACTTTGTGAAGATAAAAGACCACTACGCTTAAAGAACCAAGAATATAGACTTGTTTAAGGTTAAATGATAAGCTTCTAATTTTTTTGAATTGAGGTTTAAAATTTTAAAAATAAAATAACAATTAAAAATAAAATCTTCGCTTTAGAAAGAAGTTTGAAATAAATCTTTGTTCAATTATCTATTGTCTTTTTTCTTTACAAGCAGCTTCGGCACAACGCTCTCCATCCATAGCAGCAGATATTATGCCTCCAGCATAACCTCCGCCTTCACCGCAAGGAAATAAATTAAGTATTTCAGGGTGCTGTAATTTTTCATTTCTTGGGATATTAACTGGTGATGAGGTTCGTGATTCAACTCCAACAACATTGGCTTCAGCTGTGTAATAACCTCTCATTTTTAGCCCAAATGCTTCAAATCCTTTACGTAATCTACTACCAATTAATTTTGGCAATAACGAATGTAATGGAGCCGACTTTAACCCTGGTTGGTATGATGTTGGGTTAAGGTTTGGAGATAAATTCCCTTCAACAAAATCAGTAAGGCGTTGGGCTGGAGCAGTTTGACTTCTTCCTCCAGAAGTGAACGCCAATCGTTCGAGGTTTTTCTGATATTCCAAGCCTTTTAAAGCCCCAAATTGCTCGTATTTAGTAATGTCCTTATCCACGTTTATTTCTACAACAATCCCTGAATTAGCAAATTCGTTATTTCGTTTGGAAGGGGACATTCCATTAACAACCACTTCACCATTCGCTGTGGCAGCAGGTACAATAAAACCACCTGGACACATGCAAAATGAATAGACGCCTCTATTATTCACTTGTTGAACTAAGCTATATGAAGCTGCTGGCAATAGGTCGTCTCTTAGACCTTTACAATGATATTGAATGGAATCAATAATATGTTGCGGATGCTCTACACGAACTCCCATAGCAAACGATTTTGCTTGCAAAGCAATGTTCTTTTTATCCAATAAATAATAAATATCCCGAGCTGAATGTCCAGTAGCTAAAATAATTTTTTTTGTAGTGAACTCTTTTCCATTTTGTAGTTGAATGGCTTGTATTTGATGGTCTTTAATAATAAAATCGGTCACACGACTTTCAAAGTGAATCTCACCACCAAAATTTAAAATAGTTTTGCGAATATTTTGAACTACTTTGGGCAATTTATTGGTGCCAATATGTGGATGTGCATCAATTAATATTTGTTCTGTTGCACCATGAAATACCAAGTTTTCAAAAATGCGTCTTACATCACCACGTTTTAAGCTTCGTGTATATAATTTACCATCGCTATAAGTTCCAGCACCACCTTCACCAAAGCAGTAATTGGAATCTTCGTTTACAAAATGATCTCGATTTATGGTTTTTAAATCGCGTCGCCTATCCTGTACATTTTTACCACGTTCTAAAACGATAGGTTTAAACCCTAATTCAATACAGCGTAAAGCAGCGTACATACCTGCTGGTCCAAAACCAATAATGTGAATTGGTTTTGCTTTTGATACATCTTTATAATTAAATTTATATTCGGAAGTTTCAGGTAAAGGTTCTTTTATAAAAACCAATACCTTATAATTGAACATAATTTTAGGTTTTCTTGCATCTATGGATTTACGAAGAATTTTGATGCCAGAAATATCAGTTTGCGAAACATTTAAATCTTCAGCAGATTTATGCAAGAGAATGTCTTTAATCTTTTCCTCCTTTAATGAAATGCGAAGCTGAATATTTTTAACCATGGTGTAAAATTAGTTATATTTAGATTGTTAAAAATGATAATAAGTAATAAAGATGGAGTTTACCTTAACAACAACAATAAAAGCAACCGCAAAACAAATTTATAAATCTTGGTTGAGTACTCAGGGACATACTAAAATGACTGGAGGAACTGCTTATGTTTCAGATAAAATTGGTGATAAATTTACTGCTTGGGATGGTTATATTAAGGGTGAGAATTTAGTATTAGAACCTTATAATAAAATTGTACAGTCTTGGAGAAGCACAAATTTTAAAGACCATGAAGAGGATTCACAAATTGAGGTAATACTCAATGAAGGAGATGATGAAACGAAACTTACTTTAACACATACAAATGTTCCAGAATCTGGTGAACATTATAAAAAAGGGTGGGATGAACATTATTTTGAGCCTATGAAACACTATTTTGAGTTACTAAATAAAGCTTAGACTCGTTTCTTGTAGGTAATAAACGAAAATGCATAGGCATGATTATCATCTTTATCATGAAAGATATTGCTGGTTTCTTTCCAAATTGAAGTATCAATTTTTGGAAAAAAAGTATCAGCCTCAAAGCTATGGTGCACTCTTGTTAATTCAATTTTATTGGCAAACAACAAGGCCTGTTTATAAATTTCACCACCACCTATAATAAAGGGTTGATCATCATTTCTTGCAGCATCAATAGCATTTGCTAAAGAGTTTACAAGTATAACACCCTCAGGTACCTTGTAATTTTCTTGTCTTGAAATTACAATATGTATTCTATTTGGCAGTGGTTTTGGGAAACTTTCAAAAGTTTTTCGACCCATAATAATATGATGGTTATTAGTAAGCGCTTTAAAACGTTTAAGGTCATCACTTAAATGCCAAATAAGTTGATTATCCTTTCCTATAGCATCATTTTCGCCTGCAGCAACAATAATAGTAAGTTCTTGTACCTCCTTACGTTTTGTTATTGTAGTATTTTGTTTTGATGTTACTTCATTATAAACTTCACTTTGAGCCATGAGTTTTTCTTCTTTTTCAAACCCTTTTTTTAGTTGATCTATACGCTTTTGTTGTTTTGCAACTAGCTTATTTAATTGCGCTTTTTCCCAATCTTTTCCCATAAACCTGTTGGTAACAAATACATTGAAAAGATGGTATAAAAACAAGAATAGCCATATTAGAATGGCATAAAGAAACCATTCCTTCCCAAAAAACTTAAAATCTTTGCCAATTCCTAAAACGGTATTCGCGATTATTAAAAAAACAGATCCTATTAAAAAAATGACAAAATGAACATACAGACGCTTTTTTTGCTTAATGCGTTTCTGTGCATTTTGAATTAGCTCAAGTTGTTCACTATCTATGGAAGGATTATTTTTCTTTTTCCCGAACATGTGTTTTGTTGCAATTGTTTTTACAAATTTAACTAAAATTGATTAGAAACAAGAAAGGGTTTTGGCATACGCCAAAACCCTTTTAAGTTAATTCTATAAAGTATTATTCTTTAATAAATCGTTTAACACCTTTCTTGCCATTTGAAGAAATTTGTATAAAATACATACCTGTATCTAAATTATTAACGTTTACTTGATTATTCTCTAATGAACCTTTCATAACATTCTGTCCAAGAATATTGTTAATAACAAAAGACGCATTATTGCTTAATTCAGCAGGCATATTTAAGTTTAATCTGTCCTCAACAGGGTTTGGATAGACTTTAATGCTTTTGCTAATTTCGTTGTCCTCTAAGCCTAATACTTGTGTAATTGTAGCTTCAAACATACCATTACCATGCGTTCCAATTAATAATTTATTATCTGCGGGCCTATAAGCTAACGAACTCACTAAAGCATAGCCAATTAAGTTTGGAGCTTCTCTAGTCCAGTCAACTGTTAAAGGATCAGTAGAACTATAAAGTCCTCTGGCAGTTCCAACTACGTACATTGTTTCCCCACTAACCTCCGTAATGGCAGCCGAACGAATAGAATGTAATGCTAGTGTTGTGTTTTCGGCATTGTTCCATGTAGGCATTGCGCTTGTAGCATTTGTAGTATGATAAATATTTGTTATGCCATAATTTGAATATGTTAGTAAAACAATATCTCTATTTGAAGGATGAATTGCCAATCCAGTTACAATTCCTGAGGCTCCACCTGGTGTGATATCTACAGCTGAAGCAACGGATGCAGCATTTTGAGGATCATCTAATCGATAAACTTTTCCAGTACTTCCACCAATTAACAGATAACTAGTTGAGGTATTATAGGTTTCCCAAGGTGTACCAAATCGGGTAATATTACCTATGCCACTTGGAGCACCCATATTTGTCCATGTTCCTGTAGTTACTGTTGACGAATTAGTAGTTCTATATAAAATACTATTTCCTGCGTAATAAAGATTCTTATTGTTTGAAGGATCTAAGTGAAAATAAGTAACAAATTGACTACTTGACCCCGTAGGTGTAATAACAGTACCAAATTGATAGCCACTTCCTTTAGATCTTCTAACTATCTGACCATTTTGGCTACCAACAAATTCTAGACCAGTTGGAACATCGCGTGAGATCCCTACAGCAACACCATCACCACTCCAAACTTTAGTTTGAGTGGTACTATTACTTTCACCTCCAGTAATACCTCCAACGTTTGTTCCATTATCCTGAAGACCACCTATTACATAATCTGAACTTGATTGAGGATCTATGGCCACATGATAAAACTGTTGAGTCTGGTAACTATTGTTTAAACTTGTCCAAGCTACAGAACTAGCTGTAATATCTATGGTTTTATGAACACCACCATCGGTACCTGAAAACAATACATTATTGCTAAATGGATTAAATACTAAAGAATGAATATCTGGATGATGTTCTGTACCACCTTGATCATAAATAGCGTAATTAGTAGGGAACTTATAACCTCCTATTTTAGTAAATGTAGTTGCTGTTGTAATATCACTAATTTTGTAAGCATTTACTCCTCCAATAACTACAAAATTTTCATCATCTGGTTTTACACTTACTATTAAATTATAGCCATTCTGAACTGCAAATGGATCATTTCCATAACTTCCTGCACTACCAGATTCGTCAGGCATTTTTGAAGAATAATCAGTCCATGTACCTGTAGCTGGAGCAGCTGTTAACGTCCACATCCATAAATCGGCCTCAATTTGAGGAGATGTATATGATAAATCGGTTTTAAGGCCATTTTCAAATAATACATATATTTTATTTTGATTAGAAGGTGCTATTGCCAAAATAGTTCTTCCGGTAGGGTTGAAGCTACCCACACCACTAATTTTAGTCGGAGCTGTAAAAACACTATTGGTTGTCCAAACACCTCTGTTGGCATCTGTACCTTCAATATCACCAATGGCTATATAGATTTGACCACCTGTTGTTATAGCCACATCAGTTTCCTGAGTTGTACTACAACATCCTGCTGCGGCTTGTACATTATACCAAGTGCCAGTAATATGGACTAAAACTTGACCTACAACTGCCGCATATAAATATCCTGTGGTTGGATCAATAGCAAGATTGTAGATATAATCAAAAGTACTATCAAAAGCTTCTTGTGTTGAATTGGTTCCAGTAAATTGCGCCCATGTTAATCCACCATCTAAAGATTGCCAAATCCCTCTTCCATAATAAGGAGAGCCATTTAACCAACCAGATCCAGAAGCTTCCCCAGTTCCGTAGTACCAAATTAGTGCATTATTTGGATCTTGGACGATTGCGGAAACACTATGAATATCATTGTTAGGAGACACTCTTGTCCATGATGTCCCACCATTAGTAGTTCTAAAAACACCACCAGTTACACCTCCAGCGATTATAGTGTTTCCTGTATTATCACTATAATCTACAACAATTGCCCTTGTTCTTCCTCCTAAATTCGATGGACCTCTATTTACAAATGAAGCATCTGGAGCTCTTAAATTGTCACCACCATCAATTCTAACTTTAGCTTTTTTAGCATTTTTGAATTCTTTTATTTTTTCATCTCGCGGAATTTCACCAGTTGCAGGATTAGCTTGCAAATTATATTCATGTCGCATTCTTTCTTCAGAGAAAAATGCTTTTTCTTCAGGCGTCTTTTTAGTTTTCTTAATATAGGCTGCCTGATTTGTTTCTTCTTTTAAATTAGTTTGCTCTTTTTGAGTTGAAATTGTAAAGGCAACAAAAGCTAAAATTAAAAATACACCAATAGGTAATAATTTTTTCATAGATAAGTGTTTTAGTGTGATATCCTAAATATGATTGTAAGCCACTAAAATAAAGTTTTATCGGCCAAAGACAAAATATATTTCGATGAGTGGTAATTTTTTTGCAAAAAAGGAATGTTAAAAAACAACTACACCGCTACAACACCTTTAATATGTGGATGCGGATTGTAATCTACAAGTGTAAAATCATCAAAAGTAAAGTCGAAAATATTAGATATTTCAGGGTTTAAAACCATTTTTGGTAATGGTCTTGTGTCTCTAGATAATTGTAATTCTAACTGTTCGTAATGATTTGAATAAATATGAGCATCACCAAACGTGTGAATAAACTCTCCAGCCTCATAACCACAAACTTGCGCCATCATCATGGTAAATAATGCATAGGAAGCGATATTAAAAGGCACACCTAAGAAAATATCGGCACTTCGTTGGTATAATTGACAAGATAATTTACCATCTGCTACATAAAATTGAAAAAATGCATGGCAAGGTGGTAATGCGGCTTTTCCATTAGCTACATTGTCGCTAAAAGACACCGATGTGTCTGGTAAAACAGATGGGTTCCAAGCAGATACTAACATGCGTCTGCTATCAGGATTGTTTTTTAAAGTATTAATAACTTCTTTTATTTGGTCAATTTCATCACTGTTCCAGTTACGCCATTGGTGTCCATAAACTGGGCCTAAATTACCGCTTTCATCAGCCCACTCATTCCAAATCCTCACGCCATTTTCTGTAAGGTAATTAATATTGGTGTCACCTTTTAGAAACCAAAGTAATTCATATACAATAGATTTTAAGTGTAATTTTTTTGTAGTAACCATAGGAAACCCTTCACTTAAATCAAAGCGCATTTGATAGCCAAATACACTTTTGGTTCCTGTTCCTGTTCTGTCTGCTTTCTCGTTTCCGTTTTCTAAAACGTGTTTTACAAGGTCGTGATATTGTTTCATAAATATTTCCTACGAAAGTGGGAATCTCTTTAAATTAAACTTGATTTTTAATGGCAGTATTGAATTTCTTGATATAGATGCTTCGACTGCGCTCAGCATGACAAAATTTGTCAGGGTTTAAAAATAAAAAAATAGCATCAAGTAGAATTGAAAGGCTATTGAAATTATATAAAAAGTTATTAACTATATATGAGTTTTTGCTTTCTCAGAAATTTATCACCCAATTATCATTCCTGCAATCGTAGCAGATAACAATGAGGCAATTGTGCCGCCAATCAATGCTTTTAAGCCAAACTCTGATAGGGTTTTACGCTGTCCTGGAGCCAAAGAACCAATACCTCCAATTTGGATACCAATAGAGGCAAAATTTGCAAAACCGCAAAGCATATACGTTGCCATAATAATGGATTTTTCGTAATTAAGGTGGATAACATTTGCCACATTCTTTAAATCGGCAAGTTGTATATAACCTACAAATTCACTTGCTACTAATTTAATACCCAATAATTGTCCCATGAGAGCCATGTCTTCTTTGGCTATACCAATAAGCCACATTAAAGGAGCAAAGGCATAACCTAATAAAAACTCTAGTGAAAGTTCAGGATAGGTGGTTTTGCTAGCGATCCAGGTGTTAATTGTCGTGACATCTCCAACCCAACCTAAAATGCCGTTTATCATGGCAATAAAGGCAAGAAAAACCAATAACATGGCACCAACGTTTACCGCAAGTTTTAAACCTTCGGTTGTTCCGTTTGCGATAGCATCTAAAATATTGGAACCAATATTTTCTTGGGTGACTTTTATTTCGGAATTTATGGTTTCTGTTTGCGGATAAAGAATTTTAGAAATAACAATAGCACCTGGTGCTGCCATTACCGAAGCGGCTAATAAATGCTTGGCGTAAAAAATTTCCATAACAGGATCTCCTGCTCCAAGAAACTTTATATAAGCTGCTAAAACACCACCTGCAACTGTGGCCATACCACCTATCATTACTAATAGAATTTCTGAACGATTCATTTTTTCTAAATAGGCTTTAATCATTAAAGGGGACTCGGTTTGCCCTAAAAAGATATTTCCTGCAACACTTAAACTTTCGGCACCTGAAATTTGAAGCAATTTAGTAAGCATCCAAGCAAGCCCTTTGACAATTTTTTGGATAACACCAAGATAGAATAGCACCGAAGTTAAGGCCGAAAAAAATATGATTGTAGGTAATATGGTAATTGCAAAATTAACAAGAGAACTATCAAGTTGGTTTGAAATAAAAGAATTAAACAAGAACTCTGTTCCTGCCATTGTAAAATTTAGTATGCTTACAAAAATACCACCTACCCATTCAAATATCGCTTGTATAAATGGTACTTTTAATACACCTATTGCTAATAATAATTGCGCTGCCAATCCAAATCCAACAGTTCTCCAATTAATGGCTTTTCTGTTTTTACTGAGTAAAATGGAAATGATTAGTAAGACCAACATGCCTAAAACGCCACGCATTAAGCTGCCTGCAGAAAACCCTTGGCTAGGAACTATATTTGTTGACATGTCTTGTGCAAAAGTTGGGGATACAATAAAAAAAATAGCTATAACAGCTAAAAGATATTTTTTCATATAGGAAAATTTAAAAGCAATGGGAACTCATGTTGGTTTTGCATTTGTAAAAATGAAAAAGCAAGATAAGGATTTATTTTGTTATGGTGCTGTGTTAAAGAGATATCTATCGTTTTGAGATTTCGTCCCTTATTCTGGCAGCAGTTTCATAATCTTCATTAGCTACTGCTTGATCTAACATTTTTTGAAGCTCTTTCAATGTTTTTCCTTTAAAGTTATCTTTTCCGGCTGAAGTTTCAATTTCTTCTGCAAGGACTTCATCAACCAAAATATTATCGGCTTTATGGTCTTCTTCTTTGTTTACTTTTAAATAAATACCGGCTTTATCAAGGATGTTCTTATAAGTAAATATTGGTGCTTGAAAGCGTAAAGCCAATGCAATAGCATCGCTAGTACGAGCATCGATTATTTCTTCAATTTTGTCTCGTTCGCAAATTAGGCTGGAATAAAAAACACCGTCCACTAATTTGTGAATGATAACTTGCTTAATAACAATGTCAAACCTATCGGAGAAATTTTTAAATAAATCGTGAGTTAAAGGTCTTGGAGGTTTTATTTCTTTTTCTAAAGCAATGGCAATAGACTGTGCTTCAAACGCACCAATAACGATTGGAAGTTTTCGGTCTCCATCCACTTCACTCAAAATAAGTGCATAAGCACCATTTTGGGTTTGGCTATAAGAGATTCCTTTTATGTTAAGTCGTACTAAACTCATAATTTTATAAGACAAAGAACTGTTTAAATTTAGACTTTACCAACTACCAAAGGTAGAATTAAGATGAACTAACTCCAAACTTCGCTAAAAGTTGGAAATTTGAAAAGTTAAGGTCATTTTAAAGGGGAATTAAACAGTTCTTTGATATTTAAAGTTAAAAAAATTATGCGTTTTGTGCTTTAAATTCTTTTAATTTTTTAATTAATTGCGGAACAACTTCAAAAGCATCGCCAACAATACCATAATCAGCGGCTTTAAAGAAAGGGGCTTCAGGATCGGTATTGATAACCACTTTTACTTTTGAGGCATTAACACCTGCAAGATGTTGGATGGCTCCAGAAATGCCTATGGCAATGTATAAGTTTGAAGCTACAGGTTTTCCTGTTTGACCAACATGTTCGCTATGTGGTCGCCAACCTAAGTCTGATACTGGTTTTGAGCAAGCTGTTGCAGCACCAAGTACGTCGGCTAATTCTTCAATCATTCCCCAATTTTCAGGACCTTTTAAGCCACGTCCACCAGACACTACTATATCGGCATCTGCAATAGATACTTTATCTGAAGCTTTGTCTATCGATTGTACTTTGGTGTTAGAGGTTTTTAAATTTGGTGAAAAATCTTCAACTGTTGCGCTTCCTGAATTTTCTACTAATCCATAAGAATTACTGGAAACTCCAACAACTTTTATATCAGTATTGATTTCAGTGATATTAAATGCTTTATTAGTAAAGGCTGTACGTTTAACGGCAAAAGGCGATATACTAGTTGGCACTTCAACTACATTTGATGCGTATCCTGCATGCAACCCAACGGCTAATAATGGTGCTAAATATTTTGAGTCTGCACTTGAGCTTACAATTACCACTTTTGCTTCTACTTTTTCAGCAGCTTGTTTTAAAGCATCGGCATATACTTTAGCATTGAATTCGCTTGTATTTGTGATGTTTAATATTTTATCTACACCATAATTGCTTAACTCGGAAGCATCACTAGCATTAAAAGTAACTGCAGTGACTGTTGTTCCCATTTGTGAAGCAACGGCTTTTGCATAAGAAGCAACTTCTAAAGCCGCTTTTTTAAATGTTCCTTGATTTGATTCTGTATATACTAAAACTGACATAATATTTTTTCAAAATATAAATTCCAAAATATAAATTCCAAATAGCAAACTGTTGGAATTTGGTGCTTGAAATATGATTATTAAATTACTTTCGCTTCATTGTGAAGTAGGCTTACTAATTCGTCTAGATTATTAGGCGATACTAATTTTACAGCACCTTTGGGAGCTGGTTTTTCAAATTTTACAGCAGCAGTTTCTGCGCTAGCCTCTGTAGGCTCTACAACATTTAATGGTTTTTTTCGAGCCATCATAATCCCTCTCATATTTGGGATACGTAAATCGCTTTCTTCAACCAATCCTTTTTGCCCACCTATAATTAATGGTAAACTTGTTGAAACGGTTTCTTTTCCTCCATCAATTTCTCTTGTAGCTGTGGCATTAAAGCCATCAACTTCCAAGCCAATGCAATTATTTACAAAATTGGCATCAGTTAAAGCGGCTAACATACCTGGAACCATGCCTCCATTGTAATCAATGGACTCACGTCCAGCAATCACTAAATCATAAGCGCCATCTTGTACTACTTTTGCTAATTGTTTTGCTACAGCAAATCCGTCTGTGGCAGCAGTATTAACCCTAATAGCACTATCGGCTCCAATGGCTAAGGCTTTACGTAATGTTGGCTCTGTTTCTGGGCCTCCAACATTAACAACATTAACAGTTGCACCTTGTTTTTCTTTAAACCACATGGCTCTGGTTAATCCAAATTCATCATTAGGATTTATTACAAATTGAACGCCATTCGTGTCAAATTTTGTATCACCTTCAGTGAAGTTGATTTTTGAAGTTGTGTCTGGCACATGGCTAATACATACCAATATTTTCATCTTGCTTATTTGATTTTTTAAGTGTAAAATTTTGAGGATACGAAGGTAATCAAATTTATAATAATTTCCTATGCGTGCATAATAAATTTTTAAAGTGAAGAATCTCTCATAATTTTCTAATTATTATTACTTTTGCTGTTCGATTAAAACTTGGTAAATGAAAACAATTCAGTTTAGAGAAGCCGTTTGTGAAGCTATGAGCGAAGAGATGCGTAGAGACGAAAGTATCTACCTTATGGGAGAAGAAGTGGCAGAATATAATGGTGCTTACAAAGCGTCAAAAGGCATGTTGGATGAATTTGGGCCAAAACGTGTTATTGATACACCAATTGCAGAATTAGGTTTTGCAGGTATTGCAGTAGGCTCTACAATGACAGGTAATAGGCCAATTGTTGAGTTTATGACCTTTAATTTTGCTTTGGTTGGAATTGATCAAATTATAAATAATGCAGCAAAAATTAGACAAATGTCTGGAGGCCAGTTTAAATGTCCAATCGTATTTAGAGGCCCAACAGCTTCTGCTGGACAGTTAGCGGCAACACACTCTCAAGCTTTTGAAAGTTGGTACGCCAACTGTCCTGGATTAAAGGTAGTAGTACCTTCAAATCCTTATGATACTAAGGGATTGTTAAAAGCGGCTATTAGGGATGACGATCCTGTTATTTTTATGGAAAGTGAACAAATGTATGGAGACAAAGGTGAAGTTCCACAAGGCGAGTACGTATTGCCTATTGGCGTTGCAGATGTAAAAAGAGAGGGAACAGATGTTACTATAGTCTCGTTTGGAAAGATTATAAAAGAAGCGTTTAAAGCAGCAGATGAACTTGAAAAAGAAAATATTTCTTGTGAAATAATAGATTTACGCACAGTACGTCCCTTGGACATCAATACAATTTTGAAATCGGTTAAAAAAACCAATCGATTGGTTATTCTAGAGGAAGCATGGCCTTTTGGTAATGTATCGACTGAAATTACCTATCAAGTACAAGAAAAAGCATTTGATTATCTAGATGCTCCAGTACAAAAAATAAATACTGCTGATACGCCAGCACCTTACTCGCCTGTGCTACTTGCCGAATGGTTGCCAAACAGCAACGATGTGGTAAAAGCAGTTAAAAAGGTACTTTACAAATAAAATAAACCATTATTTTTACGTTATATAGACTTCATCTACCATCGGCAGAAAAGTTAGCACGATTGTTGATGAAGTTTTTTCATAATATGAGATACAGATTAGTAGTACTTCTTTTTTTATTCGGATTAGGTTCCACATTTGCACAAACAAAAGTTAGTGGTCACGTGTTTGATGAAAACAACGAACATGTCTCTTTTGCAAATGTCATTTTTAAAAACTCTTCTGAAGGAACGATTACCAACGAAAATGGAAGATTTTATTTAGAGTCCGATCAAACTTGGGAAACCATTGTTGTTTCCTTTATTGGTTACGAAACTTTAGAGTTGAAGCTTGCCGATAAAGTAAATTTCGATTTAAAAATCACTTTAAAAGAAGAAACAGCACAACTGGATGCCGTTGTTTTAATTTCGGGCAAGCAGCCAAAAAAAAACAATCCTGCTATAGATATTCTACGAAAAGTATGGGAGCATAAACGCAAAAACGGACTCAAACAGTTTAAACAATATCAATACGATAAGTACGAAAAAGTAGAGTTTGACATCAATACCATAGACAGCGCACTTATAAAAAGCAAACTGTTTAGAGGGATGGAGTTTGTGTTCGATCAAGTCGATACGTCCAGTGTTACAGGAAAAACCTATTTGCCAATGTTTATTAACGAAGCAGTTTCTAAAGTGTATGGCAACAATACCATAAATAAGGAAAAAGAGGTATTGGAAGGAAACAAAAACTCAGGGTTTAGCGACAACCAAGTAATAATTGATTTTGTAGATGACTTGTATTCCGATTTTAATGTGTACGATAATTATTTGAAATTTTTTGACAAGAGTTTTGTAAGTCCATTGTCGCGAACAGGAATTAGTACATATAACTATGTATTATCCGATAGTGCTTTTATAGACAACAAGTGGTGTTACAATATTATTTATTATCCAAGGCGCAAAAACGAACTCACCTTTAAAGGCGATTTTTGGGTAAACGATTCGACTTATGCTATCAAGGAAATTAATTTGCAAGCCACGAAAAGTGCCAACATTAATTGGGTTAAAGAAATATATATTGAGCAAGAGTTTGAAGTGCTAAACGACTCGTTATTTTTGGTAAAACGTGATTATATGCTCTCTGATTTTGCCTTTAATAAAAAAGAGCAATCGCGAGGCATTTATGGGAAGCGCACCACTTTATTCAACAATTATCAATTTAATATACCAAAGGATAAAAAGTTCTATGACGAAGAAGTGTATTACTATGATAAGGACGTTTATGACCGTGGAGATGAATTTTGGAATACCAACCGTTTAGAGGCACTTAGCAAAGATGAAAAAGGCGTATATAAAATGCTGGATACCTTAAAAACAGTGAAAAAATTTAAACGCTTGTATAACCTAGGTAGCATTCTATCTTCTGGTTATATAGAGTTTAATAGTTTGCCTTTAGATTATGGACCCATTTTTTCAACCTTTGGATTTAATGAAGTAGAAGGCATACGTTTACGTACAGGAGTACGGACCTATTTTGGGCGCAATGATATTTGGAGATTGGAAGGGTTTTTGGCTTATGGAATAAGGGACGATAAATTTAAATATGGTATTTCAGGAAAATGGTTACTCGATAAAAAGAACCGATTGATAATTT
>Ga0316209_1002612_pt1 | contig 14107 bp, 11 predicted proteins | sample 6monopyrite_MG_FD_204945 | JGI IMG/M metagenome (GOLD analysis project Ga0316209, IMG submission 204945) | Microbial mat bacterial communities from mineral coupon in-situ incubated in ocean water Damariscotta River, Maine, United States -... | ecosystem: Environmental > Aquatic > Marine >...
ATTTGGTACTCAACACCAAAACTGGGTGGCGTGAAGGGTGTTGTCACTTACTCGACGGATACTGATGATAAGGATTCTGATGAGTTACCTGGAAAGAGTGCGACGCGCGAGTTGAGTGATATTAGTTTGAGCATCGCTTACGACAAAGGGCCGTTGTATCTGGCTATCGCAACTGAAACAATGAATGATGCAAAAGAGCTGGGTGCTGGCGCTTATGATGATGTGTCAGGTAGCAAGCTTGTGGGGCGTTGGGATTTTGGTCAGGGCACCAAAGTTGGACTGGTTTATGAAGACCTGGAGAGCGCAGAAACAGGCGTTCCTTCGGGCGATTCGCGCTCCGCGATTTACCTGAATGCGGCGCATAAAGTGGGTAACACCACATATAAGGCGGCATACGGGCAGGCAGATGATATTGGCAGCGCAGCAGATACCGGCGCTTCACACTACGCGCTAGCGGCCTACCACTCGTACTCCAAAGATACGCAGCTTTATACGATGTATACAGCGATGGATAATGACAGCAATGCAACCTACGGCCTGAAAGACATGGATGGTGTTCCGGGTAAGACAATCTCTGCGCTATCTTTTGGTTTAATCAAGCGTTTTAGTAGTAAGTAGCGTCAGGGTTATTTTTGATGCTAATTGCGGGCACCTTTAGGTGCCCGTTTTTTTTGTGCGGAAATTAAGGGGTTAGCGAGCTTGACGTAAATTAGAGGTGCACTGGAATACCCTGTTGTGCTATAAATTACTTCTTGTATCAACGGCTTTTGTGGCGTTGCTACAGGCCGGGGGGGAGATAATAAAAAATATGATAAGACGTGGTGGTGGGGCTCGTTTAATCGGGCATTTGCTGGGGGGCGCTTTGGTGGGCATATTATTGCCTGCTATGAGTGCTGTCGCTGGCATCTACAACACCAAACACAATCTTGGCAGTAGTGGCCTGAATGCGGCCAGTAATTTTAGTGGCACAGAAGAGATCTGTGTTTTTTGCCACACCCCACATGGTGGCGATGCATCGGCGGCTGTGCCAATCTGGAATCGACAGCTGGATGCGGGTGGTTTTCAAACCTATGACCAAATGGGCACCTCGTCGCTGGATGGGAATGTTGAGCCAGTCGGCTCGGTTTCGATTGCCTGCCTTTCGTGCCACGACGGCTCGCAGGCGATGGATTCTGTGATCAATGAGCCGGGTTCGCTCTCTGATAACCCCTCTTTTTCGCTGGGCGACTGGAGTGGTCAGGCCTCCGCCGTGCAGGGGCGAATTGGCCCTGTTGATGTGGTGACTAACCTGGGTAAAGATTTAACGAATGATCATCCGGTAGGCATTCAATACGCTGGTGGTGGTTATTCAGAGAGTTATCCGCAGGGGCGGCCGCGAGTGGATATCGATTTTAACCCTCCCACATCTGAGGTGTTAAGCACTGGGCGAGTGTGGTGGGTGAATAGTCGCGAGCATCCCGAATCCTCCTTTAGTAAGCGAGATATGAAGCTTTATTCGCGTGTCGGCACACGCGGTACCAATGTGGGGGAGCTTCAACCATATGTGGAGTGTGCTTCGTGTCATGATCCTCATGTGGATTATAACCCAACCTTTTTGAGGATCGACCCTGCGGGTAGCGCGGTCTGTCTGACTTGTCACGCCAAGTAGTGATGGTAATGAAAACAGTAGTACTGTGGATGGTGTTTGGTTTGATGAGCGCACCATTAATGGCTGAACCGGATGCTTCTGCGCAGCCAGTGCTAGCTGCTGATGTGTTTGCAGTGGTCGATGGTGAGGTGATTTCGCAGCAGACGTTTGATACGTTTTTGCATGTCGGGAAGCGGCAACGATTTTACCACGGTGATATTCCGGCAGCGGAAGAAGCTGCATTTCGCCAGGAAGTGGCACAGCGATTGATTGACCAGATGTTAAAGCGAGCGGCGGTGCGTGACAGAGGAATAGTGGCTGAACCGGCGCAGGTGAAGGCGCGACTGGCATCGATAGAGGCGCGATATCAGTCGCGCCCGCACTGGCAGGCTCAGCGAGAGGGATTTCTTGCAGAGCTTTTGCCGCAGGTGGAAGAGCAGAGTCAGTTTGAGCAGCTTGAGGCGCAGGTGCGTGATGTTAATGATGCAAATGAAGCGGATGTGATGGCTTATTACCGGGCTAACCCTGAGAAATTTACGACACCGGAGCGCTTGCGCGTGTCGCTGATTTTGTTAGGGGTTGAGCCATGGGCACAGGCTGCACAATGGCAGGCGGCGTTGGATGAAGGTGAGCGCCTGGTTAAGCAGCTGAGGCAGGGGGCTGACTTCGCAGAGACAGCTCGTTTGCGTTCCAGTGATGGTTCTGGGGCCAAAGGCGGGGATTTGGGGTACGTCCACAAAGGAATGTTGGCGAAAGAGGCGCAGCAGGTGCTGGATAATATGATGCCGGGCGAGGTGTCGTCGCCGATTCGTCTTCTGAAAGGCGTTGCGATATTTAGGATTGATGAGCGTGTTTCGCCAGTGTTGAATCCGTTTGAGCAGGTAGCACCACGTGCAGGTGATTTGTATGCGCGTGAGCAGAGCGAAAAAAACTGGCTCGAATTTATAAAAAAATTGCGCAGCAGCGCGGATGTGCGGGTAAGTGATCCGTCGCTGTTGCCTGCGAACGATTAGTAGTGAGTAGGGGGTTGTTCTGATTATCATGCGGTCGTTACAAGTCGTATTTGTAACGTTAGATCAATGTGGGTTTGATGGCTAGTCGAGTGCTCTCTCGGCGGCATTTATCCCTGATCGCCTCAATGGCGATGTTGTGCCCGCTCGCGGCACCGTTGGCCGTGCCTGTTGATCTCTCCGGTGATGTGGGCTACGCCTATCGTTTGATGAAGGCTGATGATAGCGAGACGGTGAGCAATCAACTGCGAGGCTCGATCCGTGGGAGGTCTTACCTGTGGCAGCCGTGGATGGCAACGGTAGATGCCAGTCTTAGGCTGACAAAGGATCATGCGACCTATAAAGATAGGACGAGCACGAGGCCGAGCGTCTATTCGAGCGCCAGTGATAGCACAACAACATTGGCAACGGGCGAGTTAAACCTGAATGTTATTCCGCAGAGTCGCTTCCCAATTTCGGTTTCATACCAGGTAAATGATAGTCGGGTGAATACTGTCAATACGATTACTAGCCCATTAACTTCGGCTGGCAACCGCGAATTTACAACTAAGCGATTTTCGATTAGGCAGTACATTAACAGCAATAGTTCCAGGCGTTATCAGTGGAACCTGGATTCAAATCAGTGGAATTCGAGCAATGATGAGAAATACAGTGACTGGTTGTTAGGGGCTAATGCTGATCTTGGCTTTGGTGACCATCGGTTTCAACTGCGCGGTAATTATAAATATATGGACAGGGCCGCCTTAAGTCAGGAATCGAAAAATATAACGGTGAGTGGCGATCATTACTACCATAGCCCAACTCGTGCGGTTAGAGTGGATAACTCAGTTGATTATTATGAATATGAAACGAAGGGTATTGCATCGGATATTGTTTTTAGTAATGGTGAAATTGATACAACGAGTCAGCAGGCGTCGAGTTTTGTGTTTTGGCGGCCTGTCGGCCGGAAAGTGACGGCAAGCGCAGGTGTGCGTGTGTTTAACTTGACCAGTGATGCTAGTTCGACGAATACCGCTGACACGTCGATTAGCAATGAAACAGAGCTGCTCAGCCTTAATGCGACTGCGGGGGGTATGTATCAATATACCAAGCATATCCGCTTTGATAGTAACGTGAATTTTTCTGTTAATGATAATGGCAGTGACGATAATAACTCGTATCTTGGGCGCCTGGGTGCGCTGATACAGTCTGATATTCATGAGATTTTATTGGGCATGAGGTATCAGTGGAATGCTTCTGCTTCTGTTCAGACTCAGGGGGTTGAGCAGGATCAGCACTACCATTCATTAAATGTTAATCTTGGCCATGATGCGAGTCGTGTTTGGCTGAACGACGATAAGAGTTCTGCATTTCGAGCGGGTTGGAGTCAGGCTGCCAATGCGTCACTGGAAAAGGCAGACGCAGATAGCAATTCTCAGCGACTCGATCATTCGGTTAATGTGGGGTGGGATAGCTATGGTGCCAGTGATAGTACCTATTCTCAGCTGACTGTGTCGGATGCGCGCACCTTAGGTGACCGTGAAAGTGACCAGCAATTGGTCAATTTACAGGTCTCGCGGACACAGAACTTAAGCCGTTTGAGTTCATTAACGGGTAATATTACGGCGCAGAGCGTGCGCCAAAAATTCTCTGGCCAGGATGCAAGTGAGACTTCGACTACCACTACTGGATCGCTGAATTACCAGCATTCAAGGGTATTTGGCGTGGTTCGATTGCGTTATGGCTCGGATGTTCGGGTGTCTCGAGCATCTAGAGATTCGGGGGTTGATCGCGCCGAATGGGAAAACCGACTGGATTATAGTGTCGGTCTAGTAGATACTAGGGCAAGTTGGCGCCTGATCGATGCTGGGGAGCAGGATTACACTTTGGTGTATTTTCAGGTTACACGACGTTTCTGACAGGCGTCGTAGGCCTCACATAATAAGAGTAAATTACGAGGAGAGAGTTTGATATGTCATCTAAGATCAAGCGTAATGTGTTGAAATCGATGATCATAGGGGTATTAGCGTATATGGGGGCTCTGGGGGTCCCGCAGCCCGCACAGGCAGAATACGCCGATATCGTGATCAATAACTATGCCGATGCGGCAGGAATGCGCCCTGCAGTTTTCCCGCACTGGTTCCACCGAATTCGTTTCCGCTGTAAGGTTTGTCATACAGACCTGGGATTTGCCTTCAAAGCGGGTGGTAATAAGATCGATATGGCCAAAATTATCGATGGTAAGTTCTGTGGAGCCTGCCATAACGGTGAGATTTCATGGTCAGTGGAAAACTGTGCTATGTGCCATTCCGGTATACCGGGGCAACCAACCCATTTTCACGGCAGTACGGTGCAGCGTCTGATCGCGCCGGCGTACAAGCCACTTAAAGCCCCAGCAGCTAACAACTAAGAGGAAGGTAAGCAATGAACCATAAAACTAAAGCTATTTCCTTTTCTCTAGCGATGCTGATGTCTGCCTTTGCGTGGAATGCGCAGAGCCATGCAGATGAGGCGACAGGGGCGGAATCACCACTGATGTTGGCTGAGGTCTCTTCAGTCAATACCTTTAATGTTAACTTGAAGAAGCCAAAATCGCGTAATCTTCCACCTGCGGAAGATGGCATCCATGATCCGGAGAATGAGGCAACACACTCGTTGCAGCACCCGCTAGAGGCTTATAAGGGACTGCCACCGAGTGAATTTGGTAACTATGTTGATTGGGTGAAGGCGCTTGACGAGGGCAAATTACGCCCCCGTTGGGATCGTGCAGATCCAAACGAAGAGCCGTTTGTACTGGATCTTGATATTGTGCGTCCTGTGAAGGCTTCTGTGCCAGATGTGGTGTTCCCTCATCGCCAGCACACCGAGTGGCTTTACTGCTCGAACTGTCATCCTGCAATCTTTATTCCGCAGAAGAATGCCAATCAGATCAGCATGTCTGCGATCCTCTTAGGACAGAAATGCGGCGTATGCCACGGTAAGGTTTCCTTTCCTATTGAAACCAAGACCTGCCGTAAATGTCACTCGAAGCCTAAGCCAGCTGACTGGACACCGCCTTTGAGTGAAGCAACACTGAAGAATCCCTGGAAATAACCGACATATTAGTCAGTGCTGTAACATATTCCAAGGTTTGAAAACTAACGCCGGGCGAGTCCTTCGCCCGGCGTTCCCTGTAATGTGTTTCAGGTGAGATTAATTGTTGAGTTAATTTTTTAGGACTGTCAAACCATGAAAATACCATTTCAGATGCGTTCCCCTGTTCAACTTGGGATGATTCCTATCCTGCTTGGCCTGGCCATGCCCAGTTACGCCTTCGATGATGATTGGGGCGATGAAGGGACAATTGAAATTGAGCGTATTTTTGTGGTCACCGCTCAGGATAAGCCTGATAGCCACCCTTTTTATGGGGTGGGCCATAAGCGGGGTATGGATATTGATGGCGTACCCGGTAAGGAGTTAGTACTTACACGCGGTAAAAGTTACGCCTTTCGGGTAGACACAGATATCAAACATGATTTTTATCTGTCGACCGAATCGGTAGGCTGGGGGGCCTCCGTGCTGGCGGAAGGGGTCGAAGGTAATTTCACCTATGATGGTATTGTTACCATTGAAACGACGAACAAAACACCCAAAGAATTTTTTTACGCTTGTCGTAACCACAAATACATGGGCGGCAAGATTCATCTTGCGAATGCAGGTGAAGAAGATAAGGTCGAATTAGGTAAGATCGATATTTCGAAATTACCGCCTACAAAGCCGCCCAAGCCGGTATCAGAGCAGACTGTTAAACAAAAAATTAGTTTTGCTGACATGTTTGTTAGTCAGTCGTCCGCCGCAAAACGCGTGGGTAATAGTGACAATGATAAGGCTAAGGTGGCGTACACCGATGCGCATGACCGCTTAAATAAAGCCAAAATTGCATTGGACGCTGGTGACCTGGTACTGGCACTGTTTGAGGTTGATGAGTCGTTACGTTCTATGAGTACCGCTGCTCGACTGGTACCGACACCGGAGCAACTGGAAGAACAGAAACGTAAGTTTACAGCCTTACTTGAAGAGGTCAGATCTTTCGAAACATCATACAAGCGTAATGTGGAGCGTTTAGAGAAGAGTGGCCGAACCGATGTCCGTGAAGATCTGAGTTATGCTGAATTAGAGAGTACTATCGAAGCAGCTGAAAGTCTTTATGAGATGAAAGAGATCGTTGCTGCGAATCGTTTGATGCAAAATTTACAGCGCACGATTACATCTGCATTGGGCAAAATGCTTGACAACACAACTGTGGTATATGATAAGAACTTTGAGACGCCACTGGAAGAGTATGAGTATGAGCTTGCGCGTTACCTTAGTTATGAAGAGTTAATTCCTCTTGCGATCGAGCAGAAACGTCCCTCTAAGCGGGCAATAGAACTGATGGATCAATTTGTTGTCAAAGGGAAAGGTATCTATCAACAGTCGATACCGGTGGCAGAAGCAAAGGATTATAAAAACGGGATACTGATGTTGCAGGGTGCGACATTTCAATTGAAGCGCGCATTACGGATGGTAGGGGTGAGATAGCATGATGCAGGCCATGAGCGAACGACCACAGAATACACTGCCAATGAGTGTTTGGTGGTATGTGCTCGTGCTGATGGCCTGTTTCGGTTTTAGCGCCCAGGGCAATGCAGCTGAGTCTGCTTTTACGGATTCTGCGAACCCTTCAGAGCCTGGCATTACGGCGGTTTGGTCTCGCGGGTTACATTTTCAGACAGAAGGTGAGGTGGTGCCGCTGGCTGAAGATGGCATTCATGATCCCACGAATGATGCGGTAAAATTGTTACAGGAGCCCTACGAAGCGATGTCTGAGTTTCCGCGGGATTCACAGGGCATTATCGACTGGGTGCAGACACTGCGCCAGGGATTGATTGATCCACGTATGAGCCTGACCGGTGAAGATGAAATGTTTCCGGTTGATTTCGATATCATCTTTAAAAATACGGGCTCGATGCCTCATGTCCGTTTTCCGCATTTGCAACATACAGAGTGGCTGACCTGTGCTAACTGTCATCCATTGATTTTTATTCCTCAAAAAGGCGGAAATCCTGTTTCCATGTCTGCAATTATTCAGGGTGAATATTGTGGTGTCTGCCATGGTAAGGTTGCCTTTCCACCTACGATGAATTGCGGCCGATGTCACTCCGTTCCAAATCAAACCAACTTGCGACGTTAATCGCGCTGATATCCTCCCTCTTTATTGGGGGGTGTTCAATGCTGTCAAAGCCCTCAGAGGGAAATGCTGAGGCGACTTCACAGCAGTCGCTATATGGCTGGCGAGATATTAATGGTGGTATAGAGGCGACTAGCGGTAGCAAATATTTTGGTCAACGGCATGTTCGCTTTATGCGGCCGGTGCAGGTTGCTGCACGTGGCAATTTTATTTTTGTGGTGGATGCTGGTTCAGAGTTACTTTACCGGTATGACATGGCGCGTAATGAATTGCAGGTTGTGATTGACCTCAAGGGCGTGACGGCAGGCGAAGTCACTGATTTATACGTCTACCCAGATCACTCATTTATGTTGGTCGATCCCGATTCGGCGCGCGTGCTGCATTTTAATCGTAATGGCGGTCTGATTCGCGTCTTTGAAGATAGCTTAAATCTGATTCGCCCGATTGCAGTGACCTATGATGAAGCGATGGGGCGGGTGTTGATTGCGGATGGTTCGAGTGATGACATTCTAGTCTTTACACAAACTGGGCAATTACAGGGCGTTATCGGCACCAGGGGTGTTTCAGATGGGCAGTTTTTAAATATTACAGCGATGACCTCTGGTGAGGGTGGTATCTATGTTACCTCTCGCCTTGGCCGCCGTGTGCAGGTAATGGGGCGCGATGGCTCGCATATACAATCTTTTCAGCGCGATGCAGTGGTGTTCCCGTTGGCTGTAGCCGTTGATAGAAGTGGTAATACCTTTGTGAGTGACTATCTTGATAACTCGATTAAGGTTTTTCAGGATGGGTTGTTTCTGGAGAGTATTGCGGGTTCGGGTGTTGTGCCGGGGCGTTTTAAGCGGATTAGCGATCTGTGGTATGACCAGGGGTTTCTCTATGCTGTGGACAGCCTGAATGGCCGAGTGCAGATATTAAGGGTTGAGGTGATAGAGGCCGAGCCGGTTATAGAAGAAACTTCTGAAGTAGTGCCGAGTGATGACGAGATAGTCGAGGCGGATACCGCGTCGTCGGCAGAAGTACCGACCTCTACAGAGCTGGAGCTGAAATCTGCGCAGAGTGAACTTGAAAAACTTCAGGCAGAATTGGATGCGGCGCGCGCTGAATTAGATGCAGCTAAAGTCGAATCGGAAAGCGCTGCTCAAGCGATAGAGAAGCCTGTTGCCGCTGAAGAGGTGCCGGCAGACGCAGCTAGCGAGCCAGTTGTCGCGCCTGCCGTTGAACCAGTTGTTGAGCCAGCACCAGAGTCAGTACCGCTGAACGAACCAGCTATTAACGACATTCCGGAATAACCTCATCATGATTCTTCATACCCGTAACTCGCTGGTTGCGTTGTTGTGCCTGATTCTTTCAGGTTGTGCTTCTGCGCCTGCTGTACTGAAATTAGATCTTGAAAACAGGCCTGAAATTGTCTGGCCAACGGCCCCTGAGACTCCTCGCTATCAATATATTGGGCAGTTAACCGGCGAAGAGAATTTTATTAAATCGAACGATGACATTTCCATGGGCCGAAAGGTGTTTGATTGGCTGGTGGGAATCGTTTCGGGAGAAAAAGTGCCGACAGTCCTGCAGCGACCTCAGGCAGGCACGGTTGATCGTGAAGGTCGTGTATATGTCACTGATGTGAGTCGTGGCGCTGTCTATGTGTTTGATCCGCAGGGCGGGCAGCTTGATGTGTGGGAAATGGCAGGAGAGGCGCTGCGTTTTAAAACACCAATTGGTGTGGTGGTGGTGGAAAAGCCTGAAGGCGCACGTGAAATTTTAGTGGTTGATGCTGACCTTAAGCGAGTTGTGACGCTCAATCAACAAGGTGAACCGCTACGACATTTTGGCAGTGATGTGCTGAATCGTCCGACCGGGCTGGCGCGTGATCCGCAAACGGGTCACCTTTATGTCGCAGATACTCATGGGCACGATATCAAGATATTCAGCGCTGAAGGGGTGTTGCTTAAGACGCTTGGCGTGGGTGAACGTGGAGAAGGCGATGGACAGTTTAATTCGCCGACATATCTTGCATTTGCCGCTGGTCAGTTATATGTGACAGATACACTTAATTCTCGGGTCAAGGTGTTCACAGCAGCGGGGGAGTTTGTTTATACGTTTGGACGTCGAGGGATCTTTGTTGGAGACCTACCGCGGCCCAAAGGGCTGGCAGTAGATAAAGACGGCAATATCTATGTGGTGGAATCCTATTATGATCATCTGTTAGTATTCAATGGTGAAGGGAATCTACTTTTACCGATCGGCGGCTCGGGTAGCGGAATAGGGGAGTTTTACCTGCCTGCAGGCGTCTGGACTGATCACCGTGACAGGGTATATGTGGCCGATAGTTTCAATGGCCGAGTCGTGATATTGCAGTATTTGGGAGGGGCATGAGAAGACATTTTACAGGTACGTTGTTGATCCTGTTTGCTGTTGTATCAATGGCAGAATCTGCTTATGCTGCGCGCATCTCGGATATCGCCAATACAAAGCATAATTTTTCGGCAACAGTGGCGCCGAGTGAAACGACACGTAATGCCCGGGCTGTATCTGAGTCTCAAATTTGTGCCTTTTGCCATACCCCTCATGGTGCGACCAATGAAGCCCGTACGCCGCTTTGGAATCGCACATTGTCGAGCGCAACGTATGCGCCGTATAACTCAACTTCGCTAGATGCGATTGATCTCGGTCAGCCGGAAGGCAAGTCTAAACTTTGCCTTTCCTGTCATGACGGCACATTGGCGCTGGGTTCTGTAAATGTACTCAACCGCGTTGAATTGAAAAAAGAGGGGCGTGATATTCCTTTTCAGGGGACGCGACCTGACGGTTCTATTCCCGATGGGCTTGGTGAGTCAACAGGGTTTACACGTCGCATCGGTGTTGATTTAACCAATGATCACCCTATTTCATTTACCTTTGATAGCGCTCAGGCCGCGCGTGACGGTGAGCTGTATAACCCCGCAGTTGAATTGCACATTAGAGAGCGCAATCCAGGTAGTGGCGCGCCTTTCCCGCAGTCTCAGCATGTCGGTGTTCAAGGTTATTTGCCGTTAGAAGATGGTCAGGTGGAATGCGTCACCTGTCATGACCCGCATATTCGTTCGGATGATCCGAATGAAGGCAACATTAAATTTTTACGTGTTAACCGTCTGCAGCGCCACGCCGAGCCGGTTGATGGTCAGTTCAATGCTGATAACGATATCATCTGTATCTCTTGCCACGATAAAGAGGGCTGGGTTGGATCCGCGCACGCTAACCGTTTAGCTGCGGATGAGACTTATCAACTGCCGGCCGGGAACTTACGTGAATTTCCGCGTGATACCCAGGTGTGGCAAGCCTCATGTTTGAATTGTCATGATCCGCATACAGTAGAAGGTTCCCGCCGAATTTTACGTGAAGGAACGGATGGCCCAACTCGGATCGATCCTGTTACTGGTGGTAAGTTTAAGCAAGGTGGTGACCATGCGATTGAAGAGGTCTGCTTTGCCTGCCATTCGCCTGATGGTGATGTATTAGTAGGCCAGGGCGGCGTTGGCTTTCAGGTGCCGGATGTGAAGACCGACTTTGTGACGCCGGGTAACACGCATATGCCGTTACAGAGTGCAGATCAACGCGCCGGCCGTGAAGTTCATTCGATTGGGAGTGGTCGTGATGGGGTTGAAGGAAAGACTCGAGGACAGGATTTTGTTGAATCCCCAGAAATGATGGGTAAGGGGAATTTGATGAACCGACATGTGGAGTGTACGGACTGTCATAATCCACACCGTGTTGCGAAAAACAGAATGTTTAATGCAGACAATGCGATTCCAGATGTGGAAGGAACACATCCACATACGCCTGCGGATATCGCTGCGAATGGCTTGACGATGCATACCAATCTTGCATCCGGTGTACTACGGGGTATTACAGGCGTTGAGCCTGTGTATGCTTCTGCTGCTTTTGGTAGCGACCCCGTCGATTTTACTCTTAAACGCGGCGACCCAGGCACGGGTGGCAGTACAGATGTTAGCGCACCTTATGTGACGCGTGAGTATCAAGTGTGCCTGAAATGCCATTCTAACTACTCTTACGATACGCCGCCGCCTTTAGGCCTGCATGGTGGTAGTACCGCACCAGGTACAAACGATATGTATGAGTACACCAATCAGGCGATGGAGTATCAGGCACCACCATCGCACATGGCGGAGCAGACTACCAACCCCGCACCTGGCTGGGGGCCGTTTGTCGGCACGGATATCGCAGGTAACGATGTTAACTTTGAAGCGAACAATCACCGTTCATGGCATCCTGTGATGGATAGAACAGGTCGAACTGCGACTGAACGGGATGCTAACCCTGATGTCTGGCGTTCACCATTTAATATTCCGGGTGCATTAGGGGAACAAACGATGTACTGCACCGATTGTCACGGTAATAATACGGCAAACGACACGGTGATACCGAACGGTGGTGTCAACGGTGAAGTGTGGGGCCCGCATGGTTCTCAAAATAATTTTCTGTTGAAAGGGCCCTGGGATGATAATACTGGACGTCAGCAGCCCAATGGACTCTGTTTCCGTTGCCATGAATTTAACCAATATGGCCGAGATGTCTTGAATGCCTTTTCACTAACCCCACCCGCCCTTGCTAGTGGCTTTAAACTGGGCTCGGGTGTTTCAAGTGGTTGTATTAATTTTAAACTGACCAATTTACATCTTGGACATAATAATTCTGCGGGTACCGGGGTGCAGAATTTCCGCTGCACGCTTTGTCATATTGTGGTGCCGCATGGCTGGAAAAACAAAGTATTCCTTGCGAACCTGAATGATGTCGGCCTTGAGGCCAGTCTGGCGCCGGGCACACAGGTGAGGTATCTAGGCTTTGCTGGTAATACGAATAAGGCCAATGGAACCGGGCGATACTATGCTGGGCCGTATTACAATGGCGCGGCATTGAAAGTAAAGACCTTTAGTCGAAGTGGCTCCTGGCTGGCGACAAGTTGTGGTTCGTCTGGCGCGCCAGGAAATGGCATCCTTGGTTTTGAATGGATGGCGAGTGTTGATGAGTCATGCGCATCACTGCCATAAGAGGAGCGCTGCGCCGTTTAGCATCAACCAAGCTAACACTATTATGGATGTTGTTATTAGCTGTTGGTGCGGCGCTTAGCTACGATAATCCGGCTGAGACCTCAATCTGGGTCTTGATCGTCCCTATGTTCCTGTTAGCGGTTAACCTGATCGCTGCTATTATCAGTAACCCCCGCATCAATCGGCGTGGTGGTCTGCTAGTTTTTCATCTGGGTTTATTAAGCATCGTGTTGCTGGCGGCTATTGGCCGTCTGACTCATATGGATGGTCGAGTTGAGATTATTTCTGGCGCTGAATTTTCGCCAGAGCTAGTCACCGATGTGAACAGTGGTCCGCTACATACTGGCGCGCTTGACGAGGTGAAGTTTGTGCAGGGGCCGTTTACTGTCGACTATCGTCCGCATATGATGAGAGGTCTCACTCACAGTCAGGTTGCACTGCCAGATAATGAAGGTGGGTGGCGTGAAGCGGTGGTGGGAGATGATCGTCCGCTATTGCTTGAAGGTTATCGTTTTTACACCACATTCAATAAAGGGTTCGCCCCAATATTAAGCTGGACCAGCAATGATGGTCGAGTGGCTCAAACCGGGGCAGTGCACATGCCCTCATACCCATTGTTCGATTTCAAACAGTCCAATAGCTGGACCCCAGAAGGGGGCGAGGAAATTAAATTCTGGTTGCAGTTAGAGACAGGGCTCAACGCTGAAGAAGCGTGGGTACTTGATGGTCGGCGCGCGACTGCAACCCTGGTGGTGAATGAATCAGATAAACGCACGGAATTATTACCCGGCCAGAGTGTCCAAATGGCGGGCGGTACATTACGTTATGAGCAGCTCACCACCTGGATGGGATATAAGCTATTTTATGACCCGACATTGCACTGGCTGTTCATTGCCGCGTTCATCACAATTAGTGGGCTCGGCGCTCATTTTTGGCGAAAATTGGCGGCAGAGCCGTTGGGATTAGATGATGCTTTACGTCATGAAGAGAAACCTGCAAAAGGATCGATACCCGCCTCACGTTCGGTCGCGTAGCGGTGTAAGGAGATTGGAAAAATGACAGAACTACCATGGTTATATGCTGGCATAGCGGCCTATGCGTTAGCGGCAGTCGCTGCGCTAGCGGGTGTGGTACGGCTCGGCGCAGTTGTGGCAAGCACTGGGGTGAGCTGTGTTAGTGAAAGCCAACGTAATAATGAAAGGCTAGTGCTTTCATTGATGACGGCGAGTGTGAT
>Ga0316209_1002613_pt1 | contig 14107 bp, 15 predicted proteins | sample 6monopyrite_MG_FD_204945 | JGI IMG/M metagenome (GOLD analysis project Ga0316209, IMG submission 204945) | Microbial mat bacterial communities from mineral coupon in-situ incubated in ocean water Damariscotta River, Maine, United States -... | ecosystem: Environmental > Aquatic > Marine >...
TCCAATCGTGCAGTTGCTGCTCGATTTCAAGTTCTTCCCCCTGTACCTGCTTGATTGTGTTCTCTTGAGGGGCCTCCAACAAAAAACTCTTGGGCAAGAGTTCCACCACAGAAACAGCAAGCACTCCAGCCATTTTAACCAATCGTTCCATGTCTATCTTAGTGGCTCCATTTTCTATTTTGGCATAAGCACTTTGAGATAGCCCAATTTGATTCGCCACATCCTTTTGTTTTTTGAGGAGTTCAGAGCGTCTCTGCTTGATTTTGTCGGCGATTTTATTACGTATTGGCATTCAAATAGTTGATTTTTGACTAAAATAGTCAAAATTTGACTATCAAGCTATTAGATTATCTTCTATTTTTGACAGTATAAAAATTGCGCAGTTTTTATTGGAACTCATTTAATCATTTAAAATTCAATACTTATGAAAACGAAAATTTCAATTATAACACTCACATTGTGCCTGGTTGTTTTTACTTCCTGCCAAAAAGAAGATAGTCAACTGAGCTATTCCGCTAATAATTCTCCTACTGTCGAGAATAAACAATCTGATAATTTAAAGTCTTCTGGATTTACTTTGATGTCAGTACCCTCAGAATATCAAACTGATAATTACGGAAATACAAGTCTAGAAAGTACACTGCATACTGTTGATATAGAAGTAACAGAAAACGGAACCACATATATTGGATCGATGACAGTTGATTTAGCAGATACAGATGAATCGCTAATTGAGTTAAAAATTTCAAATAATATATTGTATAACACAAGTTTAACAAGTAACTTCTGGACAAACCATAATGAACCAGATAATGCAGCTAAAAAAGATGAACACGTAAGTTGTATCGCTGACTGTCAAGATACCTTTACAGATGAAAATGGTGAAAAGATTAAAGGAAGAGGTGCTTGTAAGGCAGAATGTTGGGCCAATACTGCTGCTAAATTTACTCCTTTACTTATCGTATTGTTGTAATGCTTGAAAAGGGGACGAAAATCGTTCCCTTTTTTTACCTAAAATTGAAAAAATGAAATCCATCGGTTTATTATTTATTGTATTTTTTTTTACAGATTGCTTTAGTCAAGAATTCATTATTTATGAAGGTAAAGTTCTAGATGAGAATAATAAAGCAGGACTCTCAAATGTCCATATATTTTCTTCTGAAAATGAAAACATAGGAACGATAAGTAATGCAGAAGGGAATTTTATTTTAAAAAGCAAAAAAAAAGTGAATACCCTTTTTTTTAGTCATTTAGGTTATCAGTTTAAACAGGTTACATTAAATTACAAAGAGTTAAGCACACTTGTAGTATTGCTTAAGCCATCAAATATTAATTTGAGAGAAGTCGTAATTGAAGATGTCAGTGCGCAAGAGGTACTAGAAAGAGTAATTGACCGTTTAAATGAGAATCATTTTGTTGAACCAGCTACCTATTCTTTTTTTAGCAGGATTGTAAATACGGAAGGTGAAAAAATATGTTTACTTGAGGAGCATACAGGATACATTAAGCAACTAAAAAATCACAACACTGAATTCGCACTTGAAAAAAGTAGAACTAAAGCCTTTTCTAGATTGGGAAAAGAGATTATGACTAAGGTAACCATGGTTAGAATGACAGAAATGTATACTGACAATCTTGGAAAGTACCGTGAAAATTATCTGAAAAAGGGGAAATTTAATAAATACCAAATAAAATTCAAGGATGATGCAGAATTGTTTGGAAGACCATGTTTTGTATTACACTTCTCAATTGATGATGGACGCTATGACGATGAAGGGCTCTTATATATCGACAAAGAAAATTATGGAATAATTAAAAAGAAAACACTTGGAAGTTATTCAAAAGAAATATCCTTTCAACTTATTGACGGAAGATATTACTTAAAATCCACTCAATACGATACTTCTTTTAAAGGAACAAAACAAAGAAGAACAACTTTATATAACCTAAGCAAAGAGACTTCATCAATGGATTTTTTAAGTAAAATTCATATCGGACCAAAAAAAGCTATAAAATTCAGTGGAAATTTTTTCGATGACTACTGGGATGATTTAAACTTTATTCCTTTAGAGAAGGAACTGTTGAATCAGATTAATTTATCATCTGAAAAATAAGTGAAACTAGCATTCATTAGCTACCTTACTCCTTTGTCATCAAGAATTCTAATTCCAAATTCATCTGATGATTTTTTATATTATAAATCAACAGCAGCCATAAAACTAGGATCAAAACAGAATTGCTCCTATTAAATTGATTTCCCTCTACCTTGGCTTGCTTTTCTTATTAAAAAATAGTACTACTTCTAACAAATGGAAAACACACAGAACAAATGGAGCAACTTGCTCCATTTAAATTGCTAAGACAAGGAATGAATTCGAAAAAGCTTTTACAGTCCTCTGTTGAAACTAATCGTAAATTTCGGATTGTTGGTAATCTTTTACCTCTCTTAGTTGAAGAGGAGTTAAAAAAGCCGATTGAGTTTCAATCGGCTTTTTTATTTGCGCTTAAGTCGTTTTAGTTCCTCCTCCAATGCTGAATGCGTTTGTTTTTCCAATCGTGCAGTTGTTGCTCGATTTCAAGTTCTTCCCAATGCACCTGCTTGATTTTGTCGGCGATTTTCTTACGTATTGGCATTCAAATAGTTGATTTTTGACTAAAATAGTCAAAAATTGACTATCAAGCTATTAGATTAATTTCTATTTTTTGTTGTATAAAAATTGCGCAGTTTTTATTTGAACACATTTAATCATTTAAAAACCAATTCTTATGAAAACGAAAATTTCAATTATAACACTGGCTTTGTTTGCTTTTATTTTTCAAGGCTGTGAAAAAGATGACAATCTTTTGCATATTGAAGAAAGCTCGAGTACTTCTTCAATTATCTCTAACAATAAGTCAAATATGCAGGCTTCTAAAGTAAAGGATGATAATAAAAAAAGCACTTACACAGAAGCATCCTATCAGATAATTATGGATGATTTAAAGACTGATGTGGACAACATTCTACTCACATCGAAACCACCAAGTCTGACACTTGATGAATATAAAATTGAATTGATAGATGGTAACTATACTCTCTCCGCAACAGATGAACAAGACCTCATGGATGCCTCACAGGATTTAATTGACTATGGAATTTATTATGCTACTCAACATAGTATTAGTATTGATTTAACCAATCCAGAAGAAACGATCGCCATGGGTGGCTTATTTTCCCCAAATGACACACTTGAAATTGATTCACTTGGAAGTGACACTGGCTACTATTATAATAATGTAAATTTAACTTGGGGCGACGTAGGTAAATGTGCAGCAGTTGCAATTGGCGCAGATTTAATTTGGTCAATAGGTGACGCCGCTGCAAGCGGTGGTCACAAATGGACTCGAAAATTAGTAGTGAAAGCATTTGGAAAGATTGCATCTAGATTTCTTGGACCATTTGGTGTAGCCATTGCCGTTGCTTCATTTGGGTTATGTTTAGCTGGAGTTTCTTAGATTTGAAACAATATGAAACCTATTACAATAGCACTTTTTATAATTATTGTATTCTCATTAAAAAAAAGCATAACCAGTCTATTTTATTCAATTAAAAGGAAGGACACAATAGCTATATTATTTAAATCGTCAATGGTGTTAATTATATTAGGAATATCTGCCGGATTAATTTATTTAATAAAATATTCAATTTAAAATCTACTCAAGCAAAAAAGCCGATTGAAACTCAATCGGCTTTTTTATTTGCGCTTAAGTCGTTTTAGTTCCTCCTCCAATTGCTGAATGCGTTTTTCTTTCCAATCGTGCAGTTGCTGCTCGATTTCAAGTTCTTCCCCCTGTACCTGCTTGATTGTGTTCTCTTGAGGGGCCTCCAACAAAAAACTCTTGGGCAAGAGTTCCACTACAGAAACAGCAAGCACTCCAGCGATTTTAACCAATCGTTCCATGTCTATCTTAGTGGCTCCATTCTCTATTTTGGCATAAGCACTTTGAGATAGCCCAATTTGATTCGCCACATCCTCTTGTTTTTTGAGGAGTTCAGAGCGTTTCTGCTTGATTTTGTCGGCGATTTTATTACGTATTGGCATTCAAATAGTTGATTTTTTGAACAAAATAGTCAAAAATTGACTATCAAGCCATTAGATTATCTTCTATTTTTGGTTGTATAAAAATTGCGCAGTTTTTATTGGAATACATTTAATAACTTAAAAATCAATTCTTATGAAAACGAATATTTTAATTTTAATAATGTCTTTGTCTGCTTTTATTTTTCAAGGCTGTGAAAAGGAGGATAATTTTATGAACCCAAGTAATCAACCCTATATAGAAGCTAGTAGTCCAACTGATTTAGAGGCAGATAATGATTTACTAAAACAGATCAGGTCAGACTCAAAAATTACAAACGTTAAGTTAAAAAGTGGGGTAATAGATCCCATTAACACAAATAATAACATGGATTATATAGGAGCGTACTTCCACAATATGATTTTGTCTGTAAGTAGTTCCGAATCAACTTATCCTTCTACAACTGAGAATGAATATACAAATAAATATCATGATTATATGGCTCAGAATGATATAGGATTTGACTTTGATAGCTTATCTTTTTCTAGCACTACATTATTTTTTGACTTGGCACAAGAGGCGATTGATTATGCTTTATTGGATACAGCCTTAATCGCTGTTAATTCTTTAATCGCATTTGAGAATAATGTTGCAACAACAACACTTTTAACAAATGATCAGAAAACACAATTGCTGGCCTTTTCAGCAGCAATGAAATACTCTAGATCGACTATTGCAAATGATGGTTTGATAATAGGTACCGATACAATTTCTGGAGGCAATTTACTTAAATTTAGTGCGAAGTGCTTTGATCGAGAATTTAGCAAAGGAGCTCATGCAGGGTTTAAGGTGTTGGTTGATAAGGAAAACTTAGTGCATGCTGCAGTTGCATGGGCTGGACTTCCAGCAACAATTATCGGCTCTATCGGAAACGGGTTCTATCGAGGAATAAAAAACTGTATTTAAACCCTAATTTTGGTTACAGTATAATTTTTAAATTATGAAAAAGACAATTTTTTTGGCATTATTACTTCTTATTACGATAGTATGGAGCAAACTAAATATTATGGCATTCCCTTTTGCTATGCTCTTGCTAATCTCCATGATTGGAGTCTATTTTTATAGAAGTAAGTTTTATGATAACTACAGTAAAGAATCCAGAAATATCTTATTTATTTCATATTTGCTGTACTCTTTTTCCTTAATGGTTTCGATTCTTTTAGGAGAAGAAGCAGGACAAATTATTTTGATCTCAGAAGGAATTTTATTTGCTTTAATATTATTGCTAAGTCTTCGATACTTTTTTAAGGCAGAAAAGATTGATAAAAAGGAACAACAAAGATTAATTAGGTTTCTATATTATAAAGCGAATTTAATTGTTGGGCTTCTGTTAGTTGTAAATGGTTATATATTCTAAATTGGTAATTATAGCATCTTAAATACTTTAAACGGACATGATCAATAGAGGCTAATGTTTTGGCCTCTATTTTATTCTAATCAAGTTTGTTAAGCCCAATTTTGGAAAAATTGCATCAAGGTTTTTAGGCCCATTTGGTGTAGCAATAGGAATAGCTACCTTTGGTTTATGTTTAGGAGGAGTTGTATAACTTTCTAAAGTATGAAATATTACATTTTTATACTCTCAATTATTGCGTTTTTCCCTATAAAAAAACGCTTACGGCTTTGTACGATGCTGTAAGAAGGAAAAATAAAAATCACATTATTTGGAATATTATTTTATTACTAGTGGTCTTAATCATATACTTTGGTTTGATTTTATACCTTTCTCATTGATGATAAGATGAGGTTAGCTGTATTTGCTGTAGAAATTTAAGTATTCGATTTTATTGGACCAATGTGGGATTTCTACTCCTAATTTAATATGAAAAACTTAAAAAGCCGAATGAATTCATTCGGCTTCTTTTTCTGAATAATATCGGACAAAATGAAAATAAGTTTAAGCATCCTTCTATTTGTAACTTGGTTTCATTCTTTTTCACAAAAGAAAGTGATTTATATACTAGATGAAGACAAAAAAGCAATCCCATTCGTGAGTTGTTATTTTATGAATTCTCTTATTTACGCAGACGCCAATGGTCAAATTTCAATCAAAGATATTTTAGGTAAAAAAGTACTTTTCAAATGTATAGGATATTCAGATCAAGAAAAGTTAATCGATAAAAGTATCGATACCGTAGTTTTAACAAAAAAGACCTATAAAATTCCAGAGGTCACAGTAAATGCGGAACCAGAATTATTAGAATTTGGTTTTCACAATAAGCCAACAAATAGCTATCAAACAGGAAATATAGCAAATACAATTGGTGTCAAAATTGAGGGAAATGGTAATCACTCAAAGATCGAAACTATAATTCTTGACCTAAAAAAAATCAGCAAGGGGTATAAACTAAAATTGCACTTTTTTGATGTTTCTAAATCATCCAATAAAGAAGGAAATGTATTGTTGCCTGGAGATCTATTGTTTACGAAAGAGTTTATTACGCCAAATTCAAAAGGCAAACAAAAGGTAGATGTCAGTGAAGACAACATATACTTCACTGATGCCATTGTAGTTGCACTGCAGCGAGATTTAGAATATATAAATAACGAAAAATTAAAAAATCCATACTTCAAAAATGGGGGTATTAAAATTACCTATGAACATTCGAAGGCTAACTCTTACATTTTTGTTAAAAATCGTTGGGTCATTTTTCCAGGACCTGAGGGGAGGGTGTATAATTTTAAGATTGGTGCAATTGTCAGTCAATAGTTAAACCCTTAACGGATTTTTGTAACACTAAGACGATTTAAAATGATGGACTTCATTCTTACTTATTTTGCCTTTAAACCCATTAAAAATTCGATTGAATGGATTTACAAAGGTGTAAGTGCCAAAAACAAATGGTTAGTAATTAATGGAATCACCCTTTTTATTGTTATTTTTTCCCTCTACCTTGGCTTGCTTTTCTTATTAAAAAAATAGTACTACTTCTAACAAATGGGAAACACACAGAACAATTGGAGCAACTTGCTCCATTTAAATTTCTATGACAAGAAATGAATTCATTGCATTACACTTCTCTTGTAAGCTTTATTGGCATTTGCGTTTACCTATTGCTTTATTTTCTTATACAAATGGATCTTATTAACCCAGTCCTTAAATTGGTATTCCTTGGCATTGTATTGTTAAATTTAAGCTATGTATCGTATTGTATAATTAAACTTACTGCGTTAAAAAAGCAGCTTAAAATGCTTTATCGTCCAATAATTGAACTCATTGTCAATATTGGTTCGTTGATTATTTTATACCTCTCTTAATTGAAGTAGAGTTAAAAAAGGCCAAATGATTTTCAATCGGCTTTTTTTATTGCTTTAATGCATTAACTCAATGTTTATTCAATCTCAAAAGGGCATTTAAACTATTTTACAATCAATTACCTTTCATTAAGATACAATAACACTTTCGCATTCAGGGTTTGTTTATTTTAGTACCTCACATTTTTCACAATGAATCAAAACAAATTATTGGTTTTCGGTATCGGAGCCGTACTCATTCTTTTACTCATTTTTATACTTTGGCCAGAAGAGGACAGCACAAATCTTAGTGGAGTTGTAGAAAAGGGCAAGTTCAGAATAGAAGTTAACACTTCTGGAGAATTACAGGCCAAAAAAAGTGAAGACATCAAAGGTCCAACAGGTCTTCGGTCCCAAGGAATTTGGCAAATAAAAATTACAGACCTGGTAGCAGAAGGTACTTATGTAAAGGAAGGTGGATATGTAGCTCAGCTAGATAAATCAGAAGTAGGCACAAAGATTATTGCTGCAAGTACTGAGGTTGAAAAAATATCCTCTGAATATGAACAAGCTAGATTAGATACTGCCATTGAAATAATGCAGTTGAAAGACGAATTGCTCAACTTAAAGTATTCTATTGAAGAAAAGCAACTGGTCTTTGATCAAAGCACTTATGAAGCCCCAGCAGTTAAACGACAGGCTGAAATTGAATTAGAGAAAGTAAAGAGAAGTTACGATCAAAAAAAGAATAGCCTGATGTTGAAGCGGGAACAAAACAGGGCAAAACTGCATCAAATCAGTCTTTCTTTGCAACAAGAACAAACCAAATTAAATGCCCTTGATAAGTTATTGCAAGAACTAAGAATTATGGCGCCTAAAGACGGTATGGTAGTATACAAGCGCACTTGGAACGGAGAAAAGATTACCTCGGGAAGCCAAATCTCTGTTTGGGACCCTACAGTGGCCACCTTGCCTGATCTTTCAAAAATGGTGACCAAGACTTATGTCAATGAAATTGACATAAGTCAAATGAAGGAAGGTTTATTGGTGAATTTAACGGTTGATGCCTTTCCAGACAAAAGCTATACAGGCACCATTTCGACCATCGCAAATGTGGGGGAACAACTGCCCAAAGGAGATTCGAAAGTTTTTGAAGTTGTGATTGAGATCAATGAAGGGGACACCCTCTTGCGTCCTGCCATGACCACTAACAACAATATTTTAGTAGAAGAGATCCCCGATGTTGTTTTTGTGCCTCAGGAAAGTGTTTTCGTAAATGATACCATTAGTTATTTGATCATTAAAGATGGACTTAGTCTGAAAAGACAAGCAGTAACATTGGGTAAAACAAATGCCAATCATGTAATTGTAGAAAGGGGTGTTTCAGAAGGGGAAGAGTTTCTGCTAAGTAAACCAGAAGATTTTGGATCCATTCCTTGGAGAGACTAAGCTTTGATTAATCAATCGAACATAAAAATTGCGCTCGAAGCTTTAACGGACAATAAGTTTCGATCGATACTTACTGCATTGGGCATAATATTCGGAGTAGCAGCGGTGATTACTATGCTTGCCATTGGAAATGGTGCCCAACAGCAAATCATTGAACAGATAGAGCAAGTAGGAGCCAAGAACATCATCATCCGCCCAAAATCCATTGGCAATATTGAGGATGAAAATGAACCTACAAAACGCTATAGCCCGAAACTAAGGATGCAAGACGTTTCAGCAATTAGCGAGATACTGCCAGAAATAGAAAAAATAACCCCCTTCTTAAGTTATAAAACGGCGGCCATTGCGAATGGGAAGAAGAAAAACTGCAATCTTGTGGGGGTCAATGCTGATTATTTCTCTATCTATAATTTAAGCCTTGACAAAGGCTCTATTTTTTCACACATACATGAAAAAAACTCTAGTGCAGTTTGCCTCATTGGCGCCAATTTAGCTTCTAAGCTGTTTTCAGGCATAAACCCTTTAGGCAAAACCATTAAAGCAGGAAAATTGCAATTGACCATTATAGGTGTGATTGCACCTGGCCGAGCCATTGGTGAGTCTTTGCAAGAAATTGGCATGAACAATTACAATGACGAAATTTTTATACCTACAAACACAGCTCTTCGACGGTATAAAGACAGAGGGAGAATTACCAAACAGACATTAAAATCCGATGATGGCAATGATGATGAAGGGCAAGATGAAAGTAAAATCACAGATCAAATTGAGAAAATTGTTATTGGCGTAACTGACACCGAATACATTACAGAAGCAGTAGATATTTTGTATCGAATGCTGTACCGCAGACATCATGAGGTGGAAGATTTTGAAATAGTGGTGCCTGAACAAATATTGCAGCAAAAAAAACAAACCGATGACATCTTCAACATTCTCCTTGGAGTAATTGCGGCCATCTCTTTGTTGGTGGGTGGCATTGGCATTATGAATATCATGTTGGCCTCTGTGCTTGAACGCATCAAAGAAATTGGTATTCGCATGGCCATCGGGGCCACCAAAACAGACATTAAAGAACAATTCATCTACGAAGCCGCCTCAATATCTTTAATCGGAGGGGTATTGGGCATCTGTTTGGGTATTTTACTTTCATATTTGGCGGAATGGCTCACGGGCACACCTACCATTATTTCCATTTGGAGTGTGGTCATTTCATTCTTTGTAAGTGCCATGGTGGGTGTCGTTTTTGGCTATACTCCTGCAAAAAGGGCCGCAGAACAAGACCCAGTAAATTCATTAAGATACAACTGATGAGAAAAATATTGTCTGGAATTCTTGCCTTACTTTGTGTTGAACTTTCATTCGCTCAAGAAGCCACTTTAGATCTTAATCAAGTGATCGACTTGGCCAAAACCAATAGCATTCGCAGCAAGCAAATTGAAAATCGATTTCAAAATTCCTATTGGCGGAATTTTGCTTTTAAAAGGCAGTTCCTCCCTTCTTTAAGCTTAAACGGCACATTGCCGGAAATTCAGCGATCCATTTCAAGCATTACTCAACCAGATGGCACGGAAACTTTTGTGAATCGAAACTTAATCTCTAATAGAGCCAATTTAAGCCTGAATAAAGCGGTATCTGCCACCGGGGGAAACATATTTGTCCGCTCAGGTCTCGACAATATTGAACTTTCGGGCAATGTAAACTCTACGACCTATTTAAGTAGACCAATTGAAATAGGTTACTCACAGAACGTATTTGGATTCAATCAGTTTAGATGGGACAAGAAAATTGAACCTTTGGTGTTTACTGAAGCAAACTTGCTCAAAACGGAAGAAATTGAAGCACTTTCAATTCAGTCAGTAAACCGATATTTTGACTTATTGAGAGATCAACTTTCCTTAGAAAATGCCAAAAAGAACTATGCCAACAATGACACCATATACAAAATTGGTGAAGGCCGTTATGGTTATGGCAAAATTTCAGAAAACGAATTGCTACAGTTGGAGTTGTCATTACTCAACTCTGAAATGGCACTCGATCAAGAAAATTTAAATTATGAATTAAGTCGGCAAAAACTTGCGACTTTTTTGGGCTATTCTGCTCAACAAAAAATTAAATTGAGGTTAGATTCTGTCATTCCTGACTTTATTGTAAGCTATGATGAAGCCTTAAACTATGCGAATAAATTAAACTCATTGCAAGTACAACAAGAAAGAAGAGCTTTTGAGGCGGAGATGAATGTTGCAGAAGTGAAAAGCAACAACCGTTTTAACTTTAACCTATTAGCAACCTTTGGTTTAAGCCAAACAGCTGGCAGCATTCAAGAGGCATATCGAGGGCCACAAAACCAGGATTTTGTCTCTTTCGGCGTCAATGTACCTATCCTGCAGTGGGGTGCTGGACAAGGTAGAATCAAGCAGGCACAGGCCAATGCCGAATTGATTAAATCAACCATTGAGCAAGAGACCATTGATTTTGAGCAAGACATTTATGAAAAGGTAGCGCGCTACAATTTGAATCGAAAGCAATTAATGATTAGTAAACGCGCAAATGAGGTAGCCGAAAAAAGATTCGAGGTAACAAAACAGCGCTATTTACTGGGCAAGATCTTGATTACGGACTTGCAGATTGCGCAATCAGAAAAAGACAATGCACTGCTGAGTTACATCAGTGCTTACCGCATCTTTTGGCAAAGTTATTATGAGTTGAGAAGGGTGACGCACTATGATTTTCAAAAAAACAGCATTATTGATCAAGTGGATTAAATAAAGCTGAGGTTTACTAAGTTAAATTGCTGTCAAGGATTTTCTTTTAAGCTATTTATTAGATTTGTAATGGCATAAAACCAATTACGATAGCATTACTCATCATCACATTTATCCCCTTAAAAAAAACAACAATGGCCTTGAAAAGGCGATTAAAAGAAAAAACACGTATGAAATTCGTTTACAAGCAGTCTTTGTGCTGTTGGTAGTTTTTCTTTCAGCTTCATTACTTTACTTTGTCAAAAGATTCTATTGAGAAGGCTTCGAACAATCGTCAATGTCATCTTTATAATTCTTTCTTGACTAGAGTCCTCAATAATTCTATGCTCTTCTCTAATTGGTCAATATACTTGTCCTTTTCATGAATTAGCATTTTAAAATATTTCACATCTTTCTTAGCGTCTTCAGAATCAGACCTTTTTCTTGATTGACTTTCTAATTTGAAATCTTCATTCAAATCATGACTAAAAACCTCATGCAAAATCTGAATAGGATCAATGTCAAGAAAGGTGCAAATATGAAAATATCGATTAATATCTAAGATAGTGTTTCCTTTTTCAAGCTTAGAAAAAGTAGATTGAGATATGCCTAAATATTCCGCTACTTCCCTTTGAGAGTAATTGATCTCTATACGTTTTAGGTATAGTAATTTCAATGCTTCGTCACTGTAATTCATTAAGTTATGTTTTGTTTGAATTAAAAGTAGTCAAAATTTTCAAATCATTGTCTCTATTAATCGATTAACTTTAAGCTAATTAACTAAAGCATCTAATTTAACCCTCTTAAAACTAATTATTTATTAACATTAAATTCATCTAACTATGAAGACTAAGATTATTTTATTCCTCGCTATATTTGGGCTTTCTTTTCAAAGTTGCAAGAAAGATCAATCGGATTTTATAATGCAATCAGAAAACTCTAAAATAAAAAGCTCAAATATCAAGAGTACACAGCTTCCAAATGTTCAATTAGATGCAAATGGAGTAATAACATTTGATGATTTTCAAGAATTGGAAGATTTTAGTAACGCACTTCAAGACCAACTCGATTATCATTATCAAAATTTTCTAGACCAACACTCCAATCTAACAACCGATCAAGAAATTATTGATGCCATGGAAATTGAAAACTATAATGAAGATCAACCATTAATTGATTTTGAAAACACTTTTACAAATTACACCTCTTTAAGGTCCTTTCTAGAAACTGAGATGGAAAATTATCTTGATGGAAAAGCTGAATTTGATTGGGATGATTCCCCTGACAGTCATTTTATAATTGATGAAATAGATAGAACTTTTATAAACACTGACGGGGCAGTAAAAGTAGGTGATACTATTTACTTTCCTTTGGATAGCGGATGGTTAGGTCTAGGCCCTCAAGGAAACTACCAATTGGCGGTAGATGATATAAATAATGGAACACCAATTGCTCAACTTGCAGGTCCATACAGAACCCTTGTAATAGGTCCTGGCGGTGGAGGCGGTGGAGGCGGTTCCCCATGTACAGGATGCAGGGCAAATCAGCAAAGAACAGAAGAAGTTAAGAATGGCAATAAAAAGCTTGTGAGTGTGTTAAGTATATACACTTATCCTTGGGCATCAAAGGTAGTAGCTAAAGCGAAAGGGTATAAAAAAACAGGTATGTGGTGGCCAAAAAGATGGAGTTGTGAATCGATAATCTATTTATCTGAAGTTGTAAATGGGCAATGTAATAATCCAACTTCAATTGGTCCTATAAGCGATCCAAATCGAGGTTGGAAATCAAAAGCTGTTATTAGGTTTTGGAATACCACGAAAAAAACAGAATGTGGGAAAATTACGGGTTGGAATACTTCTAATGGTATAAGTAAATATATGGTTATCAATTGGTGAATAAATTTTTCTTAATCGTTTTATTAACTTTACCCTTGTTTAGTGTAGCACAAAACAAAGGTGAAATAGAATTTGAGTTCAATTTAAGCCCAGCTTTAGAAATTAGCTCAAAAAATAGGGTAGACTTTGTTTTTAATACTAGCGTAGGTATAGGCTTAAAGAAGGTTTTTACTTTAGACTCTTCCGCAAATAATCTACTTTTACCGTATATAAAGTACCTTTCTTTTCAAAATGATTTTAAAGTCAAACATAATTCCATACCACTTAACAATTCATATACTAGTAGTAGCGTAAATATCATTAGTGGTAAAAATTTATCTATTGGTTTAGACTTTTACCTTAGAACTTCTTCAGTGAAGAACATTCGGTTTGTAGGTGGATTAGGGGCCATTGCACATAAAACAACATCTTCATCGAGTCAGCAGTTCATTAGTGATTCTGATACAGCTACATTCATAATTTCAAATGAATCTCTCCAAAAAACTCAGTTCAATTATTTTATAAAAATGGGTATTCAGCACCTTTTTAATATTCATGAACGAAAATTCAATATTTCGATGAATAGTTATTACTACTTGAGAGAAATTGTTTTGGGGGAATTCGAATATTCGGAAGGCCTCTTTCAAGAAAAGGGAGAGGTATCTACCAAAAATCTCAACCTTTTGTTTA
>Ga0316209_1002615_pt1 | contig 14097 bp, 16 predicted proteins | sample 6monopyrite_MG_FD_204945 | JGI IMG/M metagenome (GOLD analysis project Ga0316209, IMG submission 204945) | Microbial mat bacterial communities from mineral coupon in-situ incubated in ocean water Damariscotta River, Maine, United States -... | ecosystem: Environmental > Aquatic > Marine >...
AATTCTTTTAGAGTTTCTAAAAGAACCCGTTAGTACCTTAAATATTTTATTTTTTAATGGATTTAGCTTTGTAATCGACATTTTTTTGGAGGATTTAAATTCCCTACAAAGAACGAAACAGGAAGGGGCAAGATTCTTTACCTGTTCTCTAGAGTGCTTATTCTGTACCAATTATCTTTTTTTTAGCGATTGAATTCTTGAATTGTGTCGGCGTCAGTCCTTTGACTTTCTTAAATGTAGCATTAAAAGAAGACTTGGAACTAAAACCAACTTCTGTTGCTATCCCAAAAAGAGTATAATGGGCATATTGGTCGTTCTGCAGGTATTTTACAAACGCTTCAACCCTATATTCATTGACAAAATCCTGAAAACTGATGTTCATATGTACGTTAAGAACTTCAGAAATATATTGCCTTGGAATATTCAATTTTTTTGAGACACTATGGATTGATAACCTGTGGTCTAGATAAAGTTTTTCCTTTTCCATTATTTGTATTAAGGCGTTTTTATATTTTTCAATCAATTCGGGCGTTAGGATAGACGATTTGTACTTGGTGACCTCAGCATTTGGTATGAGTTCTTTTGGCTTACTTATCATATAAAAGGTAATAAAATAGAACAAGAATGCGACAACAAGAAGCAAATAGGAATTAAAATCGTCATCACCGGAAAAAACAATAGGCGCCAACTCAAATAAATCTAGAAGGCCGTTTATATACGAAATGCTCAATATTAAAACAATAGGGGCAACAAAGTAAAGAATCCAATTAGTCCTTTTAGTTTTAAGTAAGTTGTATAAAATATAGATTAAGTAGCTCAAAAACACGAATTCTATTAACGTCTCTATTATCTCTAAAAAATCGTTTTCCCCGTCCGAAATCATTTCCAATGTTTCACTTAAAAACAAAAATATACTAGGTAAGAAAAACAAATAGTCTCTTTTCAAAAAGGTCTCTCTGTCAGAATTAAAGTACTTGAAGTATAAAAAAAGAAATGTTAGAAACAACGAGCTGTCAAATAAGAACCAATCTGTGTCATCTATAAAAAGGTTGTTATCATCATCACCAATTATGTATAACAGTATGGATGTAATGCTCCCAAAAAAGAGCCAAAAAGTTGTTTTTCTGTAATTCGTTCTACTTCTATAAAAAATAAATAAAATAAAAAGACCTTGTAGTAAGGCAACTATTTGTATGATTTTAAGCATCGGTTAAAAGTTTAATTATATTATGAAGTATTGAGATGGTCTAGTTGCCTTGGACAGCTTTCTTGATAAAGTGAACTTGCAACAAAAACTTCTTAAACATCATCCAAAAACTTTCTATTCTGTATAGTACTCTTCTTAAATTGGGTAGGTGTCATTCCAGTAACCTTTTTAAATTGGTTACTCAAATAGGCGACGCTACTATAGTTAAGTTTAAAAGCTATCTCGCTCAAGGTTAATTCGTCATAAACGATGAGTTCTTTTATACGCTCTATTTTCTGATTAATTATATATTGTTCAAACGTAATACTTTCAACCGATGAGAAAAGGGAACTTAAGTATTTATAATCTAGATGTAATTTTTCACTTATATAATCTGCCCATTTAATATCCAATTCCACTGATGAGTGATGTATTTTTTCCACCACCAAAGTTTTCATCTGTTCTATAAGTTGGCTTCTACGATCGTTGATTAAGCTAAAGCCAGAACCTTGAAGTGCTTCAGAAAACGTGTTTTTAGCTTCCACACTTAGAGGCGTTGTTAATTCAACCTCTCCTAATTTAATTGAGCCATATAGAATAGCTAGCTCTTCTAAAATGTTCGATACTGCCGAGATACATCTTGGACAAACCATATTCTTTATGTGGATAACCTCGCTCATATTGTATTTGCTTTAAAACAATGTTAAACCTGACTTTGAAAGTGAATAATAATATGCTGCAACAACTGCCAATATAAAAACGATTACTATCGCTATAAAAGCGACAATTTTATCCTTTCTAGAAATATCACTTTTCACTTTACGCTTGTTCTTTTCACACTTTCTTCTATTTCTTCTACTTTCACTCATCATCAATCTTCTTTAAAACTTAAAAGCTTTAAAATTTTTATTAAGACAGGCTATTTAAATCATAGTTTGCTTTATTCTATAGTCGCTTTTACCTCACCACAGGTTAACATTGCTTCACCATAATATGGGTTGCGAATTTCTTTTTCTAAACTCAACCAGTATGCGCCCTTGTTATTATCTGCCATTGGACAGAATTCGCTATATACTTTTTGGTTAATTCCAAAAAGCTTTACACTGCTTATCATATGAGCGGAAAGATGTTTAAAATGTCCTCTTTGTGTTGCTATTTCCAGGCTATTTTCAATAGCATTGGCTGAAGCTTTCAATTCCTTTTGAATAGTCATCCAATGGTTATGTGCTTTTTCATCAGATAATAATTTCATATCCACTTTTTTCAATGACTGGTTTATTTGTTTTCCTGCTAGTTGGGCGCCATTGGCATCATCATTAACCAAGGCATCTTTTAAAAGGATGTAATCATCGAAAACCTGTTTTAACTGTTTTTGAAATTTATTAGACACATCAATCCTTTCGTTCATTTGCGAGTGATTGGTTTTATCCATTTTATCTCCAGCATTATCACCTTGCATTCCCAAATGCCCTTCGTGTCCGGTTGTTGTTTTACCTCCTTCGGCGTTCATCATAGACTTTTTACCCTGCAACTGGGCTGCCGCATCAACCGTAAACGTTCCGTTAGTTACCACTTCATCTCCGTTTTCAAGACCTTCAAGAATAGTGTAGTTATCCCCGTTGGCATTGCCTAACAGAACTTCCCTCATTTCGAAAACAGACTCATTTGGTTTTGTTTTGATATAGACAACAGAGCGTTCTCCTGTCCACATAACGGCAGTAGCTGGAACAGTAACTGTGCTTTTAGAGCCAGATTGAATCCCTTCAACTTTCCCTTCAACAAACATTCCTGGCTTAAACTTGTCTTTTTTATTATTTAATACAGCTCTTACAACTATGGTTCTAGTCGCAGAATTTAATAATGGGTCAATGAATGAAATTTTTGCATCAAAGACTTCATTACGATAGGCGTTTGTGGTAATCTTAATAGTCTGTCCTTCTTTTAATAGCGCAATTTGATTTTCATAAGCATCAAATTCTGCCCAAACGGTATTAAAATTTGCAATCTTATATAACGGCTGCCCTTGCTTTACATAGTCGCCTTCTTCTACCATCTTATGAGTTACTGTTCCAGAAACTGTAGCAAATACAGGAAAGTATTCTTGTACCTTACCCGCGTTTTCAATGGTATTAATTTGCTTTTCTGAAAGCTTCCAAAGTTTCAATTTATTGCGTACTGCCTTGTAAAGTTCGGGTTGTGATTCTTTTAGTGATGAAGCGGTTAGTAGTTCTTGCTGTGCAGCAACTAATTCTGGCGAATAAATGGTTGCCAATCGTTGACCAGCTCCAACACGTTCTCCCGTAGAATTAACGTATAGTTTTTCAATTCTTCCACCAAAATAGGTTACTTGAACGGCATTGGATTCTTCATTAGTCATAATCTTACCAGATAACTTTAAAGAATTATCTCCCATTTGTCCTTGTCCCACAACGGATGTTTGGATATTAGCCAAAGCCATTGCATTTTCGGTCATTTTAATTTCGTTAGCATTAAGACCGTCTGCACCAGTATCGGCAGGGATTAAGTCCATTCCGCATATAGGACAGTCTCCAGGTTCTGGTTGCATTATTTGTGGATGCATTGAACAGGTCCACATTTGATTAGAAGCAATTTCTTCCGAATGATTGTGGTCGTCTGTAACCTTATTTGTTGCAGTATCAGCAGAACCTCCACCGAATATTAGAAAGCCGCCTAAAAGGCCAACAATCAACGCAACACCTATGTAAATAATGTTTTTATTCATAATATTACTTTTTTGTTCTCTTATTTATTTTTCTAATTGTAGGTGAGGATGTATACCACAGTAAAAATCCACTGAGTACTGTTATTAATCCTAAAAGTGAAAAAGCTCTTAGAACTATTGTATTAAAATTATCTCGCCCTTGATAATCCATCGTGTGCGTCATCCATAAGAAGTCGAACCAGCGCCAATCTCGATGGCGTACTGTTTGAAAAGCTCCATTTTGAATGGCCACGTAAGCTTTAAGATTTTCATCAGTTTTATACGAAATCTCATAAGCTGGTAGAGGTCTTCCTCTGTATTCGTGGTGGTCGCTTACAGTTTCAATCCTCCGTATAATGTCTAATTTTAAATCCGGTAACATATAGCGTTCAGCTACTTTGATTGCTTCTTGTTCTGTAATTCCATTCTTTTTATTGCCTGAAACCGCATTGTACAGATTGTTCTCATTTATCCAATAATAGGGTTCGCCGGCTATTTCCAACAGTTCCAAGTTTTGAATTGGTTCTTTTAAATTTAGTTGAGCAGTACCTAACAAATTATTGAAGGACGTTTGTTTTGGTTTCTCCTTTTTAAATTGGTCACCGTGGATGTCATCAATATCTGTCCAACTAAAATATAGACCGCTAATCGTCCACATTAGGAATTGGATACCTAAAAAGAGGCCCAAATAACGATGCGCTTTTCTTATTTTTAATGCTGTATGTCTATTGACCATCTTATTGGTTTAATTTGAAAGGAAAGCTAATCGTTACCTTTTCCCAAGCAAGAGAAATAGTACCTTCTGTTTCACTTAACTTATTTACTTTATATTCTAAATGCTCCGTAATTTCATCTGTAATAATTGGTGTCACTTTAAATCGTATTACATCATCTTTTTCATCGTAATCATCTTTTCCGTGCTGATTCCAATTTTTATTAATCATTATAGTCCAATCCTCTTTTGATGGTATTGTAAAAAATCCATATTTACCTGCAGGTAGTACTTTTCCATCAATGGTCAAATCTTTATTAGTTTCTAACCAAGTGGCCATATGTGCACCTGCTTGCCAAACATTATTGTAACCAACTAATCCACCGAAAATAATTCGCCCCCTAACCCCAGGCGATGAATAATCAATATGAATATGCGCATCACCGACCATTCCCATAGTTGAAGTATGTGGACTTAATACTTTTTTTGGTGGCTTAGATGAAGTTTCAGTTTTTGATTGCTCTAGAATTGTTTCGGTTTCTTTTGTTTTTTGCTTACAAGACACAAAAAGAAGCGTGCACAACAATAGGGTAAAAAGAATACGTAGTCTCATATGATTTTATTTTTTATTTCTTGAAGAAGAATGTGTTTTGATGATTTTCCATTTTTCACCTATTTTCTTTAGAATGGAAGTTGCTACGCCTTTTTTAGCTATAGTTCTACTTTCACCTTTATCATTGGGCTTCAATACAATGGTATAAACATACGTTTCTGTTGTAAATGCATAATTGCCATCAACCTGAACATCGATTTCATAATCTGAAAAAGTAAAGCTTTTAAAGTGTCCCAATTCTGGCCCCAAATGATGTTCTATGTAATGCGCATAAGAACCTTCTACACCTCCGGATTCAAACACTTTAGAATCTTCGGTAAACAACTCAAATGTTCCTTCGGTCGTTAAGTTTTGTAAAGCGTCCTTGTATGATTTCATTACTTCGATAACGTCTTGCTTATCTGTCGTATCCTTACTGTTTTGTGCATTGGTAAAATTGACTGTTGTAATGAGAATAGTTATTAGTGTAATTAATTTAAGTACTTTCATAATTATAGTTTTTAAAAGGGTTATTTGTTAACGTGTATTCTATTAATATTGGCAATACCAAAAACCAAAACAAAAAAGCTCAAGAATACTTCCATCATTACCAAGAGTTTACCAGAAATTGTTAATGGTACTATATCACCAAAGCCAACTGATGAAAATGTGATTAAGCTGAAATACATAAACTCAAAGAATTCCATAAAAAATGAGCCATTAAGTGATATGGCAGATTTAAAGTTTTCAGAATTTAGCACGTACAGCGCTTGATAATCTGCTGAAAACGACAGGATAATCAAAACAATTAATACAGCAAATAATGTAAGAACATGTGTAAGTTGATGACTTTCGCCTATTATTTTGCTTAACTGTATAAAAGTGAGCCTCACAATAAAGACCGTTTTGACTAAAGCCAACACAACAATTAAAAGAGGTAGAAATAAGCTATCAGGATTTTCATTAGCCCAAAACACATAACTTAATGACAAAGCAGTAATTACACTAGCAGTGAGTAATACTTTTTTAAAAAGCTGTTCATAAAAGCCTTCATTTTTTATGTCTTCCATATTCACTTTATTAATCCTCTAATCAAATAATTGAAGTGCCAACGCACCAACAGTTATTATAATCAGTATTGCATATATTATATAATTGAACCATTTTTTAACTACAGATTTTTCTTCTTTGCGATGGCATCCGTCTTTGCAACAATCTTTCATTATTTTATTTTGTTGTTGTTTCATTTTTAAATAATACCTGAAAATGAGAGTTAGACAGTATTCCATCAATCAAAAAAATAAGTCCCTCTCTCAAATTCAAGTATCTTCCACTAAACTTCTCTTTTTAAACTTTTTGTTTGCCTGTCAAAGGAAGAGAGATACTATTATTCTAGGGGGATTTAATCTCTCTCCCTTATGCAGGCTGCTATTAACCAAATCAACTTCTCTTTTTCAATTATCTTGTGCCTGACTTGGGAAGGAACTAACACTAACCATCAACGTTGTTTTCCTTCCCACGACAGGACTTAATGACTATTAATATCTCCTTAAGCCTGGAACCATTCTGTTAACTAATAAACCAGAAAGATTTCAAAACTTAAGGAAGGGGATTATTTAATTAATAGTCCTTTTAACTTTCCCGCAGGTAAGCATTTTATTACCATAATATGGGTTTTTAACTTCTTTATTGGTGCTTAACCAAGAGCCTCCACCATCATACATTGGGCAAAACTGCTCGTACAGAGTGCTTTTTGCACCTGTAATTGCTACCATATCTGAAATATCCTTGCTTAAGGTTTTAAAATGTTCTCTTTGGTGACCTATATCACTTTTTGCAATATGTTCTGCGTGCTCAGTGGCATCTTCAATAATATCAGCTAATTCTTTTTGCTCTTCTACCTTATACTTTGACTTGTCAAAAGCTTTTAATGAAGTTGCCAATTTCGCACCTAATTCAGCTGCTTTTTTGGAATCATCAGTCACCAAGGCGTTTTTTAAATTGAAATAATCGCTTAAAATCGCCTCGGATTTTGTGTCACCTTTCATAGTCATCATTTTATCGTGATTATGATTCATTTTCTCTTTTTCCTGTGCATTGCTAAAAGAAACTGCTAACAATAGCATCAATGCTATATTCTTTTTTAAATTTTTCATCTTATCTTTTTTTAATTATAAACTGTCTTTTAAATTTTCCATATACTTAATAACCTGTTGAATTTCTTCTTCTGAAAAAGCTGCCTCTTTGTGAATCAAAGTATAAGAATCCATAGGCATTTCACCACTTTCAATTTGTTTTATAATGGATCTTAACTTGCTTGCCTTTCTTCGACTAGATAAGGAATCCCACTCATTGAAGTTTAACTCTGCTTTTCCTTCTTTGATATGGCCTTCTAGAAACCAAGCTACAGGTTGCACCTTGTTGTACCAAGGATACTGTGTGTTGTTACTGTGGCAATCATAACAAGAGACTTGCAATTTGTTCTTGATATCGCTAGGGACATCATTTACCAACATAAAGTCGGTTTTTGGAACACCATCGCTTTGATTACGTTCTACAGGCATAAACTGTATGCCTACAAAAGCAACCAACAATACTATTGCTATGATTTTTACAGCCTTCATTTAATTGATTTCTTTTTGGACTTTTCCGCAGGTTAACATTTTACTTCCGTAGTATGGATTTTTAATATCCTCATTCATACTTAACCAAGCGGTACCACCATCGTACATTGGACAAAATTGCTCATAGAGCTTTTTATCTGTTCCTGTAATCGCAACCATATCTGTCATATCCTTGCTCAATACTTTAAAATGCTCTCTCTGGTGATCTAGCTCACTTTTTACAATATGCTCAGCGTGTTCTGTAGCATCTGCAATAATTTCGATAAGCTCCATTTGTTCTTCACCAGTATAGGCAGTTCTATCAAAGGCTTTAAAAGAGGCTACTAATTTAGAACCTGCTTCAGCTGCTTTTTTTGTATTATCTGCTACCAATGCTTCTTTTAAACTTAAGTAGTCAGTTAAGATTACTTCCGCTTTTGCATCATTGTTCATATTCATCATTTTACTATGGTCCATTTTCATAGTTGCGTGATCGTGGTTCATTTTTTCTTTTTCTTGTCCATTGGCAAAAGAAAGGGTTAACAATAGCATTGCTGCTATACTCATTTTTAAATTTTTCATTTTCTTATTTTTAATTATTATTGTTTAAATACTATCTTTTAATCGTTCTACCCATTGGATTAGTTCCTGTTTTTCGGCTTCTGAAAAAGCTGCCTCTTTGTGAATCAAAGTATAAGAATCCATAGGCATTTCACCACTTTCAATTTGTTTTATAATGGATCTTAACTTGCTTGCTTTTCTTCTACTCGATAGGGAATCCCACTCATTGAAGTTTAACTCTGCTTTTCCTTCTTTGATATGGCCTTCTAGAAACCAAGCTACAGGTTGCACCTTGTTGTACCAAGGATACTGTGTGTTGTTACTGTGGCAATCATAACAAGAGACTTGCAATTTGTTCTTGATATCGCTAGGGACATCATTTACCAACATAAAGTCGGTTTTTGGAACACCATCGCTTTGATTACGTTCTACAGGCATAAACTGTATGCCTACAAAAGCAACCAACAATACTATTGCTATGATTTTTACAGCCTTCATTTAATTGATTTCTTTTTGGACTTTTCCGCAGGTTAACATTTTACTTCCGTAGTATGGATTTTTAATATCCTCATTCATACTTAACCAAGCGGTACCACCATCGTACATTGGACAAAATTGCTCATAGAGCTTTTTATCTGTTCCTGTAATCGCAACCATATCTGTCATATCCTTGCTCAATACTTTAAAATGCTCACGTTGGTGCGCTATATCACTTTCAGAAATATGTTCTGCGTGCTCAACTGCATCTTCAATAATATCTTTTAAATCGTCCTTTTGACTTTCTGAATAATTTGATGAGATATCTAGGCTACGTAAAGTTTTTGCCAGAGTTGCCCCAAGTGCTTTAGCCTTTGCGTTATCATCTGATACTAAAGCATCTTTAAGATTGAAGTAATCATTTAATACAGCTTGTGAATTGCCATTTCCACCCATTGCCATTTCCTTTTTATCACCATCGTGATGACCATCACTGTTATTGTGATTCAATTTTGAATGGTCTTCATCAGCACTCATTTCAGAATGATGCCCATCTTCATTATTGTGTTCTTTTTTTGCATCTTTACATGATGTTACAGTTAAGGTCGCAAATGCTATTGCTAAAATCCCCATTGATAATTTTAATTTTCTCATTTTTATTTGATTTAGTGTTAATTTTATTTAAAGTTTTTCTATTACGTTTTCCAGCATTGCACTTATTTCATTTGCAACATCATTCAATTCTTCATTTTCTACAGCCTGCATCGATACCATTGGGTTTACAGCAGCAACTTCAATAATACCTTTATCAACTTCCTGTACTATAACATTGCAGGGTAACATGGTTCCAATTTTATCTTCTGCTTGTAATGCTTGATATGCATAGGGCGGATTACAAGCACCCAATATCCTATACTTTTTAAAGTTTACATCCAGTTTTTTCTTTAAAGTTGCTGATATATCAATATCTGTAAGTATTCCAAAACCTTCTTCTTTTAATCCTTTTGTAACTTTATCAATAACCTCTTCAAAAGTGCCATTGACTGTTTTATTAAAATAGTAGTTCATCTCTTTGTTTTTTATAATTAAAATCTTATTGATAATCCGCCTCCTGCTCCAAAACGATTGTCATAGCTCGCCATAAGCGAAAAATTTCTTGAAAGCATATATTCTGCTCCTGCATTCCAAACAGTTTCAGACATATAGTCTCTATTAGTAGGTAAATTATTAACCAACCCTAAATCCAACTGATATTCATAGTATCCAAAAATTGAAAGCTTAGGAAATATCATTACACTTCTGCCAAGTCCTATTCTTGGTCTTAACTCATTATCAATTCTAGCATCGAGTGCAAATAAATACGGTGTTAAATAGCGCACCCCAACAACAGCCGTAGTTTTGAACTCATTGAAGCTATCTTCTATTTCATTCTCAATATTTACACCACCAAATACCCTTAAATAATCGTGCAAGTATCTTTCATAGGTTACTTCTGCTTCCAAATTTTTATTCCAACCATATTCAATAGATGCGTTAAATTGATTCCTCAAATTGGAAGTTGTCAAATTAATTGTAGTATTATGTGAAGCAATATCAGCCATTCCCCAAGAGTAGTATCTATCGGTCTCTGCCACAATAATAGAAGCTGGATAGTCTTTCATTCTTTCATCGCGTGGCGTGTCATAGCTAAATACGCGAGCCATACCACCCATCATATGATACAATACGTGACAATGAAAAAACCAATCACCATACTCATCACCATAAAACTCAATGGTAACTTCTTGCATTGGCGGTACATTTACCGTATGCTTGAGTGGTGAATATTCTCCATTTTTATTAAGCACTCTAAAGAAATGTCCGTGTAAATGCATAGGGTGATGCATCATTGTTAAGTTATTTAATGTTATTCTGGTAACCTGACCTCCTTTTATCTTTATATTATCTGTTTCTGATAAAGGAACACCGTTCATACTCCAGATATATCGTTGCATATTTCCTGTTAGATTCAAAAGGATTTCTTTCACAGGGGCATCTTTAGAATAGGTTGTTTTTTTAGGTGACTTTAAATAATCATAATTATATTCTGAATACATATCCATTCCATTCATCTTGGATGTATTCATTGGGTTTTTAGAATGGCCCATTGACATTGAATCTTTAGGCTTCTCCATTTTCATTTCCAAAATGCTCTTTTCTTTCTTCATATCCATTTTCTCTTCTTTCATTTTTGAATGATCCATCTTCATAGCTAAATTCATATCCATTTCCTGGATGTTAGTCATCTGCATACCATATTTATCTTTCATTTCTAAACGCTCATCTTTACTTGGACGATACTTTAATGCGTGCGCTCCCATTTTCATATCCATTTTCGCCATTTTTTGCATCATTCCAATTTTATCTGGCCTCGGAATATCTTGTGCACTCAAAATTTTGCCATTTCCAAAAAAAGCGGAAGCTGTTCCTGAACCATCTTGTGCTGTGATTTTGAACTCGATCTTTCCTTCTTCAGGAATGGTTACAATAAAATCGTAAGCTTCTGCTATCCCTATAAAGGTTTTGTTCTTTTTAACAGGTACAATGTCAAGACCATCAGCCGAAACTAATAATGGGTCTTCACCACCAAAAGTCATCCAAAAAGAAGTAGAAGCGCCACCGTCAATTATCCTCAATCTTACTTTTTCTCCAGGCTTAAACTCTGGATATTCTATAGACTGTTTGCCATTAATTAAAAAGGCAGGATAGTATATATCGGCTATGTCCGCTCCTTCCATACGTTGCTTCCAGAAATTGAGCTGTGCTCCAAAAGCCCCTCTTGCAATTACTTGATTTAGAGGTGTTCCTGTACCTTTTCTTAAGTTATACCATTCTGTACCACGTTTTAAGTTGCGCAATACATCTAATGGTTTTTCATTTGTCCAATCGGATAACATCAAAACCAATTCCTTATCGTATTCCAAAGTTTTTTCTTTAGGCTTAATAACAAAAGAGCCATATACACCGCTTTGTTCTTGAAGCATCGTATGTGAGTGATACCAATAGGTTCCTGATTGTCTTATGGCAAATTCATATTTCAAAGTATGCCCAGGCTCAATGGGTGGTGTATTTAAAAAAGGAACCCCATCATAAAAATTAGGTAATAAAAGGCCGTGCCAATGAATGGATGTCTCCACACTCATCTCATTTTTAACATAAATAACCGCATATTCACCTTCTGTAAATTCTAATGTTGGCCCAGGGATACTACCGTTAATAGTCATCCCTTTTACATCTTTCCCTGCCTTATTGACTATTGCTTCGTTAATGGTAATTGTATATTCCTTTACTGGTAAATTATCAACGTTACCCTCAATAGACTGTCCAAAAACAGTACTGAACGGAATTAGTAAAAAGTATATGAAGTGTTTTAAACGTTTCATTTTTTAATTAATTAAATAGTTTATCAACGCAGATTTTACATAATAGCCTTTTGTGGATTCGATAAGATTGATTTGAAATTTAAGCTGTAACTCTTGTATATCGAGTACGTCATTAAAGTCAATAGTACCAGTTTCATAATTCTTAATTAGAATTCCTTCAGCATCATTAGCTTGTTTTAAATTATCTGTTTGTACATTAAATTTTATCCTTGTCGTATTTCTGTCATATTGAGCTTGCGCTAAAAGTGTTTCTAGCTTATTTAATCTGTCTTCCTTTTGAGATTTAATTTCTAATTGTTTTAGCTCGTTTTGTTTTGTAACCGACTTGTATTTATTGTTAAAAATTGGGATTGAAATTGATACCATAGGCATCACAATATCTTTTCCGTTATCGGTAAAATTCATATCTGGCCGTTCCGAAACTGGCACATAATCTAAACCAAAACCAATATTGGGTGCACTTTCTTTTTGGTTCAACAACTCTGCTTCTTCAATAGATTCATATAATTTATCGTACTTGATAAGTTCTGGGTTGAGCCTTAGATTATCTGCTAAAAGGGATATATCTTGATCTGGAATCATCATTTCTTCAACTACAACTACTATAGTTTCTTCGTTACGATTTAAAAGATTATTAAAAGCTACTTGCTCTGCTTGATAATCCTGTTCTAAAACTTCCTTTTGCTGTACTAGTTCATTTTGCCTTATTTGTAGACGAAGCACATCAACCGCTGATGCCTTACCAACTTCTACAGAAGTTAATGCAAGGCGTTCATAGGTTTCCAAAAGCGCAATATTCTTATCTAAAACAAGTTGTTTTGCACGAATTGCGTATAGTTTATAGTAGGATTGAGATACTGATAATGCTAACTTTCGTTTGACGATAGCAATTTCTACATATTGCGTTTCTGCCATCGAGCTCGCATAATTTTCTCTTGCTGTGATAGTCCCAAACCAAGGCAACATTTGCTTTACCGAAAAGCGTGCACGTTGTGCTCCTGTTCGTGTCTCAGGTTCACTCACAAAATAACCAACGCTTACTTCCGTATTTGGCAAGGTATTTACCTCGTTCACCTTTTCTTCAGCTATATTGTAGCGCAGTTCAAAAGCTTGAATTTCAGGGTTGTTATTTTCAGCTTCTTGAATATAGGAAGCCAATTCTTGTGCCTTCGTTTCCGCTAAAGCGAAAAAAACAAGTCCTATTAAAATTATATATCTCATTTCGTAGCTCTTTTTAATTGAAATTCTTGTTTCCAGCTAAATAAGACTGGCACAACAAATAGGGTCACAAGTGCAATAAGCATCCCGCCAAATGAAGGGATAGCCATTGGTATCATAATATCACTACCTCTACCTGTTGATGTTAATACTGGTAGTAAAGCCAATATGGTGGTAGCCGTTGTCATTAGACATGGACGGATACGCTTTTCTCCTGCTTCTACAACAGATGCCCTTATTCCTTTTTTATCTGTGGGGTCATTTCTATCGAATGTTTGCGTTAAATAGGTAGCCATTACAACACCATCATCAGTTGCAATACCGAAAAGTGCAATAAAACCTACCCAAACCGCGACACTCAAGTTAATAGGATGCATTTGGAATAGGTCTCGTAGATTCTCTCCAAAGAAGTTGAAGTTTAAAAACCAATCTTGACCATAGAACCAAATCATTAAAAATCCACCAGCAAAGGCTACCGCAATACCTGTAAAAACCATTAATGACGTTCCGACTGAACGGAACTGGAAATAAAGAATTAGGAAAATAATTGCTAGTGCAAGAGGTACAACAACACCAAGAGTTTTCTCTGCACGTAATTGATTTT
>Ga0316209_1002616_pt1 | contig 14094 bp, 13 predicted proteins | sample 6monopyrite_MG_FD_204945 | JGI IMG/M metagenome (GOLD analysis project Ga0316209, IMG submission 204945) | Microbial mat bacterial communities from mineral coupon in-situ incubated in ocean water Damariscotta River, Maine, United States -... | ecosystem: Environmental > Aquatic > Marine >...
TCCACATCAGCATAGACTTTTCGGGGAATCGGCATCGGCTCATCAGGTCGTCCGGGAAGCGGTTTTCCGCGATGAGGAAGCGGGAAATATTTTCCACTTTTGGTCACTTCTTCCGGAAGATATTTCATCGTCTGGAATTCAGGAATCGCTTCCTCTTCCCGGGGCCACAGGAACCATAGCAGAAGCAGGGCAAGGATGATCAAAACCAGTAAGAAACGCCGTTTGTGGCGGTGAAAAAAGGATTCTTCTGTGCTGCTCATAGTTATTGACTCACAATATCACCGCTGTTAATTGTTCCCAGGTTCCACCAGGTCTAGTTGATATTCCGCTGCGATCAGTCCGGGGTGATCTCCCTGGCCTATTGTTGCTGAGGAGACGACTACCAGAAGATATTCCCCTGGTTTTTCGGGTAATGTGTAATTCTTCACTGTAATTGTACAACGTTTTACAGACTTGTGTTTCCCTCTTGAGACGGTGGTCATATCTGTTTTTTGAAAGTTGGTATCTCTGAGTATCCATCCTCTTTTGTTTTTTGCTCGTGTAACCAGCCCAATCCCAGCATCTATGCGAACTCTATCGGGTAAATCAGGTTGTCCCCAAATGACACCTTCAACCTGAATGGTGCTTCCTGCGGGAAGCCTGATCGGTTGTTGTTCAACTGGTTTGCCATCAATGGTCAGTTCCACATCAGCATAGACTTTTCGGGGAATCGGCATCGGCTCATCAGGTCGTCCGGGAAGCGGTTTTCCGCGATGAGGAAGCGGGAAATATTTTCCACTTTTGGTCACTTCGTCCGGAAGATATTTCATCGTCTGAAATTCAGGAATTGCTTCCTCTTTCTGGGGCCACAGGAACCATAATAGAAGGAGGGCAAGGAGGATCAAAACCAGTAAGAAACGCCGTTTGTGGCGGTAAAAAAAGGATTCTTCTGTGCTGCTCATAGTTATTGACTCACAATATCGCCGCTGTTAATTGTTCCCAGGTTCCACCAGACACCACGGTCAATATTTTCACTGATAAATCGGGCTGACCCATCAGCTAATAAAACATTAACTCCTTGAGCATGTACCCCAACAGCGGGGTGAATATCGACAGGATACGGTGAAAACAGGCAGGTGGGTGCATTGGGTGGAAGCAAATGGTTATATCCTGCGGTTCCAGAATTAACAGGCCCGGAACCTCCACCGGCGGGGCCTGCCGCATAATTTGCTTGTTGTAAACAGTGATCCCCAAGGACTTCAAGTTCGCTGCGTGATGCTATGTGATCAAAGTCTGCAAAGAGCGTATAACTGGCAGAGCGATTGTTACGAACCATCTCCGACAGAAACGCCGTGTATGATAATCCATCGGTAACATCTGCCGGTGAAACGACTCGCCCAAAGAGAAATCCATGAGCTGGGCCGTATCCCTTATTGATGACGTAGCTTGTCACGTTAGAACTTCTGGTTAGAGGATCTTCGGGACAAAGATATACAGGGATAATCGGTATCAAGCCGCCTTGACCTGTCGAACGAAACATTTCCTCGTTTTGACGAAAGACGGTTTCCTGCTCGATGAACGGAAGCAGAGAATAAAGGCATCCCCTGGAAACAGAGCTGTGTCCCGGAAACTGGTGATGGACATCAAGGTAGCTATGCACAGCAACGCCAATTTGTCGTAAATTCGAAAGGCAGGCCATTCGACGTGCTGTCGCCCTTGTCTGTTGAATTGCTGGCAGTAACAACGCGACCAGGACGCCGAAAATACTCAACGAAACCAGCAATTCAACAAGAGTGAAACCACGATTTGAGGAAATTTTCAACACGATTATGGTATCCTCATTTTTGCTATGGAATCGTCCATTGATTCGAGTCTTCTTTGCTGGTCATACTCATGAAATCGAAAACTATAACTTTGACCTTGTACAGTCCTGCTGTAGTAAACTTCAATACAGGTGGCGAACCTCCGTCATTAAAATCGGGAGTCACCTGATTTAAATCAGGAGTTGTTTCCCAGGCTTCCAGGTTATCGGTTTCGGCTAACCACAATGGTCCGAGCGGACTTGCGTCAGACCATTTCATTCCGTCCCATTTGTAAAGCAGGCCGAAGACCATGCTTTCATTGGGGGCACCATCGGCAGTCCCATAAATAGTTGAAACATCCCATTCTGCTCCACTGCCAGCTGCGGGAGTGTTTATGTCAACTACTGTTATTGCAGCCATGAGAAAAGGGGGCAAGGTAAGCAGGCAAAAAACAGGGAGAGACCTTTTGAGTACTTTCACGACAACTCCTTCACAATAAATCATAGAAGTGAAAACACAACCTCACAATAAGATCCTGATCAAATATACCCCACCCCCTGCTTATATGTCAATGTCAATTTGCCATTTTATGTCACAGTGAGGTAGTTCAGGCTGCGTCTGACGAAATAATGGGCTGCATTTTTTGATTCGATTTATAGAATTATTGATGTCCACAGTAACGTAGAAAAAAAAGAAATCATTTACCTGACAATCAATGTCAGACACAGTCTGACCAACGACATTATTTCGCAGCCGGAATCGATCCCGCTCGTTGCCAGGGGATTTCGCCGTAGCGTTGAATTTCTCTTCTTAACGCTGTGGCGAGTTCCCGGTAGATTCTGGGGGCTTTTGTTTTGAGGTCGTTTTTTTCTAATGGATCCTGTTTCAAATTGTACAATTCAAGCGGTTCAAACGGACTGTTCTGGAGCAACTTCCAGTCGCCGCGGATGACCGCTTCGATTGTTTTGCCGTTGTATCGCAAGCCGCCTTCGCGTCTGCGGAAAAAGAGGTGATTACGCAACTTCGGTTGTTGTTTACCAAGCAGCGTGGGCAAGATGCTTTTTCCATCGAGATCGCCAGCCGGTTTGACTCCTGCCAGTTCGAGGATCGTTGGGAACAAATCCATACTCAATGCTCGAAAACTGGTTTGCGAACCCGGCTTGATTTTTCCCGGCCAAACCACAGCGGTAGGGACTTTCAAGCCGCCTTCGTACATGCTCTGCTTGCCATCACGCAGCGCGCCGTTGTTCGCCCCTGCACTTAACTGACCGCCGTTATCAGAAGAGAAAACGACCATCGTATTTTCTGCCAGTCCTGTTTCTTTCAATGTTTGCATCACCTGCCCGATTCCCTCATCAAGATGTTCAATCAGCGCGACCAGCTTGGCTCGTTTTTCTGTAATCCCCTGCTCTCTTTTAATCACTTTTTTCAGCCAGTCGGCAGGCGGCTGAATCGGTGTATGCGGAGCGTTGTAAGCGAGATAAAGAAAGAACGGTTTGTCCGGAGTTTTTGCTCTTTCGTTGAGGTAATCACAACTCCATTGCGTAAACAGATCGGTCGCGTGACCGGGCGGGTCGATTGTTTCGTTATTGAGCCGCATGTAGTTGATGTCGTGCCTGCGGTGTTTGTAGTAATCGTCCATCATGTCGCCCAGGTAACCGTGGAAGTGATCGAACCCCCGCTGATTCGGCCTGTTTTCTTCTTCCAGTCCCAAGTGCCATTTACCGACAATTGCGGCGTGATATCCGGCTGGCTTCAAAGCTACAGGAAGCAGCGTAGCATCAGGCGAAAGGTAACCCCAGTTGTTCTCTGAATGTGTTCTGATAACTCCGGGGACGCCGACGCGATCCTGGTATTTCCCGGAAAGCAGTGCCGCCCGCGTAGGAGAACAGACCGGACAGTTCGCATAGAAATCGCTGAAACGAATTCCCTGCGAAATCAACCGATCAATATGGGGCGACTTCAAATCTTTCGCCCCATAACTGGAAAGATCACCATAGCCGAGATCATCAACCAGTATCACAATCACATTCGGCTTTGGTGCCGCCTGCGTCAACGAAGAACAGGCAATCAGAAACAAGAAAGACAAACACGAAAAGTAGCGAGACATCATCGAACCTCTTTTCTTACGATCACAAAAAATTGAATGAGGGAACCTCTATTTTTCAAAAGGAGCACAGACATTCGGCGTCTGTCTCGTTTGAACAAGGCGTATTAAAGGCAGACAAGAATGTCTCCCCTCCGTTTAATAGGATTCTTTGAATTAATAGAGGTGCCTATTACTTATTTTTAGCCGCTCTGGTGATGCGAGCTTCTTCCCGCCGCCCTTCCAGTGCTTCCAGTTCTGTTGCCTGGCCTCGCAGATAGAAAAAGAAACCCGCAACCAACCCCAATGCAGCAGCCGAAAGAACGGCTGCGGGACTGGCTGTGAAGTTTGAATTCTCGGTCGCTGCCTGTGTTGTATAAAACAAACCAACCAGAGAAATCACCAATCCCTGAATGTCCGTCAGAATTTGCGAGAAAGAAAGCCCGCCTCGAAACAGCACCGCCAGCTTGCCGATGATCAGTTGCAGAGCAAAGCTGATCACTCCCGAAACCATCACCGCAAATGCGAGCCAGTAAAATGACGAGAACGACATATACTCCGCCATTGAATAAATCGGTTCCAGAATACCAGCCGAATACTTTTTCGCATCTTCGCTTTCATTCACTTTTTTTGCAATCTCATCTGTTTTGGTATGGATAGCATCAACCGCCTCCTTTGTATTTTCTTTCGCGGTTTCAATAGCCTGTTCCACTTTCCCTTCTGTTTCCTCCGCAGTTTTTTCTGCCTTTTTTTCTTCAGCAGAAAAAGCAGGATCAACTGGTTTTTCATCTGCCATCACTAAGTCACTTCCCAAGCCGGAGAAAAGCAGCATTAACAGCAGGCAACCGAGCAAGACAGGCTTCAACATGTGCAAAAACATTAATAATTCCTTCTAAAAACTCCAGGAGTAGCATAAGATGGATGAACACCGCCAAGGCGATTCTCTTTGAAATCATGATAAAAATAAAGTGAATCGATTTTCGTCGCGTTTCAGATTGTCTATAATACCAACAAATGCGGCTGTGGTGTAGTGGCAACACGGAAGCTTCCCAAGCTTCAAATGAGGGTTCGATTCCCTTCAGCCGCTTTTTGTATCTCTATGGGTTGAAGATTTTCATTAACTCGGTGACTGAAATACTTGGTTGAAGTGTTCGGCTCTTAATCTTAATCCCCGGATTTCTCTTCCGTTCTTTTCTTACTGGGATAGGTGAACTTCCTCTGCAGGCAATCAATCCATATACCTGCTGAGATGTGCATTGTGTTTTCTGTTGAGCAGATTTAATCGTATCTCGTAATTGACTGAAGGCATCATCAGTCGCCTGTCCCGCTTTCAATTCAACAAAAATGTCAGCTGATGACTTTTTAGTAGCAATTACTACGAGCAAATCACAAATTCGCTCATTTGGACTGATCCCCAAACACTTTCTGCCCGTCCCCTGATTTCTCTTTCTACCTTTATCAAGATGGAAGAAACGAACCTTTTCACCCCGCTTCTTTCTGATTGAAAAAGTTCGACCAGATTCATTCAGAGAGGTGCCAGGCAGCAAACAGTTTTTCTCCAAGCATTTCAGAACTTTATCTTTGGGAGTCTGTATCGCAGATTTTTTCTTTTGATTCTTTTTCGGCATCACTACTCAGCCTTCAAATCTTCAAAGATATTGAAGGAGGTCGCATCGATTTTATTTGAGACATCACCAAAAGTAGAGGTATCGATCAATTGATCCTGCCGATCAAAAAGCTCTTTGATCTCCCCGTCAGTCGTGAATTCATACACACCAACATCCTCTGCCCGAAGGATGGCCTCTTTAGATTTTAAGGCGAAGTTCTCGCCAGCAAACTCTGCCTGATGATCCGCCGGTAAATTTGCAGCATCAATTAAATTATTCAGGTGATCCACCAAATACGGGCTGTGCGTTGTGATTAGAACATGGTTTCCCATATTCATTAATATCGCCAGTAACTCAATAATCTGCCGCTGTGCTTCCGGATGAGCATTCATCTCAGGTTCGTCGATGACGATTAAGTGCCGCCCAAGGGAACGTAGAGAATTGACATTTTCGGTTAGCAATACAAATAATCCTGCAAGGCTTTTTACTAACGAGGAAGCGTTCTTCAGTTCAATCCTGACATGATTGTCTACAATAAAGTCTATTGCATTTGTTGCGCGATTAATCTCTATATTTCCGCTAATAATCTTTTTCTTCAGACTTTCAATATCGTCATCTAATTGCATACGGGAACCTATTTCACCTCCACGCTTGGCGGACCTGCTTCTTTCGACATAATCGATGATCGGCAGATTGAATTTATTTTCGAAATCGCTAGTGAGAAAGAAATCTAATGACGATAACGCAATTCGTTCAGCGGGGAATACATAGGTGTCGCGAAAAGAGGTAAAGAGTAAATTGCGAACAAAACCCGCTACTCGACCGTTGAACTCAGCCCACCTCGCAACGCCTCCATACGATACTCCACCATTTTTAAATTTATAGTTGAAGAACTCATCGCCTTGCTGCAAACCTTCAATGACTTCACGGGATTCAGCTTCAAAGATATCAAATCCTTTCAGAAGGTTGTCCTTTGCATTGACTTCAATTTCAATTCGACTTGATTCGCACGCTTTATCAGAAAGTCCTAGCACTCTAGGTATTGAATGATGATCAATGGAGAGCTTGAAAATCTCATGCTTGATAATTTCTAGTAATTCTTCCCGCTTAATTAATAGCCCTAGTGGCCAACTGGCCTTCGATTGCAGGTACTCCTCCACGGCTGCTAAAGATGGTGAAACTTCGATCTGCTTGCTTATTTCTCCAATTGACTGTCGGGATAAAATCCATTTGGAAATTGCGTAGACGCAATAGGCGGTCCAGCTTTTGTTTGTGTTGTTCTCCCCGACAAAAACAGTCAGAGGTTTCCAGTCAAACGAAGCGTTTTTAATGCGACCAAGATTTTCAACAGTTACTTTCATATTTTCTTCTCCTGCCTTGAATTATAGCAGAGTTTTTTTGCAAAACACGCCCTTTGCGACAAGAATCTGTCCTTCTGGCCATTACTCCGATAAGAAATATTCCCTCTTGCATGAAATCACTGTTTCTGCAACGATTCCAACTAATTCAGGGATCGTTCCGTACAGATTGTGGCTTCAGGGAACTTCTATTGATTCAAAAATCTCCTATAGAACGGAGGGTAGACATTTCTGTCTGCCTACTAGACAGCATGCTCTTACGAGACAGACAGGAATGTCTATGCTCCGTTTGAATCAATAGAGGTTCCCTTCAAACAGGCAGGTGGTGACAGGATGTCGCTTTATTTTCGTACTCTTTACGCATGGAAGTGTAAAGGGACACATCATAAACTGGCGATGGATGCGCTGCGACTTCTGGAAGGGAAAGAGCCGCAAAAATGGCGTAATCTTTTTCTGAAGCATGTCGAAAGCTATCTGACCGGTTCCAAAGACCCCGACAAAAAATTCAAAGATTTTCGCAACCACGTACTGCACGTGGGTGATAATTACTGGGGCGGAGCAATTAAGGCGACCCATAAGTGGTACGCCGAAGCTCGGCAGGCGTTTGCAGATGGTCGCTGGAAGGAGGGGGTTTATGCCATCGGGGTGATGAGCCATTACCTGAGCGATGTTTGCTGCCCGCTGCATACGGCTCAGTCAGATAAAGAAACGATTATTCACCGCGCCTGCGAATGGAGTGTCAGTTGCAGTTATGACGATTTGATCGATGCTCTCGAAGAAGATTTTGGTGGCTATCCAGAGTTGACACTTCCCCAGGGAAACGACTGGCTCGATCAACTGATCCGCCAGCAGGCTGAATATTCTTACCAACGATACACGCAAATTGTTGAGGGATACCGTTTCGATCTGGGGGCAAAAAATCCTCCCGCCGGTTTGGAAGATGAGATTTTCAAAGAATTTTCGCTACTGCTGGGACAAGCAGGCTCTGCGCTTTCATTGGTAATTGCTCAATGCCTGGAGGAATCGAAACAGTCCCCCCCTTCAGTTTCTCTTTCGATGCAGACGATGCTGGCCAGTTTGACGATTCCGATTTTCTGGGTCACAAAAAAAATGGCAGATGCGGAAGAACGAGCGATTGTCAATAAAATTTACGATGAATTACAACGCACAGGGACTGTCGAAGAAACATTGCCGGAAGAAAATCGAGTCATCCGCGAACTTGTCAAAAAAGAACTGGGAACGACCTCTTCGCCAACAAATGAAAAACCTGTCAGCAAAAAAATAGTAAAGCAAGCGGTCTCTCCAGCACAGGAATATGAACAAGCCGCAGATGCAGATGTAGTCAACGAAGAAGAAACGGTTCAAATTGATTCTCCTTTTGAGGTAACTCCTCTTGATCAACAAGGGGCTTCAATTGACACAAACAGAGCAAAAGAACAACCATTTTCAACAACACGGTTTTATCTTCGCAGGGAAGATCCGATTGTCGATGCTCCTTCAATTGGTCCAAAAACAGCAAGCCGGTTTCGCAAAATTGGCCTGCACCGTGTGGATGATTTTCTCAATGCTGATCCCAATGAAATGGCCAGTCAACTGAATACTCGCTGGATTACTGATGACCTGGTAGCTGCCTGGCAACAACAGTCTCAATTAATGTGTGATGTCCCCGGCCTTCGCGGTCACGATGCACAAATCCTTTCAGGGGTTGGAGTTGAATCAAAACTTGACCTGGCCGAAATGAACGCGGAAGATTTGTTACCGCTCGTGAATGAATTTGTCGGCTCTTCTGAAGGGATACGAATTTTAAGAAACAGTAAACCGCCCGATCTGGAGGAAGTTTCAGAGTGGATCGCAAACGCCAGACAAGTTGCCCAAAACAGAGCCGCTTGATTACTTTTTTAATATCAGGCGAGCCGGGGCAGTGATGCCCCGGGTAACTGACGAGTTGTCGTGCTGTTGAGAGTTTTTAATCGCTAAACATTTTATATCACTAACGGTAACAGTTTACGAACGGTTCGCAAATTTCAGAAAGATGTCATATTGGTTACGGCGATCTGGACAGACCAGCCGTGCTGGGTTGTTGAATTGTAATGGGTAAGCGTTATGAGACAGCATAGTGACCAGGGGCATCACTGCCCCGGCTCGCCTGAAGAAGCGAATGATCAAACGGCATTGCTTGTTTCTTTGACATCCGATGACACTCCGTATTTATGCCCGGGAGAAAGCCTGCCGATCAATCGTGCGGTGCATTTGGCGAGATTGCGTTCCCATTACCAGAAATGCAAAACCTGCCCGCACCGAATGGAAGCAGAACATTTTTCTGCCGATGCCCATCAGCAACTTGAAGAGTGGTGGAATTATCAGGAGAAAAGTCCGGATCGCCTGCAGGATGGATTCGGCAGCCAATCTCCCAATGAATTCTCCGTTCAATCAGGGGCGGTTCTCGCTCAGGCATTTGCTAATATGCGATGGGAACAGAAAATCGGCCAGGTTTCTCTTGATCGCAACAATGAACGACAAACGATTTCTGATGTGAGACCAACGATTGTGATGGGACATGACCTGAGTGAAACTTCGCTGGAGATGATGCGAGAATCTGTCCGCAGTGTTCGTGAGCAGGGGTGTCATATTATCGACGTGGGAGGCGTAACACCTGCCTGTATGAAATTTATTCTAGAACATCTACAAGCCGATGCAGGAATTCATGCCACATCCCGGCGCAAAGATGGTAGCGGAGCCGGGCTCGACCTGTATGGCTCGCAAGCGATGCCTCTTTCATCAGAGAGCCTGTATGAAGTGCAAGCCCGCCTGCATCAAAATCAACTCACTCGGTACAGCCGATCTGATGGCGGTCTGACCCCCTTCCCCGCCAGAAAGGCCTACCTGGACAGCCTCTGGAAGTATTTTCAAAACATTCGTCCGGTTCGTATTTGGCTTAATACGACTAACGAATTAGTGATTGATTCGTTGCAGGAGTTGTTCCATAACATTCCCGGTCAACTAATTATCAGCCAGGAACAATATTCTTTCAATCCCGCTGAAAAGCTCGACATCAAACGGCTCCATCCGCTCCAAAGCCATTTCATGGATGAAGATTGCGAACTCGGCATCATTCTTGACAGCCAGGGGCAAGCGTGCCATTTCCTCGATGAAAACTTCAGAGAAATCCCGTCTGCCAAGATTCTTTCTTTGCTGTATGAACAGATAAAAAGAAACAACGCCACAGATCCCAATAACATCCCTCTGGTGATGCTGGGAGAAGAACTGCGAGCAGATGGAATTACCTGGGATTCAGCAACAGAAGATATTTTCCGCTACCGACAATCTTTGCGTGAGTATTTCACAAGAGGCATCACAACCGCCAAAACTTCCCTTGGTTACGATGCCTTACACCGCTACTGGTTTGTTGATGAATCACCAGTTTGTGACGGCATTATCACACTCGGAAAAGTGCTGCAAGCAATCTCAGGCGAGCCGGGGATACTTCAGGCAAGCCGGGGGTTAACACCCCCGGCTCGCCTTGCTGAAATCTTTGCAGATTTCAGCAAGGCGTTGGGCCGCATGATTTGAACTATGCTTTTTTGCGATGGCCGATTGCGCCTCGCTTCCCATTTTTATTCGTTCTTTTGGAGACTCCACAAGTTGACTTAATGCCCTGGCATAATCTTCGAAGTTACCAGGTTCAAAAAGCAGTCCGCCGCCGGTTGATTCGATCAATTCCGGATAACTCCCATGTGCAGGCTGGATAACAGGAATCCCCTGAGACATTGCTTCGAGAAGATACAATCCTTTCGGTTCGTGGAACAAAGCCGGGACGCTGAAGATATCCAGACTTCGCATAAATTCCAACTTCTCTTTCTGGGAATTGGGGCTGCCAATATATCGAAAACGATTCCCAAGAAACGCACACTCTTTTTCGATCTGCTTCATATAACCATGATGAGCTTTCCCCAGATACCCTCCCGCATGAAGTTCAACTTCGATCCCGGATTCATGTAACTGCTTGACTGCCTGCACCAAATTCAACAAGCCTTTTTCCGGTGCGATTCTGGCAAAATAGCCAATGCGTGGGATTGATGAAACTTCTTTGATTGAGCATTCTCGGGGTGTCATCGATTCTTCCGAGAGATCAATCGAAAGTGGTAGCTGCCGGAACGATTTTCTATCTATCGAAAGATAGTCACTCATATAATCGGCATAGAATTTTGTATGCGTGATGATAAGATCAAATAAATTTGCATGATTGCTAACTGCCTGGATCGCCTGCTGTCGGTATTTTTCTGTCAGTTGATCCAGAAATAAATCATCTCCCTGAAGCAAACAGAAAACCGGTCCGGCAAATTGCTCTCGAAGCAATGGCATCACACCGCTTAGTAGTGCATTACTGAAGATGATAATATCTGGTTGCACTTCTTTCACGAGATGATCAACCAGTTGTTGATATTCCCGTTGCATCGAACCGCTGCCCCCCTGAAGCATGGAAAGAGTAAGCGGACCAAGGCGAGAAGCATCGTTTTCGATTCCGAGTGAACTCGCGATACGAAGAATGCGGGGATGATCGAGCCACGAAACCAAACCGCGAGGCAACCGATGCCAAAACGGAATCGCATGATCAAGATAAAGATTCACGCCCCCGAGATAAACTTTGTCATCGGAAACGTTTTGTTGATCAACACGAATCGGCGTGTAGGTCGGAATAAGCGAGACCTCATTCCCCTGCTCTATCAACGCTTTCGCCAGAGAATTATCCTGCATGCAGGAACCACAAAACATCCCTGCCCCACCCGCGGTGATTATCGCAATGTGCATTACAGGAAATCTATCTTAGTTTTTAGTGATGTAGGCTGGGGGACTCGCCCCAGCGGGGTAGCCCATCCGCTTTTAGCGGTTGGGTGCCGCCAGGCACAAGATGAATGCGCCATGTGCGTCCCATTTCAATTGTGCTTCCAATAAAGAAAGAACCCACATGGCGCGAACATCTTGTTGCTACGCAACCCAACCGCCAGAGGCGGGTGGGCTATCCGGTACCCGGTGGGGCAGATCATCACTGCATCATGCTCAATCCCAGTACGCTTAGAAGCGATCGCGATGGCGGCTTCGGTCAGATCATACCGAATTTTAACCAAATCAATACCCACAACCGCAATCGTTCGGCCTCCGCTTTGGACTACCAGAGTTCTGGCAACAAGCACGTCTTCTATTCCAATACTGCTAACGTACCCTGCACCGGTTATTACGTCTCCGACAGCCGGCGTGATGTCCGTCTGAGCGAACCCAACTTTTAATTCGCCGGTTCTATCTTCCTTAACTCCAGCAAACACGGGAGCGATCAACAAAATCAGCACTGCATTTGAAACTAACACATTTCTCATGAAATATTCCTCAAAATATCGCAAGCAAAAATCAACAGGTAGCCAGTCGGCTGGGGCTTGCTCCCAACTTCGCATGCCGGGTTCCCTTTAATGATAACACGAAGTTCTGGCAAAAACCCCTATTGCGAATTTGGGACCACCATTTTCTGACGAAGTCTTAATTGAACTCGACTGTGATGAACGATGGGATAACCCAGCACGGTTGGTCTATTTTGATCGCCGTAACCAAAGCAAGCTTTTAAAAATATGCTGTAACTATTCAGCGATGATTGCTTTTTATCGGAATGAGGACTGTTTGTAGGCTCCGCTACAACATCGCTAAATCGTTACAATATGCTTGCCATTCGTAAACTCTTTTCGTTAGTAATACAAAAAAACGACCATGAGAAATTCTCATGGTCGCTGTTTTTGCAAATCAACGAATACTAGCTCAAACGCTTAGCGTCGTTTTGCAGCTTCGTCTACAGGGAAATCGCAAGCGATATCGCATTGGTTATCGTCGCAATCATCTGTTGTGTCAGCCCAGGCTGAACCACGGGTGTAAGCCTTGATGGCTCCGCCCTGTTTGGTACCGGAAAAACCGGTGTAGTAGTAAGATTGATTAACATTGCCGATTGCATCAGCAACATCGTTCAGTTCTGCAACAACAGAGTGCTGAACTTCGCTCAAACCAACAATCAAGCCGATAACCAGAAGTGTTGCAATGAGAACAAGCTCAGCCGATACGACAAAACCAGCTTCATCATTTAACAGTGCGCGTAGCATGTTAGGGGTTCCTTTTTTCTTTGAACATTTTTAATTTTTTGAACTTAAATATTTTCGAGTGCTGAACGCACTCAACAAGATTTGCGGGCAAACGCCCAACTCTGTTTCACGTTTTACTGATCAGTTAAACGCGACTGGAATGTAGATCAACACACTCCACTGAATTATGTTGGCCGACACAATTCAACAATCTGCTGCAGCAGGGATCCCTAAAAGAAAAAAACGAAATGAAAGAACAATCAAGAAACCAGATCGGTGCTAGAATTGCTCTCTCAAGTTACTTTGCTTGATGTCAAACAAAAACAGTAAAACAGATCAAGCACGAATCAACATAACAATGTGCTTTTTCATTACAATATGTAAATTAAGAAAATTAGGGAAAATCCTTAAAATAATATCAGAGTATGTGCATGCGTGTAAAAATGTCTCATCCAAAGCGATCAAGCCCCTTGCGTACTTTTACACGCAATATTGCGATAGATTGCAAGTTCAGTTTTTATCTTTTTTTCAGAGAATAAAAGACGGCATTAAATAGTCAAAAAACCCTTTGACAGAATGAGTCATTTGGTTGAAAATGACTTTTGAGATCGGACTCTGGTAACTAATACTGAGATTAACTCAGCCGGGGTCGGAGAACTATGTACCTGTGAGATGGAGTATGATCATGTTGAAAAATCAATGCCATTACGAACTGATGAACCTGAGACAATTGGGGGAACTGGAATTCCTGTTGTTGGGAGATTTACGTGATGTACTTGAAGAAGAAGCAAATGAGCAAAATCGAAAATGGTTACTTGCTATTGTTGAGGTGTTAGCGAGAACCATTCCCAGAGAATTTTATCTGCGGGAAAAAGGAGGGTACCTGCAGGATGTTGTCAACTGTTGCCCGGAAGTTGACCAGGAGGTTCAAACGTTATTGAAAGAACATCAGACATTACGAGATCGTTTAGATCAGCTTCGTAACGAGTTACAGCGACTCCGACCATTTCGTACGCAGGCAGCGGCATTAAAATATGAACTGGAAGAGTGGATGAAAAAGTTAGAACAGCACAATCAAAAAGAAGGGAAACTCGTTCATTGTGCCTACTCGCAAGACATGGGCGTTGGTGATTGAAAAGGTGCCTT
>Ga0316209_1002617_pt1 | contig 14090 bp, 10 predicted proteins | sample 6monopyrite_MG_FD_204945 | JGI IMG/M metagenome (GOLD analysis project Ga0316209, IMG submission 204945) | Microbial mat bacterial communities from mineral coupon in-situ incubated in ocean water Damariscotta River, Maine, United States -... | ecosystem: Environmental > Aquatic > Marine >...
TTTTGTTATGGGACTGTTGAATGTTTTTTAGTAGTGCAACAAAGCAAACTGCCTGGTTATTGTTTGTCAGTTGCTTGACTGGAAACCTCTGTGGCGTCGCCAATCGTAAACGGTTTACCTAGTTACCAGCCAACGTAAGCTATCTTCTGAAGCCTTTCAGGCGAAGTGCCACATGGCTTCAGTCGTTGGCTGGCAGAGCCTTCAGGTACTCTTGCTTTATGCTGTCTGACGATGATGGCGTTAAGAGAATTTGCTCTCTTTGAACTGGTGCTGAATTTCCTCAACCGCTTCACGCTGTGTAAGTAGGCCATCGACACAGTCCTGATCCAGTTTTTCTCCAGCCATTTCATTTAGTGCGGCAAATGCATCATCGTTGCTCCAGGCCTCTTTATAAGGTCGTTTGCTGGTGAGAGCGTCAAAGATATCGGCAACGGCCACAATACGCGCCTCCAGTGGGATGTCATCGCCTGATCTGCCTTCAGGGTAGCCGGTGCCGTTAATGGTTTCATGGTGATAGGTGGCGATATTGCGCAGGATGTGGGTGTGACTGATGTTTTCCAAGCCAAAGTTCTGGATCAGGTCGTCAATGATCTCCCTGCCCTTTAGTGAATGGGTTTTCATGATCTCCATTTCATCATAGTTAAGGCTGCCGCTCTTCAACAGTATGTGGTCAGGGATGGCGATTTTGCCGATGTCATGCAGTGGCGAGAACATGAATATTTGCTCGATGTAACTGTCATCAAGGTGGTGCTTGTCTGCCAAGGCTTGTGCAATCAGACGGCTGTAGCGTGACATTCTGTCCAGGTGACAGCCAGTTTCAGGGTCGCGCTGGTGGGTGATGTGGCTGGTGGTCTTGATCGCGGCACTGAGTGACTGGACAGAACTGAGTTCGTTGATGACCATTAACGCCAGAAGGTGGCCATACAGATCCAATTCTTCCAGTATCTTTTCGTTGAAGACATCGGTTTCATAAGAGTTGAAAAAGAGGAAGCCAAAGAAATTGCCATTATTGAACAGGGGCAGGGTATAGCTTGCCGCATAGCCCTGGCGGCCCAGGCGTCTGATATGTTTTTTGTCGCTGTCCTCGAAGGTCAGCATATTGTTGATGACGCGAGGGGTGCCCTTATCAAGTATTTGTTTGAGGGAGGGTGCGTTATCAATGACCGCCTGATAGTGTTCAAGCGGGTTATCTTCACCGCTGCTGTGTAAGTAGGTTTTGAGCAGTCTTGTTGCCGGATCATAGAGGGCAACGGCAATGCGAGCAATAAACGGCAGGTTTTTCTGCACTACTTTATGTGCTGATATGAGCTTGTCCTTGAGGCTGCCTTTTTGATTTAAAAAGGATAGTGCGTCGCTATGCGAATAACTCTTGTCGTCTTCCATATATACCCAATGACAACTCTCAAACCCTTGCAGATTTGATTATATCCTTATACAGAGTCAGATAAATAAATATTTCAACGATTGTTTATGTTCTGTCATTGCAGGGATGACGTAAACCGCTTCAGGATTGTCCTGAAGCGGTTTTTAACCAGGTTAGCCGCTAAACTTTTTGTAGGTAATCCGGTGCGGTTGTGTTGCCGCTTCATCACCCAGACGACGTTTTTTGTCTTCTTCGTAATCGGCGTAGTTGCCTTCAAACCATTCCACATGGCTGTCGCCTTCGAAGGCGAGCATGTGGGTGGCAATGCGGTCGAGGAACCAGCGATCATGTGAGATCACCACGGCACAACCGGCGAATTCCAGCAGCGCTTCTTCGAGGGCGCGCAGAGTTTCAATGTCGAGGTCGTTGGTGGGTTCATCGAGCAGTAAGACGTTACCACCGCTTTGCAGTAGCTTGGCCAGGTGCAGGCGGTTACGTTCGCCACCGGAGAGGTCACCGACACGTTTTTGTTGGTCGCCACCTTTGAAGTTGAAACGGCTGAGGTAGGCGCGTGAGTTGATCTGCATGCCGTTGACGGTGATGATGTCCTGGCCATCTGAGATCTCTTCCCAGGCAGTCTTGTTATCATCCAGTGCGTCGCGGCTTTGATCGACGTAGGCTATTTGCACGCTGTCACCAATCTTCAGTTCACCGTTGTCTGGTTTTTCCATGCCCATCAGCATTTTGAAGAGGGTGGATTTACCTGCACCATTGGGGCCGATGACACCGACGATGCCACCGCGTGGCAGATTGAAATTAAGGTCTTCGATCAGCAGTCTATCACCAAAGCCTTTGTTCAGATTGACTGCTTCAATAACGTTGTCACCCAGGCGTGGACCGGGTGGAATGAACAATTCGTTGGTTTCGTTACGTGCCTCAAAGCTCTGGCTGGCCATCTCTTCATAACGATTAATGCGGGCCTTGCTCTTGGCATGACGGCCCTTGGCGTTGCTGCGCACCCATTCAAGCTCTGACTTCATGGCCTTCATGCGTGACTGTTCGCCTTTCTCTTCCTGTTCCAGGCGAGCTTCTTTTTGCTCCAGCCAGGATGAGTAGTTGCCTTCCCACGGAATGCCGCGACCACGATCCAGCTCCAATATCCAACCGGCGACATTATCGAGGAAATAACGGTCATGGGTCACGGCGACCACGGTACCTTCGAATTCGCGCAGGAAGTGTTCAAGCCAGGCAACCGATTCCGCATCCAAATGATTAGTGGGTTCGTCCAATAACAGCATGTCGGGCGCTGACAGGATCAGTTTGCACAGTGCCACGCGGCGGCGTTCACCACCGGAGAGTTTGCTGACGTCGGCATCCCAGGGTGGTAGGCGCAGCGCCTCGGCGGCAATCTCAAGCTTGCGATCCAGATTATGGGCATCGCCCGCCTGGATGATGTTTTCCAGCTCGGCCTGTTCTTTGGCCAGGGCATCGAAATCGGCATCCGGCTCGGCGTAGGCGGCATAAACGGCGTCGAGACGGGTCATGGCTTCTTTGATGTGGCCGAGGGCTTCTTCAACATTGCCGCGCACGTCTTTGCTTGGATCAAGATCCGGTTCTTGTGCCAGGTAGCCAATCTTGATGCCGGGTTGGGGACGAGCTTCACCTTCGTAGTCTTTGTCGACACCGGCCATAATGCGGATGACGGTGGACTTACCCGCACCATTCAAACCCAGCAGGCCGATCTTGGCACCAGGAAAGAATGACAGTGAAATGTCTTTAATGATGGTGCGCTTGGGGGGAACAACCTTGCTCACCCTGTTCATGGTATAGATGTATTGGGCCATGGTTTATGTCCGTTGGTTTTAGTTGGTCAGATTATACGTCTGTTTATCATTCCGGCGTTGCCGCAATGACGAGGTGTTACTGACTTTGCTCTTCAATATCACGTTGCTGCTGTGCGGCGGCATCCATAATCATTTTTTCTGCTTGCTTGACTTTGTCTAGGGCGTCAGTTTGTGTGTCAAAGAAATGGCCATCCTTCGGTGGTGGCTCATTGGTCGCTTTGTCTACGCTATCGGAACAGCCGCTGACGGTGAATAATGTCAGTACCAATAGACCTTTATTTAGATTCATTGTCTTTGCTCTCATTGATGGCTGGTTTGGTTTGTTAAGCCTAGATGACCCGGTCATTACCGCCATCTATGGGCAGCTGCGCCGCGGTAGTTTTGGCAAACAATGGTCCGCATAATTCCGCTGACAGTTCGGCTACATCATGACTGGTTACTTCGGTTTTTAGAATGTTTTTGCGTTTGTATTCAGCCACTGTCAGCCCGTAGTGTTTGGCTCGTGCCGCCAGCACTGCGTCGGTCCAGATGCCGGTGTCGAAGACGCAGTCCGGGTGCAGGGTGTTGATGCGTATATTTTCGCCGCCCCATTCCAGTGCTGCCACACGGGTCATCTGGGTCAGTGCCGCCTTGGAGGCGGAGTAGGCGATGGCACCGGGGCCGGGGGCGAGAAAGTTTTTTGAGCCCATGGCCACCACCCGACCGCCATTGGGCGCTAGTTTGAGGAATGGGTAGCATTCACGCAGCAGTATCAGATTGGCATCCAGGTTGATGTTCATGACCTTGCGCCACTCTTCAGTACTGAGACTGTCAATACGACAACCACCGGGGAAGATGCCGGCATTTAACACCAGCATGTCGATACCGCCGAAGTGGGCCGCACCTTGTTTAATGGCATTGATCAGCTCTTGCTCGTTGGCCACATCGCAACTGATGCCGAGCACGTCGGCACGATTAAAAAGGGTTGCCACAGCGGAGTTGATATCGAGCGCAATCACCGCCGCACCGCGGGCCAGCATGGACTCAACGCAGGCCTTGCCGATGCCTGAGGCAGCACCGGTGATCAGGGCAATCTCACCCTGGAACACAGGCGGTTTGCCACCCCTGCGTAGCTTGGCTTGTTCCAGGTCCCAATATTCCATGTCAAAGATGTCCTGGGCCGACAAAGCCTGCCAGCCGCCCATGAGCTCGGCGCGGGCGATGATATCCATTGTATGGTCATAGATGTCGGCGATGATGTTGGCCTCTTTGGCGCTCTTGCCGGCGGTGACCATGCCCAGCTCCTTATCCAGAATCACGCGCGGGGCAGTGTCGAGCATGGTCTTGGGCTCGCGGGCGCTGGCAGCGTTGTTATCAAAATAGGCCTTGTACGCATCCACATAGGCATCAACATCGCGACCAATCATGGGCAGACGTTTGGTGCGGATGACATGATCCGGGGTGGCTGGACCCTGTTGTGAAATCTTGCTGACATCCGCGCGATTACAGAAAGACATCGCTTTTTCATCACGCTGGCTGCGTAGCACCACCGCAAAGCCACCGGCCTTGGAGACATCCAGGCGCAGTTCAGCCAGGGCGACAGGATCAACTGCAGCTTTGGTCGGTGTGTCATAGTTTAGATCCCAGCCATGCTGTGCCTTGATGTAATCCTCAGCCATGCCCACCAATGTAATCATGCGCTCATAGGACTGTTTGGCATCATCGGCAAACGAGAATATGCCGTGGTTCATCAGCACCATGCCGATGGTATTGTCATTGCGCTGTTTTTCAAACTCGATGGCGCAGAGACGGGCCAGATCAAAGCCGGGCATGATGTAAGGGACGTAGACCACCGTGTCGCCATAAATCTGTTTGATCCTTTCCAGTCCGCCCGGCGTATTGGTGATGGTTACCACTGCATCGGCATGGGTGTGGTCAACAAACTTGTAAGGCAGGGTGGCGTGCAGGATGGCCTCAACCGATGGTGTGGGTGCGCCGGCATCGGTCATGTGAGTACGTAGCTCGTTGACCATCTGCGGGTCGCTGAGTGATTCCAGCTGGGCCAGTTTGATCAGGTGATCCAGATTGACGGCAGGAAATCCCGGGGTGTCTATGGTCTCCAGATCCCAGCCACTGCCTTTGACGCAAAGCAGCGACTGCTCTTCGCCAACAATATTCTTTTCCGTTACCTTGACTGAGGTGTTGCCGCCGCCATGTAACACCAGAGAAGTATCGCGGCCCAGCAGGCGTGAGGTATAGACCCGCAGGCCCAGATCACCTTGATATTGTTTGGCTTCGTTATCGTCCCAAAGGCTTTTCATTGCTGCATCCCATCTGTAATTACAAAGCTTGGTATTTTACGGGCTTTGCTTGGCTATTGCGACATTGCTATTGAAGCGTGAGTGGTAAGGTTCTGGTATCGGCAACAGCCTGCCTGACTGGCAGGACAAAGCGAAATTCATTGATCAGTTTTTCCGCCGTGGCGCGATAGGCGGTGAGTTTGCCGCCATAAATGGTCACCAGACGTGGCTCATCTGGCTGGTCGCTATGAAAGATAATGTCACGCGGGCGGGAGAAGGCCGCGCCCGCAGTTCTTGGCAATACTCGTAGGCCGGCAAATGAGTCGACGATGTCATGGTGGCTGTGATGCCGATACTTTGGAAAGTAGTAGCCCAGGGTCTGTAATAAATAATTTTTTTCTTTGGCCAACGGGTGCACCTTGGCTGGATTGCCGTGATAAAGACTTTCGGTGGTGCCGACCATTACCTTGTCCTTCCAGGGTATGACAAATACGGCGCGTCTGTCCTCAGGTGCTTCGATGTAATAGATGCCTTGCGTAACGCTACCTTCAAGGATGATGTGTGTGCCCTGGATAAGATCGACCGCTAGCGGGCTGACCTTTTGCGTGACTTTGTTGAGTACATCATTGACCCATGGGCCAGCGGCATTGACTAGCAGGCTAGTCCGGCATTCGATTTGCTGCCCATCTTTTTGATAGCGGACGATGTAACTGTGGTTGTCGCGCTCGGCTTCGACCAGCTGCGCAGGCATCTCAAGTCCAGCGCCGAGTGATTGCGCCGAGCGCGTCACTGCTCCAGTTAAAAGTTTGTCATCGGTTTGGGCATCGTAATAGCTAAATACCTTTTGCAGGCTTTTATGGTCAAGACCATCGAGATGGTTCCAGTCGCGTTTGGGGACTATCTTGAAGTGGCTGTTGCCGCTCAGACCAGCCAGGGTGCTATAGAGTGTTAAGCCCGCACGGATTTGCCAGGCGGGGCGACTGGTTTCTGTGTAAATAGGAATATAAAACGGTTTCAGTTTGACCAGTTCAGGGGCATTTTTGAGTAGTAAAGAACGTTCAATCAGGCATTCACGCACCAGACCGAACTGGGCAGTTTCAAGATAGCGCAGACCACCATGAATCAGTTTGCTGGAGCGGCTTGAGGTGCCGGCGGCGAGGCCGAATTGCTCCAATACCAGGGTTGAATACCCATGTGCAGCTGCGGCCTGGGCAACCCCGGCACCGTGAATGCCGCCACCAACAATGACAACATCATAGTGGTGCAGCGACGCCCTAGGCTTCAACGCAGGCGTGTTTCTGAAGACGTTTACTCTTGAGCATCTCGACGATGGCCATGGTTTCAACGTAGGCTGCGCCCATATCAGAAAGTTCTATGGCATGGCGGGCGTCGGTGACTTCGTAGAAGGCCCATTTCCACGGTCCTGGCCATAAATTGGTGGCATTTTTTGGGATCTTGGTATGGTTGCAAAAGAGGACGTCAGGCGCCAGTTCGGTGGCGATGACCAGTGACTCATCATTGTATTTTTTTAGGATCCAGCCAATCGATTGAAAGCCCATGGCCCGCGAGCAGCGTAGTGCCAGATTATCATAGCCAATTAGTGTGCAGCGTTCCATGATCGGTTGGCATATCTTGGCCAGCGCCTTGATGACCTTTTCTATGCCGAAGGCATCAATGGCTTCCTGTTTGATTTCGATGAAGGCATGACTGTCTGGCCATTGTTCGAATAGTTCGATAACCGATGCCAGGGTAGGGATGCCGACATTGGCGAATTTTTTGGGATGAAGTTGGGCTTCGTTCACCAGAATTTCGCTAACTTGCGCAAACTTCATACTGATGATGCGCTTATTGGTACCCGTGGTGCGTTTAAGATTGGCATCATGCAAGACGACAGGGACCAAGTCTTTGGTGAACTGGACATCGAACTCGATACATTTGGCACCAGCCTGTAAGGCGGCTTTAAAAGCAACCAATGTATTCTCGGGAAATTTTTTGGCATAGCCACGATGGGCGATCAGAATAGGTTGTTTCATGGCAATATCTACGTTTCATCCTTAAATACAGCGCTTATCTTTAAAAGATGCTCTGTTTAGTCTCGTTTGCTTGCTTATGCCACCCCCACAGGTTAGTTAACATATTGAATTAAGCAGATTATTTCAAGTTTTATCGGTGATAATTTTATTCAGAGCTTTGGACCATTGCATAAATCGCTGTTCGAGTGCTGGGTTATTGCTTGCGGTAAACGTTTTTGAATCTTTATACCCTGGCCATTTGAGTGGTCTTGCGGCGACTAAATAGGCCAGTCCAGTGGCGCTTGCTTCGTGCGCTTGCGGGCGTATAAGTTTGATTCTGGACAGATCAGCGATGCGCTGGCATAGACCATCCAGTTTCGATAGCCCGCCGCTGATAATGATCCTATCTGGTTTATCGACGGAGTTTTCCATTTCATCCAGGTTGCGCTGAATCAGGAAGGCGATGCTTTCAATGACTGCCAGCAGCTTGCTTTGAATATCGCCATCACCTACAAACTGTGGCTCGATGTCAGTCCGCCAGTCGGGTGAAGCCAAACCGGATATGGTGTTGATAAACAGCGGTGGTGTGACGGGGCTGCTCAGGCAGTCGGCAACTGTTTTTTCTAGATCCTTGATGGCGTGTTGCTCGGCAAACCACTGTAGCGCACAGGCTGCGCCATTGATTGTGCCTTCAAGAGCATGGCAGTGATATGTATCATCTTTGTAGGTCAGACTGGTGAGTAGTTTGTTGCTGTGTTTGATTTTAGTCAGGGGACGTTGAACAAAGGCGCCTGTGCCGATGTTGATATGGGCTATCTGTGGATTTGGTGTGCCCCAAGCAAATAGTGCGGCAGATTGATCACCAGTGATAACTGTCACGGGGATATTGAGGTCGTCTATGTCGAGTTGGCCAAAGTTGCCGCTGCTGGGCTGGCAGGTTGGCAGGATATCTTTGTCAATGCCAAACAGTTGCAGCAGCGTTTCGTCCCAGTCCTGGGTTTCAAGATTCCATAACAGGGTGCGTGAGGCATTGGCTGGGTCGGCCAGTAAGGGACGTTGTCTTATCAGGTGGTAGGCAAGAAAGCTGGCCATTGGGCCGATGCTGAGATCGTTATCTTGCCGAGCCTGTTTAACCGCGGTGATGTTGTCCAGACACCAGCGCATTTTGCTGGCGCCATAGTGGGGTGACAAAAACAGCCCGGTTTTGTTGTGGATGCGCTCACTTTGATCCTGGAATTGTTGCAGCCATTCAGCCTGGCGCCGGTCTTGCCAGCTGAGGATGGGTGACAGGGCAGCACCGCTGTTGCGATTCCAGCAGGCGATGCTGGAACGCTGGGTGGCGAGCCCGGCGGCCTTTATATATTTCTTGTCGGTACCAAGCTTTTGCAGGCTAGCCCGAATTGCCTGGAACGTGGCGCGGATCAGTTGCTGCGGATCATGTTCAACCCAGCCCGGATTAGGTGTATGTGTATCTATTGGGATTTCAGACTGACAAATGATGTTGGCAGATTGGTCAAAGACAATGGCACGACTGGCATGACCGCCCTGGTCGATGGTGAGGTAATGTTCTGGTCTAGCCATTAACAATATTGCGTGGTGTGTCGGCCAGAAAGGCGCTGATGTTGGCGCTGATTTGATCCAGCAGCCGTTGGCGCGAGGCGCGGCTGGCCCAGGCGATATGGGGGGTGAGGATCAGGTTGGGGATATCACTGGCCAGTAAAGGATTGCCGGAAAATGGTGGCTCCTGGCTGAGCACATCAAAACCTGCGCCTCCTAGATAACTATCGCGCAGCGCGTCGGCCAGGGCCTGTTCGTCAACGATGCCACCACGGGCGGTGTTGATCAGCAGCGCACCTTGTTTCATTTGTGCTATTTCTGTTGCACCGATCAGGCCTTTTGTCTCGGGCGTCAGTGGGCAGTGCAGGCTAATGACATCCGATTCCGTTAACACCCGCTCAAACGATGCCCGACCTGGACGAAGTTCACTGCCGCGGTGATCGCTGATCAGCACTTGCATGCCAAAGGCCTCGGCGATGCGGGCCACGGCCTGACCCAGTTCACCATAACCAATAATGCCCAGGGTTTTAGCGCTCAGTTCTTCGATGGGGTAATCAAGCAAGCAGAAGTGTTGGCTTTGTTGCCATGCTCCCTGCATGACTGCGCGGCGGTATTTGCCGAGGTGGATGCTGAGTGACAACATCATGGCGAAGACATGCTGGCAGACTGAGGGGGTGGCATAACCACGCACATTACAGACACTGATGTTATGTTGTCGTGCGGCCTTAATATCCACATTATTAGTGCCAGTGGCGGCGATGCAGATTAGTTTAAGCTGTGGTGCGGACTGGATGGCGTGTTCGTCGATTATGACTTTATTGCTGATGATGATCTCGCTGGCGGCAATGCGTGGGCCTAGATCAGCAGGGCGGGTCTGGCCATAAAATTGCCAGTCATCAATGACATTGTCGAGTGAGCTGAAGTTCAGGTCACCGCGGTCGAGTGAATCGCGATCAAGAAATACACCTAGCATGGTGGTGCTCCAACATTTGTGTGGCTTTACTTTACAATGTTGTTGCGGGAATGTAATTACATGCCTGGATATAAATATAAAGGTAAATTATGGTGAATATACAGTCTATCCTTCATGGCACGGTCATCGTGGCCGATCTTGAGGTATCGCAACAATTTTATTGTGGTGTGCTGGGCTTGAGTATTGATTCTGACCGGCCTGATTTAGGTTATCCAGGACTCTGGCTTGATGTTGGCCAACAGCAGATTCATTTGATGCAACTACCGAATCCTGATCCCGTTGATGGCAGACCAGTGCATGGTGGCCGGGACAGGCACATCGCTCTGGCGGTGGTTGATTTGGATCAATTGCTGCAGCGGCTGGCCGCAGCTGGGATTGTCTACAGCGTCAGTAAATCAGGTCGCAAGGCGATGTTTTGTCGCGACCCGGACGGCAATACGCTGGAGTTTATCCAGGTTCCGCTCAGTGATCATCTTCCTTAATCGATAATAGGCTGGCGTTGCCACCGACGGCAGTGGTGTTGGTGGACAAGACCCGTTCGCTGGCAAAACGCTGTAAATAATGGGGGCCACCGGCCTTTGGCCCAGTGCCTGACAGGCCTTCGCCGCCAAACGGCTGCGTGCCGACAACAGCACCAATCATATTGCGATTAATATAGGTGTTGCCACAATGGACGTTACGGGCAATGTATTGCGCCGTCGAATCTATGCGGCTGTGTATGCCCAGAGTCAGACCATAGTGGGTATTATTGATGGCGGCAATGACGTTGTCCAGTTCTGCGGCATCATATTGAATGATGTGCAGTATGGGGCCGAAGACTTCAGCTTCAAGTTGGTCAAGACTGTCGATCTCGAAGGCGTGTGGTGCAAAGAAACTGCCATCAGCACATTCTGCAGGCAATTCCAGTGCCTTGATCAGGCGCGCTTCTGTTTTCATCCTATCAACATGCTGCTGCAACTTGAGTTTGGCCGCATCGTTGATGACCGGGCCGATATCAGTTGTCAGCAGGGCGGGGTCGCCAATCACCAGCTCATCCATGGCGCCGCTGAGCAGTTCGATAATTCGAGGCGCGATATCTTTTTGTACAAACAGAACCCGCAATGCTGAACAGCGTTGACCGGCGCTGTTAAAGGCTGAGGTCATGGCATCATTGACCACTTGTTCCGGCAGGGCCGAGCTGTCGACGATCATGGCGTTCTGACCTCCGGTTTCGGCAATGAAGGGGATGATGATATCGCGTTGTGCCAGGGCTTGGTTGATTTGTTTGGCCGTTTCAGTTGAGCCAGTAAAGGCAATGCCTGAAATTCTTGGATCGTTAATCAATTTAGTGCCTATTTCTGAACTTATGCCTGGTACAAAGTGCAACACATCATTTGGGATGCCGGCTTGGTGTAGCAGGTTGATAACTCTTGCCGCTGCCAGTGGCGTAGCGGTGGCAGGTTTGGCAATGACGCTATTGCCCGCGGCCAGAGCTGCTGTGATCTGACCGGTAAAGATGGCGACTGGAAAGTTCCAGGGGCTGATACAGGCAAATACACCACGACCATGCAGGCTGAGTTGGTTGCGTTCGCCGGTGATACCGGGGAGTTCAATAGCACGGGCAAAGTCCTGGCGTGTCATGGCAGCATAATAGCGACAGAAATCGATGGTTTCACGCACCTCATTTAAGCTATCGCTAATGGTTCGACCACCTTCGCGAATGCATAGGGCTATTAACTCAGTACGATTTTCTTCCAGCAGATTGGCCGCTTGGTCGAGGATCTCTGCACGTTGCTCAGCTGGGGTGTTGTTCCAGTCATTGGCGGCATTGGCGGCCAGTGACAGGGCGTAATCGAGTACTTTTTCATCGGCGTAGGTGACTTCACCAATGAGGTGATTCTTATGGGCTGGATTGCTAATGGTTTGCTGTCTGCCCGACTGTGTTTCTCCACGTACAATCGGTGCCGCTATCCATGATTTCGTGGTTGCCTCATCCAGAGCCTTGCCCAGATCATCCAGGGCAACAGGATCACTAAGATTGATTCCATAAGAATTAAGCCGCTGCTCGCCATAGATTTTGCGTGGCAAGGGGATCGCAGGGTGACGTTTTTGTTTCAGTGTTTCGGTTTCATGCAGCGGATTGGCTATGATCTCCTCTATGGGGGTGTGTTCATCGACAATCTTGTTGACGAACGAGGTGTTGGCACCATTTTCCAACAGCCGCCTGACCAGGTAGGGCAGCAATTCTTCATGGCTGCCAACGGGGGCATAGACACGGCAGTTTTTGAGCAACTGTAACTCGTTGATGGCCTCATGATAGAGTGCATCGCCCATGCCGTGTAGCCGTTGACACTCATAGTCTCTGTCACCGGCCATGACCGAGATGCTGGCCAGGGTGTGGGCATTATGGCTGGCAAATTGCGGATAAAACACCGAGCCTGCATTGATGATGCGTTGGGCGCAGGCCAGATAGGCTGTGTCGGTTGAACTCTTGCGGGTATAAACAGGGTAGTCGTGCAGGCCCTGTTCCTGTGCACGCTTTATCTCGGTGTCCCAGTAGGCACCCTTGACCAGTCGCAGCGGAATGCGGCGCTGAATGCGTTGACTGAGTTCATTGAGATAGTCGATTACATAGATGGCGCGTTTTTGATAGGCCTGTACTGCCAGTCCCAGCCCTTGCCAATCAGCCAGTGAATCATCGCAGTAGACTTGTTCAAAGATATCCAAGGATAAGTCGAGCCTATCGGTCTCTTCGGCATCGATGGTCATGTTGATGTTGGCCTGTTTGGCTGCCTGAGCCAGCTGCAGCAGTTTGGCTGAAAGTTCGGTGATGATGAAATCGCGTTTTGAATACTCATAACGGGGGTGCAGTGCAGACAGCTTGATTGAAATGCCAGGATTATCGAATAAGGCGGTTTCGTCGTTTGTGGTTGTGTGCTTGCCAAGCGTATTGATGGCATCCATGTAGGTGGTAAAATATTTATCGGCATCGGTTCGTGTCAGTGCAGCTTCTCCGAGCATGTCGAATGAGTAACGGTAAAGCTGGTTGCCTTTCTCAAGACAGTGTTTAAGTGCTATCTCGATGCTGGTACCCATAATAAATTGTTGGCCCATAATTTTCATTGCTTGTTTTATCGCCGCGCGAATGACAGGTTCGCCGCTCTTGCTGACCAGGCGCGAAAAAAATGAGCTGCTTTGGTGAATCATCTCTGGTGCAAGCTGGACAATGTGCCCGGTTAATAACAAACCCCAGGTCGAGGCGTTAACGAAGAAGGAGCTGCTTTTCCCCAGGTGGGCATTCCATTCGGCCTGTGACAGCTTGTCACGAATCAGGCGATCAGCTGTGGCTGAATCTGGTATGCGTAGCAGGGCTTCTGCCAGACACATCAACATGACACCTTCCTGAGAGCTAAGGTCATACTCCTGTAGCAGGGCATCAATGCCACTATTTGATGCGCTGTTTTGGCGCACCTTTACAACAAGTGAGCGGGACAAGTCCTCAATTCGTTGCAGTTGCTCAGCATTGAAATGCAGTGATTCCAGCAGGCTGTTAAGCAAAGCATCCTCATCAATCAAATAGGCCTGATTGATTGCGGCCCTTGCTGGTGCAAGTGGTAAGAGTGATTTTGCGTGAATCATGCCCAGATTTCTTCCTGACTGTTAGCATTTTTGTTTAAAGTGTTAAATGGTCGTTATTACCTGACCTTAAAATAAATAACGACCTGTTAACGGAAATTTCCAGTTTTTCCAACGAATTAGCGGGGAGGGTGGCGGGGCTGAAATTGCATAAACAGGTGTTTTGGTATAACATCCGGCGCCTTGTATGGAGAAGTGTCCGAGTGGCCGAAGGAGCACGCCTGGAAAGTGTGTGTACGTCACAAGCGTACCGAGGGTTCGAATCCCTCCTTCTCCGCCATATACAATTGTAATTCATTGAAATAAAAGAATAATATTTTTGGAATGTTATTCTACACCACGGGTGTTTGTGAAGACCCAAAGGCTCAGTAGACATGTAGAGCTTTTTTCTGAGTGGCCAACCTACCAGCGATCATTATACGTCTCTGATATCGCTTATTGCCATGT
>Ga0316209_1002621_pt1 | contig 14075 bp, 14 predicted proteins | sample 6monopyrite_MG_FD_204945 | JGI IMG/M metagenome (GOLD analysis project Ga0316209, IMG submission 204945) | Microbial mat bacterial communities from mineral coupon in-situ incubated in ocean water Damariscotta River, Maine, United States -... | ecosystem: Environmental > Aquatic > Marine >...
ACCTAATCAACGTCACTCAGGTGAGGATATTAAAATATTAAAAAGGCGCCATGAAGTTTATCTTAAGGCAAAATCTTTAAATCCTCAACGGTGGTCAAAGAATACAAGAAACTGGAAACATATTTCAGCAGTTAGCCTTAATCCTGATAAATCTACACATAAAAAGGGGCTAAAAATCGCCGCTTAATTTATAAACTTACATGACAACTTCCTTGACACCTTCCGCATCCTAGAAGCTATTGAATTCTCCTTTTAATACCTAGCTATATTCAATACTCATGTTGAATACACCGAACTTGAGGCTTGAGCTTCCAGCGTTAAAAATAAGAATTTTCATAACGATATCTCCTTCATTCGCCTATATGCAAGACGAATCTGTTTCTCGGATTCAATAATGGCAAACAGAGCTACGCCTACACCGATAATAAGTATTCCATCAAGGAAGGGAATGGATTCTGTAGCGAATATCACCTGCAACGGTGGCAAATAGGTGATGGCGAATTGCGCCACGGTAATAAAAATAACCAACATCCAAAGCATTTTTGTACCGCGTATCGCCTTCCATGTCAGAGATGTGCCGTAGATATTGCGAATGAAGAACAGGTGAAAGATTTCCATGACCACCAGCGTGTTAACAACAATGGTGCGCGCCAGCTCTATGGAATAGTTTTGATCAATAGCGTAAGTGAACATACCGTATACCCCGCATAGGAACAGGATGGACACCAACACGATATGCCAGACCAGTTCGCCCGTCAACAGTGGCTCATGGCGTTGGCGCGGCGGGCGGCTCATAGTGTTTTCTTCCGTTGGTTCAAAGGCTAGCACAATGCCCAGTGTGAGTGCAGTAATAAGATTAATCCACAGAATCTGGATTGGCGCAATTGGTAAAGAAAGCCCGAAAAGCAAAGCCACAATAATTGCAATTGCTTCACCCGTGCTGGTTGGTAGCGTCCAGCTGATGACTTTCTTAATGTTATCATAAACGGTGCGCCCTTCGCGCACGGCAGCGACGATGGAGGCAAAATTATCATCCGCCAGCACTAGTTCTGCTGCTTCCTTAGCGGCGTCACTACCTTTTCTGCCCATTGCAATGCCCGCATCTGCGCGTTTCAGGGCGGGAGCATCATTTACCCCATCACCGGTCATTGCTACGGTCATGCCGTGGGACTGCAGCGCCATAACAAGTCTCAACTTATGCTCCGGGCTAGTACGGGCAAATATATCGCATTCTAGCACGGCTTGGCACAGTGAGGCATCATCCATGCCATCTAGATTGGCGCCCATTAACACCTGATCTGAATTTTTTAGCCCTATCTGCTTACCGATAGCAACGGCTGTTTTGGCGTGATCACCTGTGATCATCTTTACGCTGATGCCCGCCCCACGGCATTCCGCCACCGCCGCGATTGCTTCAGTTCGTGGGGGATCTATCATACCTACCATACCAAGCATCGTCAGCGATCCGTTCACATCGGCATGATCTAGTTCAGTATGCTCAGATTTTGCCGGTTTTACAGCAAAGGCAAGAACGCGCTGACCAAGTGCAGCTATACTATCTGCTTTTTCCTGCCAGTAAACTTCGTTCAACAATTCCGTTTTCATGTCCTCACTTCTCTGATCCTGACACATAGAGAGTATCTGCTCTGGTGCCCCCTTCACAAAGACGAAAGCATGTCTCTCATGGTCATGATTCAGCGTAGCCATAAAACGGTATTTAGCATCAAAAGGAATGGTATCCGTGCGTGTCCACGCCGCAATTTCTTTGCGAACATCCACACCAATTTTACCTGAAAAGGCTAGCAGCGCACCTTCCATTGGGTCGCCTTCTACCGTCCAAACGCCCTCATGCTCACGTAAGTGAGCGTTGTTGCACAGGGCGGCGGCACGGGCGAGTTCTTCCAGCGCGGTGTGTTCGAAAGGAGATATATGTGAATTCTTCAGTTTTATGGCACCCATGGGCGCATACCCATCACCATCCAACGTAAAGAGATGCCGATGCGTCAATGTAGATGCCACCATCATCTCATTGCGCGTTAAGGTGCCGGTTTTGTCAGTGCAGATCACCGACACCGAACCCAACGTTTCAATAGCAGGCAGATGGCGTACAATAGCGTTGCGCTTTGCCATTTTCTGTACGCCCACGGCAAGCGTAATGGTCAGTACAGCAGGCAAGCCTTCAGGGATTGCAGCTACCGAAAGCCCCACCACCGCCATAAACATTTCCGTAAAATCATGGTGGCCAACAAAATATCCGTACACCAGCAGCAGAGCAGCAATCAGCAGGATAAGAATTGTAAGCCATTTGGAAAACACACTCATCTGTACCACCAATGGCGTGGTGAGTACCTTCACTTCGGAAAGCAATCTGCTGATGCGGCCAATCTCCGTATTTCTACCAGTAGCTACTACTATGCCCTTACCCTGACCGGACGTCACCAGTGTACCAGAAAAAGCCATGCAGAAACGGTCTCCCAGAGAAGTCTCAGAAGCTACAGGCTTAATATGTTTCTCTACAGGGACGGACTCTCCAGTGAGGATGGCCTCCTGTACTGATAACCCTTGCGCCGAAAGCAACCTAAGATCGGCAGGCACTTTATCGCCTGCTTCCAACAGCACAATGTCACCAGGAACAAGAGTTGCACCATCGATGTATACACGTTCACCACCGCGAAGTACATTGGCATGCGGCGCAAGCATATGGCTGATAGCATCCATCGCTTTTTCTGCTTTTCCTTCTTGAATGAATCCAATAATTGCATTTGCCACTACCACTGCCAAAATCACAAAGGTATCAGTCCAATGATCCAAAAACGCAGTAATAATGGCAGAACCGATAAGTACGTAAATCAGGATATTGTGAAAATGCAGCCCGAAGCGTATCAACGCACTGCGTCTAGACGGTTCTGGTAAACGGTTTGCACCGTAAATTTTAAGCCGTGCTTTTGCCTCGTCTTCGCACAACCCGGAAGCTTCAGCCTTTAGCTCCTGAAGCACCGTTTCTATTGATTGGCAATGCCACGTTGCTTGTGCCTTTTCTACATTTTTTTTCTGCATAGCTTTCTTCTTCGCCGACATCTATATCTCTATCACAATCATTTTCTGTCCTAATTAATAAGTCATGATCCTAGCCTGAAGAAAATTTATTTGCTAGGGTGATGCAGGATGTTTACCGATTGCTACCTAACCCAAACCTAAAATACTTAGATCAAACGCGGGGACAGAAACCCTATGTGTCAGGGTAGTTGTCACCTAAATTGAATTAGACAGGAGACAACAGAAATGGGTAAGAAATACAGTGAAACATTCAAGAGACGTGCGATAGAAAAAGCATTAACTCGTAGTGCTGATGTTATCTGTAATAGTTTCGACTTAATCTGACAGTCGTTGCATTGATAAATTCTCCTACTTGTTGTTATGAAACTTTACAACAATTCAAGAATTTTGACTCCGTAAATATCCATCTTGCAACAGGCCCCATAGGGATACACATAAGCGCAATAAAAACTCGCATCAAACTACTTCCTTATTTTTCAAATATAATTCACACCAAATTTAGCAAATTCTGGGTAGTAGCTCACCTGTAGGCATATCAAGTATGCGCTGACCACCAATAGATGTTTCTAGCGTAACAAGTCCAGACTTACCCTCTGAGACTGTCCCAACGACGGAAGCTAGTGGGTTGTAATTACGCATGATGTTAAGTGCCTTATCTTGCTCATCAGGATGTAAAAAGACGATAAAGCACCCCTCATTAGCTATATGGAGTGGATCAAATCCCAGAATTTCACATGCGCCACGCACAGTGTCTTCAACAGGAATAAAACTTTCCTTGATATCAACTTGTGTTTTAGAAGCTATCGCGATTTCTCCTAACACGGCTGCTACACCTCCGCGAGTCGCATCACGTAAGCAATGTGGCTTAAGACCAGCATCCAGAATGTCCCGTACACAAGGCGATAAAGGCGCACAATCGCTTTTTATATCACCTTCAAAGGACAATCCTTCACGGCTACTCATCACTGCCATGCCATGGCGACCAATATCTCCTGAAAGTATAACGGCATCCCCTGCTCTGACTTGTTCCGGTGCAATTACGTACTCATGTTCCAGTGCACCTATTCCGGCTGTGTTAATGTAAAGCCCGTCGCCATGACCTCGCTCAACGACTTTAGTATCTCCAGTGACAATCTTAATATCTACAGCGTTTGCAGCCTTATTCATGGAACATACTACTTGCCAAATCGTTTCCATAGAAAGTCCTTCCTCCAGAATAAAGGAGACAGAAAGGTATTTCGGACATGCACCTGCCATGGCCAGATCATTCACTGTGCCATTCACTGCCAGAGTGCCTATATCTCCTCCGGGGAAGAACAAGGGTCGAACAACAAAACTATCGGTGGTCATGGCGATCTTGTCTTGTGGAATCGAAAGGATCGCGCTGTCATTGGGCTGAACATCGGTAAAGGCTACTCTAAACATCTCGTCAATTAGACGCTGCATCATCCGACCGCCACTGCCATGCGCCATCATCACGTGAGGATATTCAGATAGAGGGATCGGACAGACTATGCTTGATGCGTCAGATTTTGTCATGCAGCATCCCTTCCATATCTGAAATAAGCACTACAAGCCCCCTCGGTGGAGACCATGGGTGCGCCAATGGGATTATCGGGGGTGCAGCTCTTGCCAAATTCAGGGCATTGCGAAGGTTTCTTTAGACCTTGCATGATCTCACCGCTGATACAATTCGCACATTCTTTATGTATACTTTCTTCTATATTAAAACGCTTTTCGGAGTCAAATTCTGCATATTCATCAGATAAACACCAACCACTATCTGAAATTTCACCGATGCCACGCCATTGGCTCGGGATTATCTGAAACACTTTCTCTATGAGTTCTTGCGCCGGAGTATTTCCATGTTCTTCCACGGCGCGAGCATATTGGTTTTCAACCTCATAGCGTCCCTCCTCCAGCTGTTTGATGCACATATATATCCCTTGCAATATATCCAAAGGCTCAAAGCCCGTAACTACTATTGGTACTTCGTATTTTTTAGCAATCGGGTAGTACGCATCCATTCCCATCACTGTGCAGACATGACCAGCCGCCAAGAATCCCTGCACTATACATTCTGGATTGGATAAGATGCTTTCCATAGCGGGCGGTACCAGAACATGAGAAACCAAAAGTGAGAAATTCCTCAATCCCATTTCCTTGGCCTGATATGCCGCCATAGCATTTCCAGGGGCTGTCGTTTCAAATCCGACGGCAAAAAAGACGATCTCCTTATCGGGATTCTCCCCTGCAATTTTAACGGCATCAATAGGCGAGTAAACTGCACGTACATCCCCTCCTTCGGCGCGAACGCTCAGGAGATCTTTGTCAGAACCCGGCACGCGCAGCATATCACCGAAAGAGCAAAATATTACATTTGGTAGTGCAGCAATTTTGAGTGCCTTATCAATTTTCTCAATCGGTGTTACGCAAACAGGGCAACCAGGGCCATGTACCAACATGATTTCTGAAGGAAACATATCTTGCAAGCCATAGCGTACGATGGCATGAGTTTGTCCTCCGCAAATCTCCATGATCGTCCATGGTTTAGTGGTAAGTTTTTTGATTGCCGTAATATAGCTTTGTGCGGCTTCGGGGTCGCGATATTCATCAAGATACTTCATTTTTCGATCTCACCGATTTGCGATAAATATTCAAACGCCTTCTTCGCTTCCTCTTCATTAACAATGCTGATGGCTATACCCGCATGGACGAGGACGTAACCCCCCTTTTTTGCTTCAGGGACAAAGGCAAGGCTGGCTTCCTTAGTAATACCACCGTAGGAGATTTCCCCCATACGTGTCATTGGATTATCACCTGACGTACTGATTATCTTTCCCGGTATTGCAAGACACATTAGCTGCGTTCCTTTTGTTGTTCTCGTAACGCGACCATGACCTGTCCTGCCGCTATGCCACCATCATTTGGCGGAATATTGTGGTGCCAATAAGGTTCAAATCCAGCGTTTCTTAGCTTTTCAATAGTGCGTTCAAGCAAGAGCTTGTTTTGAAAACACCCTCCTGTCAATAATACTTTTTTCTCGCCTGACTTTCTTGCTATATCAACAATTATATTGCTGAGCGTATTGTGAAACTTACGAGCGATGTCAAAGGCTATTATTTCATTATCAAGGTCATCCAGAATTTGACGGATCATCTTTTCCCAATCAACGATCTCATCTGATACCTCAAATTCATAGTGATCTTCTGTGTTTGATTTCATGGCTGCAAATTCCAGCATCATCGCAGCTTCCCCCTCATAGGTATTTTCTGTGCAGACACTGATTAGAGCAGACACCGCATCGAATAGCCGCCCTACACTGCTGGTTAAGGGGCAATTTATATTCTTGGTCAATGCGTCTTGTAATAACGCTTCGTCTTGATCAGTAAAACCAAGAGATCTTCGTGCACCGAATTCATATAACAATCCGTAAACAACGCGTCTCAGATTCTTCAATGCGGCCTCACCACCAGGCAAAGGAAAGGGGCGAAAGTAATAGGAACGCTCATACCCTTCTTCTGTTATATTCAAAAACTCACCGCCCCATATCGTACCATCATCGCCATAACCTGTGCCATCCCAAGCGACAGCAAGGGCGGGAGTAGAGATGCTATTATCCAATAAGCAAGACAGTGCATGGGCATAGTGATGCTGCACTGGGAATGGTGAATTATGGTGTGCTCTTGCCATCTGAGTGGAACGATAATCTGGATGTTTGTCACAGACGACAATGTCAGGCTTACTGCCATATAAATCACAGAGGGTATGAATTAATTTTTCATGCCCCTCACATGCTTTCAGGGTATCTAGATCTCCGATATGTGGTGATACAATCAGCTGATCTTCGACTGCAAGAGCGGCAGTATTTTTTATATGTGATCCGACAGCCAGAATCGATTTTGTTGTCTTCCCTTTTAACTGTATTGGTAATGGTGCGTAACCTCTCCCTCTGCGTAGAACCATCTCTCTTCCTGCTATTATCCGAACTATCGAGTCATCCGAATGGTTTTGTATTGGCCTGTTATGAACCAGAAATAGATCGGCAATTTCTGAAATGGTTTCCAGAGCTTCATTCTCATCCGTGGAGATTGGTTCATTGCTACGATTGCCACTGGTCGCGACAATGGGTGTTTTAAGTTCCTGTAGCAATAAATGATGAAGTGGCGCGTAAGGTAGCATTATACCAAGATATGAGTTGTTAGGCGCTACTGATGATGCAATCTCAGTATTTTCTTTTTTTTTGAGAAGAACAATAGGTGCGGCCTGCGATGTTAATAGTGTCGCTTCATTTTCCGAAATATCACAGTACCGTTTTGCTTCCTCCAACGAAAAACCCATGAGCGCAAAAGGCTTGAGCGAGCGTGCTTTTCGTTTGCGCAATAACTGAACGGCATCTTCATTAGCAGCATCTGCAATAAGGTGAAAACCACCTATTCCTTTTACTGCGACAATTTTTCCTTTTCTAACAGCTTCGACCGCCTGCATCAGAGCATCATTGTGTTTACTTAAAACTGTTCTATCTTTACTCCATAGCTCTATATGCGGACCACAATCAGAGCAAGCTATTGGCTGGGCATGAAAACGGCGGTCAGATGGGGATTCATATTCGGCGCAGCACTCTTCACACTTGGTAAAGCCAGCCATCGTCGTTTGTGAGCGGTCAAAAGGCAGACCCGTTATAATCGTAAAACGTGGCCCGCAATTGGTGCAGTTGATAAAAGGGTAGTGGTAACGTCGGTTTTGCGGATCATTCATTTCCCCTAGGCAATCCGAGCAAACGGCCAAGTCGGAAGGAATGGTTACAGACAATGTCTCATAATCACGACTTTGTATAATTTTGAATGCATTATCATTTTGAACGTCTAAATTCTCTGACTCAAAAAGACTGATTTTGGCATTGTTAGGATTATCGGTTTTGAGAAGGGATTCAAATTCTGTGATATTAGCCTTGGTTCCTTCAACTTCAATAATTACACCGATGGCATCATTGCGAACCCAGCCGCTTAACCCATGTTCTGTTGCCAATCGATAGACAAAGGGACGGAAGCCGACGCCCTGAACTGCGCCGCCAATTTTATATTGGCGTCTTTCACGTTTGTTATGTGGCAATTTCAACACTGTCCAATATAATATCCTGTGCATTTGGGTCATTCTGGTCTTCAAGCTGCACTACTTCCAGCTTGGCGCCTTCTGCTGGTGTGCCCTTTGAAAACTCTACAAAGTGCTCTGCAAAATGATCTGGTGTAATATGAGCCAGCGCACCTAACTTTACTTTCACCCCTACAATTTGATTTCCTCCATTATCCTGTGAAATATTCTCTATCTTGCGAAACAAGTCCGCCATCAGGGAAAATTCATGCATTGGCTGCCTCCTTAATTTCTTGCTTAATACGTATTGTAACATCTTCCAGAGCTGCTGTCATTTCAGGAGAGAGTTCTTCATTAGCTCCAAATGATTTCCCTTCAACCCCATAGAAGATAGTTTTGGGCGGTAGCTTGTATAGAACTCGTGCCAGTTCAACCGCTTCGGCAATACCAAAGGCATGGGTTGAATAGCTACGGAAATCATCAGGTAGACCTTGTGCCTGCAAATCAATATGATGGATGGTTCCGGCTTTTGCTCGAGAAGAGACAGCGTCGACTAGAATAACGCACGCCTTCTCTTGCCACAGGTCAATCAAGGAGGCCGGTTCTCCACTATGAGTGATAACCTCAACGCTTGATGAAGAAAGAGTTTGTAGTCTATCCGCCAGAATGCACCCGAGTGCGTCATCCCCGCGAAAACGGTTGCCAATGCCAATAATAAGAGTTTTTGCCCTCATGATCTTTTAATATCCAGTTTAAGAAAATGTGTGGCACAGGATATACACGGATCATAATTTCGTATTGCCTGCTCCGCGTGCCATTGTAATTTTTCATCGGATTGATCGAGATATTGCGGTACAAATTTCCACAAATCATCCTCAATCATTTTTTGGTTTTGTGATGTTGGCGGGATAATATCAGCATCTACTATATCGCCCTTTTCGTCGACCTCGTAGCGGTGATACAGAAAGCCGCGCGGGGCTTCGGTCGCAGCATATCCCGTAGCAGCTTTTGGTTCCATTTCAATGAATGGTACGTCTGGCTCCTGATAGTTATCAATAATCCGCAAAGCCTCCTCACAGGCATAGAGAACCTCTATACTTCGCACGAGGATACTACGGAACGGATTGCGTTCAACTTTACCTAGACCTACTTCTTTGGCTACATTTTGAACACTTGCGGGCAGTTGATCAAAATTCAGGGCATAACGTGCCAGTGGACCAACGTGATAAGACTGGCTATTTTCCTTCATAACGCAGTGGAGCGCGTTACTGCGCTCTACGTGAATTTCTTCAAAATGGTTGTCATATTCTTTTGCAGTTATATCCAACCCTTTATTTGATACTATACGACCATTACTCATGGGGTATTCATCAGGATGGTGCAGAGACACAAAGGTGTAATCCTGTTCAAAGTCAGGAAAATTAAGCTTTGATGCCCATTTTACTGTTTCCAAAGCATGATCACGTGCCTTTTCAATTTTTGGCCTAAATTCTTTCATTTCCTGTTTACTTGGAACCTTATAAAAGCCTCCCACCCGTACATTCACGGGATGAATTTCACGCCCCCCGATAAAGGACATGATCTCACCACCAGCTTTTTTAAGCTGAAGACCTCGCTCGACCTCTTCTGGATAATCTTTTGCCATGTGAACTGCGCTCTCATAGCCCATAAAGTCCGGTGCATGGAGCATATAAATATGGAGGGTATGACTAGATATCCATTCCCCGCAATAAAGAAAACGACGAAGCTCGCGTAGTGGCCCATCCACGGTAACACCAAAAGCATTTTCCATAGCATGAACTGCGCTCATTTGATAAGCCACGGGGCAAATACCGCAAATCCTTGCTGTTATGTCAGGAGCTTCAGTGAATTTTCGACCGCGCAGGAGTCCTTCAAAAAAACGAGGCGGTTCAAAAATCTTAAGATGCACATCTTCAAGCTTACCATCATGGATTTTCAAGTACATCGCTCCCTCACCCTCAACGCGGGCGAGGTAATCTACTTTGATGGTTTTTGTTTTTCCATTCTCACTCATGACGTTCGCTTTCCTTTTTAAAGGCGGGACTCCCCGCATTATAGGTTCGAAACAGGCGCATCATATCTTCTGTGATCATGCCTTTATCCAATAGCCAATTTGCCAGGCTTTCCGTATTGGGTGTTTCCATTGGTCCGAAACATCCATAACACCCACGGTTATAGGCTGGGCATATAGCACCACAACCCGCTTGCGTGATAGGACCAAGACAAGGAACACCCTGAGTGACTGTAATACAGGGCGTGCCGCGCTGTTTGCACTCTATACAAACACTGTTGTGAGCGATGTTGGGCTTACGGTCATGGAGGAATGCATTTATGACTTCCAGCAATTGCCCCTTATTAATCGGGCAGCCGCGTAGCTCAAAATCAACCTGAACATGATCTGCAATCGCGGTGGAGGTCTCAAGTGTGCTGATATACTCAGGGTGCGCATAAACGATATCCATAAACTCATTCACGTCTTTAAAGTTGCGCAGAGCCTGAATGCCGCCAGCCGTGGCGCACGCGCCAATGGTTACTAGATGTTTTGATTGTTTACGCACCTCTTTAATGCGCTCCGCGTCATGGGGGGTGGTGATAGAACCTTCCACCAATGAGAGGTCATAAGGGCCGGTCTGCACTGCACGTGATGCTTCGGGGAAATTGGCAATCTCAATCGCTCCGGCCACAGCCAACAACTCATCCTCACAATCAAGCAAGCTGAGCTGGCATCCATCACAGGAAGCAAATTTCCAGACTGCGAGTTTTGGTTTTGGATCAGTCATTCATTATCTCGTGTAAATTTATATCAAAGAGCTTTGTTTGATCACCTTTCCTAAACCAATAATTAATACAGTTACTTCCATCTATTATTCTTTCTCTTCCATGATATTTTACGACAACGATAGGATTGTCTAGGCCATCTGAATTTAGATTTTTTCGATAGTGCGTAGCTGGCATGTTCTCTTTTAATAAATACAAATCACCAACCGTTCTCTTTTCTATACTTGATTGTATCCTCTCCCTCTTAATTCCCAGCGCATTGGGGTTATTCTTAGGTGGGTTTTCTTGATAGATACTTTTATAAAGCAAGCTACAAAAAGTTTCGAACACGTCGTTTCGTCCTTTGTGATTATCTATTTGGTTTAGAGAATTTTCTAAGATTTTATCTTCCATTTTCTAGTTAAACCTCCCTCAACTTAAACAGGTGCTCGACCTGATCGAAGGAAAACACAGGCCCGTCCTTACAGATAAAGTGAGGGCCGTATTGGCAGCGACCGCAATGCCCGAGTGCGCATTTCATATTGCGCTCCATCGAGACATAAATATCCGAGTCCTTCATCCCCTGATCCAGAAGTGCATTCGCGGTAAAGCGCATCATAATTTCTGGTCCGCAGGTCATGGCAATTGTGTTCTTTGGCTTCAGGCCAGCTTGTTTTATCAGTTCCGTAACCACCCCGACATTCCCCTGCCAGTCTGGCCCTGCGCTATCGATTGTTACAAGCGCGCTCATATCCTCACGATCATTCCATGAGGTCAGTTCATCTTCGAATAAAATGGTATCGGAGGATCGCGTGCCATATAGCAAGGTTATATCGCCATAATCAAAGGCATTGGAGATAAGGTGATAGATAACGGGGCGCAAGGGGGCGAGCCCTAGCCCTCCGGCAATAACCATTACATCTTTCCCCTTTGCATGATCCTTAGGCCAAGGATTACCAAACGGGCCGCGCAGGCCAATCATATCCCCCGCACTCACAGTGCAGAGTGCTTTGGTCACTGAACCAACATTCATAATGGTAAATGTCAGGGTTCCTGTTTCGCTAGGATTACCGCTCACCGAGATGGGAACTTCGCCATGCCCAAAAACATAGAGCATATAAAACTGCCCCGGAGCAAAAGCGTTTGATACCTCTGTCTCAGATTCAAGAACCAGAGTATAACAGCCTGAAATTTCCTCCTGCACTCTTACGGCGAGGTAAGGAACAGGATGCATTGGATTTTCTTTATTGATCGCTTGGCTCAACTTTTTTCTCCGTTACATAGATATCCAGCATTTGACGGCGGGTATCTTGCATCCTCTGTAATATCATCTGGGTAAACTTATTCATAAGCTTATAGCCCAATTCGTGATCACTTTCGGCCTTGCCGCGCAAACATTTTCCATTGAGCTGGATGGCTTTAACCTTTGTCAAAGCACGGGTATCGAACTGACTGCGATATGGTAAAAACAACCATGAGTATCCTGAAATCCCGCCTTCCTTTATTCTTGATATCATCATCGCCCCTTTGGCGGGGACATAACTCTCAACGGCGACCTCACCCTTTAAAATAAGATAGAAATTATTGGCATACTCCCCTTCCCTTGAGAGGAATGCACCTTCTTCAAAATTTACAATTTCACCGCAGCCGGAGATAAATTCAATATGATGACCTCCCATCCCCTCAAAGAACGGATTTTCGGCCAATAAATCTCTTATACTCTTTAGCTTAACCATATTAATTTTCCTCTTCACTGTCTCTAATCGCTTTAACTTCTTCGGTTAAATCAATGCCCACAGGACACCATGTAATGCAGCGCCCGCACCCTACGCACCCTGACGAGCCAAACTGGTCAATCCATGTTGACAGTTTGTGCATAAGCCATTGACGATAGCGTGAGCCAATTGATGGACGAACACTCCCGCCGTGGATATAGGAAAAGTCCATCGTAAAGCAAGAATCCCATGATCGCCACCGTTCAGCATGCTCCCCAGTTAAGTCCGTAACGTCTTCTACCTTTGAACAAAAGCAAGTTGGGCATGCCATGGTGCAATTTCCGCAAGCCAAGCATTTCTTTTCTAGCTCTGCCCAGCGTGCATTATCGTAATTACGGGTGAGCAGTTCCTTGATATCGGTAATATCAACGGAGCGACCCATTTGTTCTTCTGCGTTTTTAGTGCAGGCGGCGGCTTGTTCTAAATCATCATCGTTTGCTTGACGCGCTGGTAATTTATCCAGTATTTTTGAACCTTTATCCGATCCTGCATCGATCACAAAGTAATGGTCTTCCTCTTCGATAATTTCGGTTAAAGCGAGGTCATATCCTTCATCAACCCTGGGGCCTGTATTCATCGAAGTGCAAAAGCATGTCTTTGCCGCTTGTCCGCAATTCACAGCTATTAAAAAACTGTCCTCTCTTCGGCCTGTGTAAACAGGCTCTTGATAGGTTCCTCCCATAAAAACCTTATCTTGAATCTGAATGGCATGTAATTCACAAGCACGCACACCGATGAAGGCGTATTTTGGTGTATTTTCGCTGCCCTCATCAATTTCAAAGCCAGAATCTTTCTTCGTTGCTGACCAGAGTTTTGTTTTTGATGGAAACAGAAATTTTTTCCAAGAATGCGGCCCGACGTTATAACCAAACAAGGCGTTGTCATTACGGCGCTTGAGACGATAGATTGCCGCATCTTGTTCATCCGTCCAGCCGATTGGAAGGTCTTCTACATATTCTAATACATCATAGAGGATTGCTTCATCACGCTTCATAGGGCCGACAGTTGTATAACCATGATCCTTCAGCACGTTCAAAAGTGCACTGAAGTCACTACGATCAAGACAATAATGTTGTTTAACTGAACTCATATGTCATATCCTTAAACAAGATTTTATTTCTGTCATTGAGAACCACTGTAGGGAAAAAACAAACAAATAGTCAGAAAAAATTTAATTTTTTTCATCTACGAACATTCTCAAAAAGAATAGTTACTGTGGTGTAATATACATTTACCTATCGGACACTTTGTATCCCTGAATAGCCCCATGGAAATTAGACGGTTTGCCGTTTCCATTTTTGTAGCTTTTCGAAATCGATTGGCGACAATAAATCGTTATTACCATGCTTTCGTTTTGAATTATAGAACAATTCT
>Ga0316209_1002624_pt1 | contig 14065 bp, 13 predicted proteins | sample 6monopyrite_MG_FD_204945 | JGI IMG/M metagenome (GOLD analysis project Ga0316209, IMG submission 204945) | Microbial mat bacterial communities from mineral coupon in-situ incubated in ocean water Damariscotta River, Maine, United States -... | ecosystem: Environmental > Aquatic > Marine >...
TCAAGTATAGTGGACTTTCCAGAACCTGTTTTGCCCAAAATAGCTACGGTTTGACCTTCTTCAATCGTAAATGAAATATTTTTTAAGGCCGTTATATTAGTGTCATCATAAGTAAAACTCACGTTTTTAAATTCTATTTTACCCGCTATTGGAGTGTCTTTGGTGACCTCATTCTTGATTTCTGGTATTACTTTTAAAAACTCGTTTATTCTTTTTTGTGATGCCTCTGCGCGCTGGATTATAGAAGTCAACCAACCAACTATAGCTACGGGCCAAGTGAGCATATTCACATAAAGAACGAATTCAGCGATAACCCCAACTGAAGCAATTTCACCGTTAATATATTGTTGTCCTCCTATATATATAACAAAAATATTACTGATTCCAATCAGTAAGATCATTAAAGGAAAGAACCATGCGTTTACCTTGGCAAGGTCCATACTTTTCTTTTTCCCTTCCAATGCTAAAGCATTCAATTCCGCATTAATCTTAGGTTCAATAGCATATGCCTTAATTACCGAAACACCTGAAAAGACCTCCTGTGTAAAGGTTGAAAGGGAGGAAAGATACTCTTGAACAACGGTGCTGCGTGTATGTATAATTTTGCTTATTTGATATATAAGAACGGACAGTATGGGCAACGGAATCAAGGTATAAGCTGCTAAAGTTGGGGCTGTAATGAACATTATAGGGATTATAAAAGCAAATAAGGTAACAGTGTTCATCCCATACATAAGAGCGGGACCAGTATACATTCTAACCTGACTAACATCTTCGCTAATGCGGTTCATTAGATCGCCTGTTCGATTTTTTTTGTAGAAATTTAGACTTAATCGTTGGTAGTGGTCAAAAATTTCATTCTTGAGATCAAATTCGATGTAACGGGAAACATAGATAATAGTCTGTCGCATTAAGAAAGTGAAAAAACCAGAAAGAAGTGCTGCCCCAACAATAATGAGAATAAACTCCAATAGCATGTTTTTTGCTATTTCTTTAGAGATTTCACCACCAATAAAATTTTCTACAACTTGGATTGATTTCTTGACATAAGAAGGCATTATCAATTGAAAGACCTTGGCAATAACCGTAATGACCATACCTACAAGTAGCTTTAACCAATATTTTTTAAAGTATTTGTTTAGATGCTTAAGTTCCTTCATAAAGACAGACAGCAAAAGAGATTTGAGTTTTGCCCATTTGCCAAAGATATGCGTTTGTCTTAAAACCAAATGTTATAAATTTTATAATTAAGATATAAGTTGCCGTCAGGTACATAGATTAAAAATAGATTGCTATTTTTGCTGCCTGAAAGTATTCTCAATTCACTAAAGTTCTTTAACATGCTTACAAGAAGGCACATACGGGTAAAAGTTATGCAGTGTATTTATGCATTGACCCAATCTAATGATGATTCCCTTGAAAAACAGGTAAAATTCCTGAAAGTAAGTATTGATAATATGTATACTCTTTATTTGTTAATGCTTAGTCTGTTGGTGGAAATTCAACAGTTGGCTGCTAATCAAGTAAAACTTTCCTCAAAAAAATACCTTGCCACTAGTGCTGATGCTTTTCCTGACAAAGAAAAATTTGCTAACAACAGATTATTGGTGCAATTGACCAACAATGGCAAATTAAGAGCGGAATTGGAAAAGAGAAAATTGAAAAATTGGTATTTGAACGAAAAATATGTGAAACTTATTTATAAGGAAATAATCGAAAGTAAGACGTATGCCCAATACATGAATATACCTTCAAGTACATACCTAGATGATAAGGAATTGGTTTTAGTCTTGTTCAAGGAAATAATTGCCCCAAACGAAAAAATATATGATTATTTTGAAGATGATAAATTAACATGGGTAGATGATATACCAATTGTGAATACTTTTATCTTAAAACAATTGAAAAAAGTAAAGGAAGACCAGAAGGAATCTTATTTCTTACCTAGATTGCTTAAGGATGATGAGGATATGGATTTTGCCCAAAAACTGTTGACCAAGACGTTGTTGAACAATAGTGTATGGGAAAAGGAAATCGAGGGTAAAACACCCAATTGGGATAAGGACCGTATTGCCGATATAGATTCTATTCTATTGAAAATGGCTATCTGTGAGTTGCTTAATTTTTCTTCAATACCAGAAAAGGTGACCATAAATGAATTTTTGGAAATTGCCAAGGAGTATTCCACGCCAAAAAGCAGTATTTTCATAAATGGTATATTGGATAAACTAGTAAAAGAGTATAAAGCCGAAGATAAACTAAAAAAGGTGGGCCGCGGTTTATTATAAATTATTTATTTAATTTTGCAACGAATAAAAAATTACAACAGATGAAAAGAACAATTTTAGGTTTAAGCTTATTATCAATGATGGCATTTATGTCATGTAAGGAAAACGCTTCCAGTAAAGTAAAAACGGATAATGTGGCCGTAGCCGCTGAACGCGATGAATCAGCAAAGCTAGTTCCTGTAATGGAGTTTGAAAAATCCGAACATGATTTTGGAACTATTGAGCAAGGTACTCCTCAAGAGACAATATTTACATTTACCAATACTGGTAACGCACCATTGGTAATAACCAGCGCAACTAGCAGTTGTGGTTGTACAGTGCCAAATCCTCCAAAAGAACCTGTTGCTCCTGGTGAGAAAGGAGAATTACTGGTTAAATTCAATGGTTCAGGTCAGAACCAAATAACAAAAACCATTACGGTAGTTGCGAATACTGCAAAAGGTTCAGAACTTTTAAGAATTAAGGCTTTTGTAAACCCTAAGGGGGCAGCACCATTAGGTCCTGTAAAATAAATAAAAATCAATTTTAAATTTATAATATGGGAAGTGGTAGTATAATGGATTTTCTTCCGATGATCCTCATTTTTGTGGTTGCCTATTTTTTTATGATACGACCTCAAATGAAACGACAGAAAGATGAGAAAAGATTCTCGTCAGAACTAAAAAAAGGTGATCGTATTATTACCAAAAGCGGACTTCATGGTAAAGTTATTGACTTAAACGACAAAGATTCTTCATGTGTTATAGAAACAATGGCTGGGAAGTTAAAGTTTGACCGTTCTGCCATTTCCATGGAGATGAGTAAAAAGCTGAATACTCCAGTTACAAAATAAGCCTTATTCTTTAGAATGAGTAATTAAAAAGCCGATGAATTCATCGGCTTTTTTGTGCCTGATTTTGAGTGAAATTAGTTATATTCATACCTCAAAATCTAAGGATATGCACCACACAAGAAGAAATTTTATTAGGAAGAGTTCACTTGCTTTAGCTGGGTCGGGAGCTGCATTTTTATTTCCGATAGAACTGTTGGCGACACTTCGAAAAAGAGTAGGTCCAAATGACAGAATTAATGTAGGCCTTATTGGTTGCAAAGGAATGGGTTTTACAGACCTTACTTCAATGCTCAAAATTAGCGAGACTAATGTAATTGCTTTGTGTGATGTTGATGAAAGTGTTTTGAGGGCTAGGACCGCTGATTTGGAGAAAGCCGGAATCAAGAAACCAAAATGGTATACCGATTATAGAAAATTATTGGAAAATAAAGATATTGACGTTGTCATAATTGGTACGCCTGACCATTGGCATTGCCTACAGCTGACTGATGCCTTGCAAGCAGGAAAAGATGTTTATTGCGAAAAACCTATTGCAAATTCCATCCAGGAGGCAAATATTATGAAGCACTTTGTAGGAACGAGTGATCGTATGGTTCAAATAGGCCAATGGCAAAGAAGTCAGCCTCATTTTGTTGATGCCATTGATTTTGTACACTCAGGTAAATTAGGCGAGATACGTTTGGCAAAGGCGTGGGCTTACCAAGGTTGGATGCAACCTGTTCCCATTATTCCAGATGCTCCGGTACCTCCTGGTGTAGATTATGATATGTGGTTGGGTCCAGCCCCTAAAAGAGATTTTAATAAAAACAGATTCCATTTTAGTTTTAGATGGTTTTGGGACTATGCAGGCGGATTGATGACCGATTGGGGTGTTCATTTAATTGATTATGCCTTATATGGAATGAAAGCAGGCACTCCAAAATCGGTTATGGCCTTAGGTGGAAAATTCGCTTATCCCGATGACGCTTCTGAGACCCCTGATACCTTGCAAACTGTTTTTGAATATGATGGATTCTCCATCCTTTGGGAACATGCCACTGGTATTGATGGTGGTAATTATGGTCGTAATCACGGAATTGCCTTCATCGGCAACAATGGTACCTTGGTTTTAGATCGTGGTGGTTGGGAAGTTATTCCCGAAAACGAATTCAAAGGCTGGGGAAAAGAGCCCGGAAAAAGAATGGAGGCCATTCCTATACAACAAAATAAAGATAACGGATTGGATCTTCACACCCTAAACTTTATTGAGGCAGTCAAAAGTAGGGATGCTTCGGGGTTAAATGCGCCGATCGGAGTTGGTTATGATGCGGCTTTGGTTTCGCACATGGGTAATGTTGCCTATAAATCTGGAGACCGGATTTATTGGGATGAAACCAAGGGGGAGTTTAAACAAGAGGCCGCCAATAAGTTTTTAAAGGCAACCTATCATAACGGCTGGAAACTTCCTAAGCTATAAAACTTTGTAGCTAGGCTTATAGCTTTACATGGGGTGATTAGCAATTTCGATATTTGTCATTAAGTCCTATACCTTGATTGATCAATGGAATAATCTTTTCCAAACGGGTAAGTTTTGTTTTTTCCTGCTTCGCGCTTGAAATATATTCAGCGTAATCTCGCTGTTTGTAGGGTGATAGGGTAATAAATGCCTTTTCCATTTTTGGATTTTTATCTAAGGCTTCCTTGAGCAACTTGGGAATAATTAGTTCTGATTTTTTCTTCTTTTCAGGAATTAAGCGCATACCATTATTTTGATTCTCGATAGCCTCATTAATATATGCGACAATCATTGGTGAATCAATCTCTCCAATGGATTTAAATTTCCAATGCCTCATTGCCTGTGTTTTGCCTTCTTGAACATTTACCAGGACTTTTTTAGGGTCTTTCAAGAACATTCCATTAAAAAACCCTAGGCCAAAGTGATTTTTGAATCTTGCAATCCAAAAAATATTTTTGCCTTCAGCAGTGTAAACTGGTGAGCTCCATTTGAGCGTCTCTATTACTTTGGTCTTCAGAGCTATATCCCTCAATATCGAAATTCCTTCCTTAAAGGGATGTTCTTGCTCATAATAGGCTTCCAATTTTTCTGAATTTTCCATGATTTCTACATTTTCTTAGCAGTAAGTTCGCAAATTTTAATGATAACTTCAACTGCTTTCTGCATACTCTCTACAGGTACATATTCATATTTTCCATGAAAATTATGTCCCCCAGCAAAAATATTCGGGCAAGGTAACCCCATATAACTTAATTGCGAGCCATCAGTTCCACCTCGAATAGGTTTAATGATTGGTGTAATCCCCAATTCCTCCATCGCTTCTTTGGCAATTTCAACAACATGGTAAACAGGTTCTACCTTTTCCCGCATATTAAAATATTGGTCTTCAATTTCAAGTTGTATGCAATTTCCATGATCTTGGTCTAATTTTGTGGCAATCTTCCTAATGAGTTCTTTTCTTTTTTCGAAATGCGCTTTGTCATGGTCACGAATGATCAATTCAAATTCTGCATGCTCTATTTCACCTTTCATATGATGGATATGGAAAAACCCTTCCTTGCCTGAAGTATTTTGTGGAGTTTCCTCAGGAGGTAAAATTCCCATAAATTCATTCGCTATACTTATGGCATTGATCATTTTACCCTTAGCAGAGCCGGGATGCACACTTTTACCTTTGATAACCACTTTGGCGCTTGCTGCATTGAAATTTTCATATTCCAATTCCCCTAATTGGCTTCCATCCACAGTATAGGCCCATTCCGCACCAAATTTTTCCACATCGAATTTGTGGGCACCTCGACCAATTTCCTCATCAGGTGTGAACGCAACTTTAATTACACCATGTTTTATTTCAGGATGTTGTACCAGATACTCCATGGCTGTCATGATTTCCGCTATACCAGCCTTGTCATCCGCACCAAGTAAAGTAGTTCCATCAGTGGTAATCAATGTTTGTCCTTTGTATTGTAAAAGGTCTTCAAAATATGCTGGTGAGAGAATGATATTTTGTTCTCTGTTCAGAATAATATCCTTACCATCATAATCCTCAATAATTCGTGGATTTACGCTGGTGCCACTAAAATCGGGAGTGGTATCAAAATGGGAAATAAATCCTATTACAGGAACTTTTTTATTGATATTGCTTGGCAAGGTTGCCATGATATAAGCATTATCATCTATGGTAACATCAATCAATCCTATTCGTTCAAGTTCATATGCCAATTCGGTGGCCAGGTTCCATTGTTTCTCGGTACTTGGGGTTGTATCAGAATTTGGGTCACTCTGGGTATCAATTTTGACATATGCTATAAATCGGTCAATAAGTTGTTGCATCAAGAAAGTGTTTGCCCAAAAATACAATATTGTGGAATTGACTATGAAATTTACTGCTTTCAATTAATTAATAGTATTCAATTCTGATTCTTTTTATAATAAATTTCCTATCTTATTGTGTTAATATTAACTCAAACAACACTATTATGAAAAAAAATTACTTAATTTTTATGGTTCTATTATTGGGTGCCTTTAGTTTTACCAGCGCGCAAATTTCGGGTACTGTATTAGATGAAAATGGAGTTCCTCTTGGTGGTGCTTCTATAGTTAAAAAGGGTACCACTACGGGAACTACAACCGATTTTGATGGTAACTTTAGCATTGATGCCAATCTAGGTGAGACCTTGGTGGTTTCCTATATTGGATATGAGGAAAAAGAAGTTGTGATTAATTCCTCAATTATGAACATTACCATGACTTCAGGTATTCAGTTAGCTGAGGCAATTGTTATTGGTTCGCGTAATCCAAATAGGACAGCTCTGGAAAGTGCGGTCCCTGTGGATGTTATTGATGTAAAAGAACTGAATGATATAGCACCACAGGTAAATCTTAACCAAATCCTTAATTATGTCGCTCCATCATTTACATCGAATACACAGACGATATCAGATGGTACAGACCATATTGATCCGGCATCCCTTCGAGGTTTGGGCCCAGACCAAGTTTTGGTTTTGATAAATGGGAAAAGACGACATAATTCTTCTTTGGTCAATGTTAATGGAACATTTGGTAGAGGAAGTGTTGGTACCGATTTGAATACTATACCTGCGGCTTCAATAAAGCGATTGGAAGTATTACGGGATGGTGCAGCAGCACAGTATGGTTCTGATGCTATTGCTGGGGTTATTAATATTGTATTAAATGATAATGTGAACGAATTAAGTTTTAATGTAACTACAGGAGCTAATTTTGCAAAAAATGCAAACGGTCAAACCGGCGGAGTTGATGGAGGAACTGTGAATGTAAGTGCAAATTATGGCCTAGCATTAGGGGAAAAAGGAGGTTTTATAAATTTTACAGGAGACTTTGATTATAGGGAAGACTATAGTAGAATGAAAGAATGGGAAGGAAACGTGTTTAATCAATATAATACAATCGAGAGATTTGCTGCAGCTGATAACTATAATTTAGCGGATCTATTGGATGACGATGTTACCGATGTAATAAATTATGGAAACCAGGCCGGGTTCGGTTTAAGTCCTACAGCCACTAAAGCAGATTTACAAGGAATCTTATCGGCGGATAATACAGAAAGCGAATTAACAGCAAGAGGTCTTGAAAGAAGTGATTTTAATATGCGAGTAGGTCAATCTGCCTTACGGGGAGGACGTTTCTTTGCAAATTTTTCATTGCCTTTGGATGATTATGGCACCGAATTTTATTCCTTTGCTGGTATTAGTTCAAGAACGGGAAATTCGGCAGGTTTTTACAGACTACCTAATCAAAGTAGAACGTTTACCCCAGCTTATATCAACGGATTTTTACCTGAAATTAATTCCCAAATTACAGATAAGTCGATTTCAATGGGAATAAAGGGGATGATTTCTGATTGGAATGTGGATTTTAGCAATACTTACGGAAAGAATGCTTTTTTATATGTAATAGGAAATACATTTAATGCATCCCTTCAAAATGCTTCACCAACAATGTTTGATGCTGGTGGTTTTAACTTTATGCAAAATACGGTCAATTTGGATATTTCTAAATTTCATGACGACATTATGTCAGGGTTGAATATTGCCTTTGGAGCAGAGTATCGTTTGGAGAATTATGAAATTGAAGCAGGTGAACAAGCATCTTATTCTAGATATACCGCAGAAGGACAAGCAATTACTTTAGCTTCACAAAGTGCTTCCGAAGACTTTTTTGGAAATTCTAGACCTGGTGGATCTCAAGTATTTCCTGGGTTTAGTCCAAGCAATGAATTATCGAGAGGAAGAAGCAGTATAGCTGGTTATTTTGATATGGAAGCAGATATTACCGATACATTTCTAGCAAGTTTTGCAACTCGTTTTGAAGATTATTCAGATTTTGGATCAACCATTAACTTTAAATTAGCTACGTTAGTGAAAGCTACGGAAAATTTGAATTTGAGAGCGGCTTTAAATACAGGATTTAGAGCACCTTCCTTACATCAGTTAAACTTTAATTCTACTTCAACAATTTTCGATCAGGCAGGTAATCCTGTTGAGGTAGGTACTTTCGCCAACGATAGTAGAGCAGCAAAATTACTTGGAATTCCTCAATTAAAAGAAGAAACCTCAAGAAGTATAAGTGTAGGTTTAACTACAAAATTTCCTGATGCGAATATTACAGTATCGCTAGATGGTTATTTTGTGGGAATAGACGATAGAGTTGTTTATACGGGTCAATTCTCTGGACCAGGGACAGGAACAGAGTTGGATAATTTATTGGTGCAAGCAAATGCATCTGCAGCATCTTTCTTTGCAAATGCAATTGATACGGAATCAAAAGGAATTGATGCAGTTGTAACTTGGGATCTTTCTGTGGCAAATAAAGCAAAATTAAAAAATACCTTGTCCGCAACCTTTTCTAAAACTAAACAAGTTGGTGGCATTAATGCCTCACAAGTATTGGAAGATGCTGGATTGGTGGGCACCTATTTCCCTGAAGATAGTAGGGTTTATCTTGAAGAGGCTGTTCCAAGAACTAAACTTAATTTATCCCATATAATGAATGTGGATAAATTTAATTTCTTTTTAAGAAATGTTTATTTCGGTGAAGTTACCGAGGCTACTACTACTGTTGCGAATCAACAAGTTTTTGGAACCAAGGTGGTTACAGATTTATCAATAGGATACAAGGCCTCCGAAGACCTAACCCTTACAGTGGGAGCGAACAATTTATTTGATATTTATCCAGATAGGGCAGAAGAGGCATTCGGAAACAGAAGTTCTGGACGTTTTGATTGGTCTCGTAGGGCACAACAATTTGGGGTAGCAGGTAGATTTTTATTTGCTAGACTAAGTTTTACTTTGAAATAATTGCAATAACCATTCTAATTAAATAAAGACCACCAAATAGGTGGTCTTTATTGTTTGTTCAATTTCGTAATGCTGTATGCTGGCTGGACTTCATGGTTTTCTGTGCTCGGAGTGGTATCTGGATTTGAATAGCTTTGAGTATCTGTTTTTACATCCCTTGAAATTCGTTCAATAAGTTTGTGCATCTACCAAGTGTTTAATGAAAAATACAGATTATTATTAGTATTTTGGTTTCATTGAATTTTGAACAAATGTACCTATGAGAACTTTATCGTTTTACATATCGATATTGATTTACTTTTTTTTTATTGATGGATTAATGGCACAAGATGACTGTATTCTTGGCGTTGGCATAACAAAGGATGAAACAATCATAGATGTTTTTCAACTCAATGAAGAACAAGCAGAGCAAATGATAAATTTTAGTGCCGAATTGAAATATAGAAATGAACTATTGAATAACCAAGCCGAAAATATATTGAAGCGCCACCCACAAAGTTCCGCTGCGGAATTAATGGTTTTGGCTGAAAAATATAACGTAATTAGGGATAGTATGGCCCTAGTTCAACGCATGATAGATATAAAGACCTTAAAGCTATTCAACAAAAACCAATACCTGCGTTATTTGGAACTCTGTAACGAAGCATTTCGACAGCCTTTTCAGGTAGTGCCAATCATTTACCAAGACAGTATTCCTCCTAAATGATACCAACCCAACTGTTTTGACAAAATTGGATGAAATTGGGTAAATACTAAGATTGAGTTTGTACTTTTGCTTTAAATTTTTCTACAATTCATGTACAAAATATTAGTTCGCCCAATTCTCTTTTTATTTGATCCGGAAAAAGTACACCATTTAACATTTTCTTTAATTCGATTTTTTGGTAAACTCGGTTTATCAGGACTTTTTAGATTAATTTGTGTTATCGAGAATAAGGCATTGGAACGAGAAGTATTTGGTCTAAAATTCAAGAATCCTGTGGGCTTGGCAGCAGGTTTTGATAAAGATGCCAAATTGTACAATGAACTTTCTGATTTTGGATTCGGATTTGTCGAAATAGGCACCTTAACTCCCAAACCTCAAGATGGCAATCCTAAAAAAAGAATTTTTCGCTTAAAAGCGGATCAGGCCATAATAAATCGCATGGGTTTTAACAACAGTGGTGTTTTTGATGCCGTGGAACGTTTAAAAAAGGAACATCGTGTATTGGTTGGTGGTAATATAGGTAAGAATAAAGCCACACCCAATGATGAGGCGATCAGGGATTATCTAATATGTTTCGATGCGTTATTTGACCATGTCGATTATTTTGTGGTCAACGTAAGTTCACCAAACACACCGGGATTAAGGGAGTTGCAGGATAAAGAACCCCTGACCGCTTTACTCAAGGAATTAAAAAAGGAAAACACAAAAATTGCATCTAAAGGAACTGATACTTCAGAAAAACCCATTTTATTGAAAATAGCCCCCGATTTGACCGATGATCAATTAATGGACATTATCCAAATCGTCAAAAACACTAAGATTGATGGCATTATAGCAACTAATACGACGATCGCTCGTGGCGAACTGAAAACTTCATTATTAATCGCAGAGGAGAAGGGTGGATTAAGTGGAAAACCTCTGGCGAATAGGAGTACCGAAGTAATTCGATTTCTGTCTGAAAAGAGCAACAAGGCATTTCCCATTATTGGGGTAGGAGGAATACATTCCGCTGAAGATGCGTTGGAAAAATTGGAAGCTGGGGCAGATTTAGTACAGCTCTACACTGGATTCATTTATGAAGGCCCAGCTTTGGTCAAACGAATAAACAAGGCCCTTTTAAAAAAGCAAGACAATTAATACTTTAATTCGTCCAATAATCAACTACAAGTACATCATCCAAATAAGGGGAAAGTATTTGCCCAAATGCTTTATGATCAGGATGTGGTAGGTAAACGGCCCGGTCCTTTTCACTTTTGAAGGTAAGAAAAAAGCAATGCGTAAATCCTTTTTCCAATCCTTCAGGACTGTTGTTCAGACCCCATTCATAGGACATTATTTGCGGTATTTTTGAAGGTAGTTCGGAAAATGCTTCTTCAACTTTTTTAATAGCTGCGGTAGAAGTACCTTCTTTAAACTTAAATAATACTACATGCCGTAATACACTGTCCTCTACTTTTATAATATCCATATTTAATGATTGTTTTGGATTTTCAAGTTGCGAATTGTATAAACTCATAGTCAAAATTGCAAAAATGGTGCTTAGAGATATATAGATGAACTTCATAAAGATTTATTTTTGGTAAGATATAAAATTGCTAGTTACTGTATGGGAATTTGTATTTTTCATTGCTAAATTTCATTGGGTTTGAACTACGAAATATTATTCACCTTTATTATTGCGTCTGCAGCATTGGCCATTGCACCTGGTCCTGATAATATTTATGTATTAATGCAAAGTATCACTAATGGTAAAAAATATGGTTTAGCTACAACTGCTGGTTTGGTTTCAGGATGTTTAGTACATACCACCCTTTTGGCATTTGGCGTATCGGCTATTATAAAAGATAGTGACAAAATATTCTTTGCGATCAAATTTTTTGGGGCAATGTATCTTTTTTATTTGGCCTATAAAGTTTTTAAAAGTGATGCTCACTTACAACTTTCAAATGGCGAGGTTCCTAAAAAGGGGTTGGGGCAGTTGTTTAAACAAGGATTTATAATGAATGTGTTAAACCCTAAGGTGACCATCTTCTTTTTGGCCTTTTTTCCGGGATTTTTATTCGGTGATTCGCTGAGTCACATTATTCAGTTTTATGTTTTGGGCTTACTGTTTATGCTGGTGGCCTTGATTGTTTTTGGACTTATAGCAATACTTTCTGCGTCAATTTCAACCTATATAAAAGCCCATGCTAAGCTTGGTTCATCTTTGAAATGGCTTCAAATTGTGGTGTTTATTGGTATAGGGTTGTTTATATTATTATCGAATAAATAGTGGTAATTTTAGAATGTTAACAAAGCAGTTTGAATGTCCGAAAAGGTTAAGATAATTGAATGCCCTCGGGATGCCATGCAAGGCATTAAAGCCTTTATTCCTGCTGAAGATAAGGCCAAGTACATTCAAGCTTTGCTCGGTTGCGGATTTGACACTGTCGACTTTGGGAGCTTTGTTTCCCCTAAGGCCATACCTCAAATGGTCAATACTGCCGAGGTGCTTTCATTATTGGATTTATCAAAAACAAAAAGCAAATTGTTGGCTATTGTTGCCAATGTGCGGGGAGCGCAAAATGCCTGCATACATGAAGAAATTCAATATTTGGGATACCCTTTTTCAATATCCGAGAACTTTCAGATGCGTAATACACATAAGACCATAGAACAATCTGTTGAAGCCTTAAAAGAGATATTGCAAATTGCCCATGCGAATAATAAAGAAGTGGTGACCTATATATCAATGGGTTTTGGAAATCCCTATGGTGACCCGTGGAATGTTGGGATAGTAGGGGAGTGGACAGAGAAATTGGCCGAAATGGGAGCTAGAATATTGTCCTTGTCAGATACGGTAGGTACTTCAACACCTGAGAATATTACATATCTTTTTTCAAATCTGATTCCCAAATATTCTGACATAGAGTTTGGTGCACACTTGCACACTACACCCACCAAGTGGCATGAAAAAGTTAATGCTGCCTTTACTTCTGGTTGCAGACGTTTCGATGGAGCCGTACAAGGATTTGGAGGTTGCCCTATGGCAAAAGATGAATTGACGGGGAATATGCCAACAGAAAAAATGCTATCCTATTTTACCACAGAAAAAGTAACTACAAATGTAAATTGGATTGCCTTTGAAGCAGCCTTTAATAAGGCAACAGAACTTTTCTCAAAGTACCATTAATCCGTAATAGGCTTACTTTCAATACGATGATAAAAAAGTCTATAATCTCACTGAATATTATTTAGAATTAATTTAAATAAACTTTGCTAAAAACAAAATTGATTTTAAATTTGTTCTTGAATTCTATTACTATTTATATTAAGTCTAAATAAAAATACCATTAAAATGAAAAAACCAATCCTATTATTTGCAGTGCTATGTACAGCTTTATTATCGGCACAGACCGTAACAGATTCAATAATGCTGAATCCGCAGAAACAATTAAATGCTGCTCAAAGGCTTTTATCTGGCACCTACGCTTCAGCAGTTACAATGGGAGCCTATGGCGAAATGTTATACAACCAACCAGAAGGAGACAATGGCGAATTGGATGTTCAAAGATTGGTTTTATTAATGGGGTATCGTTTCAATGATAAAACACAATTTGTTGCCGAAATTGAAATGGAGCATGTCGAGGAAATTTTTGTTGAACAAGCATTTGTCAATTACAATGTTGCCAATAATGTGAACCTTAGGGGAGGTCTTATGTTGGTGCCCATGGGCATCGTAAATGAATTTCATGAGCCAACAACTTTCAATGGTACAGAGCGTCCTGCTATGGATAATGCCATTGTGCCTACAACTTGGAGAGAGTTGGGTGTTGGTGTTAGCGGTCGCTTCAATGATTTATCGTTGGGATACCAAGCATATGTTTTTAACGGGTTCAAATCTACTGAAGCTGATGGTGAAGGTGG
>Ga0316209_1002625_pt1 | contig 14064 bp, 10 predicted proteins | sample 6monopyrite_MG_FD_204945 | JGI IMG/M metagenome (GOLD analysis project Ga0316209, IMG submission 204945) | Microbial mat bacterial communities from mineral coupon in-situ incubated in ocean water Damariscotta River, Maine, United States -... | ecosystem: Environmental > Aquatic > Marine >...
TGCGTTAACCATTAAAACGTATACCGCAGAAGAGTACGCGAAAGCACAAAAACTCCAGGTCAGATAATCTCGAATAACGAGAAGCTAAATGACTGCGTTGAAAACTAACTCAAAATGCTCACTTACAGTGAACAAGGATGTTCAGGTGCCGTGTAGCACAGGGATGTGCGAGAATGGTCTAATGTAAGCTCCGCTTTTTCGTCAGTTTGCGCCTTGTTCTTTAGCTTCTCGTTAGCCGGGATACAAACTAAAGTATTAACCATTTTTACGTTATAAATATATAGAATATAAAATATTATGGATAAATTAATTATTACCGGTGGCAAGCCACTCAGTGGCGAGATTAGAATTTCAGGCGCAAAAAATGCTGCCTTGCCGATTATTGTTTCAACTTTATTGTCCGATGATCCTGTTTTAATCCGAAACATTCCTCATTTACATGACATCACTACAACCATGGAACTTTTAGGTCGAATGGGTGTGAGTTTGACCATGGATGAGAAGATGGATGTTGAAGTTAATCCCGCGACAATTGAAAGCTATATTGCCCCGTATGAATTAGTAAAAACCATGCGTGCTTCTATATTGGTGCTTGGTCCGTTACTGGCTCGTTTTGGTGAGGCTGAAGTTTCTTTACCTGGTGGTTGTGCTATTGGCGCACGTCCGGTGAATCTGCATATTCACGGATTAGAATTAATGGGTGCAGACATTTCTGTTGAAAATGGTTACATCAAAGCAAAATGTAAACGCTTGCAGGGTGCAAAAATTGTACTGGATGTTGTTACTGTTACGGGTACAGAAAATTTAATGATGGCAGCTGCATTAGCTGATGGCACAACCATACTTGAAAATGCAGCACGTGAACCTGAAGTCGTTGATTTAGCCAATTGCTTAAATGCAATGGGTGCAAAAGTGAGTGGTGCTGGTACCGACACCATTACGATTGAAGGTGTTGAACGTATGCATGGTGCAACGTATGACATATTGCCAGATCGGATTGAAACAGGAACGTATCTGGTTGCCGCAGCCGTTACTGGCGGTAAAGTAAAATTAAAAGATACTGATCCAACCTTGTTAGATGCCGTGATATCAAAACTTGAAGAAGCCGGTGCAGAAATCGAAACAGGTGAAGACTGGATTTCATTAGATATGAAAGGTAAGCGTGCAAAAGCCATTGATGTACGAACTGCTCCATATCCGGCTTTTCCAACCGATATGCAAGCTCAGTTTTCTATTCTTAATGCAGTAGCCGAAGGCTCATCTAGCATAACGGAAACAATTTTTGAAAATCGTTTTATGCATGTTCAGGAATTAAAACGCATGGGTGCCGATATAGAAGTGAATGGTAACACTGCACTGGTAAAAGGTGTTGAGAAATTAAAGAGCGCACCTGTCATGGCAACAGATTTACGTGCTTCGGCAAGTTTGGTTATTGCTGGCCTGGTTGCGGAAGGTGATACATGTGTAGAACGTATTTATCATATCGATCGTGGTTACGAGTGTATTGAAGAAAAATTACAACAATTAGGCGCAACTATCCGACGTGTGCCGGATTAATTTAACAGAAGATAGATATTATGAGTGAAACGTTAACCATCGCATTATCAAAAGGTCGTATATATGAGGAAACAATGCCTTTGCTTGCGCACGCAGGTATTACACCAAAAGATGATCCTGAAACCAGTCGTAAACTTATTCTGGATACGAATCATGATGATGTAAAACTTGTCATCATTCGTGCTACCGATGTACCTACATATGTACAATATGGTGCAGCCGATATTGGTGTAGCAGGAAAAGACGTTTTACTTGAGCATGGTGGTGAAGGTTTATATGAACCATTAGATTTAGAAATTGCAAAATGTAAACTCATGACAGCTGGGCCGGTTAATGCAAAAATACCTGAAGGACGTTTACGTATAGCAACAAAGTTTGTTAATTGCGCACGTCGTTATTATGCAGAGCAAGGTAAACAAGTTGAAGTAATTAAGTTATATGGCTCAATGGAATTAGCACCGCTGGTTGGACTTGCTGATTTTATTATTGATGTGGTCGATACCGGTAATACATTAAAAGCAAACGGACTTGAGCCTTTAGAACATATTGCAGATATCAGTTCACGTTTGGTTGTGAACAAAGCAGCAATGAAAATGAAGCACGCCAGAGTATCAAAATTAATTGAACGAATTGCTGAAGCAGTAAAAAATAAGTAAACATGACTATGAAGATTAAACGTTTAACAACAACACAAAATGATTATCAGCAACAAATGGATGCCTTGCTTGCGTGGGAAGGTGTGTCTGATGATCAGGTTAATTCAACTGTACGTGATATATTAAAAGATATTCGTTCACGTGGTGATGAAGCTTTAATTGAATACACGAATAAATTTGATCGTATGAAAGTTAGCTCGATGATGGAACTAACCTTTACTAAAGAACAAATTGACACTGCCTATAAAAAAATTCCTGCCGATCAGCGAGAAGCATTAGAAATCGCAGCAGAACGTGTACGCAGTTACCACGAACATCAAATAATGGAATCATGGTCTTACACTGAAGACGATGGCACATTGTTAGGTCAGCAAATCACAGCGCTTGATCGGGTCGGTTTATATGTCCCCGGTGGTAAAGCAACATATCCGTCTTCTGTTTTAATGAATGCCATTCCCGCAAAAGTGGCCGGTGTTGAAGAAATTGTCATGGTTGTTCCAACACCAGATGGTGTAGTGAATGATATGGTATTAGCAGCAGCAAAAATTTCTGGTGTTAATACCGTCTTTGCTATTGGTGGTGCACAAGCTGTAGCCGCTTTAGCGTATGGAACTGAAACGGTTCCCGCTGTTGATAAAATTGTTGGCCCGGGAAATATTTATGTCGCAACGGCAAAGTCGATGGTGTTTGGTCGTGTTGGTATTGACATGATTGCCGGGCCTTCTGAGATTTTAGTTGTGTGTGATGGAAAAACCGATCCGGATTGGATTGCCATGGATTTATTCTCTCAGGCAGAACATGATGAAGATGCGCAATCTATTTTAGTTTCATGGAATCTCGATTTTCTTGATCAGGTACAGGCAAGTATTGATAAGTTATTGCCGACGATGGAACGTAAAGATATTATATCGAAGTCGTTAAATGATAGAGGTGCCTTCATTTTAGTTAAAGATGAAAATGAAGCGATTGACGTTTCTAATTTTATCTCACCTGAACATTTAGAGCTTTCGGTTGAAGATCCTCAAAGTATGGCTAAAAAGATAAAACATGCCGGCGCAATATTTATGGGGCGTTATACTGCTGAAGCATTAGGTGATTACTGTGCAGGGCCTAACCATGTATTGCCAACATCACGTACTGCGCGTTTTAGTTCGCCACTAGGAGTATACGATTTTCAAAAACGCTCAAGCTTAATCATGTGTTCTGCTGAAGGTGCGTCTGAGTTAGGTAAAACGGCCTCTATACTGGGACGTGGTGAAAGTTTAACGGCACATGCGCGATCAGCTGAATTTAGAATTAAATAGGTGTCGATTTAAATAGCAACACTATAAGCATATCGTTAATTTATTAAGTGGCTACCGGGTTTCCCGTAGCCATTTTTTTTGCCAGTACAGCGGCAATATGCTAAAAACGAAACTTCACGCAATCAAAAGGGATGTGGCAAATGCAGTTTATTAGAAAAGTACTTTTCTTCTTCTTCGGTTCATTTAAATGGCAATCGCCGCCCTGGATGAACAGCATTCGTCAGCTTTTCCAAAAAGCACTTATCTGGCGTAAAAATAATAAAAATATTGTTTGGATGACCATCGTGTTTACCGTAATCGGTTATGGTGCAATGCTGTGGTATGACTCTTTACCGAAACCTGTTCAGGTTCAAATAACCGGTACCGCACCTTCGTTAACTGAATTACGTGATGATCCTGTTTTTGATTCCGTTTATATTAATTTCAGCGCATCAGCGGCTCCCCTGGATAAGATTGGAAAAAAAGTCACTAAGGGTTTAACAATTTCACCTGAGATTAAAGGCCAATGGACATGGCGTAATGATTCACAACTTGAATTTAAACCTGAACAAGATTGGGCCGTAGGTGAAGATTACGTTGTTAAGTTTGAAGAAAGTTTTTTCCCTGATCATTTAGTCCTTAGCCGATATGATTATCGTTTTACATCGGCTCAATTTTCAGCTCAGTTATTAAATAGCTATTTCCATCAGGACCCTCTGGATCCAAAAATAAAACGGATCATTGCGACCGTTAAATTTACACATCCAATTGATAAAGCTTCTTTTGAAGATAACATCAAATTGAATATGCAAAATAAAAAAGAGGGAATATTAAGCGATGGAACGTCACTGAAATTTGAAGTGACATATGACAAGTTTTCCGGAGAGGCATATCTAAAGTCAGATCCGGTTAAAATTCCTCTAAAAGATAAAGTAGTCAAAATTGAAGTTGAAGGCGGATATAAATCCAGTCGTGGTGGTCCAGCCTGGGAAAATGATTTACAAACACAAGTTAATGTTCCGGGAATGTATAATTATTTTCGAGTATCAAATATAAATCCAACCTTAGTAAAAAATAAACGTAATGAACCCGAACAGGTGTTAATCGTAGAAACAACAGCGGGTGTATTGGAAAAAGAATTACAGGAAAATATTAGCGTTTACGAATTGCCGCGCGACTTACCTGCTGTACAAGGTCGACGTGCAAAACGTAATTATAGATATTGGCGCATCAAAGATGTGGGGCCACAAGTTTTAGCGCTTTCCAGAAAACTGGATATCAAAGCCATTCCAACTGAGCATGAATATTCAAATATGCATAGCTTTCGTTATAGCTCAAAACCGGGTCGTAGTTTATTTGTAAAAATTAATAAGGGCACGCGTTCATTTGGTGGATACATTCTGGCAGATGCTTATGAGAATGTTCGTCGAGTACCACAGTTCCCGAGAGAACTAAAAATTATGCACGAGGGTGCAATACTCGGCATGCGTGGGGAAAGAAAATTATCAATCGTATCGCGTGGTATTAAAACGGTTCAGTTTGAAATTGGACGGGTATTACCTGATCAAATTAATCATTTAGTGAGTCAGTCTAATGGTGATTTTAAAAGTCACTATTTTTCTAATTATAACTTTAATGCAGATAATGTTACTGAACGTTTTACCCGTATAAGAGAATTACAGGAAACCGGACCGGAGAAAGCACAATATACCGCGTTTGATTTTTCACCGTATATAAACAAAGGTGAAGCAAAACAAAAGAAAGGTTTATTCTTTTTTAAAGTTCAACGCTGGGATAAAAGAAATAAACGTGCAAGTGGTGCAGCAGATAATCGCCTGATCTTAATTACCGATCTTGGTATTTTAGTGAAGGATAATTCAGATAATACCCATGATGTTTTCGTGCAGTCATTAAGTGATGGACAACCTGTTGCCGGAGCAACCGTAGAACTTTTGGGGAAAAATGGTGTTGCTGTCGTTACAGTTAAAACCAATGCAAGCGGGCGGGCAATATTACCTTCGGTTAAAGATTTTAAACGTGAACAACAACCGGTTGTTTACCTGGTTCGTAAGGGAGAAGATTTATCTTTTATTCCCTTTAACAAAGGAAATACCGATATTAACTATTCACGGTTTGATGTGGGTGGTATTTATGATCGTGGGCAAGAAGCTAAATTAGATGCTTACTTATTTTCAGACAGGGGAATATATCGTCCGGGTGATCAATTTCATGTCGCGATGATTATTCGTTCGACGGACTGGAAAAAAGAGTTAATGGGGCTACCCATGGAAATTGTTATTAATGATGCACGTGGACTTACCATTAAACGGAAAAAAATAAAATTAGATGAAAGTGGTTTTGATGAAATAACGTATAAAACAGAATACACCTCTCCCACCGGCGATTATCAGGTGCGGGCTTATTTAATTAAAGATAAACACCGTCGTAATTTATTAGGTTCAACAACAGTTCGTGTTGAAGAATTCATACCTGATCGTATGAAAATCCAAACTCATTTTTCAAAAGAAAGAGAGTCTGGCTGGATTTCACCGGAAGGATTGCAAGGCCGGGTGTCTTTGCAGAACTTGTACGGCATCCCGGCATCGAATCGACGTATAGCCGCGAATATTAATTTACAACCTGCGCAACCTTATTTCAGAAAATATAAAGATTATCGTTTTTATGATCCACTGCGCGCCAAACGTTCCTTCAGCGAACGTTTACAGGATTCAACAACGGATGAAGAAGGGGTATCTGTTTTTGATATTGATTTATCACGTTTTGCAAGAGCGACATATCGTCTTAATCTGACTACTCAGGGTTATGAAGCAGAAGGTGGACGAGGGGTATCTGCTGAACGCTCGATTTTAATTTCACCTTTAGCGTACTTAATTGGCTATAAAGCTGATGGTAAATTGAATTACATAAAAAAAGATAGCCATCGTTCGTTAGAACTTTTAGCCATTGCACCGACATTGAAAAAGATGGATGTCTCAGGTTTGCAAATGGAACTGATTGAACAGCGTTATGTTTCAGTGTTGACGCGACAAAATGATGGTACCTATAAATATCAGTCGGTGAAGAAAAAAACGTCATTAAGTCGTAAACCCTTAAAAGTATCAGCAGCGGGAAGTCAGTATTCGTTACCAACAAATAAAGCGGGTGAATTTACTTTGGTTATCCGTGATGGCAATGATGCTGAGTTAAATAAAGTTAATTTTTCAGTCGTCGGTGATGCAAATCTTGCTCGTAGTTTAGATAAAAATGCTGAATTACAAATAAAACTGAATAAATCAGATTTTAATCCAGGAGAAGAAATCGAACTACAAATTAAAGCACCTTATGTTGGCGCTGGCCTGATAACGATTGAACGTGATCGTGTATATAGTTTTAAATGGTTTAAAACAACCACTAACAGCTCAGTTCAAAAAATTCGTGTGCCACATGATTTGGAAGGGAATGGTTATGTGAATGTGAGTTTTATTCGTGCACCTGAATCAAAAGAAATATTCATGAGTCCACTTAGTTATGGTGTGATGCCATTTACTATTAACCGGGCTATGCGGGTAAACAAGGTTACTTTAACTACAGCAGAAATTGCCCGACCGGGTGAAGAGCTGAAAATTACTTACCAAACTAAACGACCAGGTAAACTTGTGGTGTTTGCGGTGAATGAAGGTATCTTACAGGTTGCGAATTATAAAACACCTGATCCGTTATCTCACTTTTTCAAAAAACGTGCATTAGAAGTAAAAACACGACAAATACTGGATTTATTATTACCTGAATTTGATTTGGTCAAAGCATTATCCGCGCCAGGTGGAGGCGATATGATGGCAGAAGCACTGGGTAAAAATCTAAATCCATTCCAGCGTAAACAGAAAAAACCGGTTGTTTACTGGTCAGGTATTATTGAAAGCGATGGTGAAAAAGGTGAATTGCTGTACTCCGTTCCGGATTCCTTTAATGGCAAGTTACGCATCATGGCGGTTGCCGTTGCTGATCAGGCGATTGGTGTTGCAAGCACTCATTCAATCGTTAGAGGACATTTTATTATTAGTCCAAATGCCCCCACCTTTGTTGCACCGGGAGATGAGTTTACCGTCAGTGTTAATGTAGCAAATAATATTGAAGATTCGGGTGAGAACGCAGCTGTAGCTGTTCGCTTAGAAACATCGAAGCATTTAAAAGTTGTTAGTGAGGCTAAACAAGACCTTTCAATCAGCGAAGGGCGTGAACAAAGTACACGTTTTAAAATTAAAGCGAATGATGTTTTAGGTTCAGGACGATTTACTTTTACAGTGAGTCACGGCAAAAAACAAAGTCGTTATCGCGTGGACTTAAGTGTACGTCCCGCAGTGCCCTTTATGACCAAAGTTCGTGGTGGTTATTTGCAGGATGATAATATAGAAGTCGCTATAGATAGGGATATGTACCCTCATTTCCGTAAACTTCAGGTATCGGCATCACCTGTACCATTAGGGTTGGCGCGCGGTTTAGTTCAATACCTGGGTAACTATCCTTATTTATGTACAGAGCAATTAGTGAGTCGCGCATTCCCCGCAATTGTGTTGCGAGACAGACCTGAGTTTGCATATAAAACGAAAGATGTTGAGCAAAGCTTGCAACAGATTATTCGGGTATTACGAGGCAGACAAAATTCAGAGGGCGCCTTTGGTTTCTGGTCAGCTAATTCTAATGTTTCAGTCTTTCAGTCTGTTTACGCATTACATTTTTTAACTGAGACTAAAGAGAGAGGTTACCCTGTTCCGCGTGATTTATTGCGACGTGGCTTAAGTTTTTTACGGAAGCTGGCTACTCAACCCGTTAACTCATTAAGCGAAGCGCGTGAACATGCTTATGCCATTTATGTATTAACGCGTAATGGTTTGGTTACGACACGCATGCTGGAAGGTTTACGCAAAGAGCTTGCTGAAGAGATGAAACCTGAAAACTGGCAAAAAGATTTAACAGGAATATATATTGCTGCGACCTATAAAATATTAAGGCTTGAAAATGAAGCTGAAAAATTAATTGGAAAATCTAATCTGGGCGACACTCAGTTGACTGATTATCGATATTTTTATGATGGCTTGTTAAGGGATGCACATTTACTTTATGTGCTTGCCTATCACTTTAAAGACAGATTGAAAGATTTAAAAGCAGAGCAGTTAGATAAACTGGTGCAACCCGTATTGCGTGGCAGATTTAATACCTTGTCCTCTGCGTCCGTTATTCTTGCTTTGGATACGTATGCATCCGCAACAGGTACACCAAAAGATATGTTGCTGAAAATACAGGAAGTGCTGGCAAATAAAGAAAAAAGGGAATTAGGCATTCCTCCGGGTTTATTCCCACAAATAGATTTTACTGAGCAAGCCAAGGCCATCAGTATCGATTCTGCTGATGAGCATAACTTGTTTTATCAGGTCACTCAGGCTGGCTTTGATAAGTCTTTACCTAAAGAGGACATTAAAGAACAACTTGAAGTACAAAGGGAGTACCGAAATAAAAAGGGTGATGTGATTAATAGTGTCACCTTAGGCGAAGAAGTCTTTGTACATCTTAAAATTCGGGCACTAAATGATAAGCATCATTACAATGTTGCCGTGGTTGACTTATTACCCGGAGGCTTTGAAGTGGTACTTGATAAAAATTTAAGAAACCAAAACTCGGGCTGGACACCTCAGTATGTTGATTCAAGAGAAGATCGCATGATTGTCTTTGGTGACGTTGCTGCCCGGGTTCAGGAATTCGTTTATCGCATCAAAGCAACTAATGTTGGTGAATATAAAGTACCTCCAACCTTTGGAGAGTCGATGTATGATCGAAGTGTGCAGGCGCGAACATTAGGCGGCAAGATCTCGGTAGTCAAACCATGAAGGGAATCTCGCTATCCATGGTATAACTACAAAAGGGATTAGGCAGAAATCTGCCTAATAAGGTAAATTACAGAATCCTGTATAATTAACTGTTAGGCTTTAAAATCAACAACTTATCTCCCGTCTTGTTGCGTGGCGCGCAATACGCTATAATCAGTCTATGATCATTTCATTCAAGCACAAAGGGCTTCAAAAGTTCTACGAATCGGGTAGTACGGCTGGCATCCAAAATGCTCATAAAACCAAACTACGGATGATATTGGCAGCACTGGATTCCACCCAAGAAATAGATGATATGAACATTCCTGGCTACAAACTTCACTCTTTAAAGGGTAAGTTAAAAGGTTTATGGTCGGTAACAGTAAATGGTAACTGGAGAGTTACTTTTAAATTCGAAAATGGAAATATTTATATTGTTAACTATGAGGACTATCACTAATGAATATGCATAACCCACCTCATCCAGGAGAGTTCATTAAAGAAGTATATTTGTCTCCCTTTAATATCAGCTCTCGTACGGTAGCCGAAAAGCTATTGGTTTCTCCTTCAACCTTTAACCGGTTAGTAAATGCTGAAAGCAATATTTCACCTGAAATGGCCTTAAGGCTTTCTAAAACACTTGGGCGCTCACCTGAAAGCTGGCTCTCTATGCAAGACTCTTACAATCTTTGGCATGCTAGAAATAACATCGATCTTCGTAAAGTGAAAAAACTAAATATTGAGGCAGCCTAACAAGGCGTTCAAATCGGATTTTTTAAAAGAGGCGCTATCGCTTCTCTTTTAAAAATCCGCTTAACTCAAACGTTATGTATAGAGCCAGTCTTTTAATTTTAGTGCAATTATTATTATCTTTTTCAGCGCTGGCGGAAGAAAAGCCTAGCTATGCATCAGATGAAAAAGTAAGTTCACGATTGTGGGATTATTTAACTGTTGGCGCAAGTATTACAGCTGGTATCGGTGGTCGGTCAGTTACTATTGATGTAACACGCCAGGGTACGAATGATCATGGCAAAATTATTGAAAACAAAGAGGATGAGCTTTTTTTACTTTACAGTACTCGAGCCGGTTATTTTGGTAACTCAAATGTTGGTTATGCCTGGTTGTTAAATCTTTCTACCATTCATCTCAAAGAGCAGGAGCTATCAACTGGAAATATCGTGCAGCTTGGTACAGAGGTTAATGGTTATTTTGCTACTGTTGTACCAACCGTTTTTTACAATTTTGGCGACCGTCACCGCGGTCATTATTTAAGGGCTGGTATCGGTCTTGGTATTGGAGTCGCTAAATTTGATGGTGATATTGTGTTGACTGAGTCAGCGAAAATGAATGATCGCATTACTATTTCTAATGGCACATCTAATATATTTCTGGGACTCGGTGTTTTTATAGATTACCAGTGGGAAAACTTCGCTCTCAAACTGTCATCTGCCGGCCCAAATCTTGATTATAACGGTTACAACATCAATGTTTCTGGTTCGAGTCTCATGCTTGGTTATACCTATTATTTGGATTAATGTTATAAATCACTACGGGTCAAAATTATAAATACCCTACAACAAATCGTTTAGGTGTTGAATATTACTTCGAAAATGGAAAAATCACAGCTGAAAACTGGGGCGATTAAATGCCTAACAAGCGACTGTGATTAAAATCAACCCATCCTGCACATTAATTATTAAGTCATTTGCCATTCCTTATCATCACGTACCATCGCATTTAATATTGCAAGAAACAAGAAAGCGCAAGAAAGGGGTCGGAGGTACATGAGAATGATTTCTATATACCTCCGACCCCTTTAATTTTTAATTGCCTTTAATTCCTTTAATTCTTTAATTTCTTTAATTTTTAATTCTTTAATTCCTTAATTATGCAGAGAACGCAAAAAATGCGCCCGTTTGCTCCGCAGATTAACTAGGCGTTAGCTTTCTAGAAACATGTCCAATATATTGTACATCTCCAACCCACGCGCTATACTTGTACGACATACTGTACATGTAAGGAGTTGTAACAATGCGTATTATCTCGTTCACCGAAGCAAGAAATGCCCTTAAATCTGTTTTAGATCAAGTAGTTAATGATGCAGACTGCGCTGTAATTACACGTCGCGATAGCGATGATGCAGTTGTGATGTCTTTAGACTTTTACAATAGTCTTATGGAAACAGTCTATTTGCTTAAAAGCCCTGCAAATGCAGAGCATCTCAGTAAATCTATAGAGCAATATCGTCAAGGTAAAACTAAGGAAAGAGACTTACTAAATGAGTAAGAACTTAGCATGGACTGAAGCTGGCTGGTCAGATTATATTTATTGGCAAAGCCAAGATAAAAAAACATTAAAACGTATCAATAAATTAATTGTTAATATCCTTCGCTCCCCCTTTGAAGGTATTGGGAAACCTGAGGCCTTAAAAGAAAATCTATCTGGCTTTTGGTCGCGTAGAATTGATGATACCAATCGTTTAGTTTACGCCGTTAATGATACACATATAACGATCATTGCCTGTAAGTATCACTATATAAAATCAAGCTAACAACAAAATAAAGGGGTTCATTCTGTCCTCAATTTTTAGCTACTTTTGTTCGCTCTCTTCGTATAGAATCCACCATCAAATTTTTGCTTATTAAACGTTTCTAAAACATTAACGTTTAACTAGCGACACCTTATTACCCCTTATTCAACAAGACACATAACAAATGACTGATAAAACGATAGTAACTCACCAAACGATAGTAACTCACAATGGTAATTTTCATGCAGATGATGTTTTCAGTATCGCTGCATTTAGGAGCATATTCCCTTCTTTTAATCTCATTCGCACACGTGATTCAGAGATTATCGCTAAGGCAGACATTGTGGTTGATGTAGGTGGTGAATATGACCCGGAGTCAGACCGTTTTGATCATCATCAACGTGGTGGTGCAGGTGAGCGCGAAAATGGTATTCCCTTTTCTTCGTTTGGTTTAATTTGGCAGAAATATGGCTTAGAAATATGCCAGGGTAACCAGGGCGTAGCCAATGCTGTTGATGCTGGTCTGGTATCAAACATTGATGCCATCGATTGTGGCCATGTTGAAGGTGTAATTAAAGGCATTACCCTTAGCCAGACTATTTCAATGTTTAACCCGACCTGGCAAGAAGACAGTCACTTTGATACCTGTTTTGATGAAGCGGTTGATTTTGCATCGCGCGTTTTAGCACGATTTATTGCATCGGCTAATGGTGGCGTTAGTGCGAAAGCAATTGTGGCTAAAGCGATTGAAAATGCAGAAGATCCAAGAGTGATTGTATTAGAAAAATATACTCCGTGGAAAAAAACGGTTCATACCTTATCTGAAGAGGCATTATATGTGGTTTACCCGTCTCAGACTGGCGAATGGAGAATTCAAACAGTACCGGTTGAACTCGGTTCATTCGAAGACAGAAAATCGCTGCCTGAACAATGGGCTGGCTTATCCGATAAAGCGCTTAAAGAAGTGACCGGTGTTGATGATGCTATGTTTTGCCATAATGGTTTATTTATTGCGGGTGCAGAATCATTTGAAAGCACGATGAAAATGGCATCCATCGCACTTAATGAATAATAAAAGTGCTATTAAAAATAAAAAACATCACAATTCAAAACAACATGAACATTTTGTTACGCTATGCCAATGCTCCACAAAATCCCCGTTATTTGGGGCGTTAGTAATAACAACACACAATTCAGGAATCTTATAAAGGATAAACAATAGCCATTCTAATAAATTATGTTTCCTAAATTCTCTTTCTCAAAATTACGCATCTACCAAAAAATCATCATTGGCCTTGCACTTCTTTTTATATTTTTAAGTTTTCTCCCCGCCCCAAAATTGATTCAAACAGCCGGTTTTTCAAAAGCCGTTTATGATAGTCATGGAAAACTACTCCGCTTAACGTTGTCACCGGATGAACGTTATCGTCTTTGGGTTCCGCTGGATAAAATAGAACAAAAAGTTATTGATGCGACGTTACTTTATGAAGATCGTTTTTATTATTGGCATTATGGTTTTAATCCACTTGCTTTAATTAAGGCTGCGTGGAAAACCTACGTAGTGAAGAGCCGGGCATTTGGTGCTTCGACAATCACCATGCAACTGGCACGACTTCGTTTTAATTTAAAGACAACGACTATCACAGGGAAACTCACTCAAATATTTCGTGCGCTACAACTTGAATGGTTCTACGATAAAGACGAAATACTGGAAGCCTATTTAAACTTAGCGCCTTATGGTGGGAACATTGAAGGTGTTGGTGCTGCCAGTTTAATTTTTTTTGATAAGCGAGCAAGCGAACTTACTACATATGAAGCAATTACGCTTGCGGTAGTTCCACAAAATCCACAACGTCGTTTCCCAACACGTAATACTTCAAATAAAAGTCCATTGCAACAAGCTCGATTACGATTATTGCGTGATTGGCTTGATGAATATCCTGAAGATATTAATAAAGAAGAACGTCTTCGAGCGATTCCAGATATTAGGCAATTATCAGCATTACCTTTTAAAGCACCACATTATGTTGATACCTTATTAAAAAAATATAGTGATCAGTCGCAGTTAGAAGGTACATTAGATTTATCTTTACAAAATATTTTACAGCGACAAGCTCAGGCTTATGTTGAAAGTAAGAAAAAAACAGGGTTGTACAATACGTCGGCACTATTACTTG
>Ga0316209_1002627_pt1 | contig 14052 bp, 6 predicted proteins | sample 6monopyrite_MG_FD_204945 | JGI IMG/M metagenome (GOLD analysis project Ga0316209, IMG submission 204945) | Microbial mat bacterial communities from mineral coupon in-situ incubated in ocean water Damariscotta River, Maine, United States -... | ecosystem: Environmental > Aquatic > Marine > Coastal...
CGAAGAATAAAGTTCGGAAAGTTATTTGTAAGTATTATGACGGATAAAAAAAGCACTTCCCAGGTACGCGCGGCCTTTTTGGCATTTTTCTCTCGCCAGGATCATAATGTGGTTGCAAGCAGTTCATTGGTTCCAGTGAATGATGCCACCTTGTTATTTACCAATGCGGGCATGGTGCCTTTTAAAGAGGTTTTTCTCGGTCAGGAGAAACGTTCTTATGTGCGTGCGACCAGCTCCCAGCCCTGCGTGCGTGCAGGCGGAAAGCACAATGACCTGGAGAACGTCGGTTATACCGCACGTCATCACACCTTTTTTGAGATGCTCGGCAATTTTAGTTTTGGCGATTATTTTAAACGTGACGCGATTCAATACGCCTGGGATTTTTTGACCAAAGAAATGGCAATTCCATCAGAGCGTTTATGGGTCACTGTTTTTGATGAAGATGATGAAGCTGCTGAGATTTGGCTTAACGAGATCGGTGTTAGTGCTGATCGTTTAGTGCGCATTGGTGCGAAGGATAATTTTTGGTCGATGGGGGATACCGGTCCCTGTGGCCCTTGTACTGAAATATTTTATGATCATGGTTCAGAGATTGCCGGTGGCCCGCCCGGTTCGCCGGATGAAGACGGCGATCGTTATGTCGAGATCTGGAATCTCGTTTTCATGCAGTATAACCGCGAGAGCGATGGCACGCTGGTGCCGTTGCCGAAACCGTCTGTTGATACAGGAATGGGTTTGGAACGTATCGCGGCAGTGATGCAGGGTGTGAGCAGTAATTACGATATTGATCTGTTTCGGAATTTGATCGCTGTGATTGCTGCAATCGCTGGCATGAATGATCTGAAAAATAATTCATTGCGCGTGATTGCGGATCATATTCGTTCCTGCGCATTTTTAATTACTGATGGTGTGTTACCGTCCAATGAAGGGCGTGGTTATGTGCTGCGGCGCATCATTCGCCGGGCGATACGTCACGGTCACAAGCTTGGCTTGCATGAGGCGTTTTTTCATAAGCTGGTGCAGCCGTTGGTGGATGAAATGGGCCAGGCCTATGCTGAATTAGCACAGGCGCAGGCTCAGGTTGAGCGTGTTTTAAAACAGGAAGAAGTGCGTTTTGCTGAGACGCTGGATCAGGGTATGCATATTCTTGAGCAGGCGATTTCTGCTTTATCTGGCAAGACGATTCCTGGCGACACTGTTTTTAAGCTTTATGATACCTATGGCTTTCCGGTTGATTTGACCGCTGATATTGCGCGCGAACGTGATCTTCAGATAGATATGGATGGTTTTGAGCGAGATATGGAAGCGCAGCGAGAACGCGCGCGGGCAGCAGGTCAGTTCGGTGCTGATTATAATAAACGCATCGAGGTTGAAGGTGGGACTGAGTTCACCGGCTATGAACATTTGCAAGGGCAAAGTGTGGTTAAGGGTTTGTTTGTCGGCAGTGATGTGGTAACAGCTTTGCAAGAAGGCGATGAAGGCGTGGTGGTATTGGATCGTACCCCCTTCTATGCCGAATCCGGTGGGCAGGCGGGTGATAGTGGTCAGTTAGTAGTGGGGCAGGCGGTGTTCGAAGTGCAAGACACTAAAAAGCAGCCCAATGGTGCATTTATGCATATCGGACGCATGGTCAGCGGCACATTGAATGCCAGTGATACCGTCAACGGGCAGGTGAATGATGCCAATCGTCAGGCCACTGAGCTTAATCATTCAGCAACGCACCTGTTGCATGCGGCGTTGCGAGAAGGTTTGGGTGAGCATGTGGCGCAGAAAGGGTCGTTAGTTGATGCGGAGCGTTTGCGCTTTGATTTTTCACATTTTGAAGCGATGACTGCCGAGCAAATCAGTGCTATTGAACAACGAGTGAATCAACAAATTCGCGCGAACAATGCCGTGCAAACAAATTTGATGGACTACGATAAAGCGCTTGAAACAGGCGCAATGGCATTGTTCGGTGAAAAATATGACGAGCAAGTCAGAGTGCTGCGTATGGGTGATTTTTCTATTGAGCTGTGTGGTGGAACCCATGTCAGTCATACCGGTAATATTGGGCTATTTAAAATTGTCAGTGAGGCAGGCATAGCCTCGGGTGTGCGACGTATTGAAGCTGTTACCGGGCAGCGAGCGCTGGATCACGTGGCAAGTACTGAGCAATGTTTGTTGTCCATTTCTGTCATGTTAAAAAGTGGCGGCGAAAATATCGATAAGCGAGTTCAGCAGCTGCTTGATCAGAATAAACAGTACGAAAAAGAATTGGAGCAGTTGAAGTCCAAGTTGGCGAGCAGTGCTGGCAGTGATTTGGCTGAGCAGGCAAGCGAAATCAATGGCGTGAAATTATTGGCAGCGCGGCTTGATGATGTTGATCCTAAATCTCTGCGTGATACGCTGGATCAGTTGAAAAATAAATTAGGTGAGGCGGTGCTTGTGTTGGCGACCGTCAGTGAGGGGAAGGTTAGTTTGATTGCCGGTGTTACTAAAGCAACGACTTCGCTAGTGAAAGCTGGAGAGCTGGTTAATTTTGTTGCGGGTCAGGTGGGTGGTAAAGGCGGTGGTCGGCCGGACATGGCGCAGGCGGGTGGTACTAATCCAGAAGGACTCGATAATGCGCTGGCGTCTGTACAGCAATGGGTAGAGGACAAGATCAGGACCTAGGGCTAAGTTTTCACCCCTTACCCCTAAATTCTAATAATTATGTTATGGCATTAATTGTACAAAAATATGGTGGTACTTCGATTGGAACCATCGAGCGTATAGAAAAGGTCGCCAATCGAGTGATGGCAGCGCGCAACACAGGGCATGACTTGGTTGTTGTGGTATCGGCGATGAGTGGAGAGACCAACCGATTGATGGCGCTGGCTAAAGAAATTTCTTCGCAGCCGTTGCCACGTGAGCTGGATGTGTTGCTGTCCACGGGTGAGCAGGTGACGATTGCGTTGTTAAGCATGATGCTGGAAGAACAGGGTTGTGCGGCGCGTTCCTATACGGGTTCTCAGGTGCGTATTTTAACTGATGATTCTCATAATAAGGCGCGTATTGTTGATATTGATTCCGAACGTGTTCAAAAGGATTTAAAGGCTGGCCATGTCGTGGTGGTGGCCGGGTTTCAGGGAACTGATGAGTCAGGCAATATTACGACGCTGGGGCGCGGCGGTTCTGATACAACAGCCGTTGCGTTGGCGGCTGCATTGCAGGCAGATGAATGCCAGATTTATACCGATGTTGATGGGGTCTATACCACCGATCCAAGAGTGGCATCCGATGCGCGTCGGCTCGATCAGCTTACCTACGAAGAAATGCTCGAAATGTCGGGGCAGGGTGCCAAGGTGTTACAGATCCGCTCAGTTGAGTTTGCAAGCAAATATAATGTTCCGTTGCGTGTTTTATCCTCATTTGAGGAAGGCAGCGGAACGCTGATTACAGCAGAGGAAAATGGTATGGAACAGGCGAAGATTTCCGGGATTGCGTTTAATCGTGATGAAGCGAAATTGACGGTGCTAGGCGTCCCTGATCAGCCGGGTATTGCGGCGCGTATACTCGGTCCCATTGCGGATGGCGGCATCGAAGTTGATATGATTGTTCAAAACATCGCGGAAGATACTTCGACAGATTTTACCTTTACAGTGCACCGCAATGATTATGATAAGGCGATGGTGATCCTTAATGACACCGCCAGCGCGCTGGGAGCACGACAGGCGCAGGGCGACTGTAATATTGTGAAAATCTCGCTGGTGGGGGTGGGTATGCGATCCCATGCGGGTATCGCCAGTACTATGTTTAAGACGTTGGCTGAAGAGGCGATTAATATTCGTATGATTTCGACTTCCGAGATTAAAATATCGGTTGTTATAGATGAAAAATACCTTGAGTTAGCAGTAAGGTCCTTGCATAGCGCTTTTGACCTGGAAAAGGTATAATCAAAATGTTGTTTTAGTGAAGCTTCCTTTATAGAAGGAATATAGAAGGAAGTGTTTTTAAAAATTACTGTCGAGTTCGATAATTTAATAATAAAAACAATAACATAAATTTTCCTACAGATAGTTTTAATATAGGCCGATAGGGTAAGTAGAGAGAATTATTGTTTTTTATGTGCTTGGGGTGATGCTTTTGTTTTCATCGGTTTTCCGCTGAAAGCAGTGCTTTACTCTGAGCTTGATTACGTAAGGAGACAGATATGTTGATACTCACGCGGCGCGTAGGTGAAACGCTGGTGATCGGAGATGATGTGACGGTAACCGTTTTAGGTGTCCGTGGCAATCAGGTACGCATTGGTGTGAATGCACCGAAACAAGTTTCTGTTCACCGCGAAGAGATTTACGATCGGATAAAAAAAGAAAAAGAAAAAGAAGCTGAAGCTTCCAGCAAGGATCAAAAAAGCGCTAACGCCTAGTTTAATTTTTTTGCCTAATGACTCTATATTAGGTATTCTACTCCCCCGTTGATGCTGGTCGAATAACGGGTACTGAGTACATTAAAATCCACCAACACTAATCGACTATAGTCTTATGGCTATCGTGCGATAGTTAATCATCATCCGGAGAGATGGCCGAGCGGCTGAAGGCGCTCCCCTGCTAAGGGAGTATGGGGTTTATAGCCTCATCGAGGGTTCGAATCCCTCTCTCTCCGCCATTAAATTTCTTAATCCAGTTGGCACTCAATAGTCAATGTAATCTTAATCCAGCCTTTATGTAGAGCTACATATGCAGATCTGTAAACCGGTATGCAAAAATGGCCTGTTTCAATACTAAGAGTTAATAGCTTTTGTGAAGAATTTTGTTGGCCAGCTATATATAGATAAGTTGATACTACTCCTGCAATATTTGAAAAGAGTGAAAGGACAAGGTTAAACACCTTGGTCATGGGGTGGAAAATGCATTACGATAACTAGGTGGTTTTCATTTCCGATAAGCAGATGTCTCTCATAAGCCAAGCATCGCTGTGTTCCGAAATTTTCGACTAGGTACACTGGAATGATGGAATATGGATATGTTGCCCGGTGCGACAGTTGTTTTTATACCCATAGAAGAGCTGTTGTTTACGGTTGGTTTTGTAATGTACTGGTCAGGTGTGTATGAATATTTTAACTGGTGTAAATTAAAGTAAGCACTGATTGATGTTAATTTTAACCATAAACGCGGGTAGTTCTTCTTTACGTTTGAGTCTGTTTGCGCAAACAGACAATGGGCTGGAGCGGCTCGCAGAGCATCGCTACGATGGCATTGATGCTTCGAATCAGTCGCTGCTTGTTGATTTTATTGCTTCAGTCGATGGCGCCGAAATAGTCTTGGTTGTTCATCGGGTGGTTCATGGTGGCGCACGACTTACCGAGCCGTGTTTGCTCAACGCCGTTGTGGAAAATGAGATCGAACAGCTAATACCGCTAGCGCCATTGCACAATTCCATCGCTCTAGCCTGGATTCGGCACGTTCGCCAACTCTTAGGTGAGCGTGTATCCCAGGTGGCGGTATTCGATACGGCATTCTATCGAAATTTGCCGGAGGTCGCGGCTACCTATGCGCTGCCACGCGAGCTGTGCCAGCAGCATGATATTCGTCGATATGGATTTCATGGCATTGCACACCAGGCTATGTGGCAACGTTGGCGAGAAATTAGGCCAGAGATTAAGGGTGGTGGCCGGGTTATTTCTGTACAACTTGGATCAGGTTGTTCTATTACCGCAATTGATAGTGGTATACCTGTGGATACATCTATGGGGTTTTCACCGCTAGAAGGTTTGGTCATGGCGACTCGTTCGGGTGATCTCGATCCAACAGTAATGGCTTATTTGCAGCGCGAAGCGGGATTGAGTGTAGATGAGATAGAGCAGATTTTGAATAAACAAAGCGGTCTTCTCGGCATATCGGGTGACAGTGGCGATATGCGAGTACTGTTGAATTCAAATACACCCGAAGCAGAGTTGGCAGTGGATATCTACTGCTATCGAGTTCGCAAATACATAGGTGCTTACTTGGCAGTATTAGGTGGTGTCGATGCTATTTTGTTTGGTGGTGGCGTGGGTGAGAACAGCGCACAGGTCAGGGAAAAAATTCTACGCGGCATGGAGTGGCTGGGAGTGGAATTGGATCCGCTGCTTAACGATGCGTCTAAAGGGAAAGAGGTATGTGTCAGTACAGAAAATAGCCAAAGTGAAGTTTGGGTAGTACCTGTAGATGAAGCGCAAATGATGGCGCTTAATGCAATGGTGCTTGTGAATGAAATGAAGGACAGTTAACAAAAAATATAAAGGGACTTTTTATGGAAAATACAGATAAAACTGATGTGATAGGGCAATCACTGTCCGGACAAGAGCTGGTTCAGATTGATGCCTATTGGCGCGCGGCTAACTATCTTTCCGTGGGACAAATCTATCTTCTGGGTAACCCGCTGCTCAGAGAGCCATTAACGTTGGAGCACGTCAAACCTAGATTGCTCGGACATTGGGGTACCACGCCAGGCCTGAATTTTATTTACGCCCATTTGAATCGTGTTATCAAGCGGGATGATTTGAATGTGATTTATCTCGCTGGCCCCGGACACGGTGGCCCAGGGTTGGTGGCAAATACCTATCTTGAGGGGACGTACAGCGAGTTCTATCCCAACATCAGTCAGGATGAGGAAGGATTGAGAAAATTGTTCAAACAGTTCTCTTTCCCAGGTGGTATTCCCAGCCATGTCGCACCGGAAACACCGGGTTCTATTCACGAAGGGGGCGAATTGGGTTACGTGCTTTCTCATGCGTATGGCGCCGTGTTTGACAACCCCGATTTAATTGCAGCCTGTGTTGTGGGTGATGGTGAAGCGGAGACGGGGCCATTGGCTACGGCCTGGCATTCCAACAAATTTCTTAATCCGGCAGCTGACGGGGCTGTGCTCCCGATACTGCATCTCAATGGTTATAAAATTGCCAACCCCACCGTGCTATCACGGATCAGTCACGATGAGTTGGAAAAACTTTTTATCGGCTACGGTTATAAACCTTATTTTGTTGAAGGCTCTGATCCAGATGTCATGCACCAGGAAATGGCTGCAACACTGGATATCATCGTTGCAGAAATAAAAGAGATTCAGAATAACGCGAGGATTAATGGTGTAACAACGCGGCCATGTTGGCCCATGATTGTATTGCGTTCGCCTAAAGGCTGGACAGGCCCGAAAGAGGTTGACGGGAAAAAAACCGAGGGTCATTGGCGTTCTCATCAAGTACCTTTTGGAAATCTCGCTGCTCAGCCTGAGCATCTGGTTTTGCTTGAAGAATGGATGAAGAGTTACCGGCCAGATGAGCTGTTTGACCACAACGGCACACTGCGCGAGGAGCTTGCTGCATTGGCACCTATGGGCGAGCGGCGCATGGGTGCTATTCCCCAGGCCAATGGCGGCCAGTTACTAAAAGATTTGAAGATGCCTGATTTTCGCAATTACGCGCTGGAAGTGAAGCAGCCGGGGCAGAGTGTGGGCGAAGCAACGCGTGCAATGGGTGAGCTGCTGCGTGAGGTAATGAATCTCAATGAGAAGGCGAAGAACTTTCGTGTGTTCGGGCCTGACGAGACAGCTTCTAACCGACTCGGCGCGTTGTTTGAGGTCACCAACCGGGCATGGCAGGCGGAAACCTTGCCAGAAGATGATCATCTTGCAAACGATGGTCGAGTGATGGAAATACTTAGCGAGCATACCTGCCAGGGTTGGCTGGAGGGTTACCTGCTTACTGGTCGTCACGGTATCTTTTCCTGCTATGAAGCCTTTATTCATATTATCGATTCTATGCTTAATCAACACGCCAAGTGGCTAAAGGTGACAAGTAAAGAAATTCCATGGCGGCGGCCTATTGCCTCACTCAACTATTTGCTGACCTCGCATGTCTGGCGTCAGGACCACAACGGTTTTTCTCATCAGGATCCTGGTTTTATCGACCATGTAATGAATAAGAAGGCCGATATTATCCGGGTTTATTTACCACCCGATGCCAATAGTCTGCTTCATGTCACTGACAAATGCCTACGCTCAAAAAATTTCATCAATGTCATTGTTGCAGGCAAACAACCACAGCTTCAATGGCTCACTATGGATGCGGCGATTAATCATTGCAGTGTGGGTATTGGTATCTGGGAATGGGCTAGTAGCGATCAAGATGGTGAACCGGATGTAGTGATGGCCTGTGCTGGAGATATACCCACGCTGGAAACTCTGGCAGCGGTGGACTTATTGCGGCAACATCTTCCTGATCTGAAAGTCAGGGTTATTAATGTGGTGGATTTGATGACACTGCAACCGCGAAGCGAACATCCACATGGTTTGTCGGATGATGATTTCGATGCATTGTTTCCCGCAAATACTCCCGTGATATTTGCCTATCACGGTTATCCATGGCTGATTCATCGCCTTACCTATCGCCGCATGTGTCATCATCATTTGCATGTGCGTGGTTACAAGGAAGAAGGCACTACGACAACGCCATTTGATATGGTGGTGCTTAATGATATGGATCGCTTTCATCTTGTGAAGGATGTGATTGATCGTGTGCCGTCACTGGGTTCAAAGGCAGCCTATCTAAAACAGAAAATGCGAGATAAATTAATCGAACACAAAACGTATATTATTCAGCATGGACAGGATATGCCAGAAATTCGTGATTGGAAGTGGTCCGCTTAGGGTTGCAGTCGAGTAATGCACGATGGATATCTAATAATACTGAATGTAGTCGAACTGTTTAAGGCTTATAGCTGTTTCGCACCTGCCCCATCATTTTTACAGTTCATGCCTTTATAATGAGGTGCATGGTCATCTGTATTCAGAGTATAAAATGGTTTGAAATGTTGTGTTGCTCTGTGAATTATTGCGCTCTTCAAGGAATAGATTGGCAATACCGTAATGGAAACGCATGAATTTTTTCTTTATCTGCTAATTATACTTCTGACAGCACGGGTGTTTGCGGAGCTGGTGACCCGCATGCAGGCACCTGCAGTGATCGGGGAGTTATTTGCTGGCGTAGTGTTGGGCCCCAGTTTGCTGGGCTGGATAGAGCCGGCCGAGGCCATCAAGCTGATGGCGGAGATAGGGATTATCCTGTTGTTGTTTGAGGTGGGTCTGGGCACAGATGTTAAACGTCTGGCGCGTACTGGATTGAAATCTTTCGTAGTGGCGATAGCAGGGTTTGTCTTGCCGCTGGTATTGGGCTTCGCGCTAAGTTACTGGGTGTTCGACCTGTCGCTGCTGGTGTCGTTGTTCATCGGTGGCACACTTACTGCCACCAGCATTGGTATTACGGTGCGGGTATTGGCTGATCTCAAGCGCCAACAGACGCCCGAAGGGCAGATTGTACTGGGTGCGGCTGTATTGGATGACGTGTTGGGCGTAGTGCTGTTGGCACTGCTCTATGAGTTTTCCATCGGCGGCGGTGTGAGCTTGTTCAGCGCTGGCAAGGTGTTGGTGTTTGTAGGTGCATTTTTTATCCTGGCTCCCGTTGCCGCCAAGTTGATTTCATTGATCATCAAGCGCTTCGATGCGGTCAGCGAAATTCCCGGTTTGCTTCCTACCACCATCGTATCGCTGGTGTTATTTTTCGCCTGGTTAGCGAATGCTCTGGGTGCGCCGGAGTTGCTGGGCGGCTTTGCCGCTGGCCTGGCACTATCAAGACGCTTCTTCCTGCCATTGGGCATCGCTCTGCATACCGATGAGCCTTTTGCGGAGCGCATCGAGGGTCAGATGAAGCCTATTGTCCAGCTGTTTACACCAATATTTTTTGTCTATGTGGGGCTTTCCCTCAATTTGCGTGAGATCGATTGGGGGTCACCCTTTATATGGGGTTTCTCGCTTTCGCTGCTAATAGTAGCTATTGTAGGTAAGCTTGTTGGCGCACTTTTTATTAAAGAATCTTTGGCTGCGCGCTGCATGATTGGCCTGGCTATGATACCTCGTGGTGAGGTGGGGCTTATTTTTGCAGAGCTAGGTAGGGTAAGCGATATATTCAGTAATGAGGTCTACGCAGGTTTGGTCATTGTGATCGCGCTTACGACATTGTTGCCACCCTTAATCATGAAATGGTTTTATGGGCGCTACAGTGATCGTCTGCAGGCTGGCGAGTATTAAATAAAAACAGTATGTAAACATGGAATATTTGACTGACATTATCATTCTATTGGCGGCGGCAGTGATTGCGGTGCCGTTGTTTCAAGCCTTAGGTCTTGGTGCCATCCCAGGGTTTTTAGTCGCTGGGGTAATACTAGGGCCATCTGGACTGGCTTATATTGAGAATTACAATGAGATCGCACCTCTTGCCGAGTTGGGCGTGGTGTTGCTGTTATTTATTATCGGAATAGAAATTAATCCATCCCGTCTCTGGAAAATGAAGAGGTTAGTGGTAGGCCTGGGAACGCTTCAAATTCTAATAACAGGTGGTTTTATAGCACTGCTTACTCATGAATTTCTAGGTTTGTCGTGGAAAGTTTCGCTATTAATAGGATTAGCGTTAGCCCTGTCGTCAACCGCTTTTGTGCTTCAACTGTTAACGGAAAGGAAGGTGCTTTCTTCAGGGTATGGAAAACCTGCTGTAGCAGTATTGTTACTTCAGGATCTGGCGGTTGTTCCATTGTTGGCTTTTGTGTCATTGATGGCCGCGCCGGACTCAGCCATAACAAGTGATATTTTTCCTGCATTGGCAAAGGCGCTCTTTATTCTCCTGGGCATCGTTATTGCCGGGCGATATGTTTTGACCCCGCTGCTTAATATGCTTGCGCGAGTTGGTTCCCCCGAGATATTTACTGCATCGGCTTTACTGCTGGTATTGGGTGCAGCCTATGCCATGGAGAGCATTGGTTTGTCGATGGCCATGGGGGCATTTATCGCTGGCCTTCTGATTGCTGATTCATCGTATCGCCACCAGATTGTCGCAGAGATTCAGCCCTTTAGAGGTTTGTTGCTGGGGCTGTTTTTTATGACTATGGGTATGGCCTTAAATGTTGACCTTTTTTTAGATAGTCCGTTTGTTATTGTGTTTGTTGTGGTCGCCTTGTTAGCGATTAAATTTATTACTCTCTGGCCATTGGCGCGTCTGTTTGGCATAAAAGATAAGGCATCTATTTCAGTAGCCTTGCTTTTAGCTCAAAGTGGTGAATTTGCGTTAGTACTGTTCGCGTTAGCAAAGGGTGTAGATTTTTTGGATGAAGTTTTATTTCAGCATCTTCTGATTATTGTCATATTGAGTATGCTGGTAACACCGGCGCTGGAAAAGTTAGCTCACCGAATATTTTTGAGTTCGCGTAGACACATTTCAATGTTGCCTGATGTTGATATTGAGATGGCAGAGCAGAAAATCAAGCCGGTTATTCTTGTCGGTTTTGGGCGAATGGGGCATCGGCTTGGTTATATTATGGAGTTGATGAAAGTGCCTTATGTGGCAATCGATAATAATGCATCCGTTGTTGAACATGAACGATCGGACGGTAAGGCTGTTTATTTTGGAGATGCGCAGCGCACAGAAGTTTTAAGAGCTGCTGGGATTGATGATGCACCTTTTGTGATTGTGTCACTTGATGATTTTAAGGCAGCAGAACGAGTGGTCTCTTCTATTCACTCAGCTTTTCCAAAGGTTCCTGTTTTTGCGCGCGGGCATGATCTTACTAAATGTCGTGAACTTATAGAGCTTGGTGCCCACTTCACTGTTTCAGAGACCCATGAGGCCAGCGCAGAACTTGCCCGTGCAGCATTGATTCATATTGGCATTGATGACTCGAAAGTCGCTATTGTGCTGGAACAGTTCCGGAGTGATTATTTTGGGCGAATTAATGAAGGCATGCGCGAAGAATGAATGGTGTGTATGGCTGATTTATTGCAGGAGTGCCGATCTTTCAATGTGCGTTCGAACGACATTTATATGTTCAAATTATTACGTTGCTCTAATACGCTTCTGTTAAAATATTAGGCTGTGAGGGATTTGCGAAAAATATTGAACAATAAACGGGGGGCAATATTTTTTCTTGCAGTTCTGTTATTGATTGTTTTTATTTATTACCTGCCAGGCGCTCAGCATTCTATGGAGAACGACTCAACAACTGTTGAGTCGCAGCTGTCATCTATTTTATCAGGTAGGGAGCACGACACATATGAAGGAAATATAAAGCCGATTCTGGATCGGCGCTGCGTAGTGTGCCACGGTTGTTACGATGCCCCTTGCCAATTGAAACTCTCCTCGAATGAAGGTTTGCAACGAGGTGCCAGTAAAGAAAATATTTATAATCCTCGACGTATAACTAACATGGAACCGACGCGTTTGTTTATCGACGCAAAGAATACACAAGAATGGCGTTCCCGCGGGTTTATGCCGGTGCTAAATTCAAGTCTTAATGAAGGCCGGCAAAGCCTGGAAAATAATCTGAACAACTCGGTGTTGTACCATCTGCTGCGCCTGAAAAATCAACATCCACAGCCAAGTGAAGATCAATTGCCAGACAGTTTTTCTTTGGAGCTTGATCGAGAGCAAAGTTGCCCAACGCTTGAAACCGTCGATGATTTTGCACAGGAACACCCGTTGTGGGGTATGCCCTATGCCATGCCAAATTTGACGAAACAAGAATATCAGACACTGGTTTCCTGGCTGGCTCAGGGTGCGCAAGCACCTAAACCAGTTGGCCCCTCAGATACCGTGCTACCTCAAATCAAACAATGGGAATTGTTTCTGAATCAGTCGTCAAATAAGCAGCGGTTGGTCAATCGCTATATTTATGAGCATCTGTTTCATGCGCACATTCATTTTACGGGGTCTCCAGAGCGAGAGTTTTATCGTCTAGTGCGTTCGAGCACACCGTCGGGTGAGAAAATCAATGAAGTGTCTGCACTAAGGCCTTATGACGATCCTGGTGTCGCACCCTTTTACTACCGGCTGTTAAGGTATCACCCAAGTATTGTGGTGAAGAACCACATCGTCTATGAATTTTCTAACGAGCGTATGGAACGCTACCGCACACTTTTCCTGAGTCCTGATTATGAAGTGTCTAAACTGCCGTCCTATGACCCAGAGATTACTTCGAACCCATTTAAGGTGTTTTCTAATATACCGGCATCATCGCGATATCGTTTTCTGTTAGATGATGCACGATTTTTTATTGAGGGATTCATCAAGGGCCCGGTCTGCCGTGGGCAGATTGCTTTGAACGTAATTGAAGATCAATTTTGGGTAATGTTTTTTAATCCGGAACAACCAGTGATAACCAATAACGTACAGTTCATTGGGGAGATGGCCAATGAGTTGAAGGTGCCAGCGAATGGAGGCAGTAATCTGGATTTTTTTGATATCTGGAGTGATTACTGGAAAGGCCAGCGTCGTTACATGGAGCGCAAACAGGCTTGGTTCAAGACTATTGGTAAACACGACCTGGATCATGCTATGGACTATATCTGGGACGGTGATGGGCGTAACCCCAATGCAGCACTTACCGTTTTCCGTCATTTTGATAGCGGTTCAGTGGCTTATGGTTTTGTCGGTGATAGCCCGGAGACTGCATGGGTTATTGATTACCCTCTGTTTGAACGTATTCATTATTTACTGGTAGCCGGTTTTAATGTGTACGGAAATATCGGTCATCGAATGAGCACGAGAATTTACATGGATTTTTTACGCATGGAAGGTGAAGATTATTTTTTGGCTTTTTTGCCCGCAAATCGGCGAAAGGAGATACGTGATAGTTGGTATGTTGGACAGCGCAGTAGTGTTGAAAAATTGTTTTCCGCACCTCAAGAATGGCTAAGCACCGAAGCCGTGGTCGGTTATAAAACAAACGACCCACAAGAGGAACTCTATCAGAAAATCAAAAACAGGCTTGCGAGTGTCGCTCAACAAGCTAAGGCCAAAAATAATTGTGGTAGAGTTGCTTGTGAAAAGGAATCTGCTGAAGAAGATTTTCAGCGTGTAGATAGAGCAATGAATGATATTGCGCAATTGAAAGGCGAAAGTTTGTATGCTTTTCCTGATGTTGCTTTTGTGCAAGTCAGAATGAAAAAATCAGAGCAAGATTTGGCGTATACACTGATACGTAATAAGGCATACAAAAACGTGAGTTCTTTTCT